>Ga0307968_1004320_pt1 | contig 11604 bp, 13 predicted proteins | sample OrgLakmetagen650_FD_201834 | JGI IMG/M metagenome (GOLD analysis project Ga0307968, IMG submission 201834) | Saline water microbial communities from Organic Lake, Antarctica - #650 | ecosystem: Environmental > Aquatic > Non-marine Saline and Alkaline > Saline | place: Antarctica: Organic Lake... | reverse complement strand
ATCCACTGGCTTGCAAAAGAAGACATAGAAAACCAAACACAAACCCATAATCATACCCATACAACAAACATGGCCCATTCTCCTCCCCCAAAGCTCTGGTACCTACCAAACCACCGTGACGCCCTTCAAGCACATATGCATTTTCTCCATAAATTGGGAAATGCCAAAACTGAAGCGAATACCATGCGTACTACCAGACCCTCATCAAGGACGGCACTGCCAATGGAGCCACTAGCGATGCTTACCTTACATCATCCAATGTCCCCTTAAAGACCAAATGCATCAAAATGAAATACAGAACAGGCACCCTATATAATAAAAACATGCAATATTGTTCAAACTCTCAACAAGTCAAACTTGCCCCCTCTGCCCACAAGTAGACAATGCCCTGCACATCCTTTCTGGGTGCCAACACACGCAAATAAGGAACATGATCACCGAAAGACACGACATAGCATGCCGCATGATCCTTAAGGCTATCAGAAAAAACAGGCTCCTTAGGATCATGCATTGTCTCCATGGATATAGGCAGCAACAAACGGATGACCACGCAAATTCTCCAGATTCCTGAAACAGCTGAAAGTAGAAAGTTCCCAAATGGCTCTTTCCACCCCGCTTCTCAAATAAAGGCAGACTTATTTCCAGCCGCCCAGATTTTGTGCTGGTTACTCACATCGCTGCAAAAACACACTAAAAACAAACTAATGTAGGGGGGTGGGTTCTTCGGAGTGGCAGGGGGCAATTGAGGGAGACTGGGAGCATCCCAGCAGCACCGCCAGCCACCAGTAGAGCCACCAACCCCAGACAGCACCGACCTCGAAACCTCAACAAGGCTCGGCGTGACATCCACCTCGTCGAGATCAAGTATTGTGAGGACACCAGACCTCAGAACCAGCTAAATGCCGCAAAGGAGCAGCACAAAGACCTCTGCAACATTCTCCAAGGAGCCTCCGTTATTCTCCACATCATCCTTTTGGGTGTGGGCGGCACCATCTACAACACTCACACTAACAAGCCTTTCAAGGATCTGGGTCTTGATTCTCAAAGAGTCAAGAAGCTTGCCTCCAAGCTCCATGTGCACTCCGTGAACTTTGCTGCAAAACTTGTCCATACCAGACGTGCCCTTTTCAGTACTATTATCAACTCTCATCAGGAGCCGGTTTCAAACCAAGCCTGCAACCCTCCTGATCCCCATTGATTTTTCCTTTCCTTATCACGGTGGAGGAGCTTTACGGTACTCGGTACCAAAGTGGCTCCATTTCCTTAATTAATGTGGGGAGTGGCTTTCACTGCCTGCGTAGTTTTCTTTTTTTCTCTTTTTTCTTCTGCTTCTATGAAATGAAAGCCAATAGCAGTATCGCTGGAAATAAATGCGCAGACGCGATTGCCAAACTCTGCCTTACAGATTTACAGGTTAAGCCATCAGTCAAAGCTCTGCTTTACACGACGGTGGTCATGACGTGCACTTTTAAGACTCCAGCTTCAGACGGTAATGCATACACACACCTCTACTGGCTTGCGGCTATAGACACCGATGAGGAGCCCAGCAGAAGAAGAGGGACAAGTACACCTAGGCTTCCTGAACTCTCTGATGTAAAGGCCAAGCTGAAAACAGAATGTGCAAATCACACAGACTGGGGAGTGCCAAAACAGACACAACGTACTACAACTTCTGGAAGGACCTCAGATCGCTGGTCAATAAGCTTCCATTGGTTTTGGCGCACCAGTCATCGCAATGTCTTAGTTGCTTATATCCTGGCTAACTCTTAGCTTCCCTATTTTTTTATGTTGAGTGCCTCGCGGTGCGTGATGTAGCTAGATCGGCCTGTTGCCCTTTTTACTCTTACCAGCCCTGTCTTCCTAAACCTTGTTCTTTTTACGTGGGCACCAAAGTGCGCAGGCTTTCCTTCCTTGTTTCTTTCCTGTGCTTGACCTTCTCGTCACCCTGGTTGTCCCCCCTACTTTCTGTTATCGCTTCCAGCCTGCCTCTCTTGTTTCCTTTTTATTTATCAAATTTCAGTTCAATCTCCTCTTGACCTATGTAATACGCCATCATCATCAGCTTTCTCTGAACATGTATAACCTCAGTGCTACAAAAATCGTAACGTTATGAAGCACCGCACTGTTGCAATTTTAAACAAAAGTATACCTTCCGATACGGCTTTTCCCCCAATGCAAACAGCCCCATCTGCCACAGCACTGACAGTGCGCTCTACATACTCTCTTGTGCGTTGCCAACACACTAAGATGAGGATTACAAAACGTCATAATGTGGCAAGTGCACTGATATTCCAAGCCCTACAAAAGGGACCATGCAGTGCCAACCAAATCACCTACACTGACATAGGCAGTGTAGATAATCTAGCAGGAGGCCTAGATCTGGAAAAAACTGCCGACAAAACACTGCCCTCTTGGTTGCTACCAAACCACTCCATCTCGAACCTGGGTTGCTGTGGGGGGCTTAGGTGGTGTTCCGGCAGAGTTTGGGCGCTTTTTGTAGGCATTCCTGACATGCATGGAATGCATCTGCATTGGTGTCTTGAGCTTTACGGTGTCAAGTTATTTCTCGAGCTATGTCTTGCATAGTAACAGTCGTTGAATCTGTGTTTAGGATAGCAGATAGTTGGTTTAAAGCGATTTTGTGTTCATTAGAGCAGTGTCTCCCAAATTTAAATTTAAGGGCGTTACCAGTGATTGTATGTGTGTTATTTGCTTCCATGAGGTCAGTGGGAGTGGAGGCCCCAGTGCCACAAGGGGCTTGGCAATAACGTGTACCGGGTTTTAAAGGTTGTACACAATCCGCTTGGATGGAAGAAGGGCTGAGATCCATTTCAGGTCCTCAGAAAAATGTATGTTGTCCTCTTTAATAACACACCTATTGGAAAGTTCGATACTAAGCAGCTGCCGTACCCGCATATTGAATCCTAGGAGGCGTCTCAGAGGGATTGATGACTCCCTGTGTTGTGCTTGTAGATCAAAGGCTTCTGGTCTTAATAGGGCAATTTGATTGCGGTGCTGCTTCTCTGTTACACATTTATGTCTGTGATTTTTATGGTTCATGCTGTGTATTAGGGCTTTGGCATTTCGCCTGTGATATTCCACTGAAATTGAATGGCATCCTAGGCCAAAGTCAGTTTTATTCTCTCTGATCATTGCAATGGGGATGCTCTTCAAGAACTTGAAATTTAACTTGATCAGGCTCCCAATTTTATTGTCCCATTCGTTTAGTCAGTGTGGGTCACAGGGGTGACCGGAATGCTATGCTATACTTGGCGTGATTGTGGTACTAATAATGTGTATCACCTGCCAGGGGGAGGCGTACGAGCTTCTGGGGCCTGTTAGTTTTATGTTTCAAGGTCTCTGGTATACGTGTCTGTTGGTGTGTCCAGTTGAGGCTGCCTCATGGTAAGTTCAACGCCAAGATGGAAGAAGGTATGTTGTCCTTGAACAAAAACTGATTTGGAGAGCTGAGCTCTCAGGTACTTTTGGGGTTCTGTCCCCACACGACAGTCTTGGCAGCCCGCCTCGTGTAGGATTCCTGTGACTTTTGTTTTGCTTATATGCTAGTGTGAGTCAGCACATGCATGGTTGTTCCCTCTTTCACCCATGTGTAGTCACCGTTGAATAGATTCTAGATATAGGAGAGAAAGGAAAAGGGATAGGGTGTTCCTTAAATTGTTCCCCTTTCGACAGGAATAGAGGCCGTACCCCAAAGCCTTACTGGTTGACTTCTTTTGGATTTTTGAGTGCTTACCAGAAAACCAGGATTTTGGCTTACTGAACAAGTCGCATAGGTAAGCCAAAGAAGCCAGGACGGCAGGTAAGCAGCAGTAATTTAAGCAAGTAAGGGTGTATTGGCTTAGTGCTTGGTAATGCTTCCTCCTTCCTTGGGAAGCCAAGCATGTAACCCAGGATTAGTAAGGGTGATCATGTGCCTTGGCTTCTCAAGTAAGCACAAAACAAGCCTGTTGAAGAATTGCTTAGTGAGCCTAAGAAGCTCTGGGATATGCCGGGTGGAAATTAGCTCAGTAAGAGCTCAGAGTGTTACAATAAGCCTGGCCAATAAGCCGACCAATAAGCCGCAAATAATTAGGCCAGTAAGCCACAATAAGCCAGGCCAATAAGTGGCAATAAGTCTTCAGTAAGCCGGATCAGGAAGCAACAAAGAACCAGGCAAATAAGCCAGGCCAATAGGCCAATAAGCCTGACCAGTGAGCTGCAATTAACCAGGCCAGTAAGCCACAAAAAGAGGCAACAAGCCTGATTGGTAAGCCACAAACGACCTGACCAGGAAGCTACAATAAGCCAGGCCTATGCATGTATTCAGGCCGCAGTCGTGTATCCAGGCCGCATGCTAACGTAGTTTGTTGTGAAACCATTGGCACGCAGTCTTGACAGCCATGGGTCACAACCTTACTGTGGCTTCCTAACCCGCTTATTTGTGGCTTACTGATCAGGCTTATTGCATGCTTCTTAGGCTGGCTTACTGCCGCTTGTTTGTCAGCCTTACTGTGGCTGCCTAGACCGCTTATTTGTGGCTTATTACTGCTTGCTGATCACTGTGGGTTACCTGTGCTTGGTAACCAAGCCTGCTCCCTTAAATTCCTATTCCAGCAAGACCCCCTGCTTCATAGCTGGGTTGTTAAAGTACTTGTGGCTTACTTGACTTCGGTTCAGCAAAGAAGCCTTCCCAGGGTTACTAGCCTGCTTCCTTAAATTCCTGCACCAGTAAGAATCCACCACTTCCTAGTTGGATTGTCAAGGTACTCGTGGCTTCTTGAAAATTGTACTGATTACTGGAAAGCAATACTTCTGGCTTCCAGTAATGTTACTCTCCACGTCATCCTTTTGGGTGTGGACGGCACCATCTCCAACACTCACACGGTGAAGTCTTTCAAAGAACTGGGCCTTGATTCCCAAAGAGTCAAGAAGCTTGCCTCCAAGCTCCATGTGCACTCTGTGAACTTTGCTGCTAAACTTGTCCATACCAGACGTGCCTTTTCCAGTACTGTTATCAACCCTCATCAGGAGCCGGTTTCAGGCTAAGCCTGCAACCCTCTTGATCCCCGTTGATTTTTCTTCTCCTTTTCGCGGTGGAGGAGCTTCACGGTACTCGGTACCAAAGTGGTTCCTTTTCCTTCATTAATGTGGGGAGTGGTGTTCACTGCCTGCATGTTTTGTTCTTTTCTTCTGGCTTCCTGTCCGCTTCCTCGGTAGTAATCAAGCTGGCTTACTGGCCGCTTGTCCATCAAATAAGCGAGCAGTAAGCCAAACAATAGATCCTACTAGGGCTTTCTAACATTCCGACGTCCGTGGGAATACCCAGGTCGTACATGATCCTTTGATGCGGTCATGGTCAGTTGTGTTGAACGCAGAGGTAAGGTCTACAACAAGGTTGCCTTGTTGTCAACCTGTGTAGTTTTGGATCTTTAAGGGCTGATTACTATTAAAAAAAAGCTTTTCAGACTGAAACCAAACAAAACCAAGCTCGCAAATCAAAGTACAGGCAAAAAAGAACAAATCAAAAACGAATGCAAGTTCAAAGTACTTCTACGACGCAATTGCGCACAAATTCAAATCAAAAGTTGAAAACAGGGTTGCAAATGTACAAATTGTGCGCAAGAAAATAATACGGCTTTTGTCTTTGCGTATCAAGCTTACAGCATTCGGCAGCTTAATAACCCACACAATAGCAGCACTGGAGCAAGACTTGAAATTAACAGGAATGCAGGTACTTAAGTTTCTCCCGGCATGGACTAGGATACATGTCATTTAGATATCTCCACCACCCAATGGATGTGGCAATCACACAAGCTAGCTGGTCAGGTCACCCGCCAATGTAACCATTAGCTAGCATACCGACTGCACTGGCGCAATAAGTGATGGTACAATAAATATCGATGTCAGGGGGCAGCCTGCAATCTTACGCAGGGGGGCTGCTTGTAACCTTATGCAGGGGTATGGTACACTGTGAGTGTGGACAGAAATCTGGGCCATCACACTCATAGGAGGGCAGCAGTGCCGCAGGGTGCACACGAGGGATGTGTGCACAGCTCTGGGAAGATGAGCATCAATGCACACACAACACACAAAAAAGACAACGCTCGCCGCATGTGTACTTACAAACATATTCGCACATTCACATTCACACCTGCACCCACATCCACCTACCCGATTATACCTACACACCCACGCACAATAACACACCCACACATACACACACACCACACCACTAGTCAGGTGTGATCTGTAAAGAGCGTAATGACTGGAGTCACTAAACTAAAGGCTGCAAAAAGGGTACCCTTTGTGTAAACAAAGGTCTAAGAGAATGCCCAGAAAGCGATAAAGTGCATTACTAAATCAGTGAAACTGTGCCTACGAATCTGAGCCTAATAAGTGAAGCAAAAACTACCATTCAAGCTTCCTTCTGTCATGTCACGCAATGCATATGCCTGGTTCAAGTCTAAGCCTGCAATGCTGATGCGTCAGAGAAAAGAACACACACATACATACACACAAAGACACGCACAAACACACACAGACTCACATACACAAACAGAAATATACAGGAGAGCTTCTCTCAGCTTGTTTTGTTCAAAATGTACATGAATAGGGTTGGCCAGAACCGTATATGCACACCGTATATGACCGCATGTATGGCGATTTCTTTGCTTAAAATACCGTGTATACACCGTATACGTATATATGTATGGTCCTGGCCAACCCTATACACGGACCATTAAGGCTGAAGGCCACTGGCAGCCGGTTGGCAGCCAAGCAGAAGCACACCCATTCCAGCACCTTGCGCCACTACGGCTGAGCCAATACAGAAGTACATCCACTCCGCCACCTCAGGCTTCAGAGACCACAGGCCATTACAGCTGCTTCGAGCGGCGCTCGTTGCGCTTGGTCACTAAGTTATACGTCCAGTAGTAGTTCAAGCCTGGAGGAACCGGGTAAGAAAAGGGAGCAGACTGTTCAGTTGTGAATTGTGAACAAAGCGGCACTCGCTGCGCTTGGTCACCACGTTATATGAGTAGGGTTGGCCAGGACCATATATATACGACGTATATACGGCATTTTTGGCAGGGAAATCACCACATATACGGTCATATACGGTGCATATATACGGTTCTGGTGAACCCTATACATGTGCAGTAGTAGTTCAAGCTGTTGAGGTACATATCGGAGGACTTGCGCACCATTGGCAAGCCAACGCGTTTGCTGGAGCAACTTAGCAGAGAAAGGAAGCAGTTGCAAAACAAGAACTGGAGCAACTTAGCAGAGAAAGGAAGCAGTTGCAAAACAAGAACTGGAGCAACTTAGCAGAGAAAGGAAGCAGTTGCAAAACAAGAACTGGAGCAACTATGCAGAGAAAGGAAGCAGTTGCAAAACAAGAGTAGCAGGATGCCCAAGCTGATTCTGGATGCAGTGAAGCGCAGACCTCAGCTGATGTAGCACACGTCATAGAACACCCTTATGTAGCACACGTCATAGAACGCCCTTTTTTGCTCATTGGCATTGTACTGAGCAGTTATATATTGCCGCAGTTTATTATTAGGGTTGCCCAGAACCGTATATATACACCGTATGTGACCGTATATCTGGCAACTTCCCTGCCAAAAATACCGTATATGCACCGTATATATATGGTCCTGGCCAACCCTATTTATTATGCATATTTTACCATGGTCATCATTGTTTTCAGGTGGACATGGAGTATATGTGTACCTATACGGCTGACTTATATATTGCCGCAGTTATTTATGCATATCTTTGATGCATACTTTACCATGGTCATCATTGTTTTCAGGTGAACCATTTTGGACGCACCTGTCAAAGCTGCTTGGAAGAATGGCGTGATCAGGACGAGGTTCCAAGGGGTGCCCAGCGCCTGCGTTTCTGCCTGTGAGCACACATACAATGGAAAAGCAGTGGCAAAACAGTGCAGAGCGCGTGAATAGTGCCCAGTGCATGCATTTCTGCCTGTGAGCACACAATGGAAAAGCGTAGCAAACAAGTAACAAATGCAGAGCGTGTGAGGGAGCGATGCGTTTTCAGGGCCTGAATTAAATCCACTTGCTGTCACGCAGGAACAAAGGCAAGTAAAGTGCAAAGCGGTCTATTTTCAGTATATAGGCAAGATTGTACACATCCAGGAACCCAAATATAAAAGTAAGCGGTCTATTTTCAGTATATAGGCAAGATTGTACACGTCCAAGAACCCAAATATAAAAGTAAGCGGTCTAATTACAGTAGGCAAGATTGTACACGTCCAGGAACCCCGTTTTTTAAAATACCATTTGCCAGCACACACACAAACAAAGAAGAGCGCAAATTCAAATGTAAGCAATTTGCTTTAAGACGGATGGGAATACATATCCCTTCAAAATGCAAGAAGCGGTAATGTTTGTCGCAGCAGCAGAACATGCAGCAGCACACACTCATCCCCCCCCATCCAAACTTCCACATTTACACCCACATCCGCACCCTCACAGTAGCAGGGTCACAGCGCAAAACCCATACCTGCCATTCTTTGTAATAGACGTAACAAAGGTAAGGGTACCACACATTCCGGAGAAGCAGCCAGCTAATGTAGAACAGGACCTGCCATCCAGGTTTACGGGTGCGTGTGTGTGCGTGTGTATGTGTGTGTATGTGTGTGAGTGTATGTGTGTATGTGTGCGTGTGTGTGTGTGTGTGTCACAGCATCTCTTGCGCATTCTGCATTTTTTGCGAGGCGAACTTGTCAGCCTGCTTGGGATGTCTACACCTCTCAAACTGAAATTTTGCAAAGACTTGCGTATCAATATGCAAAATTGTTTTTGAAGTGCAGCAGGCTTGCTTGCCATGTTGACGTGGTTGCTACCACATTTTCCCAGAGGGGGGCAACTGACGCCCAAAAATGGGCATGATTCATTTTTTATGCTTTTTGGCTCATGTGCGGCTAAATTTGCTAGCCATGTGCTTTTACCACGTTTCCGGGGGCAAAGGCCTCTTGTATATGCATGAGTTTTGACGTGCAGATTGCTGCTGTGCCAAGGTGTACTTACATTGCGCTTTGACACAGTAAGTACGCTGTGCTCACACATGCACACAGTACGTACTCTGTGCACATCACACAGTAAGTACTCTGTGCTCACACATGCTCACAGGATGTACTCTGTGCTCACACATGCACACAGTAAGTACGCTGTGCTCACACATGCACACAGTACGTACTCTGTGCACATGACACAGTAAGTACTCTGTGCTCGCACACACACACACACACACACACACACACACGCACACACACACATACATACCACACACACACACCTCCAATATTCCTGCAAGCGCAGCGCCTGACGCAAAGGTGCGCTTGGCAATGAGCAGCCAGGTATTCACTTCGACCAGCATGCAGTATGAGAGGCACCATATGTACCTGCAGCAGTTGACAATATAAATGAAGCATGTACATGGAAAACGCTGATTTTACGTTCCATTGACATGCAGCAGTGTTCCCGTGCCTGTCGGAGAAAAAGCTAGTAGGCACCATGTGATGTGTTTGCGGCACAGAACATGCACGCATTTGTGACCGTGTGTTTCGATGCTTGCAGGCCCACATGAGAGTACGGCACAGAACATGCACGCGTTTGTGACCGTGCGTTTTGATGCTTGCAGGCCCACATGAGAGTACGGCACAGAACATGCACGCGTTTGTGACCGTGTGTTTTGATGCTTGCAGGCCCACATGAGAGTACGGCACTGAACATGCACGCGTTTGTGACCGTGTGCTTTGATGCTTGCAGGCCCACATGAGAGTACGGCACAGAACATGCACGCGTTTGTGACCGTGCGTTTTGATGCTTGCAGGCCCACATGAGAGTACGGCACTGAACATGCACGCGTTTGTGACCGTGTGTTTTGATGCTTGCAGGCCCACATGAGAGTACGGCACTGAACATGCACACGTTTGTGACCGTGCGTTTTGATGCTTGCAGGCCCAGATGAGAGTACGGCACAGAACATGCACACGTTTGTGACCGTGTGTTTTGATGCTTGCAGGCCCAGATGAGAGTACGGCACCTGCGTGTGTAAAATATGAAGTGGCCCAGGGGGAGCCTAAAATACCGCAGTGCAGCGTGAGGGATTCAAGAGCACTGAAGAGGCGCTAGCAGTGCAAACAAAGTCGAGCTGCGGGTGCTCTGCCTTGTGTGGCTATGCTATCACATCCACCTGGGTTTGAGTGTCTCGTTAGGTATGCATGAAAAAAAGGAGAACTTGTGTGGAAGAGTGCAAGCAGCTCGGGCAGAATGAGTATGACATCCGTACCCTGTATAATGTTAAGTTAGCAGGCAGGGTGCAACTGGCATAATTTCGTTAACAAATCAAAAATCCTGTATTGGCACGCACTGGCTTTCATTGACCATGCACATTCCACGCTTGCCTCAAATGATGCTAATGTAGTAATGTAGTAATGTAGGAGGACGAAGATCTGCAAATGCGTCCATGCCATAAACTGACCATGCGCAAGCCATTCTGTATAATAATCAGCTGGGCATAACAAGCCAAACTACAGGCCGTCCATTCCATGGCACTAACCCTAAACCCTAACCTTACCCTTTCCTGACCCTTTCCTGAACCACTACTGCCTGTCTCCTTTAGCCACTACCCTACCTTGGATAATGCCACTACCCTACCATGGATAATGCCACTACCCTAACGTGGATAATGCCACTACCCTACCATGGATAATGCCACTACCTTACCGTGGATAATGCCACTACCCTACCTTGGATAATGTCACTACCCTACCTTGGATAATGCAGGGGTATGAGGATGAGGATGCCGCTGCAGATGTGGTGTGTTAAAATGACGTTGGGGCTCTTCACGCAGCTTGGCCTGACCCCCACATAGAGCATGTCGGCCTGATGTCAGGAGTTTAAGCAGCACGATGTACGGTTGAAAAAGGTAGATTGTAGGTGAAGCATTCACCATGTCACTTTTTCTGACAGTGGGGCTCTTCACGCAGCCGCATTCAACACCCCGACAAAGAGCATGTCGGCCTGATGCCAGGAGTTTAAGCAGCACGATGTACGGTTGAAAAAGGTAGATTGTAGGTGAAGCATTCACCATGTCACTTTTTCTGACAGTGGGGCTCTTCACGCAGCTTGGCCTGACCCCCACATAGAGCATGTCGGCCTGATGTCAGGAGTTTAAGCAGCACGATGTACGGTTGAAAAAGGTAGATTGTAGGTGAAGCATTCACCATGTCACTTTTTCTGACAGTGGGGCTCTTCACGCAGCCGCATTCAACACCCCGACAAAGAGCATGTCGGCCTGATGCCAGGAGTTTAAGCAGCACGATGTACGGTTGAAAAAGGTAGATTGTAGGTGAAGCATTCACCATGTCACTTTTTCTGACAGTGGGGCTCTTCACGCAGCCGCATTCGACACCTCGACAAAGAGTAAGTCAGTCTGATGTCAGGAGTTTAAGCAGCATGATGTACGGTTGAAAAAGGTAGATTGTAGGTGAAGCATTCACCATGTCACTTTTTCTGACAGTGGGGCTCTTCACGCAGCCGCATTCAACACCCCGACAAAGAGCATGTCGGCCTG
>Ga0307968_1004317_pt1:0-10000 | contig 11608 bp, 7 predicted proteins | sample OrgLakmetagen650_FD_201834 | JGI IMG/M metagenome (GOLD analysis project Ga0307968, IMG submission 201834) | Saline water microbial communities from Organic Lake, Antarctica - #650 | ecosystem: Environmental > Aquatic > Non-marine Saline and Alkaline > Saline | place: Antarctica: Organic... | reverse complement strand
TGCACCTGTCTCTGTTTGCGCATCATCTTGTCTGTCCAAATCAGGTGACACACAGGACAGTAGCCATGAAGCAGATCCATGTACGGATTACCCCATCTCTACTCACACGCTCACATATAAACACACACACGGCCCCATACACATATCCACGCAGGTCTAGAGTAGCCCTAGGGCACGCTCAAACCGACCATGCACACGCAGCCAAGGCAGCTGCAGCAGAGGAGGCATTGGCATCTGCTGCTCCGCCACCTCCCCCTAATACTCCCTTGGTCTTGACTCCTGCATTCCAGATGCTGTCCCCTGCGTTCCAGCAGAGGCCAGGTGTGTGTAAGTGGGTGGGTGCAAGTACTTGTTTATAAATGTTTCTGGTATGTGTGTGTGTGTGTGGCTGGAGGAGAAGGGGAAGGGGCCTTTACCTATGGGAGCAAAGAGGAGCTGATTGATGTATGTAGTGAGTGGTCCACGTCAGACGTGGGGAACAGTGTGTCATCAGTCTCTTGCAAGTACGCAACACTGACAATCTCTGCACATGCACATGCACATGCACACGCAAACAGCACTCACACACACATGCACACACACGTAGGCGGTAACACGGGTACTGCAAGTGTGAAGGGGCCCAAGACTGCCGACAAGGATCGCTTGGCCCATGTTGTGCTGCGCCTCCTCACTGCCTTAAGTGAGAGCCTACTGCATGCAAGGCTACCGGACTCTGACGCCCAAAACAGGGCAAAAGACGTGGCCACAGACGCGTGAGTGTGCATACTTTCAATTTTGATGGGGGGGGGGGGGCGGGGTAATGCTCGTCTTCTACCAACATACCGCTTGACGCCGAAGCTGCTTTTCTTCTTTGGCATGTGTGTGTCGTCCTTCATCCGAGTACACTTTTCTTTGCTGTTATAGTTCTGCCTGTGCGCGTGTTACACTTTCAATTGCTGTGCTTACATGTTGCTTGTAAGGGTTAAATGCATGTACCTACTCAATTATCCATGGTACTAGAAAGTGTGCGCACCCACCCACACTTGTACGTATGCACACACACACACACGCAAATGCAACCTCACCAACACACACGCACATGTGCCATACAAACGCTCAAACTGTCTTCTTAGGCTACGCTGGGGCCTTCAGCACTGCCTCTCGCACGTGGCCGTCGCTCACCACCAACTGGGGCGCTGTCATGCCAAAGTGTCGCAAATACCAAACGCAGAGGTGTCGCTCTCTGAGGTAGGGGGATTCTGTGTGCGCATGCACCTACTTGTTGAAAACATTGTGCACTGAGGTGTTTGTGCCCAGCAGGCCTCTCTGTGCTGCTGGAGATGCAGAACCTGCACGTGCAAGCCTCTCGTAGACACGGCATGAGCTTCTCTGCACAGGAGTCATAGATGTTGTGCACGACAAGAACTAAATGCTTCAGATTCAGTCTGACATGTCAATGCAACATTATACTACCACCACCTATGAATGGGCAATACACTAGCTGAAGACTCCAATGTCCTTTCTCCTCAGTATAAGGGCAACAGTCCTTTGATAACACTATGGCCCTGATTGACTGACGTGACTGAAGCTTGTGCCATATGCCATATGACGATCATGCTTGCAAGCAGCAGTTGCCTCCAGTCAACTGACCTCATGCTGCGCACGCTTTCCTGGTCCTGATTGTGCTCTGCACACAAGCACACACACACACACAAACACGTACAAACGCACTCACACACACACACAAATACACACGCACTCACACACACAAACATACACAGGCAGCACGAGGAGGTGACCTTCCCTCCGTGCTTGAGTACGCCCGCCTGTTGAGCAAGTCCCAAGGGACTGAGGCTGATCACCGCCACCATTGGCACCTGCACCAACAGCAGCAGTCGAGCAACGCACCACAGCCACCACCACCGCCATCACCACCAGCAGTGGGAGTGGCAACCGTGCGAGAACAAGGCAGTTCTGCAGCTCAGTGGCTGGCGGGGGCACTGCATGTGCGTTTTCCTGTGTTTTTTTTATGAGCGTGTGTCCACCTGTCTCTGTGTTAGCACTTGTGCATGTTTTGTGTGTCTTTAGTTTGTGTGTCTGAGTTCACGGCTGCAGCCATACTTTCAATGACGTTCATATAGTAGCAAGAGGAGCATCATGTATGTCAGAGTCTATGGCTAAGTCATCTTTGCACCTGTCCTCCACATCTCACGTCTTATGCGCTGCCGGGATTGGCAGCATCTGTGGTCATTGCGTCATGCATGCTTGACACGCATCCGCTTGTGTACCGCACACCAAAAACGCAGGCAAAGAACTTCAGTGCGCAGCCATGGGAAAAAGCACTGCAAGCCTCAGCGCAGCTAGCACAGGTGTGAGTGGACAGTGCAGTCTCTTGTAGCACTGACTTGTGTGTGTGAATGCTGACATGTGCACCCTCGTGATATATACAGGCTTGTGTGTGTGAGTATTACAAGCTGTCCCTTTTACGGCAGGCTAGCGCGTGGTTTCACCGTGTGCACCCTGGTGTAGCACAGACATCTGTGTGCTAGCATTTACCTCGTTAGGCAGGTTTGTTGTGTGTGCTCACGTGCCTGACACTCAATATATGTGCAGCACACCAACGAATAAGCCAGCTTGTTGCGCACAACTGGCTCGCAAATGTTTAGCATGCCAGCAAGAAGGCACGAGCTCTATGTGCTTGCATCATCACCCCGCAGGTGCCTTTGCTCTTGCACCAACGAGGGAAGCAGAGGGATGCTCACACGATGGCCAAAAGCCTGGTTGATGCTCAGGTGAGGACAATGCTGCACCTTGTGTGTGATCTCCTCTCGGTTGCGTTCGTTACGTGAGCTGAATCCAAAACTGTGGATGCTTGTACCGTCAGTGCCCCCTCTGTTTCGTCTCCAGGTATGCTCATACTGTCAGCGCCCTCTCTGTTTCATCTCCAGGTCTGTTTATGTTGGTGGAATCCATGCATGGCTGGTCTTCCTTATGCATAAGAATCTGTCCCAATGTAGACTGGTAAACTATGCACATGGTTGTGTGTGCCTTCCAAACTAGACAGTTATTATGGCTGTTGCGCAATATGTGGTTTCCTCTTATCATTTTCACTGTGCATCTACACAAAAAATTGTTTCACTCGCAGCTGCCCCTGAGAGCCAGGCCGGCTGCCCACGTTCTGCTAGCCAATACTGCCCTAGCTCTTTGGGTGGACGGTGTTACGTCTGAAGGCAGCGCTGATGGCGAAAGTGCTGAGCATTCGCTCAAAAAGCTTGCCCTGGAGGCCAGGTGTGTGAAGAAGGAAGGAGGAGGTGGCAAATTAGCGTGTTAGATGCTGGGATGAAGCCACAGTGGTAAAGTAGTAGAGGTAGAGGGTGACATGACTTCAGTATACATGCAAAGTTTGCTCTGCAAGCGCTTAGGTTTCCTAATTTCCTCCTATTTATTATCGACAAACCAATGAGGCGTGCAGTGGCAAGAGCTCTTGTGAGCTGCGAGCATGACAGGCACGCCTTATTAGTGTGTGTAAGTGTGAGGTATGTGTGTGTGGTATGCATGTGTCCCTGCTAGCATGGCGTGTGTGCGTGAGCCCACTGCAGACTGGTCTTGCCTGGATGTGTTGCACCAACCCCTTGTAGGTGGGCATCCACCACTGCGCTGAAGCTCCTCAATCACTTGGAGCAGTGCAGCACCAAGCACGTGAGGCTCCCTCCCCATGACCCGTCTCGTATCTTGAAGCGTTCTGGCGCCCAGAAGGTCCCGCGCCCAGAAGTGATGAAGCCGGCATGTGAGTAGGGCGGGTGAAGAGCCTGAAAGAGGTCAAGTGGGGAACAATCATACTCAAACAGGCAGCCTGGGCATTTGGGTTGTAACCTGATTGAATGCCAGTTTAGGCAGAAGGAAAACTAGCACGTAACTATGCAGAGCGAGCAGGGAGGGGTTTTCACTCCTTGTAGTAACAATGTTACAAAGGTTATGTGATACGGTGGCACACACACCCCTGGCAGACCCAAACTGGCCGGGTAATGAGGTCTTTTAACTTTTGTGATGTCAGCCTATTTAACCATGATGTACTCAGGTCGAAGGACAGGTGCTCTTAGTTCTGTGTAGACGTGTGCTTGCATGAATTGAAGGCCCCTTATTAAAAGTGGCATTTTCCAGGGTTCTCCGCATTCGTGGCACTGCTCAATTTTGTGCCGTTGCATTTAAATATTTACCAGGAAAAAAGTGTATCACCGCCCCCTGATTATTGCTTTTCGATGGGGGCGGTGAAAGGGCGGTGGTTCCTATAACGGTATAATTATTTCTAAAGGGGGCGGTTGTGAGCAGTAACGGAAATATAAGTATTTTGAGCAGTGCAAGCGATGAGTGGTCAAAAATCCTTCCCAGCACTCCCTGACCCCCCAGCCCCAACTCCGCCTGCCCCTGCACCCCAGCCCCAGCTCCGCCTGCGCCCGTCAGGAAGTTCCACAGGACGCCCCATTTTGAGTGGGGCAGTGCGGGGGGGGCGGTTGCAGTACAAAGCTGAAATTTATTGTTTTAGGGGGGCGGTTGCACATTTTGACCAAATAATACTTGTTTTATTCAAAGGGGGCGGTGGATCTATGGACGTACGGTATAGCAAAGTACCAAAATGTGCGAAAGCCAACTCTTCAATTGCCTTCTTGTCTGTTGACTACTTTGGCACTGAACCTCTGGATATTGAATTTTCTACCCGCCTTTGATCTGGCTTATAGGGCGTGAGGGACTGGGCTTCACCAGGGCCGCTGCTTTAGCTGCTCTGGCGGGTGCAGAGGTGGCGGCTGGCAAGCGAGAGCGGGTGGTGGAGGCGGTGGGACAGGTGAGTTTTGCGGGACAGGAAGGGACATTGTTTGCGTCCAAGCTATTAACCTCAGCTGCTAGCCACCGGCAGAGCAACCCTTTCCAGACAGCACCAACCTCGGCCAAGATCTCGCCTCTGGGTAAAAAGTTGCCTAAAGGGTCGCTATCGGCTCAGTTTGCTATCGCATAATTTAATTGGATTTGTTTAATACAGTAAATTGTGTGTAATGTACGAAACGTGTTTCATACAGAAAAGACGTATGATCCATCTCAAGGTTATAAATTTGCTTCCAAGCTCGATCTGCATGCTGTTAAACTCCCATACCAGACGTGCCCTTTCCAGTATCTTGACCAGCCGCGGCTTCAGGCCAAGCCTGCAAACCTCGAGATCCTCATTGATATTTTCCTTTTTCCTCTAAAGGATTTTAGCAATAATCAGTACCAGAGTGGCTCCTTTTCCTTAATAAACGTGGGAGGTGGCTTTCACTCTGCCTGCTTAGTTTTCCCTCTTTTTTCCTTTGCCACACTAGCCTAGCTCTACCAAGTGCCTTACCAAGAAAAGGGGACATCGTATTGAAATCAATGCTTTGCGACCTTCAAACCCGTTCAATTTAGTTTTTATGACACTCTTCTGTTCAGGCTCTGGGCAGTGCTGATCTGACGCACCTCATGTTCTTATGTCTGGCGGCGTCAGTACCTCCTCCTTCACCTGCCCATGGTCAAAAACAAGAAGACCAGCAAGACAGGAGGCAACTGCGTGCTCTGGCCTCCAAGGCCGTCCATATGCAGCCGTCTATTTCTGTACTGTGGGCCCAGCTAGGAATCAGCAAAAGCAAGTGATCTAGTTCACCACTGCCGTGAGCGTGTGTGTGCATTGTTTTTTGTAAGCGTATACGTAGGGTGACAGCGACTCATTCTATTAAACTAGCTTATTTAGTCTGGATGACAAACATGCAAACCTGGTATGGCTGCTCAACCCATGAGAGTGAGGAACACCTAAAAACAATCCAAGCAAAAAATGATTGTGAAAAAAATTGTCCTGAAGATTATGACAGTAGGTTGCAATTTGCACGGCTGATAAAGGAAATACTGACAAAGTAAAGTTCTTGCTGACAGGCATGTTATCCCCCTAAGCATAGTACAAGTGCTGGTAGTAGTGACAGCGCCTCGATCTAGTAATAATCTGCTAGCATATGTCCCAAAGGCAACTCAATCTAATAAAAAAGGCACCCTTTGCTTATAAATTGTGCTTTTAATCTCAAGGTTTACAAAAAAAGGCCTTCTCAAGACTGCTAACCTGCTCATAAAACGCAATTAATTAGTTCATGGAGGAAAAAATAAAGCTTGTAATTGTTCTGGTAAAGTAAGCACATCGTGAGCTCCTGTTGCTGGGGGAAACAGAGATGCATATATCCTGCGGAGAGAAATCACGTGGGGATTGACGCAGTGGAAAAGAACATGCTGCTCATTTCGGACATCATCAGTATCACACAGGTCACAGGTGGGGGAATTAATTTGATTCCATGTCGCTGTCCCAAAACGTAGGATGTGGACACGAAGTCTGAAACGAGCTGTACTACGGATGACATCCCGAGGCAGGTAGAGAAACATGTATTTGGGAAGGATGTAAGGCAAATGAGTGACCAGAGCTCTTTTGGTAGGAAGAGCACACCAGTGGTGATACGTAGAGCGTTTGCTGTTGTGTTCTCTTGGATAAGTTTCAGAAAAAGGTGTCCAATACTCCCAGTGTCTCTCCTGAGGTCCACCACAAAACGGCTGAGATCAACGGGCGCACAGTGTTGCAGCTTCTGTTTGAAGATATACAATTATGTCAGACCATCCTGGCAGAAAGAATACGGGCTGACCAGCGATCATTGGATCGTGTACTCAGCTGCATGTCAGCATGTAAGACCTTTTTCATTTTTGTGTAGCTGTTGGATTTAGTCAAAAGAACTGTACAGCCGCATTGCTGCACGAAACCAATTGAACTGTGAGGGTTCCACTCTCGCATGACACACCATGAAGGCGTGGTATCTCTGGAAGGGGACTGTCCATTTCTTTGCCTTGTTGTAAGTAGGGAGTAGCCCAAATCTGACTCGCATACCAGCAGGAATAGCGTATGTCTTGAGAAGCCATGTGTACGCGTGTAGCCTGGTAGAAAGGTCATGTTTCTGAACAAACTCTTGACTCTGAACGTGCCTGCCGTGAATAGGCGAAGTGCTGCGTCAGCCGCGGTAATCAGATTGATCTGCTTGTCGCACACCATGCCCAAATATTTGAAGGAGTCCGTGTAAGGAAGCATACACCGTCAAAGTACAGGGGGGGCAGGTTTTCAGAGTTGGAATTGAAGCACATTACCTCTGACTTCTGTGTGTTGACAGTGAGAGACTTCCTTCTCGGCGTATACTCTCAACTTGTTTAGCATGGTCTGCAAGTCCGCGTGTTTATTGGAAGTTGGAGGACACTTAATTACAGTTATCGGAATAATCACTCTCTCTCTCATTACAAATATCAAGGATTATTGTGTGGGCACCTTCTGTCCTGCAACAGCAGCCAGGCAAAAACAGCACAAGGTTGTTGACGGCACGCATAACAGGACGCAGCTACTATGGTGAAGGGCATAACAGGATGCAGCTACTATGGTGAAGTTCAATGGTACTTGGTACCAAAGTGGTGGCTCACGAGCTTCCTTAATTGAGTCCCCTAAATCCAAACTAAACTTTTAATTGATGTAGGCGTGAATCTCTCTGCTTTCCTTATTCCTCTTGCTTAGGACCAAAATTTTTTCTTCTCTACAGCTTAAGATTAATGGTACAACAATAACCTCAGATACTGTCCTGGTGGTGCACCTCAGGTCTCTCGTCGGAAAAGAGTGGGCTGTTATTTCAACCGCATTGTTTCAACCAGGCCTGGTTGATTGCAGACTGAAACAACCATTCTAGCTGATTCAACCAGGATCAACTAGGAAAATGGTTGAATCAACCAGATGGTTGAAATGCAGTTGTTTTAACAGTGTAATCAACCAGCTAATTGATTCAACCATCTGACCAGTTGATCTCAGCTGGATTCAACTGGGTGGTTGATTTGTGGTTGTTTCAGCTGTGTATCATCCAAGTCAACTGATTTTTGGCCTTGTCAACCCTTGTATGTGTAAATGCATGATGAAACTGCTTTGTGTATCCACAGGATGTTCCTAGATTATGATCATAATGAGGATGATGTATGATGTTTGACAGGGGGCGGCAACAAGCAATTGGGGGTGGCTAATAACTTTCTTTTTCTTTCTTCTTGCTTATTATCGTCATGATGCAAACGCACGTATCGACACTCCTTCTCGGTACTAGCTTGTTCCTTACTCACAATTTCTACACTGCTGTCTTATTATTACTACGCCATCAATGTTTCTCCAAGATTGCTATGGGTACAGCTTGACCCAATAGAGTATATGATTCAAAGTTTCTTCCAAACGTAAGAATCGATAGGCGAGCAGACATGATGAGAATGCTTGTTTGGTTCTTAGAACAGGTCAATATCAGAAATGAAGATTAAGTCAAAAGTTGACAGTAAACACTTGGACTGATGTTGCTGGTCCCCTCAATAAACTCAGTAATTCAACATAAAAACTTTTTGTTGACGTACTGTCCAAGAAGGAAACCTGAAGCTGGGCCATAGTAAGGCTGCATGGTTTTTCCCTTGGCAATATTTTTGCAAGACAGCAGAGCATAGTAGGGCCTATTAGTAACGGTAAGGAAGCATGCGTTGTGGTTTTCCCTACAGTACTGCTCGTTTTGGTCCACGGTCCACTCCAGCGTTGTTTTAGTGGGCTTAGGCAGGTTGGCAAGCCGCATTATTTCTGTCTCTGCCGAGTGGATCACCACGTCTGTGTGGTCCCGCATGTGCCTCCCAGTCATAGGGAATTCATCCTTAGTGAACCTGAATGTGTTGAATTATATTTATAATGAGGCGATTTTCCGGGTAAACAACGGGTATTCACATGTATCACATTAGACTATTAGTGCATGAACCTTCTGACGATTTACCAAGCCTACTTGACTTGTTATACTAGTAAGAAGGTTCAAACCACTTAGCAGCTTACCGGAAGTCTATATCATGGCGCTGTCCGGTGCTCATAAAATATCATTCCCTTCAAGTGGTGACTTCCACCTGACGATGGCACCATGAGACGTTGCCTTTTCCAAATCAGACATGCTCAACGTGTTTAAATATTATATATTATATCAATATTTTCCTTATTATGTCTAGTGGCTTCGGTGTTCATGCTTTCTATTCATGGTGTACGTGACATGTATATCATTGATAAAGAGAACAACGCGCCAATTGCCCTAGAACTAGCGGAAATCCTAAATTTCGGCAGAATTCTGCAGAATTCCGCAAAATTCGGCGGAACTCGACAGTGCGGAAAACCTGCAAAACATCACAGAATGAGTTTTCAGCTGACAAACCAGTGCAGCATCACGTACGTTAGCTTCCGCTCTTACGCGCATGGTGTATACACGATTCCTCCCCATCTCGTGGAACACGCCCACCGTGAGGCACATTCATCAGATAAAATGTTTCTGGTATTTTAGTTACAAGCTCTTCTTCTGGTACATGCATAATATAATTTTTAATAAGAATGGCCCCAAGAACGTAGAACAGGAGATTCACAACAGAGCAAGGTGAGCAGGAGCAGGGTCGTGCAGGCACCACCTCCCAAGCCCCTCCCCTCCCATCCATCCCCGCGCCTGTGGCTCGGCAGCTTGGCGACAGGAATGACAGCAAGCTGGGGGTCCCGTGGACGAGCACCGTCACCCTCCGGTACGATTGCTTGACCGCGCTGCGCGTCCCATCATCACGCCACATGCACGCCTGCCTTATTCCATGCCACACGTAGTGTTTTATACCACGCTGAGAGTGAGGCATGCCCTCGACCAAAGGTTTAGGCAAAGGCAAACCCAGCAGCTGCACCGGACGGGGACCACGAACAAGAGCACGAGGATGTGGGTTCCCGTCTGCATCACTGTCAAGTTACCATGGTTAACAACTGACATTCAAGTACATGCATTGTTTGTACCTCAGGCTGTGAACAACATGCACTGCGGCGCCGTGCAAGTGGCAGCCCCTCAAATTCGTGGGGATCCTGAGCAGAGGCGCTCCTCAGGTGGAAAAGTCGCCTCAATCGGGCTTGCACAAACTCCCA
>Ga0307968_1004313_pt1 | contig 11617 bp, 15 predicted proteins | sample OrgLakmetagen650_FD_201834 | JGI IMG/M metagenome (GOLD analysis project Ga0307968, IMG submission 201834) | Saline water microbial communities from Organic Lake, Antarctica - #650 | ecosystem: Environmental > Aquatic > Non-marine Saline and Alkaline > Saline | place: Antarctica: Organic Lake... | reverse complement strand
GCTCCAAACATTAACAGCGACTGAGTCACAGCACACCTGAACGTGGATGGGGTCAAAGTGGGCCCGCTCCACATGCCATCCTATTTACACACCAATACCGTCACAGCTCCAAACATAAACAGCGACTGAGTCACAGCACACCTGAACGTGGATGGGGTGAAGGTCAAAGTGGGCCCGCTCCACATGCCATCCTATTAACACACCAATACCATCACGGCTCCAAACATAAACAGCCAATGAGTACCAGCACACCTGAACGTGGATAGGGTCAAAGTGGGCCCGCTCCACATGCCATCCTATTAACACACCAATACCATCACGGCTCCAAACATAAACAGCCACTGAGTCACAGCACACCTGAACGTGGATGGGGTCAAAGTGGGCCAGTTCCACATGCCATCCTATTAACACACCAATACCATCACAGCTCCAAACATAAACAGCGACTGAGTCACAGCACACCTGAACGTGGATGGGGTCAAAGTGGGCCCGCTCCACATGCCATCCTATTAACACACCAATACCATCACGGCTCCAAACATAAACAGCCACTGAGTCACAGCACACCTGAACGTGGATGGGGTCAAAGTGGGCCAGTTCCACATGGAGGGTCTCCATGAGGCGATCAGGAATGCCCGCACACACTTTGAGACGCACAACCTCCTTCTGCCCAGCAAGCACCTCTCCTGACATGGGCGACACCTGAGCATGCATGTGTGTGTGAGTATGTGTGTGTGTATGTGTATGTATGTGTGTGTGTGTGTGTGTGTGTGAAAGTGGGTGCGCTAGGGTATTGGGGGGGTGTGGTCCAGTAATTGTGAGGATGTGTGGTTGGATGTGTGCGAGGGTGTGCACAAAGGAGCACGTACCAAACACATCCACTACAAGACTCATAGACTGTGAACACTAGCTAGTGCGCTTGTTGACTGCGAACACGCCATTGACAACGAAGGCAAGCCCGGAAGCAAAGGTGACAATTGGCACATTCGGCTTCTTTGTCTAAAACAGTTGCACCTCCCATTTAGAAAACATTCAAACAAAGAGCGGTGCCCTTCATGGCAAGCACTTACACACCAGGAGCCCATCGAAATGACTGAGGGTCATAACAGGAGGCGTGTGTTCATTACTATGAGGCGTCTACATGTTAATATTCACAGTCTGACATTATGCACGCAAATTGAAACACACAGACACACACGCACGCACACACACACATACACACACACACATACACACACACGCACACACGCACATACACACTCACGCATGCACGTACATGCACGCATGCACACACAAACACATACACACACAAACACACGCACACACACACTCACGCATGCACACATATGCACGCATGCACACACAAACACATACACACACAAAACACACACACACAAAACACACACACACACAAACACACACAAGCACACACACACGCACACACACACGCACCCATCATGCCAAGGGTTCACATCAGGCACTCACCGAAATGACAGAGGGGCGAGACAGGAGACGCGTGTTGATGGCATAGTTGAACGGCACCTTGCCCTGGTTTGAAATGGTCAGCTCCGTTTCCAGCTGCTTGTCGTATTGCTGCTGGCCAAGGTCTAGGAACTGAGGCTCCACGGAGTATCGGATGTTGTTGGACTCACCCGTCATGGCCACCTTCAACAGAGTGTGCACGTGTGTGTGTATGTGTGTGTGTGTCTGTGTGTGTGTGTCTGTGTGTGTGTGTATGTGTGAGTGTCTGTGTGTGTGTGTGTTGAGTAGCGCTGCATAGTAACCAGCCAGGCGGAGTGCACCAACACCCGAGCACACTTTTTGAGCACACCAGAGATGGCCACTTGATACCATGTTGTGATAAAAACAGGGGTTGTTATTAAAAAAGAGTGTGAGCAATGTTTTGGCCATGGTAGGAAACATAGTGCAAGGCACGAATGTTAATACACATGCACACACACACACACACACACATGCGCACATACACGCACACACACATGCGCACACACACACATGCACACACATACCTGGTATGTGGGCCCCCCCTCCACCAGACACAACGCAGTGGCAGAGGCTTTTACCCCCGGAAACGCAAAGTATGCAAACGTCACAAGCTCTGACTCCCCTGTGTGTAGCAGAGTGTGGATGGTGCATGCAACATGTGAGTGTGTGTGTATGTGTGTGTGCATGTGTGTGTGTGTGTGTGTGTGTGTGGGTGGGTGGGTGGGTGGGTGTGGATGTGTGTGTGTGTGTGCGCGTGTGTGTGTGTTGATTGCATGTATGTGTGTGTATGTGTGTGTATATGCGCAGTACGTTTGTTTGTCTAGAGTTAAAATGGGTGCTTGTCTGTGCATGTGTGTTTCTCTGTGTGTTAGAGTACGTGTACTGGTGTGTGTGCTTGTGTATGCTTGTGTGAGTGTACCTGTGTGTGTATGTTGCCCATTCAGGGACCGCACATGCATAGCCAAATGCACGATTGCACGTGATCACTATAGTGATGAGTGTCTGTGTGTACGCATGTGCATGCATAGCGCAATGTACAAATGTACGATTGCATGTGATCACATGGAATGTCTGTGTGTACGCATGTGCATGCATAGCCCAATGTACAAATGTACGATTGCATGTGATCACATGGAATGTCTGTGTGTACGCATGTGCATGCATAGCCCAATGTACAAATGTACTATTGCACGTTATCACATGAGGGTCTGTGGGTTCGCATGTGCATGCATAGCGCAATGTACAAATGTACGATTGCATATGATCACATGGAATGTCTGTGTACACGCATGTGCATGCATATCCAAATGCACAATTGCACGTGATCACACGAGTGTCTGTGTGTACGCATGTGCATGCATAGCCAAATGCACAATTGCACGTGATCACACGAGTGCCTGTGTGTACTCATGTGCATGCATAGCCAAACGTACAATTGCACGTGATCACATGAGTGTCTGTGTGTGTACGCATGTGCATGCATAGCCAAATGCACAATTGCACGTGATCACACGAGTGTCTGTGTGTACGCATGGGCATGCATAGCCAAATGCACAATTGCACGTGATCACACGAGTGCCTGTGTGTACGCATGTGTACGCATGTGTACGCATGCTAGGTAGCACCAAGCACCTCACCTGGACGCAGCACTCCTTTGATGGGTAGCACATCAAAGAGCTGGACGGTAGGGGGCTTCGGTGCGCGTGCGGCCTTCATGTTCAGGGACGCAATGCTGTTGGCGTCCTCCTGCGTGTTCGTGTGTGTGTGTGTTTAAGTGTGCATCCATGTGTGGGTGCGTGTGTCTGTGTGCTGGTATGTCCATGCGCGTGCGGCCTTCATGTTCAGGGACGCAATGCTGTTGGCGTCCTCCTGCGTGTTTGTGTGTGTGTGTGTGTTTAAGTGTGCATCCATGTGTGGGTGCGTGTGTCTGTGTGCTGGTATGTCCATGCGCGTGTAGGTGGTTGTGTGTAGCCATGATGTGCTTCTGTCAGTGTCGAGGTGTGCTTTTGGGTATAGGTGCTTGCCCGTGTGTGTGTGTGTGTGTCGTTTGCAGAACAGCGCGTGCGTTCACACATAGGTAGGGTTGGCCAGAACCGTATATACACACCGTATGTGACCAGTGATTTCCCTGCCAAAAATTACGTATGTACACCGTATATACCTATAAATGTATGGTTCTGGCCAACCCTAGGTGTGTCGTCCCATGCTGCGGCCTGTTTTAGCCTATCACCGTGCCTTTGAACAATCAGGGTTAAAGAACGCACGTGCCCTGATGAGTTGCTACATGCTCCAACTTGCATAGCTTGTCACAGCACCTTGAAGGAAAACAGGGTGTGTAAAACGCACATGCCCGGATGAGTCGTCACATGCTCCAACTTATTTTGCTCGTCCAAACTGTACCTTAAAGCAATCAGGGTCCCAAGCCCAGGAGTACACAACGTCCACTGCGCCATCGTTGGTGATGCGCACTGGAAGCCTGTAAGGTGGTTGTGGGTCAGGGAGACGATGCAGACTCAGTGTGCGCAGGTGAGGAGTGTGCGCGGATAAAGAGTGTGCGCAGGTGAGATTAGGAGTGTGGGTCTTGTGAGTGTGTAAGGGAGAGTGTGCGAGCTCAGTGTGCGCAGGTGAGGAGTGTGCGCAGATAAGGAGTGTGCGCAGGTAAGGAGACAAGTGTGGGTGGTGTAAGTGTGTAAGGGAGAGTGTGCGAACTCAGTGTGCAGATGAAAGCTGGAGCGCAGCTTGGAGATGATGCAGAGAGTGACAGGGGCCAACGCAAAGTTTGTGTGATTGAAACAAACGTAAAGAAATCTGCGTCAGATGTAATATTCGAAGAGCAGTTTGTGTAATAATCGAAAAAGCTGTTTGTGTAGATTGAAACAAGCGTAAAGAAACCATCCATTGTAAGTATGCCTTTTGCATTTGGCAGCTGCAACAAACAAACGTATTCAGTTCAACTTAGGGACACCAGGCCGCAGTATACTAGAAACATAGCACACACACACACACACACACACACAGACACACACACAGGTACACACACACGCACGCACGCACGCACACACGCACGCACGCACACACACACACACACACACACACACACACACATATACACACACACATACACACACAAACACACGAACACACACATCTACACATCTTGCATACAGCCATACACCGTACGCACCTGCGTGTGGTGTCACTGAGGCAGGAGCCAAAATCTACTGCAGTGCTCTCCATGGTGAGGTTGGGGAAGTCAGAGGAGCCCAGCAGCTCAATAGAGTCGCGCTGGGGGTTGTCAACGTACGTGATCTGCAAACAGATCATGTTGTTATGACATTCTGGAGGTAATTCAAAGAGGCAGAGGAGTCCAGCAGCTTCACAAAAAGCTGCGCTGGGGGTTGTCAACGTACGTGATCTGCAGACTGATCATGTTGTTATGACATTCTGGAGGTATTCAAAGAGGCAGAGGAGTCCAGCAGCTTCACAAAAAGCTGCACTGGGGGTTGTCACGTACGTGATCTGCAGACAGATCATGTTGTTATGACAGTATAGAGGCAATTCAAAGGGTCAGAGGAGCACAGCAGCTCCACAGAAAGGCACGCATGGGGTTGTCAACGTACGTGATCTGCAGACAGATCATGTTATTATGACAGTAAGGAGGCATTTTGTAAACACAGAAGAGCGCAGCAGCTCCACAGAAAGCCGCGCTGGGGGTTGTCAACGTATATGATTTGCAGACATCATGTTGCTACACCAAACCACATCTTCATGTCTCACGAATCAAATCAGATGAGTCAAGCAGATCCGCAGCATTCCACCAGATTTGTCAACATCGTGACCTGCAATCCCTTTTTTGTACAAGCTAGCGCGGAAAGCAACTGCAGTGTGACAAGCATCCACGATTGCACAAAACAGGCACTGAACTCCGGCAAGCTGCCTGCAAATCGAATCTCACCTGGACCTGTTTTCGCCGGACAAGAAGGATTTAAAGGAAAACAGCAAACAGGATGCGATGAAGATAATCCAATACATTCAAATCCGATGGAACGGCTGAGGAGATCCAGCGCACGCATCAATTGCAGTCTCTCCTTCACACCTTCACCGTTGTGTTGAGACTGAGAGAGCGACACATCATGCACACGGCTGAAATTCTTGACAAGGTCTTAACAACGAGGGGAAGGGAGGACAATGCTCACGCGCAAGCGGTTTCCATATGCTGCTCACGATTGCAACAGCTCGCGACCACACCACTTGCAATGACAGCTTGCTAGCACACACTTGCTGTACATACACACTTGCTGTACGTGCGCACACACTTGCAAGCACACACTTGCTGTACATACACACTTGCTGTACGTACGCACACACTTGCAAGTACACACTTGCTGTACATACACACTTGCTGGACATACACACTTGCTGGACGTACGCACACACTTGCTGTACGTACACACTTGCTGTACGTACACACTTGCTGTACGTGCGCACACACTTGCTGTACATGCGCACACACTTGCTGCACATACACACTTGCTGTACGTACGCACACACTTGCTGTACGTACACACTTGCTGTACGTACACACTTGCTGTACATACACACTTGCTGTACATACACACTTGCTGTACGTGCGCACACACTTGCTGTACGTGCTCACACTTGCTGTACATACGCACACACTTGCTGTACGCGCGCACACACTTGCTGTACATACACACTTGCTGTAAGTGCGCACACACTTGCTGTACGTACACACACACTTGCTGTACGTACACACTTGCTGTACGTACACACTTGCTGTACGTGCGCACACACTTGCTGTACATACACACTTGCTGTACGTGCGCACACACTTGCTGTACGTACACACTTGCTGCACATACACACTTGCTGTACGTACGCACACACTTGCTGTACGTACACACTTGCTGTACATACACACTTGCTGTACGTGCGCACACACTTGCTGTACATACACACTGGCTGTACGTACGTACACACTTGCTGTACATACACACTTGCTGTACGTGCGCACACACTTGCTGTACGTACACACTTGCTGTACATACACACTTGCTGTACGTGCGCACACACTTGCTGTACGTGCTCACACTTGCTGTACGTACGTACACACTTGCTGTACATACACACTTGCTGTACGTGCGCACACACTTGCTGTACATACACACTTTCTGTAAGCACACACTTGCAAGCACACACACTTGCTGTACGTATGCACCTGAATCTTTTGCCGCGACTGGGACGACACCAGATCATGTGCAGGGTTGGGGTCGTAGGTAATGTTGAGTGTGGCGTACTCAAAGGGGTCAAGGGACAGCTCAGTCTTGTCCAGGGTGAAGGGTGTGGAGGTGCGGAGGTGGAAACTGAGGGGCAGCTTGGAGATGTTGCGGAGCGTGAGGGGGTGGGTAATGGGGGCCAGGGCACCACCTGTGTGTGCACGTACGTGCGTGGGTGTAATTAAAGTGTGTAGCTGTCAGGAGTTTAGATGGGGGTGTGGTACAAGTGTGTGCAGGTGAGAGTAGGAGGGTGGGTGTAGTGAGTGGGTAATGGAGAGTGTGCAGACTCAGTGTGCGCTGGCGAGGAGTGTGCGCGGATAGAGTGTGTGCAGGTGAGAATAGGAGGGTGGTGTTGTGAGTGGGTAAGGGAGAGTGTGCAAACTCAGTGTGCGCAGGTGAGGAGTGTGCGCAGATAAGGAGCGTGCACAGGTGAGAATAGGAGGTTGGGTGTTTTGAGTGGGTAAGGGAGAGTGTGCAAACTCAGTATGCGCAGGTGAGGAGTGTGCGCAGATAAGGAGCGTGCACAGGTGAGAATAGGAGGGTGGGTGTTGTGAGTGGGTAAGGGAGAGTGAGCAAACTCAGTGTGCGCAGGCGAGGAGTTTGCGCAGAGAAGGAGCGTGCACGGGTCAGGATACGAGTGTGGGTGTTGTGAGTGGGTAAGGGAGAGTGTGAGATTTCAGTGTGCGGATGAAAACTGGAGCGCAGCTTGGAGATGCTGCAGAGAGTGATAGGGGCCAAAGCATTGTTTGTTTTATCTGAAATGAGCTGCTTCGGACTTGAGAATGAGAAGAGCGGTTTAGGGAATTCATCCATAGTGAGAACGCCTTTTGCATTCGGCAGCTGCAACAAACAGAGGAATTTAAAGCTCAACTCAGAGAGGGGCGCAGTGCACTAGCACACACACAGACACACGCACACACACACACACACACACACACACACAAACACACACGCACACACACACACACACACACACACACTAGCACACTCACATATCCACAATTGCAACACACGGCCCGCACTGTTTATGTGTAGCAGCTGGACCAGCAGTGTGCGCTCAGAGACATGTAAGTGTGCAATACTTAATATATGTGCTGTCACAAGCACACATGCATACGCACACGCGGCACACGACAGTCACACTTACACAGCCCATACCTTTAACGTACGACAGCTGGAACAGCAGCGTGCGTTCAGAGACATTCAAGTGCAATATCAATATATGTGCAGTCACACACACATGCATACCCACACGCAGCACACGACAGTCACACTTACACAGCCCATACCTTTAATGTACGACAGCTGGAACAGCAGCGTGCGTTCAGAGAAGTCCAGAAGGGGCGTGGCCACCAATGCGTGGCAGCCAATGTCAAAAGCCTTGCGTGAGTTGCGCTGATTGTTGCCGCTACTGGCATGACACTCCATACGCTCCAACACATCGGCCTGTGTACGTGTGTGTGTGTGTGTGTGTGCGTACGTGTGTGCGTACGTGTGTGTGTATGTGTGTGTGTGTGTGTGTGTGCGCGTGCGTGTGTGCGCGTATTTGTGTACGTGTGTGTGCGCACGTGTGTCTGCGCACGTGTGTGTGCGCATGTGTGTGCACGCGTGTGTGCGCGTGTGTGTGTGCGTGTGTATGTGCGCGTGCTAATGGGATTCTGAGTAAGATTGTTCATGATGCTATTGCAGGGGTGAGGCCATGCGGTCTAGAGCATCAGCCTGTGTTGCTTATTGTGCTTATGTGTAGGGTTGGCCAGAACCATATATACACACCGTATATGACCGTATGTTTGGTGATTTCCCTGCAAAAAATACTGTATGTGCACCGTATACATATGGTTCTGGCCAACCCTTCTTATGTGTTCAAGATATGAAAGCGCCTGTTTGTTAAAGCATGCACACAGCTACATGGGTGTGCGTGCGTCACGAGTGTGAGGAGTGACATATGCTTGAGATCTACACTACAGGCAGTACACGCGCAATTGCAGAATGGCACACATGTTGGCATAGACATGCTGGCATATTCCATGATGCAAGCTGGGAAACGCACACACCGCAAAGTGCACCAGGCCAGGTACCAAAAATGCGGCAGCCTGTTTGGACTCAATTGTTTCGCACATGGCAGAGGGAGTAGCGGCTATCTAACACTCAACCATCTTCACAACACACGCACCGCAAAGTGCCCCAGGCCAGGTATCAAAAATGCGGCAGCCCGTTTGGACTCAATTGTTTCGCACATGGCAGAGAAAGTAGCGGCTATCTAACATGCAACCAACTCTTCGCTTCACGCGCACCGCAAAGTGGCCCAGGCCAGGTACCGAAAATGCGGCAGCCTGTTTGGACTCAATTGTTTCGCACATGGCAGAGGGAGTAGCTGCTAACTAATCCTCAACCATCTTCACAACGCACGCACCGCAAAGTGCCCCAGGCCAGGTACCAAAAATGCGGCAGCCTGTTTGGACTCAATTGTTTTGCACATGGCAGAGGGAGAAGCTGCTAACTAACCCTCAACCATCTTCACAACGCACGCACCGCAAAGTGGCCCAGGCCAGGTACCAAAAATGCGGCAGCCTGTTTGGACTCAATTGTTTCGCACACGGCAGAGGGAGTAGCTGCTGACTAACACTCAACCAACTGCACAACACACGCACCGCAAAGTGGCCCAGGCCAGATACCACGAAAGTGGCTGCCTCTTTGGACTCTATGCTTGCACGTGTGGGAGCAATGGAAAACACAGGGTGCTCCTCTGGAGGCACCATTTCCAAACTGAATTTGCCTCCTGTGCGTGTGTATGTGTGTAAGCGTGTTTGTGTGTGTGTGTGTGTGTGTGTGTGTGAGTGTGAGTGTGTGTGTGTGTGCGTGTGTATGTATGTAAGGGTGTTTGTGTCTGTGTGTGTGAATGTGATTGTGAAAGAGCTTGCAAGTGCACTGTTGGGTACAAGGAAGAGAGAGCGTAGATTGTGCATGCGATTGCAAAGGACGGCATTGCACGTCCTGATGCAAATGGTTGTGCGTGTGTCAAGTGTGTGTGTGTCAAGAGCATGTGTGTGTCAAGAACGAATGTGTGTCAAGATTACGTGTGCCAAGAGTGTGCATGCTTACACCAGTGTTTCAAGCTTAGTCTGTGTTTCATGCTTACCCTGTGTGTCTTTGTTTCATGTTTACCCTGTGTGTTTTATTTTCTCATGCTTACCCTGTGCTTCTGTGTTTCATGCTTATCATGTGTGTCTTTGTTTCATGCTTACCCTGTGTGTCTTTGTTTCATGTTTACCCTGTGTGTTTTATTTTGTGTCTCATGCTTACCCTGTGTGTCTATGTTTCATGCTTACCCTGTGTGTCTTTGTTTCATGTTTACCCTGTGTGTTTTGTTTTGTTTCATGTTTACCCTGTGGTTTATTTTGTGTCATGCTTACCCTGTGCTTCTGTGTTTCATGCTAATCCTGTGTGTATTTTTTTCATGCGAAGTCTGTGTGTCATGCCCACACCTGTGCTTGATGCTTACTCTGTGTGGATACACAATGGGAATGAAAGCGAGGTAAGAGCTCATAAGGTTTCCTGACTATCCTGTGTCCTGCTAAACAGAACACACACACACACAAACACACACACACACACACACACACCTGTGGCACGCATGGCTTTGCGTACTCCTTGCGCACTTTGTATAGCTTCACGCAGATCCACACACACACATACACAAACACCACAAATACACACACACAGACATTTGGCACGCATGGCCTTTGCGTACTCCTTGCGCACTTTGTATAGCTTCTCGCAGATACACACACACACACACACACACACACACACACACACACACACACACACACACACACACACACACACACACACAAATAAACACACACACACACACACACAAACACACACAACACAATTACACACACACATCGGTGGCACGCATGGCCTTTGCGTACTCCTTGCGCACTTCGTCTAGCTTCTCGCTTATCCACACACACACACATACACACACACCAAAATACACACACACACATACACACACACACACACACATAAACACACACACACCTGTGGCACGCATGGCCTTTGCGTACTCCTTGCGCACTTCGTCCAGCTTCTCGCTGATCCAGGTCAGGTGCTGTGCTTTGCGCCCCAGGTTGTGGATTACCATGTTGCGCTGGAAAGGGCGCCCGACAAACTGGTGGGCGCACTCCAGGAGTCCACCTCGTACCTCCTGCAGGACCGTGTGTGTGTGCGTGTGTGTGCATAAATCAAGCTTTCCTGCAGGACTGTGTGTGTGTGCATAAATCAAGCCCTCCTGCAGGACCATGTGTGTGTGCATTAATCAAGCCCTCCTACAGGGCCGTGTGGGGGCAGCTTTGAGGGTACTACAATGGTGTAAGTTTGAGGGTACCAAAATGGTGAGATGTTGTGGTGGTGGCATGGGTGATAGGGCACGTAATGCAGGGAAGGGGATTAATTGTGTGTGTGCGTGTTTGTGTGCGTATGTGCATGTGTGTGCGTATTTCTTTGTGTGTGTGTGTGTGTGTGTGTATGTGTGTGTGTGTGTGTGTGTGTGTAGGGAAGGGGATTAATGGTGTGTGTGTGTGTGAAATACTGTATAAATAACCGTGTGAAAAAACAGCCATCAAATTTAGGGCGGTCAGTACCAAGTGAACAATACAGCACATCTCTACAAGGCCTTCCGCATGCATCCACTAAAAACCACAGAGCGACTTTCATGCTACCAGAGGAAGAAGAAACTCACACTATAATCAGGAGGGTGGAAAAAAAAGTTTTGTACGTCACGTGTATTTTTTGGAATGGACCCCCGT
>Ga0307968_1004311_pt1:5000-11619 | contig 11619 bp, 16 predicted proteins | sample OrgLakmetagen650_FD_201834 | JGI IMG/M metagenome (GOLD analysis project Ga0307968, IMG submission 201834) | Saline water microbial communities from Organic Lake, Antarctica - #650 | ecosystem: Environmental > Aquatic > Non-marine Saline and Alkaline > Saline | place: Antarctica... | reverse complement strand
CTGCATCCTTGAATTGCGCGCCGTCGCCTAATGTTCAATCTGGCGAATTTAATGCATATATTCAGGTTCACAATTAGACCTACAAAGCAGTATGACACTGGATCTTCTCGCATGGTGCAATTCTTCTCGCATGGTGCCATGCATCCTTGAATTGCGCGCCGTAGCCTAATGTTCAATCTGGCGATTTTAATGCATATATTCAGGTTCACAATAAGACCTACAAAGCAGTATGACACTGGATCTTCTCGCATGGTGCCATGCATCCTTGAATTGCGCGCCGTAGCCTAATGTTCAATCTGGCGAATACAATGCATATATTCAGGTTCATAATATAGACCTACAAAGCAGTATGACACTGAATCTTGCGCAAGTGAGAGCGCAGACACCATGGATTGTAATATTTGCCTGGCAAGTGGTGACCACTTTCGCTCACTCGTGCAGACACACGCCAAAGCACACCACCTGGCATTGCACCAGAAGGATGATAACAAAGAGAACAGACACACGCCAAAGCACACCACCTGGCATTGCAACAGAAGGATGATAACAAAGAGAACAGACACACGCCAAAGCACACCACCTGGCATTGCAACAGAAGGATGAGATCAAAGAGAACAGGAAAAATCATGCAGGCCGTGGAATTATGTGCGTCGGCAAACAATTAGGTCAGGATGGAGGCAATTTTAGCCTGTGTGAAATCAATACTTAAGCTGGCTGAAGTAAGCGAGCACGAGGAAAGGGGATGTAATTGTGAGAGGTTGCCTCACGCATTGCTCGCTCATATTGCAACAAAAAATACAGTGAGCGACAGGAATTAAAGAAAATTCATATGCAGAGGAAAACTAACACATACTCCCTTTGTGTGTGGCTGAGATGCCAATGCATGCCAAAGTGCAGCAGGCAACACCAGCAAGTGGACAGCACATTGCCGATCAACCTGATTTTCCTACTGCTGAGAACTAATGTATACAAACTCAAGGTAGCAAGCAGCACACCAAAAGTCTCGTAGCCATTCACCTGCTCCATTGTGGCGGAGATCTGCTGCACATGCACCGTCATCTTCTTCTCTATGTCGCGCCGCTGCTTCTTCAGGCCTTCGTTCTCGGTAATGGCCTGCATATACACCGAGCAGCAGTGAGACTCTCAACACGTGGGCAGATTTGTAGTCGAATTGTAGATAAAGCAAAAACCTCACAGCAGTGAGGCTCACACAATCTAGCACACAATGTAGCAGCAGCAGAGAGCGGCAACGAGAGCACAAACACACACGCGGTGCTCACAGTTCTCAGCCATAAGGGGTCATTGTAGCCCTCGTTGCTCTCCTGATTGCTTGCAGCACTGCAGTGCCTAATACAGTGCAATACAGAGCTCAGTGCAGTAATCAACACAGTACTCATTGCAGTGCAGTGCAGTGCTCAGAGCAGTGCTGTGCTGGGCTCTAAACAGTGCAAAGCAGGGCTTAATGCAGTGTGGTGCCATGCCGTGCAGTGCAAAAAGGTGCTGTATTCAAAGCAGTGCAAAACACAGCTCATCGCAGCGCTTAGTGCGGTCCTTGTTGCAGTGCAGTGCAGTGCAGTGCAGTGCATTGCATTGTTAAATACAGTGCAAACACAGCTCATCGCAGCGCTTAGTGCGGTCCTTGTTGCATCAATACAATGTAAAACACAGCTCATCGCAGCGCTTCGTGCAGTTCTTGTTGTAGTGCAGTTCTCTGAGCAGTAGCTGTGCTTAGAGCCTTTCAAAACAGGGCTTCGCACAGTGCAGTGTAGCGTAGTGCAGTGTAGTGTAGTGCAGGAGCGCAGGTTCGCATCAGTAGGATTGTGCAGTGCAATGCTCACAGTGTGCAAGCAAGTGTGTTAACAGGCACATTCTCTGCAGATTCTAAAACCACAGGCATCCATGAATTCCTGCAAAAAGGCACAGTGATATGCCTGGCTCCACTCGATACTTATTGAAGCGCTTTTTAAGGCGGAAATTGCAGTACCCAACAGTTTGAAGTTGGATTTTGAACCTCCCTGTGTATTCCAATCTTCCTTCGTACGCCCCCGATAGAGACGTAGGTTGCACATTTCCAACTCAAACCAATTCGAAACCTTTCAAATGTCTTGCAAAGCATCTGACCACTCCCAACTTGATCACCTCGTTCAAGCCCTGCTTGCAACTTCACGTAACAAAATGTGAGACACGCCTGCACTCACGCAAGCACCCAAGATCAGCACTTGTCACACTTTCAAGTGCTGCTCCTAATGCTGCTGCATGATCTCGCCTGGCTGCTGATCCTGCCCACAGGCACAGCAAGTGTGTTAATACACACACGCGCGCGCACGCACGCACGCACACACATACACACACACACAGACGCACACACACACACACACACACACACACACACACACATGTACAATGAAGATCCACAGCCTGCACATGCATGCACCGCATATGGCGCATCACCTTAAGCGACTCTTCTAGCTGCTGCATGCTCTTGGCAAGCTGCTGCTCCTGCTCCAAGGACTGAGGCGCCGCACGCATGCAGCGTGTAGCCGCATCCACCTGGAGCCAACAATAAGGGATGCAAAAGGAAAGGACTCGGATGCGCTTATGTGTGTGTGTGTGTGTGAGTGTGTGTGTGTGTGCGTGCGTGCGTGTTTGGAGTAAAATAGGCAATGTCAACAAGTGCGTGTGGCGTGTGGCATCCACCAAAGGCAAATGGAAGGGCATAAGCCAATGCTGCTTGCCGATGTTTGACGCTCCTTGCTGAACCATGAACAAGGGACTTGGCAGCAACCACTTGAAACAATATGAAGTGACTTTGCAAGCGGCTGTGCTCAGCACTTGTTCATCGCACGCCCGCAAAGTCGTGAACCGCACACAAAGCACTGTACTGCAAAGTGCAGAAGCTAACGTCACAAGCTGGCTTCAGTCTCAGCAAGGCAAGGCACGCTACAAGTATCCCACCAATTAACTTTGACCAGTTTCAGTGGTTTGAGAACCCACACTATTCCGTTCCGAATTGGCTTCCTTTCTGCAACTGGAGTGGTAAGCAGTTTCTGCCACGCTTTCCTTTGCACAATTGGCCTAATCAAAATCAAGCCTCTCTACTGCACACTAGATTATGACTTCTGCTTCTGAGCATCTACAAAACGACGCACACCTTGCCAGCTGAGGGTTTCGCTGTCGCTGCTCCTGCGCCCGGTTTGCTGGCTTGTTGCTGCAAGCGAGCCTGCTCGTCCTGCACGCGTGCGTGCGTGCGTGTAGGTAATGGCGTTGCATTTGCGAGTTGCTGGGAATTAAATGTGCTGGCCTGTTTGCCTAGCAAGGGGGGTTTTGCTACAACTCTTTGTACAGACCTACCATCGGCTACTTTCAGCGTTTGGCACTTCTATAACCAATGCTTATTCAACTCATTTCGTCAAGTCATCTGGCTTGAATGCAATAGCAAAGTTTCATTACAGACCTCCTTGCCCTGTGCGCATGGTTGGGCAAACACGTCTCTTACATTTGTGTAGCATTTGTAGGGTTGGCCAGGAACATATATATACGGTGTACATACGGTATTTTTGGCAGAAGCATCACCAAATACACGGTCATATACGGTGCATATACACGATTCTGGCCAACCCTAAGCGCTTGTGTTTTGTGCTAAGCTACTTTGCTGGCCTTCTGCAAAGCGGACTGCTCCTCTTCCGTGCATACAATCAGCTGTGAACAACTCTGCGGCATTTGCGTGATGCTGGAACTGCTGGTTTGCTGGCCTTCTGAAGGTAACGTGCTGTTGTGCGATGATGTTAACATCGTGCACAAGCAGCTGTGCTCATATTGGTGGTGTGTGATTGAGATGCTGCATGCCTAGGGTTGGCCAGAAGTGTTTACATACACCGTATTAAACCGTGTATTTGTTAATTTCCCTGCTACAGCACCGTAAATACACCGTATACCGTAAAAATATGGTTCTGGCGGACCCTATGTATGCCTGCTTATGTCTGTATCTTGATGCAAATTTGCAAAGAAGCCGCCAGGTTCCCAGAGGGGGTCAACTGGGGAAATGTCCAAATATGTGCTTTTTTTGCACTCAGAAGCCAGCCACCCACTGCCCCTCAATCCGATTGTGACCATTTTTGCTTCAAATTGAAGCTGGCATTATGAGTTACACGAGGATGTGCTTGGATTCACGTGGGTCACTTTGTGTGCAAATTGGCAGGGCTTCAAGCTCACAATGACTACCCAAACCCTAATAGGGTGGTTTTGCATGGGAAAACAGCATGTGTTGGCCTACATCCCCAACTACTTCGTTTCACTCCATTTTTTTTGCAATGATATTTGTCTGTTACAAGGACTTTATACCACCAGAAATCATGTGACTTGGAATGGTAGGTGGCCTGCTGTGGAATTTTGTGGTGCAAAGTGGGGTTCATGCCACGGGCAATTATACGTGTGCCCCGGACCAGGAAGTTTTCAAGCTCAGGTGATCTCAGCAGCTACCTTTGGGTGCTAAGCTTAAAAACTGCCCGGTCTGGGGCCCACGTTCAATTCACATTTTAAAGACACCCCCATTTGGGGCCTCAATCAACCCCCTCTGCCAGGATCCCGTAGTTTGCTATATTTTAACCCACCCATTAGCGCCTGCAATAAAGAGCATGCATGTGATCAACCACACCATTGTGGATGCTGTTGTGGATGCTTTTGTTCAAAGACAGTGGAGCTTCTGTCCCTCCTGAACAGACTTTGAACCTGCTACCTGGATTGGCCGCTTAGCTGCTAAAACACGCTCAATTCACCTTCTGCTGCTGCTGCTGTTGTTGCAATTGCTGCTGCTGCTGCTGCTGCTGCTGCTGCTCCTGCTGCTGACGAGCTGCTTCTACCGCCTGCCGCTGCTGCTGCTGCTGCTGCCGCTGCAGCTCTGCAGCTCGTGCTTTTGCTGCGAGGCAAGGCAGGAGGCAAAATGTCTTAGGATCATGCACAAGAGCGGCACACAACAAATTTTTTAAGGAGGAGTGTCTTTACAGACCTAACAGGCAAGCGTGTGTGTGAGGAAATAGGAGTTACGTTGACCCCAATACATGTGTAATATTTCAAAATAGGAGGTATATGGACCACCAATGCATTCGTATGTGAGGCATAAGCGTAAGCAGCAAGGAGGCGTCATGCACGTCAGTTGCTGCTGCTCCTGCGGATTGCAGCAAGAGAGCCTCAGACTTATGTGAGAGCAGCAGGGAGGCGTCATGCACGTCAGTTGCTGCTGCTCCTGCAGATTGCAGTAAGAGAGCATCAGACTCATGTGCAAGCAGAAAGAAGGCGTCATGCACGTCAATTGCTGCTGCTCCTGCGGATTGCAGCAAGAGAGCCTCAGACTCATGTGCAAGCAGCAGGGAGGCGTCATGCTCACTTGCAAACATATCTGCTGCTGCTTTTGCTGCTCTTGCTGGTTCTGCTGCTGCTGCTGCTGCTGCCGCTGCTGCTTCAGATCTCAGTAAGAGAGCCTCAGACTCATGTGCAAGCAGCAGGGGGGCGTCATGCACAATTGCAAACATATCTGCCGCTGCTGCTGCTGCTGCTGCTGCTGCTGCTGCTTCAGATTGCAATAAGAGAGCCTCGGGCTTATGTGCAAGCGGAAGCAGCAAGTGGTGCGCATGGTCATAAAGGTCAAGCCGAGTATTGCCTTCTGTCGCTGCAGAAAGTGAAATGCACACTCACTCTCACAAACACACACACATATATACACACAAACACACACAAACCTGCTGCTGCATCGGCCTCCCTGCGCTCAGCCTCAGCCCGCTTCTGAAGTTGTTCCACCTGTACCACAACAGAGGTTAATGAATGGTACCTCAGGTGTGTGTGCATGTGTGTGTGTGTGTGTGTGTGTGCACGCGCGCACGCGCGCGCGTAATTCTGCGTGTGTTGCGCTGCTTTATCTTACAGAAAGCTCGTATGATGCTCCCCAAGATTGCAGCCCATGGAGTTAAAGATGCTTGTCGGCCCACTTCAATTTCAATAGGTACGGGCACAGGGGTGAACACAGCAAATACCCAGGCTGTGACCAGGAGCGTGTTTATTCCCTAAGTGCGACCATTTCTCACCATGTATAATCATTACCTTTGCCTTTGTCCCACCCCCACCCCCACCCCCACCCCCACCCCCATCGCCACCCCCATACGCGCGCACCCACACCCGCACCTGCACCCACACCCGCACCCGCACCAGCACCCACACTCGCACCCGCACCTGCACCCGCACCCGCACCCGCACCCGCACCCGCACCCGCACCCACACCCTCACATCAACCCACTGTAACCGTCTCTGTTTCTCTCCCTCACATCCACTCACACCCACTCCCACCTGTTGCTGCTGCACAGCTGCTGCTGTCTCGTGCGAGCGCTGCAGCTCTTCCAAACGACGGTCTCGTTCCTGGGCACATGGAGGAGGTGTGGCTTTGCAAGCAAGGGAGGTGTGGGGGTGCGTACAAAGAGAGGGGGCGTTTGCGTGAGGGTGTGCGTATGACAGGTGTGGGTGTGAGCAGATGTAACAAAAAAAGTGTACAAATTCAAACAGTTGGGGACTTGTTAAATGCATTATGTATTATGTATGCAGTCATAGTGCATGCGTACTGATCTGCAAACAG
>Ga0307968_1004310_pt1 | contig 11622 bp, 11 predicted proteins | sample OrgLakmetagen650_FD_201834 | JGI IMG/M metagenome (GOLD analysis project Ga0307968, IMG submission 201834) | Saline water microbial communities from Organic Lake, Antarctica - #650 | ecosystem: Environmental > Aquatic > Non-marine Saline and Alkaline > Saline | place: Antarctica: Organic Lake... | reverse complement strand
AACGCAATGATGTTTAAATCCAGGAAAGGTGCGCAGTTGCATGCGAGGCCGTTTCTTGTTGCATGCAGAGCGCAATGATGTTTAAATCCAGAAAAGGTGCGCAGTTGCATTCGAGGCCGTTGCTTGCTGCATGCAGAACGCAATGATGTTTAAATCCAGGAAAGGTGCGCAGTTGCATGCGAGGCCGTTGCTTGCTGCATGCAGAACGCAATGATGTTTAAATCCAGGAAAGGTGTGCAGTTGCATGCGAGGCCGTTGCTTGTTGCATGCAAAACGCAATGATTTTCAAATCCAGAAAAGGTGCGCAGTTGCATGCGAGGTGTCTACCGTTTCTTTCGTCAATGCTTCTGGCAGTTGTTTGCCTTCTGCGTGTTGCGTGTCGTACGCTCCTCTTCCTCTCTTCCTGTAGCATCGCGGGAATTTTCCTGTGCTGCAGTGCACTTCTGATTGCTGGCCCTGTCTAAATTCTGCGTGTCGATGTTTGTCTCATTCCTTTGACTATAGATTGAGTGTACCTTTTCAACCGTATCTGCGTGCGATGCAGCAGCTCAAGGACATGCTTCACTTTCTGTTTTCTGGGACTCGCTAATAAACAGATCTGATATGTGTGCATCAAGTCTTGGCGGCTTTCTTGTTGCAATGGTCACAGCAGTCACTCCGGTAATGAAAAAAAGGGGGGAAAAAGTAGATGTGTGGACATTGCCAGCATGGGTTGGGTCACAGCAGGGTACATTTTTAGGGTTGGCCAGAACCATACATATACGGTGTATGTATGGTATCTCTGGCAGGGAAATCACCAAATATACGGTCATATACACCGTATATATATATGGTTCTGGCCAACCCTTTACATTACGGTAATGAAAAAGAGGGGGAAAAGAAAGCAGACCTTGTCACCCGGCTGGTGAGACAATGTCACGCACACGCACGCACAGGTCATGGCGCTGTGGATGCTTGCCTACATCATCATGGGCCAAGTAATCCTCCCCACAACGCTGTTGTTACTGGACATAGAGCGTGACGCTTTGGGCATGCGTGGGCAGGCACTGCTGCACCTCAGCATAGACGTGTCACAGGTGTGTGTGTGTGTGTGTGTGTGTGTGTGTGTGTGTCGTGCATGTGTGTTTTGCTTGCTCGCAGTCAAGTGCAAGTCAAACTGCTCACCCTTGCATCGCCTCACATACTTTTTCCAAAAACAACTCACACTGTGCTGCCGCACGCACACAGCACTTGTTTTAACACCCAGCATGTACTTTTTCCTCACTTTGCTCCGTCCTGTGAAAAGTGAGTACCCTGTCATGGCTATCCTCCCTACAATATGCGGGGGCATATTGTAGAATTAGTCCAGCCAGCACCATCTGCGTTTCCAGGTCATCAATTCGTTTTGCCCTTTTTGATTTGTTAATCCAAACCGTTCACATGTACGTGTGCAGCTGGGCACCACGCTGCTCATATTGCATGTGCGCAATATTACTCATATTGCTCATATTACATGTACGTGTGCAGCTGGGCGCCACGCTGCTCATATTGCTGGGCGCTATATTACTCTTATTGCTCATATTGCATGTACGTGTGCAGCTGGGCGCCACGCTGCTCATATTGCTGGGCGCTATATTACTCTTATTGCTCATATTGCATGTACGTGTGCAGCTGGGCGCCACGCTGCTCATATTGCTGGGCGCTATATTACTCTTATTGCTCATATTACATGTACGTGTGCAGCTGGGCGCCACGCTGCTCATAATGCGTGTGCGCAATATTACTCATATTGCTCATATTTCATATTGCATGTACGTGTGCAGCTGGGCGCCACGCTGCTCATATTGCTCATATTACATGTACGTGTGCAGCTGGGCGCTACACTACTCATATTGCTCATATTTCATATTGCATGTACGTGTGCAGTTGGGCGCCACGCTGCTAATATTGTGGCAAACTCTGAAACAGTACCGTCCTAGATCTCGTGGCTTCTTCCCCGTCAAGTGAGTTTCATGGTCTTGTTGTCATGGATCAGCCGATTGCATTGCACTTCTGTGGCTGTTGGTTATGGTGCTTGTAGCCAACATTTGTTAAGTGGTTTGAAATAGTGGTAGGTCTCGTGGCTTCTTCCCCGTCAAGTGAGTTTCATGGTCGTGTTGTCGTGGATCAGCCACTGGGCAATTTACTTACTACTTCTTACACGTTGGTTGTGGTACTTAACCGCACTTGTAAAGTGATGGCTTAGAGTTTTAGAAGGTTGCAGTCGTGCCTACCACACCCACACCCACACCCACACCTACACCCACACCCACACCCACACCCACACCCACCCTCAAACACACCCACACCCACACAAACACCCCCCACACACACCCACACCCACACGAACAATTAGGCGCATTTCCGATTGAGAGTTAAGTTGGCCTGAACCGTATATTTACACCGTGCATGACCGTATATTTGGTGATTTCCCTGCCAAAAATGCCGTATATATTTGGTATTTGGTTTTGGCCAACACTAATTGACAGCATTTCAGGTGGTCCCCCTGTCCTTCATACACACACATGCTTCCAGGTGGCGTGGGTGGTGGCCTGTAGCGGTGCTGCTGTGCTGTGCTGTGTTCCCCATGGTTGATTTCGTAGCGCATCAAAGCATGGTGAGCGCTAGACCTTGCTCCTCCTCCTGTTCTTAATTCCCTGGCTCAGAACAGTGTCACGAACTCGAGTGAGCGTTATACACGATTGCTTTCTGTCAGTTGAAAAGTTACAGGGAGACATCGAGGACAAAATACGATTCACCTTCAGCAAGTATAGTTTTTTGGCACAGCGTGGCTCTCTCTAGTTGCAGACTGCTGTGCTGGATTGTAGACTGCTGTGCTAGATCGCAGACTACTGTGCTAGCTTGCAGGCTTCTGTGCTAGATCGCGGACTGCTGTGCTAGCTTGCAGGCTGCTGTGCTAGATTGCAAACTGCTGTGCTGGCTTGTAGACTGCTGTGCTAGATTGCAGACTGCTGTGCTAGCTTGCAAACTGCTGTGCTAGCTTGCAGGCTGCTGTGCTAGATCGCAGGCTGCTGTGCTAGATCGCAGATTGCTGTGCTGGCTTGTAGACTGCTGTGCTAGATCGCACGCTACTGTGCTAGATCGTAGACTGCTGTGCTAGCTTGCAGGCTGTTGTGCTAGCTTGCAGGCTGCTGTGCTAGATCGCAGGCTGCTGTGCTATCTTGCAGACTGCTGTGCTATCTTGCAGACTGCTTTGCTTGAGCGCAGACTGCTGTGCTAGATCGCAGACCTCTGTGCTAGATCGCAGGCTGCTGTGCTAGATCGCAGGCTGCTGTGCTAGCATGCTGGCTACTGTACTGTCATCTGTGCACACTCCTAAAGCACTCACTAGCCCAGAATCTTTGGGAATAGGATCGCTATACATATACACACACATGCACACATACACACGCACACATGCGCGCACACATATGCACACACACTTACACACACATGCTCACACACACACACACACACACACACACTCACACACATACACAGAGCTGGATGCCGGTAGATGGGGAGGGTTGGGGTGGCCAGATGGAAGCTTCTTTGTGCATGGGCGACTGGATCACCAACGTGGCCTACTTCAGTGTCGTTTCCATTTGTGCGCCTATCTGGGAGGAGGTGTGTGCGGTAGCTCGCACAAAGGGTTTGCATGCACACAAACACGAACACACACGCACGCACGCACGCACGCACGCAAACACACACATACACACGTGCTCACGTGTGCACAATGACATGTATACACACAACTATTTGCATGAATGCATGCTCAATTGCATGCATACCTCTTAAACACACACAAATGAACACCAGCCTCAGTAACAACGTACAGACTAGATTTTGTGATACCAGCTCTCTGACAGAAAGGGAATCTAGCTCCATGCCTCAACCATCAAACCACATGACCCTCCTCACATTTCTCAAATACCTAAGACTGAAGCACTGCTTGTGCCTCGCCCATCAAACCACATGACCCTCCTCACATTTCTCAAATAAGACTGAAGCACTCCTCGTGCCTCGCCCATCAAACCACATGACCCTCCTCACATTTCTCAAATAAGACTGATATCACTCCACGTGCCTCACACATCAGATCACATGACCCTACCCAAAGTCTTTAATTAAGAAATGTGACACTCCATACCTCACACATCTCATCACACGACCCTTCAGTCTTGTGCTATTACTAACAGCACACCTCTTCCAGGCTATTTCCCGCGGCGTGCTCTTTGCGTTTTATTCAAAAAATATAGACCATCCCATATCTCGCACCAATTTTGACAAAAGAAAAAAACTACGCAGGCAGTAAAAACCACTCCCCACACTAATTAAGGAAAAGGAGCCAATTTGGTACCGTAAAACCTTGCCGTTGATTCCTTTGATACAATTCGACATTGTCAATAATTAGTTGACAATATTTAAGCATTTTCCGATCATCATCTTCCAGGCCATTTTCCGTGGCTTCCTGCTCACCTCCATGACCCGGTTCATGCCAACGTATGCTGCTGTGGGTGCTAGCTCAATGCTGTTTGCGATGTGCCATTTCAGGCATCAGGTGCGTGTGTGTGTGTATTTGTGCGTGCTGAGTTCAATTTTTTGTTTCCTTGTAGCATGAATGTTTATTTATGACATTCGTGTGTTTCGGTAATGTATGCTGCTGTGGGTGCTAGCTCAATGCTGTTTGCGATGTGCCATTTCAGACATCAGGTGCGTGCTGAGTTCAATTTTCTGTTTCCTTGTAGCATGAATGCTTGTGTATGACATTGGTGTGTTTCAGTGATGTATGCGTGTGGGTGTGCATGCTGATTAGTAATGAATGTGTTGTTGCGAAATTGATTGCATGTTGCATTAGAAGAATGCAAGTACCCGAAGTCACTCACACACTATTAAGGATGAGGAGCTATTGGTAACGAGTCTTCTCCACCACAAAGTGGAAGGGAAAATAACCCTGGGGAAAATATCAGTGATATATATGTATGGGATATCGTATCTTACCGTACTCGTCCCGCACCCCATGTCTCGGAAATAGTTAGTCAAATCCGGCATCTTCCCGGCACCTTCCCCGCACCCCCATGGGATAAATATTTGGGATAAATATTTTTGCCCTTCCTGCATCAAACCCACAGGGCATTTAGCCCTGTTCAGCACCAATAAGCTTTACAGACAATCTCAATGAAAGAGAACACCACCTGTGCAAGGGTCCCCATGCGTGCGTTTGCATGTGAGTTTGCTCTCCGTCCTACTACTGCCCAGAATCTCAAGATTTCCTTCCTCTTCCTCTAGCCACTATCACTGCTGCTACTGCTGTTGCTCGTGCGTGCTGATGGTATTGCTTAGGTAAGGGCAGCCTTGGTGCGTGACCTCGTCTGCCCCACCTGCTCATCTTTTAGCTGCTGTATTGCTCTAACCTGCTCTGCATGCGCAAGCGTTGGTCCTCTTCAACCCCTACGCCTTCCCCTCATTCTTCTTCCCCCTGCCACACAGCTTCCCCCTCTGAGTGCCAATGCTTCTGTGCATAACAGCTGTGCCCCTGAGGTCCAAATTGTGAGACCAAAGCAATCATTGGCCTGCCAATCGGCCTTTTGTTGGCTGCCTCCTCCCTCGGCACTCAGCCCGTTCCGCTTTTGCTTGCTGGCTCAGATGGTTGCCTGCTGCTGCTCGGCTGTCGCCGCAGCTAGCTTTCCAACAATCCCCCTCGGGAGCAACCGGTGCTGGGGCTGGGGCTGCTGAGGCTGAGGCTGAGGCTGCTTGGTGCTGGGACAAGGGGCGGGGCAGGGGGTACCTCTCACTGTTCATGACCGGCAGCGACCCAGAAAAGGTTAATTTCACCAACCCCGCACAACCCCGCAGTGTCAAAATATATATATTGTCAAAAAAATGCCGCAGTCACCCCACAGGGCAAATAACAATATTTATGCAGGGTGTTGTAGGCAAGGTACGGTATGTGCATGGGATGAAAAGGGTTACAGGCTTGTCTCCTGCTCCTCGTGAAAGATGGTCACAAAATTGCTGCAATCCTGTGTGCTTGTTGTACATCAAAAGGGTTACAGGCTTGTCTCCTGCTCCTCTTGAGGGATGGTCACAAAATTGGTGCGATCCTGTGTGCTTGTTGTACCGCCAGTATGATAAGTTTGTATCGATATCATATGTTTTGTACCGGTATGAAATGTTTGTATCGATATCATATGTTTTGTACCGGTATGAAATGTTTTGTACCGGCAGTATGATAAGTTTGTATCGATGTCATATGTTATGTACCGCCAGTATGATAAGTTTGTATCGATATCATATGTTTTGTACCGGTATGAAATGTTTTGTACCGGCATGGTTGTTTTGTACCGGTATTAAATGCTTGCCTCCCCTTTAAAATGTCCGTTGAAAGGCACAATGCACAAAGACATGCATTGGTACCACATCAAGAACCCTTGTTGCAGTATATTAGTGCATGTGAGCATCTGCTGGCACACTTATACGTGCAAAAATATAATCGCCTTCCTGCCCCTGCTGATGACTTCTAATCACCGCCTGCCCTATTCCAAAGCACACACGCTCTTGCCCTCACATTCTACACGTGTTGATCCTCCTTAATCAGCACACACACACACACACACACTCACACACACACACACACACACGCACACACACTCACACACACTCACACACACACGCACGCACGCACGCACGCGCACACACACACACACACACACACACTCACACACACACACACACTCACACACACACATTTCTGCCCCTGCTGCTGATAGCTAATCACAGCCTATTTCCCTCCACAGTACACACATTTCTGTTCTCACATACCACACATGCTGATCCTCTTCCAACAGCACAGATACCTTCCTGCCCCTGCATTTCACCTTTCCTCATGCTAAAACGCAGACATTCCTTCCTCTGCTGATGCTTGTTCCTCTGCTGATGCTCCTCATGCTTAAACGCAGACATTCCTTCCTCTGCTGATGCTCGCAGACATGCCTTCCTCTGTTAATGCTTCAGACATTCAGACAATCAGATATTTCTTCCTTTCCTCATTCTTAAACGCAGACGTTCCTTCCTCTGCTGATGCTCGTTCCTCTGCTGATGCTCCTCATGCTTAAACGCACACATTCCTTCCTCTGCTGATGCTCGCAGACATGCCTCCCTCTGTTAATGCTTTAGACATTCAGACAATCAGACATTTCTTCCTTTCTTCATGCTTAAACACAGACGTTCCTTCCTATGCTGATGCTCGTTCCTCTACTGATGCTCCTCATGCTAAAACGCAGACATTCCTTCCTCTGCTGATGCTCGCAGACATGCCTTCCTCCGTTAATGCTTCAGACATTCAGACAACCAGACATTTCTTCCTTTCTTCATGCTTAAACGCAGACGTTCCTTCCTATGCTGATGCTCGTTCCTCTGCTGATGCTCCTCATGCTAAAACGCAGACATTCCTTCCTCTGCTAATGCTCGCAGACATGCCTCCCTCTGTTAATGCTTTAGACATTTAGACAATCAGACATTTCTTCCTTTCCTCATGCTTAAACGCAGACGTTCCTTCCTCTGCTGATGCTCGGGAGCGTGTTCTCTGCCATTTTCATCAAGACCCGCAACCTCCTCCCCCCCATCATACTCCACAGCCTGTGGAATGTGTACGTGTTGATGTGTCTGGTCAACGGCAACGGCTCTTTTTAAGTGTGCTGGCTCTGCTCAAGAGTTTTTTTTGTATATCAAGTAGATCGGCTCCTTTTCCTTTATGGCGTCCAGAAAGTGGTAGGTCGTCACTGTCTGCGTAGTGTTACCTGATTTCCTCTCAACCACGCAAGCTGCGTATCGTTGACTCCCCACGCCGACCAAGCAAATTGAGCTGCCTTGACAAAGAAGGATTATGTTTTCCGTGATAACCTAGCAGGGTCATAGAACTAGCAAACCAGACCTGTTGACAGGTGCATTGGTGTGGGCGCTAACAAGAATTCAGAGGTGCAGATGCAATGGTGTAGGCGTACCATGCCTAGCAGTCGCGCTACTTAACTGTGGCTTAATCTGTAACCTCTGTAGGCATACCAAGGCATCCCTTATCCATTTACGGTGTCCTTGGGTCAAGCAAAGAGTAGAAAGTGGGTCCTTGACGTGGTTTGCTGCTTTGCTTAGACTCTTAGACTTGTATTGCTCTCTCTGAGGCGGCCTGCTTGCAAGGTGGTGAAAATATTGTAGAAGAAGCTTTGCTTACGATGGTGAATCGCTGTTTGAAAATTGTTATGGAAGGGACTCAAGGAGGACAGGGCTCTATCGAGCGAAGGAGTTCGGTGCTACTATGATGACATGCTGTGGTGGTCCATAGCGCTGGTAGCCACAATTGTGTGATGATCACTGTTTTTTAACTCTAGCATCGCTTGAAGAACATATTCTTATATCATCATGCACAGCCACCGCTGCATCACAGACTCAAACAATTTCTTTTATTATGATGAGGCACCAGAGCTTTCTTGCGCAGCTTGGCACAGCTGCTTTGTTACTTGTTGGTGTTTATAAGCAACAGGCCGGCTAAATGGAAAGCATTAGTGGCACAAAGTTATCTATTGTACCCTTTTTATCTGGCTTACTGGCACAAGCAAATGCTGAAGCTTGTACCACACGACTCCTGCAGAGTAAAGAAAAGAAAAACTACGCAGGGGTGATAAAACACCACAAGCATGGATTCAGGAAACGGAAACGTTGCTGTCGGACAGCGAAGTACTCACGCTACCAGGCGGATTCAAACCCGCGACCCCGAAGAGTCTGGCCTGACCACGGGCCACTAGGCTTTCAGGGCAGCTACCCAAGGTTAAGGTTACAGTTACATCACTATATACGCCTCAAAGGGCATCTCAGCGGAAGCTTGGAAAAAAGCCTGCAATCTAACCTATCTAAACAAAAGGGGAAGCGTCTATGATAAGTAAGAGAAGGAGACGGAATAAAGTTCTAGTCTGGAGAAGAAAAGAAGAGTCAAGTAAGCAGCTACCCAAGTGTAGAGTCGTTTTAAAAAGGAAACGCAGGCAGTGAAAACCAATCCCCACAAGCAAAGGATTCATTTTGGTACCAGGTACCGTAAAACTCCTCCTCCAAAAGAAAATGATAAAAGATCGATGGGGATCAGGAGGGTTGCAGGCTTGACCTCGCTCTCCTGATGAGAGTTGAAAATCATTATGACTGTGCTGGAAAGGATTGTTTGGTATGGACAAGTTTGGCAGCGTAATTGACAGAATGAACATGAAGCTTGGAAGCAAGTTTCTTAACTTTTAAAATCAAGCCCCAGCTCCTTTAAAGGCTCCAGCGTGTGATTGTTGTAGATGGTGCCACCCACATCCACAAGGGTGGTGTGGAGAGTAACCGAGGCTCCTTAAACTGAGCAGAGGCCTTTATGCTGTTCCTGCACGGCGCTCAGCTGGTTTTGCAGTCGAGTGTCCTCACAGTACTTAATATTGATGAGGTGGATGTCACGTTGAAGAATGCTGAGACCTTTAGGTTGATGCTGTGTGGGGAAGGTGGATCTGCTAATGGCTGGCGGTGCTGCTAAGGTGCTCCTGGTCTACCTCAGTTGCTCCCTGCCAATCCTAAGAACCCACCCCCCTTCATTGCTAGTCTGTTGCTTTTTGTTTTTGCGGAGACGGGAGCAACCAGTACAGCATCCGGACGGCTGGAGGAGGTAAACCTATTTTTACTGAGGGACAGGATGGAAAGAGCCACTTTGATATATTCCCGTTTTCAAGTGTATTGGGAATCTGAAGATTTTGCATAGCCAGCCGTTTGCTGCTACCTTAAACCATGCAGATAAAGCGGGATCATAGGTTTGTCTTGCTGATGGCTTTGAAGATCATGCTGCATGCTAAGTTGTGACTCTTAGTGGATAGTTGTGGAGAACAGCATCGGACTGGTCTGCTGTAGCTGGGTGAGTTGGTGGGGTGGGCAGCTAGAGAGGAGAGAAAGGAGCTGTTTTGGGGGGCTGCATGCGTCCTTTGTTCTCTCCTCTGCTCCACTGCACTTGTTCTCTTGGCACTCCTGGTTTTGTGAGGCTCTCTCAGCCTCTTGTTTCCTGTTTCTGACTGAGGCTTCTTATACACACATCCTGAGACATATCAACAGCTTTTCTCTCGTTCTCCTTGATGCTTTCTCTTTGTGCTTCTTCAAGACAAACGTTTTCTGTTTCCTCTAGCTCCTGTTTCTTTTGTTTAGCCAGGTGTAGTTTCAGGCTTTTTGCAAACTTCCGCTGAGATGCCCTTTGAGGCATATATAGTGATGTAACCTTACCTTACCTCTTAGTGGATATCTTTCTTATTTGCGTGTGTTGGCATCCAGACAGTCAGCAGCCGATCAGCCAAACAACCTGGCTGAAGGTCATCCCCCTATTGTAACCATCCAGAAAAGATGTGAAGGCAGAGGGGGCAAGTTAGGCTCATTGAGTTCCTGAACTACCGCGTGCTTTAAGTTGTTTAGGGTTCCTGTTCTGTATTTCATAATGATGCGCTTGGAAGCTTGCTTATTCACATCATTTTGATGGTTTCACTTCTTTCCCCTTTGGCCTCCTTACCTCGAGTCTTTTCAAGTTGTGCCTTTGTGTTGACGGTGCAACATTTTATAGTCACAAAACGAAGGAAACCCCTAAACAAAAAATCCTACCCCTCAATCTGCCCCATCTGCCAAAATCTAGACGGCGCCTACCACAAGCATGCTGTCAGGCTGCAGCCATTCCATTACTAAGTAATTGGCTATCAATAAGCACCTTTTTAATGATTATCAAAGCGATTTAACAAGGTAAACAGGGTGCTTGCCTGCTAGCACAAGCAGACGTAGAGAGCCGTGCAACAATGGTACAACAAGGCATTACTCGCCCTTCTTGGGAGACAGAATACGAGAAAAAGACATGAGCTGCCCTGATGCTTTTTTCAATTAAATGTGTGTGTGAAAGTCACTTAGAATATATGTATACTTAGTATACATATATCGACACTCCTGGCCCTTCCTTGGAGAAGGCGGGCTTCGTTAAGCCTCTTTTGTGGAATTCCCGCCGCCAAGACCGCTGGCGAGGTCCTGTGAGAGTATGTGTGTATGCGTGCGCGCATGCGTATGTGCGTACGTGTGTGCCAATCGGTGCATAAAATTACAGCCATCAGAGATTAAAAGAACCTACAACGAAACTCTTAGTGGAAACATGCTTGCTGTGGCAAAACTGCAAGCATGAAGTTTGCCAGTAATATTCTATGTCGTATTTCAGGGCTTTTGAAACACCTCACCCCTACGTTTGCTAGTTCCTTTCACAGATGATGCATATAGTAAAATAGTGGCGCTGCGCTTGGGAAACCCTAGGTCCAAATTAACAAAGCTTTCTCTGGCGCTGTGCCAGGGGTCTCTAGGAACTGGTCAGAGACCTTGGATTCATAGCCCATACTTGCAATCCACTGCTCAAGCTGGTGAACCTACATAGCCCATACTTGCAATCCACATAGCCCATACTTGCAATCCACATAGCCCATACTTGCAATCCACTGCTCAAGCTGGTGAACCTACATAGCCCATACTTGCAATCCACATAGCCCATACTTGCAATCCACTGCTCAAGCTGGTGAA
>Ga0307968_1004308_pt1 | contig 11624 bp, 14 predicted proteins | sample OrgLakmetagen650_FD_201834 | JGI IMG/M metagenome (GOLD analysis project Ga0307968, IMG submission 201834) | Saline water microbial communities from Organic Lake, Antarctica - #650 | ecosystem: Environmental > Aquatic > Non-marine Saline and Alkaline > Saline | place: Antarctica: Organic Lake... | reverse complement strand
TGGGTGTGGGTGTGGGTGTGGGTGTGGGTGTGGGTGTGTGGGTGTGGGTGTGGGTGTGGGTGTGGGTGTGGGTGTGGGTGTGAGTGTGTGGGTGTGGGTGTGGGGGTGGGTGTGGGGGTGGGGGTGGGGTTGGGTGTGGGTGTGGGTGTGGGTGTGGGTGTGGATTTGGGTGTGCAGGTAGGCCGATTAAAGGCTGTGCTGGTGCAATGCAAAAGGCTGCGCTGGCACATCGATACGATAAAGGGAAGGGATCATTTAGGTGCCAACCTAAAAAAGTGCCTAAACTAGGTAGTATGCCAAAACCAAATTTAGGCCAAAACCAGGCAGGTAGGCTGATGTGTTGAAAAGGAAATAAAGGTGCTGGCACAAAGATAAGATAACGGGATCATCTAGGTGCTAGAAATATAGAGTATTGCATAAAGTAGGCAGTAGGCCTCTGTATGAGGATCGGGGGTTGTGTGCAGAATGCAGAAGCATTATTGTTAGGGTTAAACATAATTGTGTAAGTACGCCATATATAACTGTATATTTGATGAAAATCCTGGAAAAGATACTAGTAGCGTGTATACACGGTAATAATCAATTACATGGTTCTGGCCGATCTTATGATTGTGCATCATGACCGTGGGGGCTAGCGTGTTTATATATAGGGTTGGCCAGAACCGTGTATAAACACTGCATATGACCGTATATTTGGTAATTTCCCTGCCAAAAATACCGTGTATAAACCGTATATGTATATGGTTCTGGCCAACCCTATATATATAGGATGGCAATAAGGCTACGCATGCCTTGGGATGAAACAAACACTTCCCACAGGAACTGAGAAAGCCACTGAGCACCAAAGGGCCTTTCACATAGACATCATTTTGACAAGTTGTGCCGACATATCTATACGCAGTATTGTTGATCGACAAAACTGGAAATGCTGTGCACATACGCACATTTACAAGCACTCTGTGTGTTGCAGACTGTATCAATGTATGACACACGGACAATATCATCACTAAGGAAATCTCAGAGTGCCGTGCGCACTTTCCCCAGTTTGCCTGCAAGACACACTCTTGTGTCTTGTGTTCGCTTGGATTGATGCTTTGTGAAATTTGTTGTGTGCGCTTCCACCCCAATTCGCCAGCAGAATACACATCAGTGTGTCTGGAGCGACGCGTTTTAAAAATTTGCTGTGTGCGCTTCTTCCCCAATTCGCCTGTGAAGTACGGTTCAGTGGGTCTGGAGCGACACGTTGTGAAATTTTGCTGTGCACGCTTCTTCCCCAATTCGCCTGTGAAGTACGGTTCAGTGGGTCTGGAGCGACACGTTGTGAAATTTCGCTGTGCACGCTTCTTCCCCAATTTGCCTGTGGAGTACGATTCAGTGGGTCTGGAGCGACACGTTTTAAAAATTTGCTGTGCACGCTTCTTGCCCAATTTGCCTGTGAAGTACGGTTCAGTGGGTCTGGAGTGACACGTTGTGAAATTTCGCTGTGCACGCTTCTTTCCCAATTCGCCTGTGGAGTACGGTTCAGTGGGTCTGGAGCAACACGTTGTGAAATTTCGCTGTGTGCGCTTCTTCCCCGGTTTGCCTGCAGGATACACATCAGTGGGTTTGAGCCAAACCTGAGAACAGCCGTCTCCGAGTTGGTGGAGCTCCTGGGTAAGGCTGCTGTTTCTTACTTGCGCTTGCATTTATGTGTGTGTGTGCGTGTGCGTGTGCGTGTGCGTGTGCGTGTGCGTGTGCGTGTGCGTGTGCGTGTGCGTGTGCGTGTGCGTGTGCGTGTGCGTGTGCGTGTGCATGTGTGTGTGCGTGTACGTGTGCGTGTACGTGTGCGTGTGTGTGTGCGTGTGCGTGTGCGTGTACGTGTGTGTGTGTGTGTGTGTGTGTTTGTGTGTGTGCGTGTGCGTGTGCGTGCGTGTGTGTGTATGAGTGTGTGTGTATGTGTGTGTTTGTGTTGCATGTGTATGTGTATGTTTGCACTTGTGCGTGTTGTCTTTGATGTGTTTGTGAGTGTTTGTGCACAGGTTTCTGGGTGTGTGATTGTGCAGGTGGGTTGCAAGTGGCAGCTTGAAGCTCGAAGTTTGGAACTTGGTGCAACACATGGCCAGATCACTTCTAGAATGTATATGCATGTCAAGTGGCCACCGTTTTTGAGAGCCCAGGGTGTCAAAGCCAACACCACCGTTACAGCTGGGATTTGAAATATGGTGCAACACATGGCCAGATCATTTATAAAATGTATATGCATGTCAAGTGGCCACCGTTTTTGAGAGCCCAGGGTGTCAAAGCCAACACCACCGTTACAGCTGGGATTTGAAATATGGTGCAACACATGGCCAGATCATTTATAAAATGTATATGCATGTCAAGTGGCCACCGTTTTTGAGAGCCCAGGGTGTCAAAGCCAACACCACCGTTACAGCTGGGATTTGAAATATGTAGGGTTGGCCAGAACCGTATATATACACCGTATATGACCGTATATATTGTGATTTCCCTGCCAAAAATACCGTACATACACCGTATATATATGGTTCTGGCCAACCCTAGAAATATGGTGCAACACATGGCCAGATCATTTATAAAATGTGTAAGTGACCACTGTTTTCTAAAGCCCAGGTTGTTATGGCCAACACCACCGTTACAGCTGGCCCTTCCACTCTCACTTATAATAACCCTCCGCTCTCACTCATACTCACTCACTCCCACTCTCCACTCTACCTCATAATAAAGCCAACACCACCGTTACAGCTGGTCCTTCCACTCTCGCTCGTGTACACGTGCACACAACTAACGACCCTATTATCTTAGCTGGTTTAGGTGGACACGTGCACACAACTAATGTCCATGATCTATTATCTAACCCCTCACTCGAGTACACATGCACACAACTAACGACCCCATCATCTTAGCTGGTCAAGGTGGACACGTGCACACAACTAATATTCATGATCTATTATCTAACCCCTCACTTGAGTACACATGCACACGACTAACGACCTTATCATCTTAGCTGGTCAAGGTGGACACGTGCGCACAACTGATGGCCCTTCCAACACTAATAATAATAACAACGGTCCTTCCACTCTCACTCATGTACACGTGCACACAACTAGCGTTCATGATCTATTATCCAACCCTATTACCTTGGTGGTCAAGGTGGGCACGTGCACACAACTGATGGCCCTTCCAACACAATAATAGCAATTGGTTCCTTTTGTGCTCGTGAACCATACACGCACGTACAGTTGGCCACATCACACACAAATAATCTTCCCATGTCACTCATACCACACTCACACACAGGTGGCCACATCACCCCCGAGTTTTCAAAGTCCAACACCCACCTCATGGTAAACGTTGCCTCAGGCAAAAAGTACGAAACTGCTGTGAAGTGGGGGGTGCCTGCGGTGAGTTCTGTGTGTGTGTGTATGTGTGAGTGTGTTTGTGTGTGTGCATGCGTGCGTGCGTAGCACATTTATGCTGCACATTTGTGCCTTTTGTTGAGGCACATTTCTCATCTCGTTTTGGTGTGCAACGTGCGATGAAGTTTGCGGCACGCGTTTGTATAGGTGACTTAGCACGGATTTTTCTGTCTGCTACTTTATCTCTACAACTTTCCAGCTTACTGCTATGTGCAGCACAAGATCAATGTGTTTACCTAGTGCGTGCAGCTTGCGCCTTTGTGATCGTTTCAGTGAATCTGGCACCAGCATGCTGCTTAAAATTTACAGCACTCACATTTGTATGTGTGACGTGCTTGAATATTTACAGCACACTTGTTTGTTTGAGTGACGTGTGTGTTTGACATGCTGTAATCTTACAGCACACACATTTGTATGTGTGACGTGTGTGTGTTTGACATGCTTGAATTTAACAGCGTACGCATTTGTATGTGTGACGTGTGTGTTTGACGTGCTTGAATTTTTACAGCACACATGTTTGTTCGAGTGACGTGTTTTTGTGACGTGCTTGAGTTTACAACACACGTTTGTATGTGTGACGTGCTTCAATGTTACAGCACACGTGTTTGTATGTGTGACGTGCTTGAATGTTACAGCACACGTGTTTGTATGTGTGACGTGCTTGAATTTTACAGCACACGTGTTTGTATGTGTGACATGTTTGTGTGACATGCTTAAATCTTTATAGCACACGCGTTTGTTTCAGTGACGTGTTTGTGTGACGTGCTTGAATTTTACAGCATTCGCGTTTGTTGTAGTTTCGTATTGAATTTTACAGCACACGCATTTGTATGTGTGACATGTTTGTGTGACATGCTTGAAACTTAAAGCACATGCATTTGTATGTGTGACGTGCTTGAATTTTTACAGCACACGTTTGTATGTGTGATGCGTTTGTGTGACGTGTTTGTGTGACGCTTGAATTATTACAGCACACACGTTTATTTGAGTGACCAAGTCCAGAACTGTTGATGAAATCCTCCCCCCCCTGCTATCGCCCATACTGTCATGTATCCCCTATGCCTCTAAGGCTATTATATCTCCCATACTGTCGTTTTCCCCCTTGTGGAGCTGTGGGTTATCTCTTGTACTGTAGATTATTCTCATGGCTGTTCTTTATCTCACATGCTGTCGCGTGTAATCCCCATACCGCAGGTTGTTCTTTGCTGTTGCTTATTCCCCATGCTGTCGATTAATCTCCCATGCCATATAAGGTACTCTGTCTGTCTGCTTTTGCGCACTGCCCCCCTTTGGGGAGGGAGAGCCTCTTGGGGGTGACAGAAGTGCACAAATGCTGTAATCTCAACAGCACACACGCACACACACACACACACACACACACGTGCGCAAACACGCACAATCACACACACACACACGTACACAAACACGCACAAATACACAAACATGGGTGGCCACGATGTGGGTCATCTTGAGCGCGCACTGAGATGGATCTTGTGATCTCTTGACTCATCCGCACCTGAAAGTACATGCGCACACACACATACACACACAGATGGCCACAATGTGGATCATCTTGATTGCATACACAGGCAGATTTTGTGATTCCATGGCACACACACACAGACACACACGCACACTTAACAACACACACAGGTAGCTGTGGATGATGGTCATCTCTAGCGCGTACATAGACGAATTTCGTGACCTCTTGGCACACACACACACAGACACTTACACACACACAGACAAGCACACACACAGACACTTACACACACTTAATAACACACACAGGTGGCCGCAATGTGAATCGTCTTGAGCGCATACACAGGCAAATATCGTGATCTCATGACACACACACATACAACACTTAACAACACGCACAGGTGGCCGCAATGTGAATCATCTTGAGCGCATACACAGACAGATATTGTGATCTCATGACACACACAGACATACACACACACACACACTTAACAACCCCTGTGGTGGCTGTGGAGGTGGCTGTGGAGGTGGCTGTGGATGATGGTCACCTCTAGCGCGTACATAGACGGATTTTGTGACCTCTTGGCACACACACACAGACAAGCACACACACACACACACACACACACACACACACACACACACACACACACTTAACAACACACACAGGTGGCCACAATGTGGATCATCTCCAGTGCGTACTCAGGCCAGCCCTTGTGATCTCATGACACACACACACATCGATAAACACACGTACGCAACAACACACACAGGTGGCCACGATGTGGATCATCTCCAGTGCGTACTCAGGCCAGCCCTGCGATCCTTGGGTCTATAAGCACCGTCCTCGAGGCGAAACTGAGAGCATGTCAATGGTGCGTGGCGCGTGGTGTGATGCGGTTTGTGTGTATTGTGTATGTGTGTGTAGTGCGGGCGTACTTTGTGTGTGTCTGTTGTGCGTGCATTGTCTATGTGTGTGTGTGTCGTGCGTGGCGTAACTTGTGTGTGTCTGTGTCTGTGTGTGTTGTGTGTGTATTGTGTATGTTTGTGTCGTGCGTGGCGTATTTTGTGTGTGTTATGTGTGTATTGTGTATGGTTGTGTCGTGCGTGGCATATTTTGTGTGTGTTATGTGTGTATTGTGTATGTGTATGTCGTGCGTGGCGTACTTTGTGTGTGTGTGTTGTGCATATTGTGTATGTGTGTGTTGTGTGCGTATTGCGTATGTGCGTATGTGTGTGTGTTGTGCGTGGCGTATGCTGTTTAAGATAGTTGTATGTGTTGTATGTTTGTATGTGGATGTGTTTGTGTGTGTGTTTGGCAAAAGGTGAAGGGGAGATACAGAGGGCATGTTCCCGGTCAGTGTTGTAGTGTCATGTAGTGTGGGTTTGTGTACATGCGTGTATGTGTGAACCTAGTGTGTGTGTGTGTTGTGTGGGTTTGTGTACATGTGTGTATGTGAGGTGCCAATTAGCAAGTAGGATGTGGCAGTGATGTATTGGGAGTGTCAATGAATGTGGCCGTCTTCTATTTCTGATAGCTTGGCTGTGTACACATTTCGCATGGTGGGAAGTCAGCCTTGGCTGTATTGTATTTCTGGCTTTAATAACTCACGCACAGTTGGCCAGATCCGTATATGTACACCATATATGACTGTATATCTGATGTGGTTTCTGCCAAGAATACGGTATATACATGGTGCTGGCCAACCCTACAAGTATGACATGACACACGTGCACATCTGCATGCTTTTGCAAATGCGGCCCCCCCCGCGCATGTGTACATGCCTGTGTGTGTGTGTGTGTGTGTGTGTGCGCGTGTGTTTGAATGTTAGCAAGCTTAATATATAGCTCATGACACACACACAGGCATGCTCACATGCGCACATACACACACGCATACACACAACACATAAACGCACGCACGCACAGGCATGCACACATGCGCGCATACACACACATACACACACATAACACATACAGAGTGCCTTGCAAAGCTTCCGGTTGCGGCAGCAGCGGCTGGCTAGCGTTTCAGCTGCAACCAACAGCCAAAGTGCAACGGGCTTTGAGCTTTCAGGCACCCAACTGCCAGGTGTGATTATTCATGTCCTGTTTATGACTTTTTTTGTTTCCAGGGGCGCAACATTTTTCCCAATATTCCATAAACGAATTTTAAGCTTTCCGGCACCCAATTGCCAGGTGTGATTTTTCACGTCCTGTTAATGACTTTTTTTGTTTCCAGGGGCGCCTCTTTTTCATATTGTTTGTGCGTGCGAGTGTGTGTGTGCATGCACAGGTAAACGTGTGTGTGTGTGTGTGTGTGTGCGTGTGTGTTTGCACTCTGGTCTGTGTGCGTGTGCGCACATCACATGCTGGGTGGGTAGACGTGCCTCGTACCAAGAGTAGCAGTTTTGTACACCGAGTAGCAGTTTTGTGCTCAGAGCAGCAGTTTTGTCTCATTGTGATTTCCCCTCTGCGTGCACAGAGTAGCAGTTTCATACACAATGGTTACAATGCTTACAGTGGGGGTGACCTTCAGCCAGGTTGGTTGGCTGATCGGCTGCTGACTGGTCTCGGCCAGCCGCAAATAAACCCTTAAGCTCAGAAAGATAGAGAAAAGGTCTAGTATTTTGTGAGAGCAGCAGTTTCGTCTCGTTGTGCCTTCCCCTCTTTGTACACAGAGTAGCAGTTCCGTACATGGAGTAGCAGTTTCATACACAGAGCAGCAGTTTCGTACACAAAGCAGCAGTTTCGTACACTGAGTAGCAGTTTCGTTTCGTTGTGCTTTCCCCTCTACGTACACAGAGTAGCAGTTCCGTACACGGAGTAGCAGTTTTGTACACAGAGCAGCAGTTTCATGCACAGAGCAGCAGTTTCGTACACAATGCAGCAGTTTTGTCTCGTTGTGCTTTCCCCTCTACTTACACAGAGTAGCAGTCTTGTACCAAGACTAGCAGTTTTTTGCTCAGAGCAGCAGTTTTGTACACAAAGTAGCAGTTTTGTACACAGAGTACCAGTTTCGTCTCGTTGTGCCTTCCCCTCTTCGTACACAGAGTAGCAGTTCCGTACATGGAGTAGCAGTTTCATACACAGAGCAGCAGTTTCGTACACGAAGCAGCAGTTTCGTACACTGAGTAGCAGTTTCGTCTCGTTGTACTTTCCCCTCTACGTACACAGAGTAGCAGTCTTGTACCAAGATTTAGAGTTTTTTGCTCAGAGCAGCAGTTCCGTACACGGAGTAGCAGTTTCATACACAGAGTAGCAGTTCCGTACACGGACTAGCAGTTTTTTGCTCAGAGCAGCAGTTTCGTCTCGTCGTGACTTCCCTTCTACGTGCACAGAGTAGCAGGTTCGTGCACAAAGTAGCAGTTTCATACACAGAGTAGCAGTTCCGTACACGGACTAGCAGTTTTTTTGCTCAGAGCAGCAGTTTCGTCTTGTCGTGACTTCCCCTCTACGTGCACAGAGTAGCAGTTCCGTACACAGAGTTGCAGGCAGTTTCGTCTCGTCGTGCCTTCCCCTCTACTCGTGTAGTTCCTTTTCTTAATTTCTTCTACCTCATTTCGGACCCAGGGCTTGTTAACACAACAGGTTTGAAGTTTGTACCTTCTGAGATCTCGGTTGGGTGGGTGTGCTCGTCTGCAATGTTGCACTGGAAAACAGGGGGGGTGGGGCTGAAGGCTGCACCAAAATCGCTCTGAGAAATTGCAGCAACATCACGTCGGGACAAGATCTGCACGATAACCAGTGCAGCACCAGCTCTTAAATCAGCTCTTATATCTCACTTCATCTTGCAGCAGCAAATTGTGCACGCACCTGCACACATACATCTCACTCTTCTCCTCTCTCTCTCTCTCCCTCTCTCTCTCTCTCTCTCTCTCTCTCTCTCTCTCTCTCTCTCTCTCTCTCTCTCTCTCTCTCTATATATATATATATATATATATATATTTCTTTCTCTCTCTCTCACACACAAACACACACACACGCTTAGACGCACACAACACACACGCACACACACACACACACACACACACAACACACACACGTGCAGGTGATGATGATAACCCAGAGATCGACACACACACACACACACACAAAACACACACACACACACGCACACACACACACAACACACATAAATACACACACACACCACACGCATATACAGGTACACAGCTGCCACCTCGCCCATCTGCGCCTTTGTCTGGCCGCGGTGGTGGTGGTGGTGCTGCTGCTGCTGCTGCTGCTGGTGCTGGTGCTGCTGGTGCTGCTGCTGCTGGTGCTGGTGCTGGTTTCAATATTAGCAATACTGCTGGCCACCCGTCAAGGCGGCGGTTGAACTTATTGGAGGCCATGGATGCGATCTCAGATGGAGATGAGGTGTGTCTGTGTGTGTGTGTGTGTGTGTGTGTGTGTGTGTGTGTGTGTGTGTGTGTGGCAAGCCACTCACACAGAAGATAGAACAGTTAGGTTTGAGGAGATTATGATTCAAGTTGTGGGCTCAGAGTGAAGAGGTGCACCTTAAATGAGGTTGCGTGCATTTTAAATTTCAATGCCATTGTTTATCATGGTTGGGCGTGCTTTGGGTTTATTTGGTGGAATTGGTGGTGTGCGCGGTGCTGTAATTGATGGTGGATGAGGTGCTGCAGGTTATTGTGTATTATGTGCTGGCCTTGGAGGTATATATGTATATAATGCTGTCTGCCCATTGGCTTTCGCTGTGTGCCCATTGGTTTCGCTGTGTGCCCATTGGCTTTCGCTGTCTGCCCATTGCCCATTGGCTTTTGCTGTCTGCGCACTAGACTGAATGAATCTAGAACCCTTTCTTTTCCAGATCTAATGAATATGTGTCGGGAGTGGTTGTCACTGCCTGGTTTTCTTTTCTTCCTTATTGTGTTGTAAGGTAGGCATTTAAGGCATGAGCAAGTGTGTGTTTGTGTGTATGTGTGTGTGTGTGCTTTTCATGCCTCTGCTGCTGCTGCTGCTCCTGTTGCTGGCGCCCCCCTCCCCCTTCCTAACATTCCAGATCTCACATGTGCCCACCCCTTTTCCCAACGTACTCCCAACAATTTGACCCTCGACAACTTGGCAACTCGATACAAGCCGCGTGTATGCTGCACAAACACAGGGGCCCCAGCCTTCTGCTGGAGCTGTCCATGCCTCTGCTGCTACCACAACTGTGCTGCTACTACTGCTACTGCCAGAACTGCTGCCGGCAGCCCCCCTCCTAGCATTCTGAAGTCCACATATGACAAGACACATATGTTGTCACATATGTCACATATGTGACAATCACATATGTCACATATGTCACATATGTTGTCACATATGACAAGACACATATGACAAGACACGTATACTGCACAAACACAGGGGCCCCAGCCTTCTGCTGGAGCTGTCCATGCCTCTGCTGCTGCCACTACTGCTGCTGGCGCCCCCCCTCCAATTCTAGCTGCCAACACTCGGGAGGTGACGTTTACAGGGTCAGGCTTCCGGGTTATTGACAGCAGCAGCAATGGGCATCAGGTGCGCTGTGTGTGTGTGTGTGAGAGGGGGGGGGGGTGCGTTTACGTGTGTGTGGGTGTGGGTGTGTGCGTTTACGCACGCATGCTAAGTGCCTGTGTCTCAATTACTTGGTTACATCCCTGCATATGTAGAAACTCACGTGTCCTTTTCTTGCAATTCTTTGTGTGGGTGTGTGCGTTTATGCACGCATGCTAAGTGCCTGTGTCTCGGTTTCATCCCTGCATATGTGTAAATACACGTGTCTGTTTTTTGGAAGCCTCATGTAAGCATGGAGCTGTCAATTTTAGAGCAACTGCCTCTGATTTGTTTGGTACACAATGTTGACAAGCACGCACGCACGCACACACACACACACACACACACACGCACAAACACACACACACCAAATACAACAGCCCCCCCCCAAAAACAGCTCACAACCATAGCAGGAGCGAATGCAACTCAAATCGCATGTGTACATTGTATCTCGCCCTCACATACAAAATTGCAAAATTGTGTGTGCACATATTTGCGCGTGTCTTGTGCCTCAGGCCATGCCCCCCCCTCTACCTCGCCAAGCGCAACCGCAGCCCCAAACCCACAGCAGCACGCAGGCAGGTGCAAACGAGAGCATCCCTGCACCCTTCTCCACCCTCTCCCACCCACCCTCCCATCCCCAACACCAGCACCAGCACCAGTCCCTACACGACCCCTACAACCAAAGCCACCAGCACCAGCACCCGCACCATGCTAACCACACAAACCCCCCCCATGCACAGCATCAGACACACACCCACCACGCCAATTCAGCACACCTCCAGCAATCACACACACCTCACGGCAACGGCAACCAACCCCTTGCCCTCCAAACTCACCCCCACCAGCAGCAGTACCAGCACCACCACCACCCCCTCCTCCCAACCTCTCCCTCCGCACACCACGTGCTCCATCCTGCCGGACAGTCGGCTGCTGCTAGCACTACTGCTGGTGTTGCTGGTGGTGTTGCTGGTAATGGTGGTGTTGGTGGTGGTGCTGCTGCTGGTGCTGCTGCTGCTGCTGCTGGTGGTGTTAGTGGTGGTGCTGCCATTGCAATGAGTGGCTCAGGCGCGGCAGGAGGTGTAGGGATGGGCGCAGGTGGTGGTGTGGAGAGTGCGGGTGGCTTGAATGGTGGTGGAGCGGGAGCAGGAGTGCAAGAGCAAGAGCAACGGCATACGAGATAGG
>Ga0307968_1004307_pt1 | contig 11625 bp, 16 predicted proteins | sample OrgLakmetagen650_FD_201834 | JGI IMG/M metagenome (GOLD analysis project Ga0307968, IMG submission 201834) | Saline water microbial communities from Organic Lake, Antarctica - #650 | ecosystem: Environmental > Aquatic > Non-marine Saline and Alkaline > Saline | place: Antarctica: Organic Lake... | reverse complement strand
ACTTGCTCACAATATAAATCCCAAGGAAATATCACACGATTCGTCCATGCCACTGATTAAGCATGACATGTTATTTGCCTCCCTCATTGTTGGTATCCTCAGTGTGACAGTCCATGTTTTTATATGCCCAAAATTCAGATGATTCCCCCTCTTTAATTTATTGCGGTTGGTTGGTCCTGGCAGATGCTTGATTGTTTACTGTTTTTTATTCAGTGATGCAATGTCGCAAACAACGTTGTGCCTTTTTCCCCTTTCCAGTTTCTTTTTGTAGGTGCTACAAGTCTGGTGCTACAACAACAACTATTTCAGTTATTATACACGTTTTACATATGCAGCCTAGCAGTCGCAAGTTTTGACTAATGGCTTCATCTGTAACTCTGTAAATTAGCTTCCATACCCTGTATGATACTGATGATATTCAAGATGAGCAGCACTCCCTTTCCCACTGCGCCAATATCCACGTAAATTCTCTCCGAAGGAAACATCATGATGCATCCTTGTTTCCCCCAACAGGAGCACATAATGTGTCTACTTCCAACGTCAGATCACATTAGAAGCTTTATTTTTTCCTCCATGATCGAATTGCTTTTTATAAGCAGGCTAGCAGTCGCACTTCTTGACTGAAGGCCTTAATTGTAAACCTTGTAAACCTGACTTGACATAAGCTGTGTTGCTCTTTTTTGCTAGAGCAATTCTTACACGACAAAGCCGAGGGCCTCAAAGATGGTATGTAAGAAAGAAAAAACTACGCAGGCAGCGAAAACCTGCTCCCTGCAAACAAGGAAGAGGAACCACCTATGGTACCAGGTACCCTAAAACTCACTCACTGAAGTTAAGAGGAAATTATCAATGAGGATCAGGAGGGCTGACATGGACAAGGTTTTAGTTGCCGGCACAGCCTTGCAAATGAATGTTGGGTGGTGCTCATGCACAGAATTCAATCAAGTCTGAGTAGCCCTCATCGAGAGCAGATTCAATGTATAGCGCAACTGCACGCACTGGCAAGCGTCGCCTTATTAGAAGTAGCTCACATGCAAATCCATTTCCATCCATCACTTTTAAAGTGTCTTTTGCATAAGCTGAGCCATGTACGCCTGCTGCTGCTGAGGATCATTCTGCAGGCCTGCCCACTCAGCCTCTGGAACTACAATGCTGCTACCACACACCCAACCACACCTAACAGCATGGATGGCTGAATTACCACTCAGCAGATCTAATGGGACTTTGAAGTACTCATCAGCACTTGCCACCTGCACTGCAACACCTTGGGCTTGCATCATGATAAACTCCCCTCCCTCAATTGACGGACCTTGAACAGCAAAGCCTGCACGCTGCAGTGCTGCAGCCACATCACCCTCAAGCTGTGCAGTACGCCTTGCTTTTTTCTGCAATTTTTTTAAATAAACTTGGTTGATGTCTGCAGACTTATGCAACAGCTTTACATCGGCAGACAGGCCACCTCCAGGCAGCTTACCATACACTGCTACTTGGTGCCCCAAATACAACTGTCTCAGATGTAGATCAATAAAATCAGAAGGGCCCCTAGACACCTGACCAAACAGCTGCTGCGCCATGACCTTGAATCTAGGAGAGGCAGATGCAGCAGGAGGACCTGCAGCTGTGAGCACTGCCCATGCATAGAGGGTGTTGGACAGTTCCTGTTCCTTCCACTTCCCCCACTGCTGCTCACTCTGTTTACTAACAAACTCTGCCAGCCCCTCCATGCTGCTATCCCAGTGGCGCGCTTCTGCACAGCTGAGCAGCACATTGCTGAATGCCTGAGACGTGGCATCATTGCCCTTCTGCACAAATGCTGAGGTGAGGGTGCTGTAAACAGAGGTATCATACCAGCCCAGCTTGGAGAGTGCCCATAATGCATTTCCTAACGCTTGTGGGGCAGTGTCACTGCGGAGTGCCAGGCTTGCCATTGCTGCTGCCAGATCACTCACAAGATCAGCATCATACCAGCTGAAGCGGCCAAACCCCCACAGCACATTTGACAACTCTTGTGGCTTTGCATTGCTTTTCAGGCTTGCCATGGCTGGTGCTGCCCCCTGCAGAATAGCTTCCATACCCTGTCCCAACCTTCCAGAACCACTCTCTCCTTGCTTTGCACATGCCCAGAGCACATTTGCCCAATTTTGAGCATTTGCACCCTCCATCACCCTGATCAGATCACCTGCCACTGCTGACACAAGTGGCTCCAGGCTGCCCGAATAGCCAGCAGCGACTGTGGCATAAAAGGTGTTTGAGACGCTCTGTGCTTCGCACCCCTGCTTTTGAGCAAGCAGCTGGGGCAGCCGCTGTGTGACTGCATGTGCAAAGAGCTGCTGCACCTGCTCGCTGTCCTTGCAGCTGATGCCGGCTCTTGCCAGGCCGTACAGCACCCCGGACCAGTTGCGCCAGCCCTCTGCTTTCATTGCCTCACCATGCAAAGCCTGCTCAGCAATGGCCAGGCCAAGCTGCATCACAGCCATACCCCTGACAGACCTGACCTGCGACAGCGCCCATGCTGACTGGGAGAGGTATCGGCCATCCAGCTGCTCAATGCGAGGCATACTGCTGCTGCTGTTGCTGCTGCTCTCCAGCAAAAGGCCACTGATCTTGGACACGGCATCTATTATGCGCTGCTCGTCGCCCCTGCTTGGCCTGGGGCCTTTCTTCAGTGCTGTGCCAAGATGGTAGAGCATTTCAGCCGTGCGCTCTGCTGATGGGGATGCTGCTGCCTCCACATACAAAAGTGCATCAGGCAGACTTGGCTGCTTGCGCCGCTTGGTAGCCTCGTACTCAGCATCTGCTCCACTTACTGCACATTGGGGGAAAAGGTTAGGGTTTAGGATTTGGGCGAATCTTGGGAACATACAAAACCTTTTTTGTGAGACCGTTGTGCTTGTGTGCTTGTGAGCAGATTCAAGATGAAGCGCATGCCCTTTTGATGTGTAGGGACGCAGACGTTCGTGCTTTAAGGAGAAAGTATGCTTACCTAATCGGTCAATTTCCAGATGATTTTCCATAGAGCAACTTTATTTGCGACAACAAGTCAGTGCCCAGATGGTTTATGATTCCCTCTTGCAACACAACAACAAACTTGTTACTCTTGTGTCTGAGATTATTGAATTATTGTTGAATTGTTGACTGGCGAGGACCAGTCACAGGCCGATCAGCCAAACAGCCTGGTTGAAGGTCCCCCCATGTAATTTAATCTAATCAGGGGAAAGGTATGACTTCAAAGTGTGCATGTGCATTGGTGCTGATGACTATCAATATGATTTATTATCTCATGAATAAATCAGCAACAACTTGGAAAGTGGAAAGTTGCCTGCTTTAAGTGATCTCAGGCCTTGAATTAAAAGAGGTGAGTGATTGCTTACAGAAAAAGGGCACAGGAGGAAAGCATTATTTGGGCTGGGAACTTAGGATGCACCCAAGAGGCGTAAGAACAAATCCTGACAGTCACATGTATATTTTTGGGGGGCAGACGAGGTCACGCAACAAGGCTGCCCACACCCAAGAAACACCATCAGCAAGCACGAGCAGCAGCAGCAGCAGTAATAGTGGCTAGAGGAAGAGGAAGCAAATCTTGGGAAAAGCAGTAGCAGAACAGAGAGCAAACTCACATTCGAATAGCACACATGCAAGGACCCTTGCACAGGTGTTGTTCCCTTTCATTGAGGTTGTTTATTGCACTTAGCTCATTGGTGCTGAAAAGGGCTAAAGGCCCTGCGATGACGATGCGGGAAGGGCAAAATTGTATATTTTTGGGGTGCGGGGAAGGTGCGGGATTTTGTAAATATTTCTGGAAATTTGGGTGCGGGATGAGCACGCGAAGGTACGGTATAAAGATGCACAAGAGAAGGATAGGGGCCACAGCTCCTGCCTGAAATTAAGCAGGGAATATGTATTGAGACGTTTCTTTGAAGCAGGTCGTCCCCATGCCAGAGTCCCCCAAATATTACTATAAAGCTGTTCACCCGAATCAAAGCCCCTTCTGAATACAAGGCGCTTGGTTTTAGGATTTTAACCATTGACAATTACTGGATATCTGGCATTCTGGGGGGCTGTGTGGGGCCCAGTGCGTAGATCGCGCCCACTTTGGCAGAGAAAAGGTGCATTATAAACCTGCACCGATCAAAACGTGCTTCAGGATACGAGTATTATAAATGTTATACAACATTGTTGAATTTGGGAAAGGGCACTGGGAATGCCTGCAAGTGGGAGGCACTCACACAAGGGGCACAGCGGTATCAGAAATTCCGCCGTTCCACACCTGCTGCGAGCTTCAGCACAGTTTCTGTGCCTATTGTTGCGGGGTCAAGCATAGTAGAAAATGACGTGAAGCCAATCGGTGGCCTGTTTGAATTTTGGTGCAAATTTGAGTAGCGTGACATTCTTAGAAATTTCTAGCGAGTCTTTTACAGAATTGGGACGACCAGCCGCTAGTGTTAATGATTCTGAAGATATCCTGAAACTGTTCCAAAACTTTTTCTGGTAATCTGCGTCCTGCTTTAACCAACCAGCAAAAATAGCACCTGACCATCGGAAATTTACTCTCTCGCAATAAGAGTCTAATTTGAATATCGTCAACTTTTCTTAGACTTTCACCTTGCGTGCTTGGCCAGGGCCTTAAAAGCGGCAAGCACGCACATTATTGGCTTAGTAACAACTCATACTGGGTTTGTGCGCATACTTGAGCATTTGCTTTGGGCCAGCCAAATTTGGGTGGTAACAGAATAACGAGAGAAATAGATTGCCTATTAAGGTCTTGCACGCTTTTGGCTTGCCGATTGCATTGAGAAGCTTGAGCAGGCAAGGCGACTTTGCGTGTAAGCTCTCACAATGTATCGGCGCTGACATGAGTGCACCCTCAAACAAAGCTTGCACAAAACAGCTCATGCATTGTTGCCAATAATGGTTGTTAGATTTGGGGTTACCGTTGTATATCATGAACAGCTAAATGTAAAAGCTGTTGTAATGTGCATTTTTCAGAGCCTTCGTTACAACACGCAACACCATCAAATGAAGGGCAACGGTCACACAAGCACGGCGAGCAATATCATGGAAATATTTGCTCAGATGCACAATGCACAAGTGCGCCTTTGTTGCGTGTTGCCACATGCAGAACAGGTACCTGTGTTGCTGCCCATGGCCCCCAGCGCACGGAAGGCTTGGCTGGCCAGCTCCTCCGCATCATCAGCCTTGCCACCCTTGCCCTTCTTGGAGGATGGGCGCTTGGCATGGCAGGCGAGCGAGGAGGGATGATTATGGGGGGAAGAGGGGGGTGGGTGCAGAAGGGAACGCGTGCCACGAAACGCGAGGTGCGTGCTGTTGCTGTAGACGTATTTGCTGCAGGGGGTATGGTTGTGGGAATGAGGGCTGAGTGAGAGTTATATAGAAGGGGAGAGGTGCAAGTTGGCTTATTGTGGGAGATGCGTGTACCTGAAGGAGGAAGGCAGTGAGCTGTATTGACTAGTGCAGCACAGTCTGGATGAAGGAAGAAGCATTTTTTGTTTGTGTGCATAGATCAGAACATTGCAGATTTTAATTATATAAACATTAATCGATTGAACAAAACCAGCCTCGTTTCAACCTACCCTGCTCACACGGGCACTCCTCCTGCTCACACGGGCACTCCTCCTGCTGGCACTTTCCCTTCTCGATGCTTCTTCCTGCAACTCAGATGCTTCGCCTCCTCACTCAGCAGACACAGCAGCACCAACGCCTCTACCTCTCCGTCTACCCCTCTTCTTCCACGCACGACCCATTCGCCATCTTGCCATGCCAAGAAGAAGCGCCCATCCTCCTCCTCATCAGGATCAGGAGATGATGGTGGCATCCTGAGCAATATCGAAGCCCTGTTCGCACAATGGCCACAGTGTTATAAATCTGGTTTCTTCTCGAGCTCGGTTGCAAGCCATACAGGACATGTGTCATCATTAAGGTTTTGGGGTGCGCCAAAATTTTGGCTTTTGCTGTGCTGTGCTGTGTTGCTGTGAAGTGGTTCTCATACAGGTGGGAAAGGGCTTTGCATAGGAAAAATTTGGGGTTTTGGCATTCAAATTGCAAATATTGGAGTGTTTTATAGAGGGGTGATAGCAAAAGGGCACAGAATGCTTCAAAAGCGACATGTCGCCCTAACAAAAAACACTGACATGTGTCTGTTGTTTGACCAGCGAGAGTCCTATAACAATACTAATTTGGAGGGAAACGTCACCGATGGCGAGTCAGTACACAGGCGTATTCTTGTATAATCGTGGGAACTTTATGCCAAACCTTATCTATCTGTGCATCAATTTATGCGAGCCACGCATGGCACAATATCAAGTGCATGGGGAAGCTGCTACGTGTATAAAACACTATGGGTCCTTGCCATTGCATGGCGTATTTGAATATAATAGCAAAGTGCACTTTGCACAGCAGGGTATAAAAATCACAGTTTTCTCGCACCTTCTTCGTCTCTTTTCAAACGTGTCGAGCATGTACAAGATCCTTGACCTTGCTGCGCATTTCTAATAAGCTAAGCTTAGTTCCACGCTCTTTCTTCTATCACAGCATGGCTGCTCGCAAAGGAAGGGCCTTAGTTTTTCGTTTAACCGGCCCCTCTTGCTGCCTTTCTTTCAGTTACTTTCCTTTTCTCTCTTCAGCATAGTAGGGATCTTTCTAAGAAGAAGAGTGCAGATAGTGTAAACTCTACCAACATGGATAGGAAAGGAAGTTATTTTGTGTTCAGCACCACCCAATGTAGTGCTGTTCAGCCCCCCAGGTGACCTCCACCGATTGGGCCTAAACTTTGTGTTTTCCCACTAAATGGGTAACATAAGGGGCTGTATATTTGGATTTTGAAAATTTTGCCCATGTGGTGATCTGGGGCCGCCCCCGGCCATTTTCACACGTTTTGGCCCATAACAAGTCCACCACCAACCCAAATTGCACCATTCCTTGTTTGCACTAAGAGTCATACATAAAAACAAAAATGGTTGAATTTGATAAAGTACTCAGCTTGCTGCGGCCAGGAACATGCACTCTTTTGTTTATCTGAGCGCAATGGTGACACAATTCCCTGCGTAAAAGATGTGGAAGCATCCCAAAAGCCACCAAATTTTGGGTAGTGCTACTGAAAGGATGCATATTTTCAAGGGTTCATACTTAAAATTAAGAAATTTTGTGCAGGGACGGTTCCAGGGCCGGCCCCTGCCCAGATCGCTGCCATTTTCACACGTTTTGGCCCACAGCAAGCCCATCACCAACCCAAACCGTAACATTTCTTTTTTGTAGGGTGCAAAATTTGCAAAAGCCTCTCATCAAGACAAAAGTAGTGAAAATTGATGAAGTACTGAGCTTGGTGCTGCCAGGAACATGTGTTTTTTGGTGATACGCGTGTGCTGCTGACACATAGTGGAGTGTAAAACATGCAAAAGCCCCTTGGAAGCCACGAGACTTTGTCACACACGAGTAGACACGAATATAAGCACATGCCAAAAAATGGGGAAGGGACCTCATTCTGTGCCAGCAAATCTTGTGCATCTTAAAGCTTAATTACGGTTATGTGACGTAGACGTAATTAATGCACCGTAATTTACGGTGCCATTTCTAATTGACGCCGTATGTGCACAACACTGGCATCTTTGGAAGTGCGAAGTACTAATTGCAAAGCTCCCATGCTTGCACTATGTCTGCAACATGTCCTGCAACTGCCTGCCAAGTTTCTACGCTCCTACCACCTCAACCATTACTTCTAGGGAGGCTTCTGCCGCCTCTGCCGGCACTGCTCTCATCACTGCTGCTGCCCTAATACACGCTCTGCGCCACTAGTGTGCACTGGCGCCTAAGCCTATGATCCCTACCAATTCCCCTACTGCTGCTGACATCACAATCTGGCTGCTCAACTTCCCCCTCTGGCTGCTGGCCTCGCGCCCTCTGCTCCCATATTTCCATGAGGTGCTGGAGCTGGGCAAGCATGCCAAGGCCTTCCCTCTCTGGTGCTGCTGCAGCTGCCTTGATCACATTCAAAATTTGCTCATCCACCGGCTGCACACGATTCTGAGCCCCCATATCTCTGATTTCCTCAGGCTGCTGCTGCATTTGGAAGGGAACAGGAGCACTGCTGCACTTAGTGTAAAACAACATGCTAAAGCAGGCACAGAGTGTAGCAAGGATTCAAGGGGGATGCACACACACACACACAAAAAGCTCACTCAGTGTTATGTTCTTACATACGACAAATTTAACAAACACATCTATGCCATTCAATGATTGACGTGCACCCAACTTTGCAAGCATCACGACAAGAGGGAGTCCTTAATTTGCTTGGTCCTATAAGACACTTTACAAGCCACCCTCACCTTCCCAATGGCAACTTGCAACCAGCGATGAAGCAAAGGTTGCATGTGGCTGCTGCTACTCTGCTGCTGCTGTTGCTGTTGCTACTGCTGCTGCTGCTACTGCTCTCACAGGAGTGTTGCTGCACATGCGTGCGCCGGGGCTTGAGTCCCTGTTCCTGCTGCTCCTGCTGCTGCTGCTGCTGCACATTTCTTGCACGCCCACAGTCCGTGCTGCTGGTTGGCATGGTCTTGGAAGACAGGCTGCAATGTGCCACGCAGCTGCCTGCTGCCCACCATGAGCCCGCTGTGCGGCTGCCCTGCAGCTGGCCGCTCCTCCAGTCTAACCTTGAACCATGCCTGGCTGCTCTTGCCCGCCACCACTTGCGCTGAAAAGCTGCAACAGCAACAGCACGCCAGCTGCTCTGGGGAGAGATGGCTGAAAGCTAGGGGATGCCAGTGCTTCCCCATCTGCATGTAAAGCGTAGGTGAGACTATTACAGCCGCTATACCTATAGTTCTCATAGTTTTGGCTACAGTTTTTCATTCAGCCTCAAAGTTTTAGGGGTTAGGGTCATAGTTTTAGGGTTTAGGGTCAGGGTTTGGGTTAGGGTTAGGGTTAGGATTAGGATTAGGAAGTTAGGGGACCAAAACTATGAGGTTGGATTTGAAACTATAGGAACTGTAACACAAAACTATGCAAACTTTGATTATAGCGGCTATTTCTCAGGTGAGAAGTGGAAAGGCTGAGAAATGCTGGAATCCTAAGCAATCCATGTGAAAATTGGTGCAAAAGGTGCCCACATGCTTTCTCTGCGCGTCTGTGCAAATTCAGGAGTAAAGGTGGGTTTTGAAGGGGGCTTTGTTTCATTTCCGCGCAAGTGATCCCAACTCCTCCATTCGCCCCTCCCACTCACCTAGCTCTATGCGCGCATGCTGCACTGCCCAGCAAATCTGCACCGTCACTCCATGCATCCAGGCCTGCCTACTGCTGGTGGGCCTGCGTGGAAAAGTGCACCGCATGGTCAGTTGCGCATCTTTTTGTGTCAGATAGATCAGCTGGTGATCAGCTGGTGATCAGATATTTGTGGGGGTTGTGTTCAACGTCTTGACCCATCTGTATGGTTTTTGTTGCTGATGTGATTGCATGCAGGCTTAATTTTTCCACGAGTGCTGTGACATGTAGACCAGTAACTCCGAGGCTGTGGAGTGGGTTACTTGTGTGGCTGCTGTAGATGGTGCCTTCTGCTCCTAGTAGGATGGTGTGGAAGGTTTTGCATTGTTCGAGTAAGCGAGGCATTAGCAGCCTGTGTAGTTCTCGTGACCTTTCTGCTTGGTTGAGGAGGGGATGTGTCTGCACAGTACTTTATTTTGATGAGGTATCTCGCGCTTGTTCATTTGTAATGTCTCTTGGTTTTATAGCCAGGGGGTATGGATTTGCAGCGCCATCTGCTTGTTTATCACGGGCAACTCTTCTAGAAAGATCTTGCACTATTGGCAGACCTAGTTTGGTACGCGTTTGTTGGGTTTTGTTTGGGACGTAGTTGCTGGGTCAGAGTAACTATGATTGCATCTGGCTTGCTAATATCCACCGCTATTTTGCATTGAGATTGGAAGGTAAGAGCCAGGTTGGAATCATTCCTATTGTGTCTCTTCTGATATCAGAAGTGTCATCGATGGGCGTATGATGCCTTGTTGTACCATTTTTTCACGAGTGCCTACGTCTGCTTGTGCTAGCAGGCATGCACCCTGTGTACCTTGTTGGATTGCTTTTAGAATCATTTGTCCAGCAACGTTGTGCCTAATAATGGTCATTTTATTAATAATGGGATGACTGCAGTCTGGAAGCATGTGGCAGGTGGGTCTAGCTTTTGGCAGATTAGTGGGCCTTCTATGTGGTCATGTGGTTGCACCGAGCGGCACGCTTTTGGTTGCATATCAAATCTGTGCAGCAGAGCATGACTTTTTTTCCTCCAGCGGTGACACTTACATTTTTCCAAAATTAGTTTACTCTCTCTCGACACTGCCTTCCTTGGTCAATTCTTGGTATGTTGTGTAATGTGTGGTTTAACATATTTCTTTGATTTAGGACCATGTTTGTGTTGGACGTGCATGTGTGCTTTTACAGCATCGAGAACTGAGGAAATGGAGAGCCTGTCTGCTAAAAGAGTGTTAAGAGCATTTGGTAGGTAAGCTGGGATAGGTGGGGGAGGGTTTTCCACCCTTGCTGGCCAAATTATGCATTGAATGGGGGTGGGTGTCGGTGTTGATGTGGATATCATGGCCACTTTGATTTTCCGCAGAGCACTTTGCTATGGCATCAGCCCACTCGTTAGCCCTAGTATGCCAGCATGAGCTTGAACCTTGTAGAGATAGATGGTGTCTTTAAATGGTTGGATGCAGTGTACAATTGTTTCTAGCAATTTAGCATGTTTAGGCCGTTTCATGCGCTGTGGGTAAAGGATGCTGTTTCTGAATTGCCATTGTGCACCAGCACTGTTAATTGCAATATAAGTGTGTTCATTTATCAAAGCAGCAGCAAATCCTGCTAGCTCGGCTCTGTTATGTTGATGCTTGTCCCTCGGAGATTAACTTTGGCGATTTGGATTGGGGGTAGTAAGCTCCAACTCCAATAGACTGAAATCCATTTTTTGTTTGTAATACAATTCCCATCTGTGAAGGCCCATTCTTTCCAGATAGAGGCCTTGAGTTCTAGCAAGCGCGCTGTACATAATTAAAGGGGAACTGGCTGTGTAATTCATCGCTTATGTCTTGCATTGATGACTGTGTTTCTTGAGTCTTTGGGGACCCTACATATTTTGCCTTTCTTGGCAGTATCCTTTCAGTAGGCGATTCAAAAAAGGTATGGAGTCTGCGTTTTTAGAATTCCAAATTGCCGCTGGTGATAACTCCTGTTTTTTAATTTTTTCTACCAAGATAAGGTGTTTGTAATGAGTTGCTCTCTGGCAGCTTTGTTCCAGTTTACTAAGATGTGTATGCCCCACGTTGCTTCTGACAGGAGTGGTGCTTTGCTTTGTTGGTATAGGAGTGGCATGTAGCGCACTTTTGTCTTTGGGATATTTCCAAGAATAGTGCAAACATCCTTGTTGTCAGGATCCTTAGCAGATCCTTGTCGTGCTCTGTTGTGTTAAAAACAGACGTGAAGTCTACTTTGAGCATGTATATGTCCTGCTTGAAGAGCTCGGTATCTTCCAGTGCCAATTACGTTTCTATTTGGTGAATTCAGTATTTTTGCTTAACTCAGCGTAATCATACAGTGTATTAGTGATAATGTGTGTCCACAGCTTGT
>Ga0307968_1004305_pt1 | contig 11627 bp, 13 predicted proteins | sample OrgLakmetagen650_FD_201834 | JGI IMG/M metagenome (GOLD analysis project Ga0307968, IMG submission 201834) | Saline water microbial communities from Organic Lake, Antarctica - #650 | ecosystem: Environmental > Aquatic > Non-marine Saline and Alkaline > Saline | place: Antarctica: Organic Lake... | reverse complement strand
TGGTGCAGCAATCTCTGAAAATAAATTTAAAATAACGGTGCCGCCTGTCACTGAGCCATCACTCCAGTACTTACGCCCTTCACTTGCTCTACCGACAATACAGAAGCGATACTACTTTTTTCACTACAGTACTTACGCCCTTCACTTGCTCTTCCGACAATACAGAAGCGACACTACTTTTTGCACATACATTACTTATTTTGTGTCCCTTGCTTTCACTTAGGTCTTCTACATCCACTGTACATGACTAGGGTTGGCTAGAACCATTTATTTTTTTACAGTGCACATATATAGTACTTTTTTGTGTCCCTTGCCTGTCACGTCCTCCTGATAAATGACATTGCTGACTCAGTGTTACACTTTGACGTAAAAAAGGTTGCAATGTTCCCCTATTGCGATTAAGCTGCTGTGTGCGTGTGGATCGCACAAGAAAAGAGCAAGGCAATGAAGTCCATCCACTGTCCGAATGGATCAAGGGAAAACGAGAAGGAGCCTATTTCACTATTGTGCATACTGCAATGGATGAAACAAAAAATGATCAAATATAATGTCTTCCTTCAACATAGCTTCCATACTTGGCTAAGTCCCCACAACGCATCTGTTCACAGCAAGGTAATGATTTGATCCTTCTCCATACTGGTCGTATTAGAGGGAGTTAATAGCACCGTTTGCAAATATTTATTCACAGCAAGCTATTGATTTGATCCCTCTCCATACTTGTCGTATTAGAGGGAGTCAATAGCACTGTTTGCAAATATCTGTTCACAGCAAGCTAATAATTTGATCCTTCTCCATACTCGTGGTATTAGAGGGAGTCAATAGCACTGTCTGCAAATCTGCACAACTATATAGTTAATGCATCGTCTGCGGATCCTTTCTAAACATTTACGTGTGACACAACTAATCTTGGCTCGCACTGCATCACCGTACCCCAAGGCCTCCATTCCTCCTCTATGCAAGTAAAAAAACATTGCAAATTCTTGTATAAAAAGTCATGCGTACCTCAATCCCTCCAGGGTTGGGGCTACATCACCCCCACCCAAGGCCTCCATTCCTGCTCCATGCATCAGACCAAGGGCACCAAGTGCAGGCGCACCGCCTCCCTTGCCGGCTGTTCCCTGCAAGACAAGATGCACATAATTTAGGTTTGTGAGTATCACATGCATCTCATGCCTGAGATTTTTCATGATCATAAACCTATCAGGTAAAAGTCATGATGGATGATTAATTATGATGTGAGCTGCTATCACTATTAATCGTGCCCTCAATCATTTCTTGCGCAGAAATGCACCATTTGCTCTCTTGCTGGCAGTGACTCCCTATTATATATATACAAATTGGGTCAGAGTCAACTTACGTGCCTAGGGGTGGGAGCTTAAAAGGTTTAAATGCAAGCTAGGGTATGTTGCCACCAGAGCACAGGCACAGGCACAACCGTTACCACCAGAGCACAGGCACAACCGTTGCCACCAGAGCACAGGCACAGGCACAATCATTACCACTAGAGCACAGGCACAACCGTTGCCACCAGAGCACAGGCACAGGCACAATCATTACCACCAGAGCACAGGCACAGGCACAACCGTTACCACCAGAGCACAGGCACAGGCACAACCGTTACCACCAGAGCACCGGCACAACCGTTGCCACCAGAGCACAGGCACAACCGTTGCCACCAGAGCACAGGCACAGGCACAACCGTTACCACCAGAGCACAGGCACAACCGTTGCCACCAGAGCACAGGCACAGGCACAACCGTTACCACCAGAGCACAGGCACAACCGTTGCCACCAGAGCACAGGCACAGGCACAACCATTACCACCAGAGCACAGGCACAACCGTTGCCACCAGAGCACAGGCACAGGCAAAATCATTACCACCAGAGCACAGGCACAACCGTTGCCACCAGAGCACCGTTGCCACCAGAGCACAGGCACAACCCTGCTGCTTTTAGAAATTGTCCACCTCATCGTGTCCAGTGCTTAGGATCATAAACACACAAGACGGAGCTGCAGCCATGCTCTGAGATCTACCGCAGGGAGACGAAACAAGTATAGAGCATGTGAATCTAAATTTCATAAGCAGCTATTTTGGACCTCAACTGAAGCAAGAGTTTGCACGCCTGTGCAGGTCTCACGCTTGTGGATGGAGGTCAGGGAAGTAAAAGAGGAACACGAGTACGAGGGACGCAAGCCCTTCTAAAATTGCTACAAGCAAGGTGCGGCAAGGAAGTAAAAAGACATTGTCCTGTGTCCTGCAAACTGAATTTTAGGATAAATTGATACATGAAATCTGCTCTTGAACACGCTTAACACTCGACTAAGATGCTGGAAGGTTCCCTACTGCAGTACATGCATAGGCACCAAACGAACTGAAGATCTATAAATTTTATCGTACCTTGAGCTTACCCCCCGCAACTCCCTTTGTTGTTGCTCCGGCGGCTGGAAGGCCCTCAATGTTGAGCGAGGGCAGGGGGGGCGTGTGGTTGGTCTTGGGGTTTGCCCTTTTGTTGTTGCCCCCTCCTTTGCGGCCGCCTGCAATTAAGGGGCAGGAGGGGAGAAGACGTGGGACTGCTTATTTGCAGCGAGAGACGGTTGAGCTGTGCACTATTTATATTTCTTTCTTATTATGAGATGTTAAGGCCAATTAGAGTATGCAGCAAAGGTGTCATGAAGTAGGGTCGTATGTAAAAGCAAACCTATCCTAGCTCTGCCCTACATTCCAAATGCTGAAGTTCATGCAACATGTTTGCGACTTTTCCCCCACGTACTACAAAAACTGCAGCTGCATACCCAAAGACTGAATAGGGTATGGATTATTCACAGGCTTACTTCCGTGAATGCCCATAGCAATATGCCGACGTACACGTGACAAATTTGATGATGTAAGTTTCAGCCATTTTGCGGATGCGTTACCTAGAGCCTAGAGTAGCAGTACTATACACATTGTCCTTACAGCATCTGTTCACAAACAGCATTCTAAGCACACCTCCTGCTGGCGCTTGCATGTTTGTTGGGTTGTATCGCTGGTATGCTGCAGCAGCGTCTTGGCCTAGGTTTGCCAACAGATCACTCTCATCATCGTCTTTGCCATCCCCAGCGTTGTCCCCTCTTCCCGTCAGCGCAAAGCCAGCCGCCTCGCTAGCGTCTTGGCTTTCGTCACGCGCTGTTCCTGTGGTGTGTTTTGTATTGATCAAGAAGACAACAGGACAGCGTAACGCCACATAGGCAGTGGGAGATGGATGGAGGAGCATAATGCACAGAGGACAGCTGCACAAGGTCCTCTTACACTCTAAAGTATCCAAGTGCTTCTATCAAGGGCAGGTGTCTCATCAATATGTGATTGCTGCCAAATATGGCTGCGTGCACAGCTTCCAGGAGCTCCTCATCCATCATGTGCAGCATGCATAGCAACGAATCAAGGATCCAGGAGTTGCTTGCTGCGAGGAGGCAATGCTGTTCCTCTGCTGCCAGAATGTGCCTAACACATATTATGTGGGACTGCCTTTATTTTCCCGACTTGACCCCCACCTTTCTGCTGCTGCTCATGCACAGCAGCGCTCCCTTGCTGCAGTGTTGCCTCCTGCCCAGCACCAGCAGCGGCAGAAGTACCTGCGTGGCAGCATGCAGTGCATAGCACAGCACACAGCAGGTACTTCAGGTAAGGTGTAGCAATATTTGAACCAATAGGAGAAAAGGAAACGCCATTTCCGCCTTTTCGCCAGTGTTCCTCTACCTTTTGGCTTTACAGCTTTACATGAATGCAGATAGATATAGTAGATAGACATGCGGCACATCAGCAACTTGGCACTACGACAACGAGCGAGGGACAGCTAAAGCATCGAGGAGCGCAGTAGGAACGGAGACAGATAGGAAATGAAGAATGGCATGCCCACCTGCATCATCCCTGTTCCCCCTCTTTACTGGAGGCTTTGCGCGTGCGCCTGCTTGAGCCTGTCTGCCTCCGACGTCCTGAGTCCGCCCCATAGTTACAGCAGCCTAAAAACAATAAGAAAAATATTAAAAAATGAGGAAAGGAAAACGAGGCATCCAGGTCTGCCAAGTGAGAATTTTGAATGAACTACATATGAATTCGTACACTGACTCATACAACTTAACATTCAGTGGTGTGAACAAAGCAACTTTTCACCTCCATTTTTTGGTTCGGCTTCGTCCCCGTTTTATTTTATTTAACATAATCTATTTGTTTTGGAATTATTGCTGTGTGACTAATGGAAAATCTTGAACCAAGATCTCTAACGGATCTGCCCCCAGACCTGCTGGCTCTCATCTATAAGAAGCTGACCACCAGGGGAGACCGCAAGAGCCTGTTCCAATGCACAAAGGCAATGCGCGTCCCGCAGGTTGGATGTTTCTCCTGTGACTGTGCATTCAGCAGTGCATGCATGAGAAGATTCTGCCTGTTGAATTGAATGTGCCTGTTAATGGATTTAGGATTGAGTGGCTTGATTGCTGTGTCTGTCTATCTGCAGGTTTTTGAGCTGATCAAGAAAACTACTATGTGGATGGGAGGACCTCAGCCAACGTATGAGGTAATGCCAACTTTTTCGAATTTTTCGCTAGAGCCAGCTTTTTCGCTAGCACCAATTGTTTCGAAGGAGCCTATTCCCAGCATGCCACAGGTGATGTTTTCCTGGTATTGAGAAAGACAGGGTAGGCCATGCTCGCTTTCTGGGGTACTCAATTGTGCCAAGATACCATAAACCCTAAACCAGGCAAGAGCATGACGAATGACGATGTGTGCAAACAACTGCAACTACTGAATAATCGCAATCACACACTGCTCCCCAACTATGTGGCTAATTCTGATTCCCCCTGCCATGCACGGCACTGCTGGTGATGGCTAACGCCAATGCTGACTACTTTGCATTGCTGTAACAACCGCCAATCACTGCCAAACACAGGTACTTGTTAATTTTCCTCGCGGAGCTGTATTGACTGAGCTAGTGGTTAAAGGGAGAGGTGGCAGTATTGATCTGGTGAGCCTGTCGCAAGGAAAGGGAGGGACTGAGGTGCAGAAGATGGAACGCGAGAGGGCATTGTTGGCTGGGGTGCAGCTTCTACAACTGGTGAGTGACATCTGGCCAAGGCCGCTGTATCTCCTGTTTTTTTGAAGAAAAGAAAAACGAAGAAAACAAAAAAAATACTACACAGGCAGCAATACGCTCCCTGCATCAATTAAGGAAAAGAAGACACATTGGCCAAATTGTTCTATGGCTTGTGACACTACTATTGGCCGCTGACATCCACATTTAGAGCTCGCTGCTTGCCTCATGCATGTGATGAACAATGCATTAGGAAATTGTGCGCCGAGGGAGCGAGGGAAGTGGAAGATTGGAGGCGTGTAACGCATTAGTAGTTCAAAGTTAGGGGCTGCCAGATCTGAGAGCGGTTGTTGTTGCGTTTTGAAACAGCTGTGCTCAGATAAGAGCTCTGGAAATTTCCAAATGTTTAATGGCAATGACTGCATTGTTGTTCTTCAAAAACTGCCTGCATTGCAGGAGGATCAATACTACGATGCAGGTAGTATCGATACTATGATGCCTGCATGGAGGGCCTTTTTCCACCTGTGCCAAGCCTCCCTTGATACCATTGTATCACATGAGCTCCCTGCCCAGTTCTTATCGGCCTTGGCAGATGCAAACCTGCCCTGCTTGCGTACAGTGCGCATAGATAAAATCGTGTTCCTGGCAGACAGCCCTGATGAGCTGCAGGCATTACAAGTGGTGCAGCAGAAGTTTTCAGGAGTTGAGTGGGAGGTCCATGCTATTCAAGCACCTGTAGCTACCCTGATGGAAATGAAGGGGATGGCAGTTGCACAATGTGTGGAGCGCATTGACACCTATAAGCCTCGTGACCGTGACGATCTTTGGTTTGATGAGCTATCTCACGCATTCCCACGTGCAGCCATAACAATAAACAAGTTTATTAAAGATAATGAATTTTGGGACCAACCGCCGTTGTAGCTGCAACCCAGTGGACACCTTTAACTTACCAGCTTTTACACTTAGAGCTTAGAGGCCAAATTATTCAGGTGTAGGTATAGATAAATTTCCATAGTGCCGTGGCTTGTAAGTTATGGAAATTGGTATGCCGGGTACATAATTTTGAGGTGTGGAGCTCGTTGTGGTCTGTGGGCTTCCAAAAGGCCTAAGAACAAACGGGGACTCTGCGGTGGCTCCAAGCACGGCCTCCTGCTCTGGAACTTGCTGCTCTGTTTTTGCTGCTGCGGCAGCAGCTGTTTTTTCTGTTTTGGACTTCTTGGACCGACCTTGCTTTGCCTTCTGGACCCTTTTTGATGAAAAATGGTTTGACTCAGTGATTGCGACCAGTGTACAATTACGCATATGCAGCAATAGCTTGACACATGCTCTTACCATACTCAGCTTGGGGACCATCAAAACAGTCAAGCAAAGAGCTCCAGCGGTAACCCCTGAGCCAATTCCTTGGTGGTTTGACCTTGTTGACCGGGATCTTTGAGCGCTGCCAGAGCTGGAAGCTGCAGGAGTGGAATAAGGCTGGCCAAGACCGGTCAGCAGCCGATCAGCCAAATAACCTGGCTGAAGGTCATTCCCCATTGTAAGCCAGTCTGGTAACTTCTTCCAACGTTCAGCTGAACCCTGTGGAAAAGCACTCCCTCTTGTTTCGCTCCAGGACGATCAGCCGAACAGTCTGGGCTGAAATGTATTCTTAAGGTACTAAGGTAAAGGTTACATCGCTATATATGCCTCTGGTGGGCATCTGAGCGGAAGGTTGGAAAATGCCTGAAGCCAAAACAAAAAGGTGCGCTAGAAAAAATCAAGGGAAAAAGGCTAGGCACTCAGCCACAAAAGAGACCACACCATATAAATCTGATTGGTTCAAAACAGTCCTCAGACGAGATGGGCTATCTTCATATTGAGGTGGGAAGACCAGCTGGCGGCGCTATGTGCGAAGGCTAACAAGATGTTCATGCGGACAGTCCAGCAAAATGCAAAATGTGTTCCTCATCCTCAACAGAGTGCCAGTCACATTTGTCACAGATCCTGAGCTCATAAGGCCTTCTATTCCTGTTATGACGCATTCTGTCCACGTATTTTAAGTCGTAATCTTGTTTTCCTCCGTTGGGATGTTGTGTGTCTCTGCATCCATTGGATGGCTGGTGGGAAAAAAATGCAACGCTGCTAGTGTTCATATTTTTTGCGTAGGTACTTCTCTTTTCTTAGACTCGATTACAGTTGATCAATCAAAGCACGAACCAACAAAAAAAGTCCCATCCATGAAGTTGCGGAAGAATGCAATCAGTTGGATGACAATTGCGCAAGAGAGGGATGGGCTGGGTAGGAACATCGCTCTTGTCTTCACCTCATCAAACTACCTAGGAAAATAATATGAAAGTCAACAATAATTATGCCCAACTTATGGCCTTGCCGGATTTGTCTCAACACGCGTACAGCCACAAGGATGACAACACCCACTCAGGAGTGTAGCCACGTTTAAAAACAGTTCTTGCACACACAAATGCCGTATGCCCCCTCCAGGCCAGGAAGGGGAAACAAAAGAAGCATGCAGCCATTGCAAGCACCTTTGAACATGATCCTTCAAACCTAAAAACGACAACATATAAGGATTCAATGCCCAAGCAAACTCTGGATACAATGGCTTTCCAGAATGGTGCCCTCTACCACCAAAACATGTGTACAAATTTAATATGGTAGGACAGGGTAACTTGGCTGCATAGTACAAGGATAAGTCCAAGGATAAGTCCAAGGATAAGTTCAAGGATAAGTCCAAGGATAAGTACAAGGATAAGTCCAAGGTCTTACGCACTTTCACAAGGGCCATTCACCCTCATGCCTAACAACCCCTCACGTAGGTCTGCCAATGCACAAAAGGCCCTGTGCAGTTTACTTGTAGTGGTGCATCATCTAAATTGTCCTGCACACATCGCTAGCTCAAATCAAAGCTCGAATCACTGCCAGACCAAACCACCAAGTCACAGCACCATCTGGGGGACACCCCCCGACCAGGCCTCCAAAAGCTGTGTGACATCTGTGTTTGAGTCGGAGGCCTTCATGCTTCCCATCTTGGTGGATGTGGCGCGTGGGGTGGTGGGGGCTGCTCGCTCGCTGCGCAAGCTCTCAGCGCGTGAGACGCTGCACGTGTGATGTGGACGTGGTGCGTATGTTTGCGTTTGCATGTGCCCATGCGCACGTGCGTGTGTACGTGTGTGTGTGTGTGTGTGTGTGTGTGTGTGTGTTTGTGTGTGTGTGTGTGTGTGTGAAGCATACAGGATTGAACACAACTTGGTCAACTCTCCGTAGAAGTTTAAAGCGCACAATATCGTAAATGCTCAGCTGGCAAAACATGTGGCCAACCGACTAACTAATCAAGCTAGGTGTGGACTGCCATGGACGTGATCAATGAGCTCTGAGCATATTTGAGGAAGCCATAGAGTTCTATTGTTGTGATTGTGAGCGGATAATGAAGCAACACTTTGCAATAGGTCTGGACCGCCATGGACATACCAAATTTCCCTGGGGACTTTTGAGGAAACCATACATTTTGCAGTAGGAAACAGCTAGCATCCCACCCTATATCAGTGCTGGACCATCATAATTGTAGCCCTCCTACCTTGACATAGATACAAGGGCAACTTGAGCTAGTTACACTTAAAAACTGCATAAAACAAACGTCTCAAGTGCGAAATGAAGTACCTGGTAGTAGTAGGAGGGCGGGGAGGGGCAGCAGCCCCACGTGGTCCAGTACTGCTACTGCTGCGCATCCACTTAAAAAAAGTGTCGGTGACGCCAGCCTGCTTCCGCATGGCCGCCATGTCAGTGGCTGCAGTTTAAGGTGTGTGGGTATGCACAGAGTGGCTGCAAATACAGAGCGGCTGCAGGGAAGATTTGTGCACCTACACAGAGTGGCTGCAAATACAGAGTGGCTGCAGGGTAAGGTTTGTGTACCTTCGCAGAGTGGCTGCAATTACAGAGCGGCTGCAGGGCAAGGTTTGTGTACCTTCGCAGAGTGGCTGCAATTACAGAGCGGCTGCAGGTTAAGGTGGGTGGGTATGCACAGAGTGGCTGAAAATACAGAGCAGCTTCTAAACTACATGCAGGCAGTGGCTGCACTATTACGAGTGGTTGCAGATCAAATTGTGTATACACGGAGTTAGGTGAGCCATTCCTGTGAGAGTTCTTGCCCAAAAGCTCCCATCCATTCTGAGTATGCAGGACCTCAAGCTAGACCTAACTGAGCACCCCTGCATACTCAGTTTGTGGCGGGAGGTGCCCAGGTGGGCAGGGTGGAAATCCCTGCCAGAAAATGGATTTCCAAAAGCTCCCCTCTGGTGCCAGCAACTTACCAGGGGTGTTTGCGATAATATTGCGGACATTTTGGTGAAGGTCCGGGGTAAAGGTCCGGTTTTGGACCCCCTTTCGGCAGGGAAACTACTAAAAACTAACGCTTTGAACGGGATGTATGGATCGCAAAGCCAATTTCAAAATTTTGTGGCATTCCAGCCCGCTCAAGCTCCTCCTAAGGTGAGCTTGTCAATATTTTTAGTCATTTGGTCGAGTCAGATTTGTAGTTAGATAGCTGAGCACAGATCCTTGTTTTCTTTTATTCTCAGCTGTCGGTGCCCACCACGGCCCATCTCCAGCATTCCAGACCATAATACTTGACAGGGCATGCCTAGAGAGCATACTGAAGGGCTCCCGACACTCAGGTGGTGGCCAAGAAGCGTGTTTCCAGGGTTTCCAGAAATGCACCATTTTTGCCCAGCAAACAGGCCCACGCACTAAGTCCTTAAGAGGCAAATTTTCAACCCCCTTTTTTTTCCTTTGATGGGTATGGTTTGACCCTAAACCTATCTGGGAACAAAATAATTGATGAAATTCGGATTAAAACACGCATTTCTACACCCATACCACCTTTCTGGCAGGGAAATGGCACAAATCCAGCCACCCACTCTCACCCTTGACCCCAAACTCATTAAGTTCTAGGCAGAAGTGTTACATTTATGTATAGAAACCATTGGGTGACCTCAGATGTGCAATTCAGGAAAGGGGCATCAATTCCCCCTTTTTGGGTGGGGAATGGCTATCCTGACACGGAGTGGCTGCAGGGTAAGTTGCCTACACACAATATACAAGTGGCTGCATACGACAGAGAGGCCGCAGGGTAAGGTTGCAAGTACAGAGCAGCTTCTAAATTACATGCACACGTAATTATTGCTGCATCATTACAGAGTGGCGGCAGGGTAAGTTGCCTACACACAATGTACAAGTGGATGCATACGACAGAGAGGCCGCAGGGTAAGGTTGCAAGTACAGAGCAGCTTCTAAATTACATGCACACGTAATTATTGCTGCATCATTACAGAGTGGCGGCAGGGTAATTTGCCTACACAAATGTACAAGTGGATGCATACGACAAAGAGGCTGCAGGGTAAGACGCGCAAACACAGCGTTATGACGAGATATTGTAAAACAGAGCCGCTTCAGATTATGGCTTGAACCTTGACCATGTTTGGAGCAAAACTTGTAACGAGCAGTCTCCCCACTTTGACATACAACACCGATACAAGCGGGAGGAAAGAGGCAGAAAGCATGGCCTCTTGGAGTCGCAACTTTGCCGAATTAAGTAAAGAGGCAAGACGGCCTGCAATCACACTTGTATACAAAGCCAATGAGGCCTGAGCAGAGGCCTGGCCTCTTCTTTGTCCTGTTCATGGCATAGCCAGATCATAGCAGTGAGCAGAAACCAAAAAAGGGTACAAACGGGAGCACTTGGCAGCCAAACTTGCCCTTGAGTAGGGTTGTTGGCCAGAACCATATATATACGATGCATATACGTTATTACTGGCAGGGAAATCGCCAAACATAAGGTCATGTACGGTGTATATATACTGTTATGGCCAACCTACCCTTGATTCAATTGATAGCACTCATAAGCTAGTAGGGCACCACTGATTAGCTAGGAGGTCATTGAGGCAGGGCACAATACGACGTGGCAACAAACACCAGCATCGTGCAGAAAGCTGAAAGCCTGTAGCAAGCAAGGAGCTCACCCACCAGCAACGCTAGGTGTCCCATTCTCAGAGCCCTTGGCATCGCTGCACACGCTTTGTGCGTGGGTAGGGGCGTAGTGGGCGTTGCCTCCTGGGAGAGCCCTCTTAAATTTCTGGAGTAAGCAGTGTGTGTTGTGTGTGTTGGGCATCTCTGTCGTGTGTGTTGGGCATCTCTGTCGTGTGTGTTGGGCATCTCTGTCGTGTGTGTCGGGCATCTCTGTCGTGTGTGTTGGGCATCTCTGTATAAAGTATTTATCGTTTTGCCTTATTCAGTGACCGACGCTGCTGTGCTGCTGTGTCGTGTTTACTTGAGCACATCTCATGCAGTAGCTTGTGCAGAAATTTGTTTGTACTGCTTGCTTCCGGAAGCAGTGTGCTGCTGCTGCTGCTGCTACTGCTGTGTGTATGTGTGTGTATGTATGTGTGTGTGTGTGTGTGTGTGTGTGTGTGTCTGTGTGTGTGTGTGCGCGCACGCGCCCATGCGCCAAGGCTTGCATACACGTTCATGTGGGTTGGGTGTTTTATGCAGATATTGCTATCCCTTCCCTCCCT
>Ga0307968_1004303_pt1 | contig 11632 bp, 9 predicted proteins | sample OrgLakmetagen650_FD_201834 | JGI IMG/M metagenome (GOLD analysis project Ga0307968, IMG submission 201834) | Saline water microbial communities from Organic Lake, Antarctica - #650 | ecosystem: Environmental > Aquatic > Non-marine Saline and Alkaline > Saline | place: Antarctica: Organic Lake... | reverse complement strand
TCCTTGAGCAGCTTCCTTTTGCTTTCTCCTCTGCTTGAGCCCTCTCTCCTCTTTTTTTTGTTGTCTGTCAGGTCCCTGCTGGGGGCCGTAGCTGTAACACCACCCAAAAAAAAAAAGGAAAAGGAGCCACTTTGGTACCAAGTACCGTAAAGCTCCTCCACCGCGAAAAGGGAAAAAAAATCAATGGGGATCAGGAGGGTTGCAGGCTTGGACTGAAACCGGCTCCTGATGAGAGTTGATAACAGTACTGGAAAGGGCACGTCTAGTATGGACAAGTTTAGCAGCAAAGTTCACAGAGTGCACATGGATCTTGGAGGCAAGCTTCTTAACTCTTTGAGAATCGAGACCCAGCTCCTTGAAAGGCTTCAGAGTGTAAGTGTTGTAGATGGTGCTGCCCAAACCCAAAAGGATGATGTGGAGAGTAACGGAGGCTCCTTGGAGAATGTTGCAAAGGTCTTTGTGCTGTTCTTTTGCGGCGTTCAGCTGGTTCTGAGGTCTGGTGTCTTCACAGTACTTGATCTCGACAAGGTGGATGTCATGCCGAGGTTTGCTGAGGTCTTTAGGTCGGTGCTGTCTGGGGTTGGTGGCTCTACTGGTGGCTGGCGGTGCTGCAGAGGTGCTTCCAGTCTCCCTCAATTGCCCCCTGCCACTTCAAAGAACCCACCCCCCTACATTAGTTTGTTGTTTTTGTGTTTTTGCAGCGATGGGAGTAACCAGCACAAAATCTGGGCGGCTGGAGGTAAATCTGTCTTTATCTGGGAAACGGGGTGGGAAGAGCCATTTGGAAACAATTCTACTTTCAGCTGTTTCGGGAACCTGGAGATTTTGCATGGTCATCCGTTCGTCGCTGCCTATATCCATGGAGACAATGCATGATCCTAAGGAGCCTATTTTGCTGATAGCCTTAAGGATCATGCGGCATGCTATGTTGTGTCTTTCGGTTTGCATGATCCTTATTTGCGTGTGGTGGCACCCAGAAAGGATGTGCAGGGCACTGTCTACGTGTGAGCAGAGGGGGCAAGTTTGACTTGTTGAGAGTTTGAACAATACCGCATGCTTTTGATTATATAGGGTGCCTGTTCTGTATTTCATAATGATACATTTGGTCTTAAAGGGGACATTGGATGATGTTAGGTAAGCATTGCTAGTGGCTCCATTGGCAGTGCCATCCTTGATGAGGGTCTGGTAGTACGCATGGTAATTCGCTTCAGTTTTGGTATTTCCCAGTTTATGGAGAAGATGCATATGTGCTTGAAGGGCGTCACGGTGGTTTGGTAGGTACCAGAGCTTTTGGGGAGGAGAATGGGCCATGTTTATTGTATGGGTATGATTTTGTGTTTGGTTTTCTATGTCTTCTTTTGCAAGCCAGTGGATTTTGTAGAAGGGATTTCCCTCTGGGCCGGGCCTGCTGTTCTGATGGAGGTGTCTGCAATGTCGGAGTAGGTGGTGGCTGACTTTTTAGCAAGGGCATCGGCATGCATGTTCATTACCAATAATACCGGCATGGGAAAACACTATCACTAAAAACCCTGGCTTTCGTTGTAAGTAGCCTTCCAGTTAGGGGCAAACTCTGAGTCTTCCAGGGCCTTACTTCTAATAAATTCATGCAGCATTTTAGTGGTTAACAGACAAGCACCGAAGATATTGTTGATGGCGTGGACCTGACAGTTATGGCTGCCAGATTCTTGCTGCTCAAAATACTGTACAGCCCTAGGCATGCCTACTTTCATCATTTCTTTATGGCAAAGATCTGCACTGTCATGCTAAATCAATGTCATGGACGAATCGTGTAATTTCCCCTGGATTTATAATGTGAGCAACGGTTTTATGGCTCATACTTGCAATCCATGCTTAAGCTGGTACCATGATTCGTCGTGACAGCACGCAATATGTCCAAGCAATGGCTGCAAGTGGGTGTCTGTAATAATAGTAATAACTGCTGTTGCTGCAGTTCCCAAAGGACGCATCGCGTGTCCACATACCGACGGGGGTCATAAAATCGGGTGAGCCACTCCGCGATGGGGATTCCCTGGCTTGTCTTGCTGTTTCGGGGGGGGAAGCTGGTCTTCCTGCATTCAAAACAGGGCTTAAAGGCAAAAACGATGTGGGACATCTATAATATTGATACATCACGCCAATCTTTTAAACTGAGATGCGACCAGCATAAACATAAATAATAACAACCCCTTGGTTTTATTATGATATATTATATTCACGACATCCTCCCTCGCCGACCATGATCATCCCCGTGAAACGCTTCACCTGCGGGAAAGTGATAGGAGACAAGTGGGAATACTTCGTCCGTAAAGTGCAGGAGCAGGAAAAGGGAGAGATCAACGATGAGGACGCGAAACATGACATCGTCAACATATCGCGCGCAGAGCCCCGTGGTACATCCTGGACGAGATGGGGCTCACCCGTATGTGCTGCCGCAGACACCTTCTCACGCACGTAGACCTCATCGACGTGATATGACGAATTTAAAAATATATCGAGGCATCTACTCTTACATTCATGTATGTTTGGTCCAGAGTAGTGTTTTGGATCAGCACTTGTAACGATGAAATAAAACAAGCAGCAGAGTAAAATGCTATCGGGAGCGTCTTCTGCGGAAGTCAGAAGGCTCCGTCAGGGACCTGGCCCTGCATGGTCACGTGAGAGTCTCCTGACCTCCCAGCCTCTCGAGCCATGGCAGGTCCACCAAGGAAGGACTGGGACTGGGAGGAGACCTCCTTGCCCTGAGCATTCTGCTCCACCCAGTCAGTGCAGCCTTGGCGAGCTGGCTGAGAGCCCGAAAGGTGAGACCTCTGGCTGCCATGCACAATTGTTTGGAAATAGGCCACGAGTGTGAGGGACTGTGCGGTGCAGTGCATGGCAGGATGCAGATGCACTTTTGGTGGTAGGTCTAAGTCTGTCCGACGGTGCGGGACAGCGACTTCACACGCGGGCACTGGGGTGTGCAGAGCAGCAGCCAGGACATGTGTACACGCATGCATACGCACACACACACACACACACACACACACACACACACACGCACGCACGCACACACACACACACACATGGTATGTTTATTAGGGTATTTCATTTCGTTCATCTCAAACATCTCAAAACACACACACACACACACGCATACACACCTGCAGCGTGGACCCCAGCGGTGCCAGCATGCTCAGCACGCTGTCACTGGGCAGAGCCTCGGCACACACACGCACGCACGCACACGCATGTGCACCTGCAGCATAGGCCCCAGCGGTGCCAGCCAGCTTTGGCTACCATGCACCCACGTCCCATTTTGGCTTTCCTCTGCAAAACCCGGGGTATAACTTGTGGCTGGGGCACTGTTTGCATGCAACAGCGTTAACAGTCTGTCCGCGCCAGCCAGTCCGAGCGGGCAGCGAGTCAGCCAGTCCAGCCGCAGCACTCCTCCTGCGCGCCGTCCCAGACATATATATAAATTTCCCACCCCATTCCCTGGGGATGCAGGTTTATGAGAGAAAGGGGGAGGATGGCACATCTGGGGGCTGGTGGGCCTTTCCTTGTGTGTAGAGAGCGGGATTGTGAGCTTCATAAGCTGGTGAAGTGCAAAGCGGGCTGCCTTCCTTTTGGCTGGCAGGCCGGTTACGTGCTTGGCTGCGCACACCAATGATAGAAAAGCAGAGCGAAGTTGATTTCCTGGTGGGTGCTTTGGTGTGAAAGTGAATGAGGAAAGCTGCTTGCATGAATTTGCTGTGTGTATGTGCATTTTTAAGAGCTGTTTGTATGATGCTTTTTTTGTTAGTGCTTGGAAAGGGCAGTATTATAGGTGCTTGCTCTCTTGTGTAATGTGTTGGACAGAATTCGCTGCTGTGGAGAGAGAGGGAGCCAGAGGAGCCTCAATAGGAGCCTCAATACCATCCCTTTTGGAGTGGGTGGCATCATCTGCAACAATCACACACTAGAGCCTTTTAAGGAGATGGATCTTGACTCTCAAAGCTAAGAAACTTGCTTCATGTACATTCTGTTAACTACGCTGCCAAACCTTAATGTGGGGAGCGGCGGTTTTTACTGCGTAGTGTTTTTCAAGGTGAAAGCTTTGTTATTGTTACCAACCAATACCTGGACAGGTCAAGCGCTTCTATTGGCATTTTTGTATAGCTTGAGCCAACTCTGATGGGGCCCTAGTAAGTGTGAGCACAGGAGACTATAGAATATTCCTTAATTCATGCTGGCTGTTCTTATTCAGTGCAGTCTTTGCTTTACATGCAGCCATCCCAACATAAATCCCGGCAAAGCATATTTATTTGAGGGAAGCTACAGTCTGTAACAGATACACCTCAAAACTGCTTGAAAATCCCCAATAGTTTGACATTGTAGAAACAGATTCACTTAAGGAAACTATAGTAACAGTAAAGTACACTTCAAAACTGCTTGGGAAATTCCTTCAATAGGATCGCTCAAACATCTACGATTGCGGCTGAAGGCGGTTGCAAATAATGAAGAGCATGCTTTGCGGCTTGATGTTCCGGGGAAGCTGCAGAGTCTTTAATGTTGCATATGATGATGATCATGCTTTAACCTGCAAATGGAAGGTGAAGGTATACATAGAACTTAGTTAACAATTAATTGCGGTTATAGGTGCCATGCTTGTGGAAGTTTATGATGCGTTTATGTGCCGGGCTTTGTGTTGATTAAGGTTTATAAGCCACATGAAGAGAAGCTCGGCGCAGATATTCAAATTTTTGATCGGAGGTCACAGCAGATTTAATTAGCACGGTTTGCTGGCGGGCAAAGACCTGGAGCTAGGAATACAAGCTTCAGAGAGCATGAGGTAACAGGTCTATATTGGACCTCATATATCTGCTTTGGCCTCTTCGCATCTCCATCATGATTCATCAAAAATTTTTCTGGAAACATGCTGAGTTTATCTGAGCAGAACAATTCTTGGGTTTTTTAAATGACAGTTAAACAGATTCCCTTTTTTTGACAACCCGTATTACGCACCCATCACAGCCACATCTGATCTTTCATAATCCTTTGCAACAGGGAGCGCAGACTTTTTTTAGCTGAAGGAAGTTGCCAAGAAACCTCAAGCTGTTCGGTTGGGTTGGTTGGGTTGTAGTAGGCCTGCAGAGTGCAGAAAAAACTTAGCCTTTTTTTTAGCATATACCACCTTTTGAAAGCATACCCAACTCCTTGTCTCGTCACTCAGCTCTTACTTCATAGCCTAAAGACAAGTCACCTCTTTGACTGTTGTGTGCCCACTGCATGGCTGTGGATGAACTAGACTCCAAGCAAGCTGATCATCATCGCACCTGGGCTTGGGGCAGGACCTCTGGCTCATACTTTTGAGGCATAGCTGAGGAGTGGTGTTCTTTGATGAGCCACTGTCCGTGCATCTTGCCATACAGGAAGCTGAAGCGTGCAGGGACAACCTGCAGCAGAAGAAGAGCAGGCCGCAGCATTACTTTTGCAGAAAACAAAAAGTATGTTTGATCACGAGTCTGTACACGCACAAACACACGCGTGTGCATCATTTCTCACAAACAAACACACACATACTATGTGTAGTACACACAATCACACGTCAAAATCGTGTAGGTCATATAGTAATAGCACAGCCCAGGTGAGGAGGAGTGTCAGCACTTACAACATGATACAAACGGCGCTGGAGTAGACCTTTTAGTGTAAACTCACCGTCTCTGCAGTTTTGAAGCTGTAAACTCCGCTGTAGGAAGCCTGAGGAGTGGAAAGTTTGATGATTAATGAATGTTTGAGACTTTCATAAAACAGCCAAGTGTGATTGGGAAGGAGCAGCAAAGAGCCTAAGGAGCATACACGTTCATCATAATTAAATTGTAGAGGCATGTTGCTGAGCCCTACCAGCGTGTCACAGAGCAATTGAACGTGGCCCTCGATGATTGTGCCCTCAGGCTTCAGGCTTAAAAAGTACATGAAGTAGTTCTCTATGTCCTCCCTGCCCACTCGCAGCTTGGGAGAAGCAGTTGCAAGAAGCACGCCGTCTGGTGCGTACAGCTCTGCCACCTTCTTAGGGTCACCTGGGAAAGCAAAGGCAGCAGCGCAAAAAAAACATGTTTAAGATAAGATCCACTTGCTGCACAAAGTAGTTGCTCTCCCTTCATGTAACAAGTACATCCTGCTGAATTAGCTGCATTTATGGCCTCACCTACAGGCCTCCTGATCCCCTTTTTTCTTTTCCCTCTTTACCATCGATTATCCTTTTTTGTAGTCAGGGCACCGTTGCTGTAACTGTTTGATTAATTTCTTAGTAGTGCCTCAAGCAACAATTTTGATCTTCCAATTCTCAGAATTGCAAACAAGCTGCGCAGGGTAGCATACACTGAACGTTTCAAAGGCCTGCCACGGACCTGACTTGAGGGCAGAGTTCCATCTGTCAAATTGGATCTGGACCAGACCCAGATCAGCTGCCATTTCTGGCTGCAGCGAGGAATGGTGGTACCTGGTGAGTTCAAACACAGTATGCATGTTTGAGAGTGAGAGAGAGAGAGAGAGAGAGAGAGAGAGAGAGAGACATACAAGACAGACATGTGACAAGACTACATTCAGTCATGTTAAGCAAGAGAACAAGGCAGTGACTGGCTGAAGCTCTTGCCTCCTTTGCGTAGCGATCTGTTTACTGAAATTATCTTTTACGATACCAAGCCTGGGGTGAAGTTCAGACTCACTTGATCATCCAGTCTCCTCCATTCTCACGGGCATAGGTGAACGTGTAGCGGGCTTTAGCCTCACCATTCTGCATGTCATTTAAAGGAGTTTGATTTTCCATGAACAAGTGAGTGCAGGTAAGAGGCTGATGATGCCAAATTGATGTTGGGCATAGTGGGGCATTGTAAGCAATAGTAAGGAGTTTTCACTTCTTGGGGGGACCATAGTTAGCCGTGTTAAGGAGTTTCCAAGCAATTTGAGAACATTCCTATACTTACGATGGTCTGGAACACGTAGCTGCCTGAGTCGACTGCAAGATTAGGGTTGATCTCCTGGATCACGCGCTCTGTGATTCTGCCATTGGGCTTCTGAGCAAGGAATCCATTTGGTCCTCCAAAGTATTCCTTGATGGCTTTTGGGGTCGTCCTGACCTGCAATTACCACATATTTCACGTTGTAGCAATTACCACTGACATCCATTGACTTTGCTGCAAAATGTAAGCCTGCAGAGTGGCAACTGTCAGAGTTTCAACACGCTTGCAACACATCTCAATTAGTGCCAACAGAGCTGCCTACAAACAGCCATGGAAATCGCTGCAACCATATTCTATTAATCGCACAACTCACAACGTAAACCCAAGCACTTCTGCAAACACTACAAAGTGCATTTTGCTGAGTTACCCAAGGGTCGAGCTTCTATATTTCGTTTGCATGATCGATAGAAAAATGTGTCACTTTTCTCTGCGTGAAGGACTATTGGAGCTCAGCACGCAATGAAATCAGCAGCAGTATAAACAGTATATACTGGACCCTGGTTTTATTACAACCCACGCTGGACTCTGCAACAGTGGCAAACAGACAAATTGCTCACTTGGTTTGAGATCGTGGGAAGGAGAATAGCATCCTGGTGGTACAGCTTTGCCACCTTCTCAGCATCGCCTGTTGATGTATGCATCAACCAATGGCGAGATTTCAGTGCACATGACTTGAATGAAAAGAGAGTTTCCTTAGAATTGCTTGCACCAATAGCAACACTTAGCAGAGTAGAAAGAGAGTGACAGCAGCAGCAGGAGTAGGGGGAACAGGAAGCAAGCTCACCTGTCTGAAGAGCAGCATTCCATCGATCAAACAAGGACGCTACTTCTTCTTTCACGGTGGCGTTCACAATAACCATCCGTGAATGGGCCACTCTGTTGCTCAGCAGCAGCCTTGCTGGCAGAGCAGCTGTGCAGCTGTGCCGAGGCCGCAACCTGCAAGTGCAAGAGCCATAGTCAAAGTTGTAGGATTTTTGATGTTGAGATGATAAGATGTATGCAGAACTCGAGCCTACAGCTTGTCGACAACGACGTCGCAGGCTAAAGCCGGCTAGCCTCGAGGTTGCGAACTGAGTAACTTCCTGTTAGTCCATATTTGTGTGCAAGCTGAGAACGCACCCCGATGGTGTAACAGCAGAAGTTTGCCTCATGCTTGCGCGAGTGGCCATCGACATTGTCCTGTTCTTGACGTGGGTGATGGTTGTTATAATAATTCAATTTGCAATATAAAAGTGCGTGTGGTAATGTGGTAAAATGTAGTAGATTACATTGTGTATGCCACTGTACGGTTTTGGTCGTACACAGGGCGCGTAAGGGGAACCTACTACATAATGGAGTTCCTGGTCACTTTGCAGACTTACTTATTGCATGGGGGCCAATCGTGGTGTGTTTTCTCATCACGCCACGAACACGGCACGTTTAAAAATACTAGTAAAATTTAATTTTTCAGATGCTGGTGCCTTACATCCCCAAAATTGAACTGGACTACCGGGTTGGGCAAGGGTTTAGGACAAGGCAGTCATATAGGACATCTGAGCAGCAGCAAGACCTGTTGGAGCCCCTGCAGCATAGCACTGGAAGATGGAGTTTCAGCCACACTCTATAATCTCATCCTTGATTGTACGCCGCCCCAGCTGTCACATCCCCCCCCTTTCCCCCCCCTTGGCAAACACACACACACACTCACAGACACACACACATACACACACACACACACACACCACACACACACACGCACACACACAGCCTCTCTTGTATGAGGCAGGAAACCATCATACATGCTGCCGCGGTTCGACCTAAGTGACTGCAGATCTAGATCTAGATCTGAGAGAGGGGCAAACAAATCGACTCCTTTCCTCCACATCCTTTCAATGACGCATTAATCAATGTCAAGTTACAGGACAAGATCAACAATTGGAAACATCGCATAAGAGAGATGGACAAATCGCTTATGCGAGGGAAGTCTACAATCATGTGGTATGCAACAGTTGAACTAAATCCACTGACCTATCATCACAAATGTTCCCCCAGGAGCTTGAAACTTCAAGTTGGCCTGTCTGAGCTAGGGGTTATGTAGCAAGCTTGCGCATACTTTCTGGAGTGGTTATGTCAAGTCTGATGACCACCACAATTTGGGTTAGCCAAGGCGTGGCCATGGCGTGCAACCCTTGAACTGCTATTATGCAGCAAGGCTACAACATCCACCCGAATCGGCCAGAATTTTTGAATCCGAACTAAGCCAGGCCGGTCACGCCTCACAAAGTAAGGCTAAAGGGACGAAGGGATGTGAGCTGAATTGAAGGCAGGAGCGAATGAGTGCAGGTGGCATGGCACGCGGCAGGCATAATAAAAGGAGGTGGAGAGAAGGCACCCAGCACCAGAGGGAGGAAAGAAAAAAGTGCAGCAGGAAGACAGTGAAAGAAGGGACGGCAAGAAATAGCTGGCTTGTCAGACCTTTACTTCATGGTTATTCGAGGTTTGCCTCAGCAAGGTACTTCAAATGAAACGCCTGCGTAAAAAGAGTGACATCATTACCTCCCCGACGATGGCTATGAACTTTTATTTCCTTATTTCCTTTACTATCCCTTGGATACAGTTAGCAACAACTAGGTTGTGCTGGGCTCTCGCCTCTAAGAAGCCAAAGATATGGCCTAGCATCTATGCAGGAGTGAGGTTTGTCCAGGTGAACCTCCTTTTGGTTTGCACTCAATCCTTAATTGTTACAGAGAGGATTGTAGGGTGCCTGTTTTGCTCACATCCATAACTTTTCATAGTCACCGTGCAAGCCATGTTATGCGTGTCAATGCCCAATTTTGTCAGCGTTTATTGGCACCCAGATGAAAGGGTAGTGTATAGGATGCTATCTAACGGTGGACAGAGGGGACACAAATTATAAATGTTGAGCGTTTTAGCATGCTTTAACATGTATAGGGCTTCGATTATGTCACTAAGCCTGGTTCTTAGTGTTTTGCCATGTAAAAATTCAATTTCAGACCAGGGAGCAACTCGTCAGTGTGCACTCCGTCGTTAGTGAGTATTAAATTTACCAACGCATTTTTAAACTCCCCCTCTTTGTATAAAAGTACAAAAAGGACACCGTGCCTAACTAACAGTTTCAGCGTATTTGTTTTTGCACATCATAGGTTTGCACATCGTTTTCTGTACACTCTGTTGTGAGCCAGTTGGGTGGATGTGGTGGACAGGATCTCCATCTGGTTTTGCCGGAAGTGTCATTATAAAAATAAGAAGTCACAGTTTGGACCCTACTGACATGGGCTAGGAATCAAATGATGTTTTGTTGATTTGCTCTACCCAATGGATGCAGAACCACACATCATCTCCACCTGGAGAATTTCAATTGTGAAGGTGTTTAATAATGTTCAGGTGGTTGGGCAGAGGCGTGCGCGCAAGTAGTAGAAAAAGATAAACAACTAAGTGAAAAATGCTCCGCATATTAATTTAGGAAAAGGAGCCACATTGGTACCGATTACCGTAAAACTCCTCCACCAAAGGAAAAAGAAAATATGAATGTGGATCAGGAGGGTTGCAGGCTTGACCTGAAACCGTCTCTTGATGAGAGTTGATAGTAGTGCTGGAAAGGCACGTCTGGTATGGACAAGTTTGGCAGCGCAATTGACAGGATGAACATGAAGCTTGGAAGCAGGTTTCTTAAATCTTTGAGAATCAAGACCCAGCCCCTTAAAAGGCTCCAGCGTGTGATTGTTGTAGATGGTGCCACCCACTTCCAAAAGGATGGTGTTGAGGGTAACGGAGGATCCTCGAAGGATGGAGCAGAGGCCTCTGTGCTGTTCCTGCGCGGCGCTCAGCTGGTTCTGCGGTCTTGTGTCCTCACAGTACTTGATCTCAATGAGGTGAATGTCACGTTGGTGAATGCTGAGATCTTGGGTCGGTGCTGTCTGGAGAAGGTGGATCTGTTGGTGGTGGCTGGCGGTGCTGTAGAGGTGCTCCCGGTCTCCCTCAGTTGCCCCCTGCCACCCCTAAGAATCCGCCCCCCTCCATTGCTAGCAGTCTGTTGCTTTTTTGTTTTCATTCGTGGAGATGGGAGCAACCAGTACAGCATCCGGACGGCTGGTGGTAAACCTATTTTTGTCTGAGAAGCGGGTTGGAAAGAGCCACTTTGGTATAATCCTAGTTTCAGCTGTATTAGGAATCTGAAGATTATGCACAGCTAGTCGTTCGCTGCTACCAAAATCCATGCAGACAAAGCAGGATCCTAGGAAGCCTGTCTTGCTGATGGCTTTGAAGATCATACTGCATGCTAAGTTGGTCTCTCAGTGATCATATTTCTTATTTGCGTGTGTTGGCATCTAGAAAGGATTTGCAGGGCTCTGTCTAGTTGAAGGCAGAAGGGGCAAGTCAGGCTAATCAAGCACTTGAACCATACTGCATGTTTTTGGTTGTACAGGATACTTCATAATGATGCACTTGGTTTTAGCAGGGACATAAGACGCTGTTAGGTAAGCGTTGCTAGCGGCTCCACTGGTAGTGCCATTTTGATAAGGGTATGAAATATTGCTTCATGGTAGTTTGCTACGGTATTGGCATTTCCTAGTTTGTGGAGGGGGTGCATGTGTGCTTGCAAGACGTCACAGTAATTGGATAGGTACCAGACCCATATAGTAGGTGACTGG
>Ga0307968_1004301_pt1 | contig 11639 bp, 18 predicted proteins | sample OrgLakmetagen650_FD_201834 | JGI IMG/M metagenome (GOLD analysis project Ga0307968, IMG submission 201834) | Saline water microbial communities from Organic Lake, Antarctica - #650 | ecosystem: Environmental > Aquatic > Non-marine Saline and Alkaline > Saline | place: Antarctica: Organic Lake... | reverse complement strand
CCTTCCCTCTTATGTGTTGTGTGTTGTGTGCACACCGGCGCCTTCTCTGTCGCCTTCCCTCTTGTGTGTTGTGTGTTGTGTGTTGTGTGCACACCGGCGCCTTCTCTGTCGCCTTCCCTCTTGTGTGTTGTGTGCTGTGTGTTGTGTGCACACCGGCGCCTTCTGTGTGCATCCCTCCTGTGTGTTGTGTGTTGTGTGCACACCGGCGCCTTCTCTGTGCGTCCCTCTTGTGTGTTGTGTGTTGTGTGCACACCGGCGCCTTCTCCGTGCATCCCTCTTGTGTGCTGTGTGTTGTGTGCACACCGGCGCCTTCTTTGTGCGTCACTTTTGTGTGTTGTGCACACAAAGGACATGATCTTGTACGAACCGCACCATGCATGCACTCTGCAGACAGCCCTTTGCAGAAACAACGACTATTCGCTTAAAAACCATTGAACATAGTTTGCATAAAAACAATCTAATCCCTTTAAAGTCTCTGCTACCCTAGCCTACGATGCGTGGCCGCCGTCCTTCTAGCCGTGGCTATACCCTTTGCCTTGCTTACTCTATATATGTGCCTTATAAAATAAAATCAACACTTGATAAAATGCACTTTGCAGGCCCTGTAATGTGCAGCCGCTGCCTAAAAATTGGCCGCAGCTTTCATTACCCTGCCTAAAAACTTATGAAAGCGGCCGATCGAGCCACTCTTTTCAGATCATTGTCCACTGCCGCCTTCCGTCTGTTCGGATAACACAATCTGCACCAAATACGTATCGGTTCTTTTCTCAGTGGCCGCGACTTTCATTACCTTGCCTAAAAACTGTCCGCGGCTTTCATTACCCTGCCCCCTCGTTCAATACGAAATGCACTTTGCTGCCTTGCTGCGTGTGACCGCCACCTGTACGACCAAGAGCAGCATCCGTATATCTTCCTGCCCGTTGGTAGCTAGCTGCCTCTCTTCTACGCCCAGGACCACATGTCTTTTGCACGCAATCTTGCGCACACAAGCGTTTTATTCGTTGCACGTGTTGCAGTCCTGTTGCGTGTGGCTGCTGCCATGCACCGCTTATCTCAACCAGGAGCAGCATCCTTGTCTTGACTAGACGCACCCTGCCTCCCCTACAGTACATTGACCATACATCTTATAAAAGCCACAACAACACCCGTGATTCACATTTTGCAGCCCTGTGGTGTGCGACCGCCGCCCGTTCGGTCGTGACCCTGGCCTTGACTAGACGCACCCTGCCTCCCCTTTAGTACATTGACCATACATCTTATACAAATCACAACACCACCCGTGATGCACATTTTGCAGCCCAGTGGTGTGCGGCCGCCGCCCGTTCGGTCGTGACCCTGGCCTTGACCAGACGCACCCTGCCTCCCCTTTAGTACATTGACCATACATCTTATACAAATCACAACACCACCCGTGATTCACATTTTGCAGCCCTGTGGTGTGCGGCCGCCGCCCGTTCGGTCGTGACCCTGGCCTTGACTACGAAGTTATGAGTGACGAAGAGTGGGAGGAGGAGCCAGAGGGGGAGAGCTTGAGTGTGAGTGAGCTGGAGAAGAGTGCGTGGGGGGCAGGGTGAGAGGGCACTTTCTTTGTTCATCCTTAATCTGCACATGAGCTGGAAAATGGTGTTTGACATAAGCTGGTGCTTTTTTTTGTTGCTATGCACTTTGTATTTGTACACATAGGATTGCTGTGCTGCACACTCATGAACTTGTCAGGGAAAATGTGAGTGAATGAAACATATCACGCACACACACACACACACGCACACACACACATACACACACACATACACACACATACACACACATACACACACACACATGCGCATGCGCATGCGCAGGACAATGATGATGGGGAGGAGATGAGCATGGACGGCGGCGGTGTTGTAGGTCAGGGGGCGGGGGAGGAAGGAGAGGAAGCTGAGGGCTTTGTGGTGGAGGATGGGTTTCTCTCTGATGATGAGGGCGCACGCGAGATGGATGAAGGTGAGGGAGAAGAGGGTTCTGCCATTGCTGTGAAGTGCTGTTCTCTGATAATGAGGGGGCACGTGTGAGGGACAGGTTTGAGAGAAGAGGGCGCTTTGTTTGCTACGTACTGATGTACTCCGATGACGAGGGGCGCACATGAGATGGGCAAAGGTTTGAGAGAAGAGGGCGCTTTGTTTGCTACGTACTGCTGTCTCTGATGACGAGGGGCGCACATGAGATGGGCAAAGGTTTGAGAGAAGAGGGCGCTTTGTTTGCTACGTATTGCTGTTCTCTGATGACGAGGGGCGCACTTGTGAGGGACAGGTTTGAGAGAAGAGGGCGCATGCTACGTTTTGCTGTTCTCTGATGACGAGGGGGCACGTGTGAGGGACAAAGGTTTGAAAATGGAGTTTGAGAGAAGGGTTTGAGTTTGAGACGCAAAGTATTCTATGTAGGTTTCATAGAAGGGTTTGAGTTTGAAGCGCTATGCATGCTGCGTAGGGCTGGCCAGAACCGTGTGTATGCAATGTGCATGTGGTTTTGGTTCATGTCAGGGAAAGATCTTCCACAGAGCCCTATGCCACGTACGAAGGGTGGGCCAGAGCCATGGGTTTGCGGTGTGCATGTGGTGCTTTTGATTTAAGCAGGAGGCTCATCATGTGCGTTCAGTGCATACAGTGTGTATATAATGTGCGTTCGGTGCATGTGCGTTCGGTGCATGTGCGTTCGGTCCATGTGCGTTCGGTGCATGAGCGTTCGGTGCATGTGCATTCGGTGCATACAGTGTGTATATAATGTGCATACAGTGTGCATACATTGTGTGTGTATAGTGCAGTGTATATACAGTGTGCATACGGTGCGCACACATTGTGCATACGGTGTATAATAGTGTGCATACAGTGTGTATTTAGTTAATACAGTGTGCATGCAGTGTGCATACGGTGTGTATGCAGTGTGTGTTATCGTATACAGAGTGTACAGTGTGCATGCAGTGTGCTTGCAGTGTGCTTGCAGTGTTTGCTTATACAGAGTGTACAGTGTGCATGCAGTGTGCTTGCAGTGTGCATGCAGTGTTTGCTTATACAGAGTGTACAATGTGCATGCAGTGTGCTTGCAGTGTTTATGCAGTGTTTGCTTATACAGAGTGTACAATGTGCATGCAGTGTGCTTGCAGTGTGCTTGCAGTGTTTGCTTATACAATATGTACAGTGTGCATACGGTGTGTATGCAGTGTTTGCTTACACAGAGTGTACAGTGTGCATGCAGTGTGCATTTGGTGTTTATGCAGTGTTTGTTTATACAGTGTGTACAGTGTGCATGCAGTGTGCTTGCAGTGTGCATACGGTGTGTGTTTGCTTATACAGAGTGTACAAGTGTACAATGTGCATTCGGTTGATACAGTGTGTATATAGTTTATACAGTGTGCATGTGGTGTGTAAAGTGCAGCGTGTCAAGTGTGTGTACAGCGTATAGTGGTGTGTGTGTAGTGTAGTGTAGTGTATATATGTAGTGTACATTTGGTTGCTACTTTGTGTGTACACAGCCACTAGCCAAACACACCATTCATACCAGATGGGTGGTATGGCTGGGTGCAACATGATGATGAGTGCAACGTGATGATGAGTGCAACATGCAACATGATGATGAGTGCAACATGATGATGAGTGCAACATGATAATGAGTGCAACATGATGATGAGTGCCACAGATTTGGTGTCGTTTGAGAGGGGGCGTGACGGGCAGGCGATGGTTTTTGTGCTGTTTTAAAGGGAATGTAATTCGTTTCGTGCATGGCTACCGTGCGAACGGTGTTGAGTTATGTGTAGGTTGGCCAATACCATACATACATATGTATGTATGGTATATATATGGTGCTATTGGCTGGGAATTTACCATACATACGGTCATATACGATGTGCATGTACGATTCTGGCCAACCCTAGTTACGTGAGAAGGAGGGACAAGAAGGGGGCTTGATCTGTAACAATAGGATACGCGCGCGCACACACACACACACACACACACACACACACACACACACGCACGCAGATGCCATAGGAGGAGAAGGCTCCGAAGCAGCAGGCCACGAGCTTGCTGCCCATACAAACACCTGCGCACGCCCCATCGCCCCCCCCTCTAATTTTTGCTCTTCTGACCCCTTACTGGCCGCCTTAGAGTCGGGCATAACACGTGCTCTGAGGTCAAACCGGCCTCTTGTGGTGTCACGCCTCCTCCTTCCCCCTCCTGCTCCTACGGCAGCAGCTCCTGCTGCGCCTACTGACACTGCTGCTGCACAAACTGCTGGCGGTGCTGGTGTTGGTGCTGGTGCTGGTGTTGGTGCTGGTGCTGGTGCTGGTGCTGGTGCTGGTGCTGGTGCTGGTGCTGGTGCTGGTGGTGCTGGTGGTGGTCAGCAACACCCAGCCCAGGACCCAGAGGTGCGTGTGTGTGTAGGTCGTGTGTGTGTGTGCGTGTGAGGGTGTGTGTGCGGTGTGCGTCTTTGTGTGTTTGCGTGCACAAAAGGCTTGGGTGGTGGGTAGGGTGTGTCGTAAGGTATGTGCTTGCCTCTGCAGTCGCGCAGCTCTTGCTGCAGCTACACACCGCTACTGGTGCTGGGGCTGGGGCTGGGGCTGGGGCTGGTGCAAGTGCAGGTGCTGGTGCTGGTGCTGGTGCTGGTTCAGGTGCTGGTGCTGGTGCTTAGGCTGGTGCTCGTGAAGTGCACTGCACTGCACCGCAAAGGCATGATACCTTTCTTACGTGCAGGTCCTGACAGTATATATTAAGACTGTACGGTATCAAGACAGACTCATACTGTAATTTTACATTGAAACGTCCTCAGCTCAAAAACCATGTTTCGTTATGTGTAGGTGTTGACGGTAGGTAGGTTGGCTCGTACACACACACACAAACACACACACACACATACACCCACACCGAACCTTACTCACACACTGAAACCTGCCCTGCTAAATTACTTGTGGTCCGATCCTCTTACGTGTTTAGGTCCTGCTGGCTGCTTTGGGGGGCAGCATCCTCAGGCCCAACGTCCTCATTACGCCACCCTTAGAGCGGAGCATCTATGCCCCCAGGTGTGTGTGTGTGTATGTGTGTGTATGTGTGTGTGTTAGAGTGGGGGAGGGAGGGGGGGGTGTCAGTGCATGGGAGGGGTGTAGGTGAATGTGCGCTTGTGTGTGTCTGTACGTATATGTACACCTATTTGATTGTGTTTTGTGATCTCAACAACATGGGGCAAGGAAGCTGTACGTGTTTTAAGAAATCACACTTGCAGGTGCTATCAACTCCATCAATTATATCACAACCTCAGGATCACTTTTTGTTACAGTTCATTATGGGTTTCGGTGGACTGCGTGATGCTTTTGTCTGTAGTTATGTGCGTTATCCATTTGTGGCGTCGACAATCCTGATTTGTAATTTCATCGTTGAGTAAGGGCTGTTATCAGTTCAAGCCAAGGCACATGCACATGCACATACACATACACATGCACATACACGTACACGTACACGTACACATACACATACACGTACACGTACACACACACATACACATACACATACACATACACATACACATACACATACACATACACATACACATACACAAACACATACACATACACATACACATACACATACACATACACAAACACATACACATACACATACACATACACATACACACATACACATACACACATACACATACACATGCACATGCACATGCACACACACATACACATATACACACACACACTCAAACACACACAGGGCGCCCACCAAGCCACTTCCCTTACACCAACTGACCGATGCCCTCAACGGTCCCGCTCCCTTCCAGCTTAACAGCACCCCACACCACCTTCTCCAGCCCCATTTGGTGCAAGGAGGTGGTCAAGTGGGCGGAAGCAGCTCGGCGGCTGCGGCGGCTGCAGCTTGCAGTGCTGATCCTGCATTGCTGCATGACGTGTTTGGCCGCATGGAGGCAGCGGTACGTGTGTGTGTGTGTGTGTGTGTGCGTGTGTGTGTACGTGTACGTGTGTGTGTTTTTCCATAACTGCATTGCGTGTGTGGATGAAACACATGAAGAAAGCAATGTGTGTGCGTATGTGTGTGTGAACGTGTGTGTGTATGTGTTCAGGCGTGAATTTGGTTATGGGTTGGTCTTCATACAGAAGTAAATGAAAGGCATGCAGTATGTGCACTAACTCTTTATCTTTTAAGCGCAGACATTTGTTAATTTGGCGACCAAGCCATGGGGTCTGTGGTGTAGCAGTACCCTACACATCAGGCACTACATAAAAGCTGTAGCATTTACAAGGGTTACAAGGGTTACAAGGATGGCCCACAGCCTGAGACTGGCTGATGGCAAGAAGTTGTAGCATTAAATGTGGGCACGACTCAAGGAGCACGCCATGCACTACGCACGCGTGCATAGGGTATCCAAGGCGTTAAATTTGTTGCAGCAGCGAGCTATTTGATGGGCTGAAGTGCGCAATTGTTTTATAGCAGTACGATTTGCAATGCGACACACACACACACACACACACACACACACACACACACACACACACACACACGCACACACACAGACACACACACGCACACACGCCCACATACACACATACACACACACAGGGTATCCAGGGCATGGGATCTGTGGTGCAGCAGGTGGCGGCTGCTGCTGCTGGCTGCAATGGTGGCAACAACAATAGCAGCAACATTAATGGTGGAAACAACAGCAATGGGAATAAAGGATCAGGAGGTGCAGGGGCTGGAGGGAATAGTGGGGGAGGAGCATCAGGTACGCAGGGAAGGTGGATAGAAAGGGGGAGTGTTCTTTTGGTATGAAGAAAAAGCGTGTGTCTTTGGTACGCTGGGAAGGTGGAGGGAAAGAGGGAGAGTGCTTTTTGGTATGCTGGGAAGGTGCAAAAGAGGGAAAATGTTTTTTGGTACGCTGGGAAGGTGAAGAAAAGGGGGGGGAGGGTATGCTGGGAAAGTGGAAAAGAGGGAGAGTGATTTTTGATACGCAGGAAGTGAAACAGAAGGGGGTGTCGTTGGTCTGCAGGAAGTGAAACAGAAGGGGGTGTTATTGGTCTGCAGGAAGTGGAACAAAAGGGGGTGTTTATTGGTCCGCATGAAGAGTGAAGAGCAGGCACTCCCTTTCCATTTCTGGTTTGCAGAGGAAGGGAGGGGGGGGAGAAGGAAGAGGGAAGGTGTGGGCAGGCACATGTGCCTGATAATCATAAAGCAGGCAATCAGACACTCAGTCAAAAACAGAGAGAAAAGGTAGCGAGGAATACGGCAGAATTACGATGGCGTCAGTCTGATCTCCGTTGATTTTCGTTTTATTCTTCTGTGGTGCTGGAGGTATACCGCACATCTTTAGGAAATGACGGCACACCCAGCAAATCCTACGTCACCAGTTTTTAGACTCGCTTGAAAGATTTGTATGGCACACTTAATAAAGTAACTAAATGGGGAGCAACCCTTTGGGCTGTTGCACACACACACACACGCACACACACACACACGCACACACACACACACACACATAAACACACACACACACACATTTACGCACAGGCAAAGGCGGGGGTAGGGCAGCCACTGTGTTCCCAGAGGTGGCTGTTAATGCTCTTATGGCCTACCTGCTTTCCACGGCAGAGCGTGCACTCGCGAAGGTGCGTGGCGCTTGGTAGCGTAGTGGTTCATGGTCAGGCCAGGCTCTTCGGGGTCGCAAGCTCGAATCCGTCTGGTAGCGTGAGTGCTTCGCTGTCCCCGCAGCAACGTTTTCTGCTTCCTTAATCCATTCAAAACGAGATGCGCAGCGAGAGCTTGGGCACAAGGCTAGATGACTTACACTAAGGAGCAACACACACTCACACACACACACACACTCACACACACACACACACTCACACACACACACACACACAGGTTGCGGACGGCTTCCACGCCGCCTACAGCAGCAACAGCCTTGCACAGTTTCATTGCATAGGGGCACCCCCACCCAAAAAGGCTATCAAGGTGTGTGTGTGTATGTGTGTGTATGTGTGTATTATTACACGTGTCAGGGGGGGGGTGCAGGTGCGGGTGCGCGTGCGGGTGTGGGAATAGGTGCGGTGCGGGTGTGGGAATTTATGCAGGGGTGGGTGAGTAGTTTGGGGAGGAGTGCTTTTGACCAAAAAGGGCGTCAAGGCTTATTCCTCTTCATGTCAGGGCATACACACACACACACACACACACACACACACACACACACTGTAACGTCAATCACGCACAACCACACCACGTTGGTCAAACAGGAGAAGGTCAGGCAATTGGCATCCTACCAAAGCTCCACGAAGAGGTGGACGCTGAACCCCTCTATAGAAGCAGCAGCACCACCACCACCACCACCACCACCACCACCACCACCACCACTACAAGCACCAGCTGCTGCACTGGCAAACCTGTCTCCGTCACAGCCTCTTGGGGCAGTGCTACAAGCAGCACACGCAGGAGCAGCACACGCACACACGGCAGCAGCAGTGCCAGAGCCCACGCAGGCGCCCCAGCAAGCACAGACAATGGCACCACCAACATTACAAGCACCAACACACGCTCACGCACCAGCTGTGAGCGCACCAGCATCAGCGCCAGTACCAGCACACGCAGCACAAGCACACGCACACGCACATGCAGCGGGCACTCCTGTGCAGGTGCGCACGCTGCAGCTGCCCGCCAAGCGTGCTGCCCCCGAGCACAGCACAGCAGGAGGTGCAGGGCCACTGCAGCACCTACACACCACGCCCGCAGCCGCAGCACCAGCAAGTTTGCAACTTCCTGTGTCAGCCCACACCTCGGCACCAGTACCTGCACCAATACCTGCACCAGCTGTGGGTGCGGGTGCAGCAGCAGCATCAGTGGCACCAGTCGCTGTGGCTGCATCCGAAACAGCAGCAGCAGCAGCAGCAGCAGCAGCAGCAGCAGCAGCAGGCACAGCGAAGGACAGAACAGACACCCCAGCATCCCAGGACGTTGACATGAACGCTGAGGAAACAGCAGCAGGCACAGAAGGGCCTCAGCCACAGGAGCACGTGCTGTGCACTGTGGGCGATGCTGAGGCTCACATAGAGCTGGCTTGGTCGCAGCCAGACGCTAAGAGGCCGCGCGTAATGCACGTGAATGAGGCGGCAGACGTGCGCATGGCTGAGGTGCACGGAGATGTGTGCTAGCAGGCCTTGCGTGATGCATGCGAATGAGGTGGCAGACGTGTGCATGGCCGAGGTGCAGCAAAGTGTGTGTGCTCAAAACGATGCATGCCCGAGGTGCAGCAAAGTGTGGCTGTATGCTAGCCAGTGAGGTGGCAGACGTGTGCATGGCCGAGGTGCAGCAAAGTGTGCGCTCAAAACGATGCATGCCCGAGGTGCAGCAAAGTGTGGCTGTATGCTAGCCAGTGAGGTGGCAAACGTGTGCATGGCCGAGGTGCAGCAAAGTGTGCGCTCAAAACGATGCATGCCCGAGGTGCAGCAAAGTGTGGCTGTATGCTAGCCAGTGAGGTGGCAGACGTGTGCATGGCTGAGGTGCAGCAAAGTGTGTGTGCTCAAAACGATGCATGCCCGAGGTGCAGCAGAGTGTGGCTGTATGCTAGCCAGTGAGGTGGCAGACGTGTGCATGCCCGAGGTGCAGCAACGTGTGTGCTCAGCACCAGTGGCTGTGTATGCTGTTGCACATATGTGTGCATGGCTGAGGGGCAGCAAAGTGTGTGCTCAGCACCAGTGGCCGTGTATGCTGTTGCACAGATGTGTGCATGGCTGCATGGCTGAGGGGCAGCAGCTGATTGCTCGGCACCGGTAATTGTGCACAATTCACAGAGGCAGTCGTGGACCTGTTTGTGCGTGTGTGTGTGCGCGTGTGTGTGTGTGTGTGTGTGTGTGTAAGCGTGGGTTTTGCAGTGGACATGTATGGGCGTGTGTCTGCGGCGGCACAGGGCACGGCATGTGTGTGTGCTGGGGTACTCAAGATCCTTATTATTTCCCACAACAAGAGTGTGTGGAGACGCTGCAGGATGTCTGCTTTGAGGCATTAAGGAGACGTGGGCCACGGAAACGTTCACGGCGGGGGGTTTTTTCATGCACCACATGCAACGACAGCTGGAGCGGTAACCGCAGAAGGTTGCATGTGCGTGCATGTGCGTGCATGTGCGTGCATGTGTGTGCAAGTGTGTGCAAGTGTGTGTGCAAGTGTGTGCATGGTGCTGCAGGTTTAAAGTGCACAGAGATTGAGAGGGACGGGCGCAGGATGCAGTTGGTAGTCGGTGCCAAGTTGGCCTTCTCCTCATGTAATGTGGAGGGGGGGGGAAGTTTACTGTCTGCATGGTTTTTATATTCTTTGGGGTGTGTAGCACTTCCATGCATGAAAATATAACAAAAACGCAGGAGGTGTGCGGTTTTGGCATCGACAGTACAATAGAGAGCAACGAGTGTGCTGCGTTTGATTGCAACGCGCTGTGCCGTGTGCATGTGTGGGTGGCTTGCTTGAAAGGTGTGTATATGATGACTGACTGCAAGAGAGGTTGTGTGTGCCACCTGTGCCATGGCATTTTTCGCACTTTTTGCTGCTGTGCGTGTATACTATGATACTATGAACATTTCGCCACATTGTTACCATACTCCTTGGGGGAGGACGAGTGGTCTTCAGCCAAGTTGTTTGGCTGATCGGCTGCTGACTGGTCTCGGCCAGCCACAAATAAATCCATAAGCTCAAAAAGGAAGGAAAGAAAACAATTCTTCAAAAAATGGTGTGAGCAAAAATAGGAGGATTATTTCCTTAGCTCAAAAACCCGATGGCCTTGGCAAAAAAAGAGCGTGCACCTCGTTTTGGACATGTTCTCAGGGCACTGTCACATACGCGAGAGCCACCTCCAGAGGGTTTTCAAAGGAGGTAACCGGCAGCCACATATGTTGGGCTGATAGGCATTGCTGGATCAGCCAGCGTAAAGTAAACATAAGGTTGTAAAAAGTGAGAACTGGTCTCAGCCAGTGCCATTTTGTTCTCTTAGGAAAGAATGGCAAATCCTGAAACAAGAATAAAAAGAGCCTGATACGATGTGATGAGGAGAACCACAACACAGCAGTTCAGGCATGCTCACGGAACACTAGATTTCATAACCCAAGCACCGAAAAGCGTAATGTTATGAGGTACCGCACTGGTACAATTTCTAATCAAAAACTTATGGCTTCTCTCCCAAGGCAAACTGCCCCATCTGCCCTTGCATTGATAATGGGTTACAAGGATGGCCTACAGCCCGAGACTCTGGCTGATGGCAGTTGGCTGGTGAAACAAAATCAACCAGTGTCGAAAATTGGAACTAAATCTGACACAAACTTGAGGAGTTTGTAAGAGTCTTGATTCAGGAATGCATTGATCTCAAAATCAGTGATACTGTGATGACAAGCCAGGAAAGGAATAAATTCAGAGCTCGAAGGAGCAAACGCATGCAGAGTCTTAAACATTCCTTCAAAAAGGTCTCTGTATCTCATGCGCAGCTTGCACACTTCAGCACACTTGCAAAAGAAAAGCACATGCTTCTCATCTTGAACTTCTCCACACTCACATTCATCACAAATGCTAGAACCACCATGCCATTTGCAAGACTCCACTCTCAAATGGTGTGCA
>Ga0307968_1004300_pt1 | contig 11640 bp, 10 predicted proteins | sample OrgLakmetagen650_FD_201834 | JGI IMG/M metagenome (GOLD analysis project Ga0307968, IMG submission 201834) | Saline water microbial communities from Organic Lake, Antarctica - #650 | ecosystem: Environmental > Aquatic > Non-marine Saline and Alkaline > Saline | place: Antarctica: Organic Lake... | reverse complement strand
TGGGGGGAATTTGGTGTTACTTGGGGGAAATTTAGGGTCACTTGGGGGGAATTTGAACCTAGTACAACATGGTAACTAACATCTTGTTAACACTAACATTTCAGCATCTCATACTTCCTCACTACTACACTAATACAACAACCACTTCATATCTCAGCCCGCCTCCACCACACCAAAACCACCTAAACACGCACACATGCATACACACACACTCAGCCGCATGCTTTCTTGCATTGCTATAACTGGCAGCAGTAGTTACTACCCGATGGGCACCACTAGCATCACGCACAATTGCACACACACACACACACTCTCAGCCGCATGCTTTCTTTCATTGCTTATCACAGGCAGCAGCAGCTACTACCCAATGGGTACCGCCAGCATAGCGCCCACAAGCATGGGAGGCTCTCCTACCCCTGCCACTAGCGGCCGCATCCTCGGCTTTTCTGATGCGATCACAAAAGCTGGGCTGATGCCTATCAGGGTGGGTTATAAGATGTGTGTGTGTGTGCGCTCGTCAGCTTGTGAATAAGCATGTCCATGTGCAATGCTGTGTGTGTGCAGCTACGCATGCAGTGCTGCTAATTGGCGGAGCCAAATGCTGGGCTCGTGCCTGGAGGATGCGGTCAGGAGTTGTGTATCATAGAACCTGAGCAATAATTGTGTGTGTGTATGTCTGCATGTGTGAATGTGCCTGTGCAATACTGTTGAGCTGGTATGTCTCACTCATATCGACACACATACACATGCATGCACTGAATGGATGACCACATACCACAGAACACCGGTGGGAGTGGGCGGTCCGCCAGCTTAGCAGCGTCAGAAGTACCAAAGCATGCAGGCCCCCCCTCTGCTGCCAGCCCTGGAGGTGCTGCAGTGAGCGTGGAGATGGCTGCGGTGCATGAAGAAGTAAAGGAGCTCAAAGAGCTGCTGCTGAAGAATATGCAGGTGTGTGTGGTGTAAGGGGCTGTGTGGTTAACCTAAGGTAGCCAAGGAGGTGGCTGAGATGCGCAGAGAAGTGAAGGAGCCCAAGGGGCTGCTGCTGGAGAGTATGCTGGTGTGCGTGTTTTGTGGATGATGGGGGGGCTGATTGCCTAAGCAAGCTCATGATGTGGCTGCTGAAGTGCATGCGGCTGAGTGTTGTGTGGATGTAGGGTACAGCGGTATTTGAGAGCAAGGTAATATAAGGGGGAAGTCTAACTTTGATCGTGGCAAAACAACTCACATTCACGTTTATGCCTTTCGTTGCATACTGCAAGATAGCAAAAGGGGGGAAGGATGGCCTGCTTTCAGATAGCTAGTGGTGAAGAGTGCAACTGGGGCCTATTCATATTGTACTATTGCTTTTGTGGTGGGGTCGTACATGGTCGCCTGCTTGCATGGCCCTTAAATATTGATATTATCAATAACTGACAAGGAAATAGTTATGAATAATCATATGCAGCTTCGAATGGTAGGCAGTCATATGGCAGGCAATACCACTCACCCTATGACTCTGAATTGGAGTACGATATCTACAGCACGGTCGTGCGCCTGTCTACTGAATGAGAAAGAGGGAGGTGGTGATAGCACTGACACCCAACAGTGACAGAAGGATGCGAACGTGCCCTCAGAACCAAGCCTATCACAGCCTACCCTCATTACCTTATTGTGTAAAGCATGTTTGCTGAATGCTTCTGCCCTGTAAGTTTAGAGCAGCGCTTCTCTCGTTAACGTACCACACACAGGTATTGGCAACCCCTCCAGAACCGGATTGCACACGTATATGCACACATGCACTCGTACACACTCACACACACACTAAACAGCGCAGCAAAGTTGCATGACGTATAAAGCATACACACCTGCATAAAACACACCTGCATAAAACACACCTGCATAAAGCACACTTGCATAAAGCACACCTGCATAAAGCACACCTGCATAAAGCACACCTGCATAAAGCACACACCTGCAAAGCACACAAAGCATATCTGCATAAAGCACACATCTGCAAAGCACACAAAGCACACCTGCATAAAGCATACACACATTTTTGTAACACAATTAGCGGCGCAGCAAACTTGCATGACGTATAAAGCATACACACCTGCACGATTTTTGTATCACAGTCAGCGGCGCAGTACCCCCCATCGCTGCAGGGCCCCGCACACACACCGGATCCATCCCTACAGCCCCCTATGCAAGCTGGTATCCACAGCGGTCCCTCGCAGCACTCTCGATCCCGCTCCCAAAGTGAGTCCTTGCCATTCCTCTCACTGTTGTAGCAAACAGGCACTTGTACATACGCGGATGGTTGTGTACGTGTATGTGGGCACAATAGCTCATAGCCATGCACCCATTCCACATCAATTCAGCCAACGTCTGGCAAGACGTACTTGCTAGCAAACTGCTGAGGTCAGTGTAAAACACATGAATTCAGTGTATAACACATTTCTTGATAGTAAGTCCCCCGTCTACTGCATCTCACAATGCAAACAAAAAATAACTCTTCCGGTCATTCTACATTCTACAATACCACAATCACTTGAAGTAAATGATGAAGCTTCCTTTAAGTGTTTAGATGGAAAAAGTGTTCCTATCTTGATTCGCACCTTTAATCCCTGTCAAACACAATACCAGCTTGCAGCAAATTGGATGACATGCCATGGTAACACACATGAGCAGGGTTGGCCAAAACCATACATATATACGGTGTATATACGTTAATTTTGGCAGGGAAGTTACCATACATACAGTCATATACAGAGTACATATACGGCTCTGGCCAACCCTACACATGAGGCCTGCCCAACTGCAAACACCTGCAACCCACCTTTTAACCAGCATGCCCCTTCTACCCAATCTGCAGCACGCATTGGGGAGATGGAGTCAGCTGGACATGTGGCGGGGCCTGTTGGTGCAGGTGTGCTTGCGTGCGTGCGTGTGTGTTTGCCTGTGTGTATGTATCTGTGAATGTGTGTGTCCGTATGTCAGTGGTGGCGAGCAATCTTTGCGAGGGCACGTTCGGGTAAAATATTCTAAGGGAGTTTAAGGGGTAGATATTGCAATCATTCACAGGGCCAGATCAAGTGTGGGGATGGCAAGTTCTCTCTAACCGAATGCGGAAGATACGGAAGCAACTATATTGTGTTATATTTAGTCATGAACGCAAGGACGTCCTCTGCACTGTGATCTACATCAAATGCATAGTGTTGTCTTGCAGATCTCACCGATCCAACAACTCTCATATTAAAGGTGATCATCAGCCAGAGGTGTCCATGGTGCTGTGGGCCAGCAAATTGGAAAGAGGCGGCTTAAATAGTCGCTTTGTGCCTTGGTTGAGGAGTTGCAATTACGCATGATGTACGCCCTGTACTAACTACTGTGCAGGCGAATTGAGAAGGAAAAAAAACTGTACTAACTACTGTGCAGGCGAACTGAGAAGGAACAAAAACTGTACTAACTACTGTGCAGTGCGAACTGAGGAGAGATGAACACTGTACTAACTATTGTGCAGGTGAATTGAGGAGGGGAAAAAACTGTACTAAATATTGTGCAGGTGAACTGAGGAAGGGAAAAACTGTACTAACTACTGAGCAGGCGAACTGAGGAGAAAAAATACTGTACTAAATACTGTGCAGGCGAACTGAGGCATTTCGTGCAGCCACAAAGGGAGAAGAGTAGTGCAAGTGCCTTATAAGCCCTGAAAGCAAAACAAGTTTAATGTGACATGTGTAGGGTTGGCCAGAACCATATGTATATCGGTGTATGCAGGTGTATGGATGGTATTATTGGCAGGGAAATCACCAAATATACGGTCATATACGGTGTATATATATACGGTTCTGGCCAACCCTAGACACATGCACCTCTGCAAGATACCAAAGACAAATCTGCTGCACTCACTCTAGCTGCTCATGTCTGTATTTGATAAGGCCCTTGATGGATTCTTCCTGTCCCCCCAGGACTGGTCAGGTATTCACAAACACATCTAAACATCTCCCTGGAGGCTTCCTTCCAGGAGAAGGCTACCTTCCAGATTCAGCAGAACGCAGACATCATGTCGCTGTCTTGTGCAATGCAGGTGTTGGGTCCTTAGATGCAGCACGCACAACTTTGCAAGGCTCAGGTCGTCCTGCAGCCGGAAGTGGGCGATGGGGCCCTCCTGCGTTGGAGGCCCTCAAGGAGGAAGAGGGGGAGCCCTGTACTCCTGGTGGGTTGCGTGAGATGGATGGGTGTGAGTGTGTGTGCATACGTATGTGTGTCTTTGATTGTATATGTGTGCATATAATATGTGTGCACCCACGGGAGGGCACCCCTGCAATTGAGGCTTGTGGGGAGGAAGAGGGGAAGCCTTGTACAGCTCGTGAGAGCAGGGTGGGGTGGATCGGTGTGGGTGTGTATTTGTGTGGGTTAGGGTATATCTAGAGGGAGTGGCTTAGGGTGTGAGAGTGTTTCATAGTGTAGGGTGGCATTGTCACCTCTCTGCGTTTTGGAGGAAGGGGGGCCGTTGTGGCTCAGTGTCCTCCTGCACAAAGTGGAGGCTTACAAGAATGGGGAGGAGATAATTTGTGGTGAGGCAGGTGGCTCGTATGTCAGATGTGCTGGCCTGTGGATGCTTGTATGAGCTGGGCACAATTACTGTGCCACACGTTGTGTTGTGGGCACAACCATGCAACAGCGCGTGCCCACATATGCACACCTGGTTTTGGCGCGTGAGTGTACACGTGATTGTTTCACGTGCATGGGTGACTGCCTCACATGTGCAGGTGGCATGGCGAGACGAAGCCAGCTATTCAATAAGCTTGGGGACACAGAAAACGTGTGGGGGAAAAACGACGAGGGCATGGATGCAATCCGTAAACCCGCAAGGGCCAGTGTCACTGGGGAGGAGGGTCAGGAGGGGAAGGAAGGGGTGAACCGGCACAGCAGTGATACCGACAGTCGGCGCAGCCTAGAGCACAGCGGTAGAACAAGCAGGAGGGTTACGAGCACCTCATGGGAGGGTGACTTGCTTGAAGGGGCAGGGGAGAGGGGGAGAGGGGGGGGCGTGGGAAGTACTAGCCGGCGTCAGACTGGGGACGGTGGGGGGGAGTGGGAGGAGCGGAGGGGTCATAGCAGGAGGGTGACGGGCATGTCAGGAGTGTCAGGAGGGGATGAGGAGGGAGAGGAGGAGCGGCGTGCGAGGGAGACAAGGGGGGGGGTAAAGAGGGTGGGCTCCAGTAAGAAGTGGGACGCTGCAAAGCCTGCCGCATTCGCACCGGGGAGTGAGTTTGATAAGCCAAAGCGGTCTCCGGCGGTGGTCGCGGCCATGAGTGGACGCACCATGCTGCGACAGGTGCGTGCGTACAGTCAGGGTTTGCAGTTAGTGTGGTACATGTAGGGTTGGCTAGAGCCATAAATATATATATACGGTGTTAGTACGGTGTTTTTTGCTGGGATTTCATCAAATATACGGCCATATACAGTGTATGTAGGTAAACAGTTTTAGCCAAACCTAGGTATATGGTGCGTGCATCTTCCATGCACTAAAACTGCCTCATTATCCCCCCACCACTTCTTTTTTACTGCACATTACATTGAGTAAGCTTCCCCTTCTTGCTTTTCTCTGCACAAGGATCTCTAGTTATTCGATTCCCCTGCACAAGGATCACTAGCAAGCCTCTGCATCTGCATCAGCCAGACGTCACTGCTCATGTCACTCAGCTACAAACTGAGGATGTGGGTAGATGTTTCTATTATCCTACGCCTTGCAGATCTAGTGGAAAGCAGCTTGTGTGTTATACATCTGCTTCCCAAGTCCGTCGCGTCCATCATGATAGTTAAACTAGTTAGAGACACTGGCATTAAGTACAAAGCTGCCTGACTGCGTGCAATCACTTTTGATCACAAGGGCACAGGTGAAAGGTGGGATGTGTTTCCTCTTCCTTACGCACTGCAGGTGAGCCTACCTGGAAGGCACTTTCAGCGATTAATTCCATCTATGAATGCAAGCAACAACACGGACCCTGATAACCTGGACCTTCCTAGATTTGGACAATGACAACGCCCTTGGCTGAGTTTGCTGTTGTCAAAAAGCTGTGTGGGAGAGGTAGCAAATGCTTCTTTCTGTTCTCAACTTACATTGTCTCACTACTTCTGTAATAGACTGCCTCAGATCTCTCTATTTTTTAGTGCGGTAGATGTCACTTGACCACGCAGCTTAGAAGCCAATTGTTTTTGCACTTTGTTATGAGCGACTGGGTTGGCTCAATTATGTTGTAATTTATGAGAACGACCTTTAGATCAGTAAGGAACGTGAAAATGGTGGTAGTGACGGCTTATGCAATTTAGTCAGTACTAGACGAGGTTATTGAATGATGTGCCACAATTTGATTTGATGCACGATTTTATAGCAATATGAGGCTCTTTGAGCCAGAAACTTGTAGATTTGAAAAAGACAAGGATGCGCAGATAGTGGAAACACTGTCGGCATGACTAGGAAAGATTGTTGTGTTCTTACTACGCATGGATGCAGAGCCACACAGCATCCCAGCTGGAGAAAATAAGAGAAAGCTGTCATAGCCCAAACTTGCAACCCGTGCTTGAGCTGGTGTCATGATTTGTCGTGACAAAGGGCTTCTAATGGGACCCAAATGGTTAGGAGGCAGAGCCTATCTCCTGAGACCTGCACCAGGAGTATTGCTCAGTATTTTGGAGGGTTGCTGTCAGATCAGATTACCGTCACTGCAAAGTAAAAGACTCAGCACATTTACAATCATTGCCGTCAATGCCACGTCTGGTTGTTTTTTGTTGTGGACATGCTTTTTTGGTATGTAGGCTTCGTTTTCTCACTAGTGCTGTGGCTGCAGGCATACTTTTATTCCGAGGCCGTGCAGTGGATTTGTTGTATGGCTGCTGTAGATGGTGCCTTGTAGGTTGGTTTGGAGGATTTGGTGCTTCCCTGTGTGCGTGAGCGAGGCAGCTTGTTGTCAATTGTTCTTGCGCCCTTTTTGCTCGCTCTTTGGATATGAGAAGTGTCTATAATACAATACTTGAGTTTGATCAGAAGCAACTGCGTAGGTGAAAATTTCACGGGAACTCACGGCACACCTGAAATTTTGTCCATTTTACGGTATTCTTTTAAAGTTTCTTGATGTAGCTTTACTTTGATGACGACGAGTGGGGACATGACAGGCCTTCCTGCTGCCGAGGAGCATCAGGAGCTCGAGCTCGAGAGCTTCTCAAGAGCTGTTTTGCGGATGAATCCCATGTGGCTGCTTACAAGTGGGCCACAAGTTTTTGCTGCACAGGTAACAAGCTTGCACCACTAATACTGTTCCGGCGCCCTCTTAACAGTGCGTGCAAGCATGCGAGCGGCCAGGCCCTCCGTGCAACTGCTGCTTCTGAGGAGTTGCATGACTGTATTTTCCTGCATTTTTTAACCTGCCCAAATCACGGCCCTGCACAAAGAGGGAACGAGGGAAAGCCGGGGGGAGGGACGCGTTGGGCATAAAATTCATCAGTCTTCGCATAATACTATTGGCTGGAAGGTCCTTAAAGAGTTAAGTGTTGCAAAAGATAAGGAGGTCCTTAGGGAGCTCGATCAAATCTACAAACCTCCATAGCCTCCTTTCCCACGGAGGCCTTTAAGGAGGTCCGTAAGGAGGTTTATTAATCCTCCGTATGGAGGGGGGGACTCCAATAAGGGGAATTCAGGGTGCCTAGAAACAACTCACATCGCATGATGCAAAAGCACCCTACATGAACAAAGGGCAACAAAGTTCTGCGAAACGTGTGAGGATTGGGTTGAGATCTGCATGCTATTCATTCAATCAACTTTAGGTGCAGCAGTTGCCCCCCACTTTCCCTCGTGGACCCGAAGGCGTGCTAATGTGGGCACCACTCAACCGCTGGCACCTTCTGGAGGAGACCAGGGCGCAGCTTCTTCAGAGCGTGGAAAGGCCCTCGCAACTTTCCTGGCAAGAAGAAGTGTGGGCAGACAGGCGAAGTGCTTTGGACCTGGGTGATGGCCTCGTGTCCATCCATCTCTCCAGAGCATCTGGATCTCTTTGGACGGCCATCAAACCCACCGACCTTGCAGGTGACTTGCGCTAGCATGGCTGGTTTTGCCCTCAATTCTTCAATTTTTAGAATCAGCGTGGTGCACCCCAGCAGATCAGCCTTTTCCTGTTTCCATCAGCACATTATCAGGCTTGTGTGTGTGTGTGTGGCCTGGGTTTTGAAGCCTTGGGCTAAGCCTTTCTCTAAAAGCAAGGGTGATGACACCTAAAGCCTAAAGCCAGGGTGCTCCAGCCTAGTAGGGCCAACACAACTGGCACAGGGCGAATTGTGAATTTGTGCTTGACTGATGTTTAAAAGCCTTGAGCAGTGCGCATTGTAAAATGAAATGTAAGGACGCAAATATGTGCGCTTACGCTCACCTAGAATTGCACTTTCTCAACCGGCACAGAGCGCATGGCATCGCACACCAACGTCTGCCTGTTTGTGTGCGCTGCAATTGGCTTGCCTCAGATTGCTTGCAGCTCGGTAACTATAACATAACATACTTGCTCAACCACAGTCATCAGCAACCACTGTGTAAAGGAGGAGTGTGACTGGCCGCAAAGCTCAGCAGCGTTGGTGTGTGTCGAGGCCATGCCTCAGTCAGATGATGGCGATATAGCACTCAAGGTCACGCTCTTTGCACCAGAGGGTAGCGCCATGCACAGCGCACTACATTTGGGCGAGGAGGGGGTAAGCGAGAAGAAGTGGGGGCAAGAGAAAGCGGGGGCAAGCCGTGGACGCTTTGAGGAGAGGAATGCAGTCTGGAATATTGCAGTGGTCGGGAGCGCAGCCACGGCTGGGCGTGTGTGGATTGCCCTGCAGCAGGCACAGACGTACGCACAGCAGCTGCAGCAATGCAAGGGTAGTGGATCGCAGCAGAAAGGGCAGCAGAATATCCCTAAGATACTTCTTAGAGTGCTTCCTGCAGACCCGTCTGACTTCCCCCAGCTCAGCACCGGCTCAGCCCCAGCAGCGCTTTCCAGCAGCAGCGACGACGACAGCTGCAATAGTGATGATGGGGCAGCAGACTCCTCTCCACACAGCAATCTTAACAAAAGTCAGCAAGAGGCAGTGCAGCAGGTGGTGTCTTCACGCAGGAAGGGGCATGTGCTTCTCATCCAAGGTCCTCCAGGTAAGGATGATCATCACACCTGTTGTCATCACCCCCTTCAAATTAGAATAAATATAGTCTAAGGAAAAAAAGAGAAAGCTCCAATCAGAATAGTGTGCAACCTCCTCGGGTGCTTGTCTCTTAATGTATATTTCAGGCATGAGCAAAGAAATAATGAAAAGAAGAGTAACACCGCCAATGGCAAAGGCTGTGTACTATCTCAGGCAGACAAAGATTGCGCAAACGATTGTGCAGAGGTAACGTGCAGTTGTCCTCTAAAGGTGAAATGCCACACTTTAGCTGACCCTTGAATAGATGTATCGTATTATCATATCTCTCAGAGACAGTCAAGGGGAAGACCACCTCCTTGGTTGATTGATCTGGGTATAGGTGTGGGCTGATCGATCTGGGTATAGGTGTGGTCTGATCGATCTGGGTATAGGTGTGGGCCTATTGATCGATCTGGGTATAGGTGTGGGCTGATCAATCTGGGAATGGGTGTGGGCTAATTGATCGATCTGGGTATAGGTGTGGGCTGCCAGGGCAGTTCTCCACTTTCCTTTCATTTCCGTCTCACCCCTTTTTCCTCTTTCTACCTTGCCTAGGTACGGGAAAGACTTCCACTATCGTCCAGATGCTGCAGCAGCTTGCCAGGAGGACCTCCGTTCTGCTTTGCGCCCCCACCAACATTGCAGTGGCGGAGGTTGCCACTCGACTCCTTGCCAAGATTGATAGCAAGGTGTGTGCATGGCAATCAAGCACGGAGCAATCCTGCTGCCAGTGTGCTTAATTAGGTCGCCCCCCCAGAAATGAGGGTCTGCTTTTAGAAAACCTTGATATGCCAACTTCTCTTTAAGTCGCACTGTTTCCAAATACTTTGCTGAAGACCTGTTCCATAGAGCCTCAGTCATTGCATAGATCAAAAACAGTGTGTGTGTGTGTGTGAGTGTGTGTGTGGTGGGGTGCGGAAGGCAGAGCAAGGGGATACCCCAGTACAGGAGGGTGTCAAAACTGCCCATATTTTAACTCCCAAACATTAAGAATACAGGCACGTTTAGGAAGCATCCTGCACCTTCAAATGAACAGGAGAGGAGGGTTGAAAAATTAAAGATGTTTGGAATTGAAAATGGTGCAATTAGGCCAGTTGTTGATCGTGGATGAGCAGAAATGTAAGCTAGTTCACACCAAGGCCGTTCTGCACACATCCAACAACACTGTAACGCTACTTAACACTCATTTTCCAGCCTAGTTATATGTTTCCTCGGTATGGTATGACAAAGTTCAGATGCCAAGCCGACCAATTAAAAGGTATTTTGGGGCCGTCCTTCACCAACCTTTTGGAGTTAAAAACGCAGGAGTCCTGTTCCCTGATGATGTCATCCACATTCCTTCACAAACCTTTTAGAGTTTAAAACGCAGGAGTCCTGTTCCCTGATGATGTCACCCATTTTCTCAGTAGTTTGGGAGTCTTGAGGTTCCAAAGCGATTTTTTTCATTGATTGATCCATGTTTCCTACTGCCTACGGTTTTTCCTTTTGTCTTAGGAGTCAAACTTGAACCGTGGAGATGTGATCCTTTTGGCAAGCGAAGACCGCGTGAATCCAGGCAGCACCCTGGACGCAATTTGGAGCAGCAGCAGAGCTCGTCGCCTTGCTGGTGGGACTTCATGGTTTTTAACGGCACTGCTATTTGGTGTAAGACATTGCTGCTCTGTTTCCTGAGTAGATTTTGTTTCCTAACAATCAAAATAAACACACACAAACACACACACAATTGCACATACAATTACACACACGCACTTACATATACTTGCTAACACACACCTGCGTGTAGGTGCACTGAATGGCCGCACTTTAATGCTGCAAGGCGAGCGCTTGCGTAAACTGCTCACAAAGGGCGCTGAAATGCATGCAGCTGAAGCTTCGTTGGCAGAAGAAAACAGAAAAGGCAAGAGATCAGCGGAGGAGGCTAAGCAGAAGAAGATTCCTAGTCTGCATGCCTGGCTTGGCCCGCAATTGCTGGGTGCCAGCACCACCGCTGCAGCTGCAGCTTTAACGCTGTGCGATGACTTACCCTCTGCACTGCAAGGTAGGTAGATAGCTGGCCAAGCTGAAAAGGATGTCTGGACTGGACGTTTGGGTTGGGTTTAAAGAGCAAGAAGGAAACACAAGAAGTTGATTGTGATTAGAGTAGCATACGTGCATACATACGCACATACATACATACCTCCTCATCCACATTAATTTTCCTTTCCTTTTCACGGTGGAGGAGCTTTATGGTACTCGGTACCAAAGTGGCTCCTTTTCCTTAATTAATGTGGGGAGTGGTTTTCACTGCCTGCGTACTTTCTTTTACTTAATTCTTTACATACAGACAGGCAGGCAGGCAGGCAGGCAGGCAGGCAGGCAGGCAGGCAGGCAGGCAGGCAGGCAGGCAGGCAGGCAGGCAGGCAGGCAGACAGACAGACAGACAGACAGACAGACAGACAGACAGACAGACAG
>Ga0307968_1004296_pt1 | contig 11649 bp, 13 predicted proteins | sample OrgLakmetagen650_FD_201834 | JGI IMG/M metagenome (GOLD analysis project Ga0307968, IMG submission 201834) | Saline water microbial communities from Organic Lake, Antarctica - #650 | ecosystem: Environmental > Aquatic > Non-marine Saline and Alkaline > Saline | place: Antarctica: Organic Lake... | reverse complement strand
TTGAGGTACGAGATTGTGAACATTCAGATGGAGATTGTGCGCATTGAGGTACGAGATTGTGAACATACAGATGGAGATTGTGCGCATTGAGGTACGAGATTGTGAACATTCAAATGGAGATTGTGCGCATTGAGGTACGGGATTGTGAACATACAGATGGAGATTGTGCGCACTGAGGTACGAGATTGTGAACATTTAGATGGAGATTGTGCGCATTGAGGTACGAGATGGTGCACATTCATATGGAGATTGTGCGCATTGAGGTACGAGATTGTGAACATTTAGATGGAGATTGTGCGCATTGAGGTACGAGATGGTGCACATTCAGATGGAGATTGTGCGCATTGACGTAGAAAAGATTAACATGCACAGATATTGTGCACACAATGAGAGAGAGACAGTGCGCAAGGGTCAGAGTGGTATTAGAGATAGTGCATAACGTTGTCGATTGAGTTGCCATTTTATATTAAAGGTTAAGTAGGAGAATCGAGATAAACAGTTGAGCAAACATTTATGGCCGACACTCCTGTGATCTAAAAACTATCTTAATCCAGAGACCAGCTAGATGAGGTATTTGCTATTGGTGCTACTATTTGGTGCTTGTCATGCTTTGTGTTGTTATTGGCTTCCTTACGTTATTGTTCCTTGACACAGTCATGCAGGTCACACAGGGCTTTCGTACGGGCCAACAATCGAACCGTTTCGAGCCGTTTCTAGTTTTTGTACAGGCCAACATCCGATCTGTTTAGAACTGTTTTGAGATTTCGTACAGGCCAACATTCGAACTGCTTATTTAGACTCCAGCTGGAGAAAGAGAGGAAGAAGAAACATCCGCCACGCACTCATACATACAAACACGTGCACATACACATCCTTGCAAACACACACACCACAATACACACACATACCCCCATACCCGAATCCACACACACACACACTCTCTCTCACACACACACACACACACACACACACACACACACACACACACACACACACACACACACACACACACACACACACGCACCTGCCCTGTCCAAAGCTCCCATCATCCCCAGGAACCCTACCGTCCATGCCTGCGTGAATCACAATTTGTACACAACGAGCGCCTTCAACCACAATTCGTATACTGCTTTCCGCGTCTTGAATTACAATTCAAATACAGAGGGCGTCTTTTCCTCAGAGCATTTATTGCAAAGGGGGGTAAAGCCCGGTAAGTAGGGTAGGCCATAGATGTGTATATATACTGTATAATACCGTATATATGGATATTTTCCTGCTAGAATTACTGTACATACACCGTATAAACATGGTTCTGGCCAACGCTACTGGTATGGTCTGCTTTGGTGCAAAGAGTGCATACTGTCGCAAAGCACACAAAAAAAACCAAATGCACACCCGCACACAAACACACACTGACAAACGAAATTTACACAAAATCCTCACACGTATGCACGCACGCAGGCACGCACGCACGCACTCGTGCACACCCACGCACATCCACACACATTCAGAGACGGCCAAACAGACAGCAAGCGTGTAACTAGGCATGGGCTTCAGCAGACAAGTCTCTCCACCAGAGAGCAACTTTGCAGTAAGTAGGGGTCAGCAGGGTGTGCGTATGTGCATCCTGAATCAGGCGGCCTGATACACACCTGCGCGGTTGCCCATCGTGGCCCAACCTTTCAACACACGTGCGTTATTGCCGGGCCCTCCGCCACGGTCCCTGTTTGTCGATAGTTGTGTATGTGTATGTGCGTGTGTGTATGCGCGCGTGTGTGTGTGTGTGTGTGTGTGTGTGTGTGTGTGTGTGTGTGTGTGAAAATTGACGTGTGCCCGTCTTCCAGGCTGCCTGGTACTTGTTACCATGCCCAACTCCTCTGTCTCCCTTTTCCCTACACCGATCAGACATCTTATACGTGCCTGCCATGCACGCATGGGTACACACACACTCTCTCTTTTAATTTTTTACGGCTTATGATATTCTGATGGCATAACCAAGCAGGTAGCCCTGTTTGCGTTCCTGCTCCTACCTGCTACCCTTGAGGGGACTGCCTGCCACGCATGTGTGGACACACACACACACTCACACACGCACACACTCACACACACACAAACGCACAAACACACACACACACACACTATTCCACTTCAGCAGTCACAGGAGTTTTGATCTCGCACAACAGGCATTGCAGCGCTCCTGCTCCTACCTGCTACCCATGAGATGGCTGCTGGTCATCCGCACGCCCTCTTTTTGCGACGCCCCAAAGCTCACGTCCAGGGTCTGTGCAGAGTTCAGCAGTGTCTTGAGGGCTGCACGGTGCTCTGGAGTGTGCTGGATGATGTCGTCCGTGGCCTGAATGTACGTGTGTGCGTGCGTGCGTGCACGTGTATGAGTAGGTGTGTGTGTGTACGCACACGGGTGTGTGTGTACATGTAAGCGTGCATGTGTGGGTCTGAGAGTGAGTATGTGTATGTGCGTGCATGCTTGCGTGCATGTGTGTGTCTCAGCGTGTGTGTGTACGTGTAAGCGTGCGTGTGTGTGCGTGTGTGTGTGTCTGTGTGTGTGTGTGTGTGTGTGTGTGAGTGTGTGTGTGTGTGAGAGTGAGAGCACACATGCTAGACCTACTGGTCCTTTCCATAATTATGTGCGGAGTGCGCCTTTACACATCCAGTAAAGACTCATGCTCTAGCGCACACTGGACTCATGTTCTAGCACTACCTTAACTCCTCTCTCTCTCTCACCGTCTCACGGCCACCACAAACATCATAAACCTCCTTTCATTTCCCTTGCTAAACCACTATAGTGCTAGCACCAGCCTCCCACACACCGCTAACATTCAAAATGCTGCACACTCTACGTTATTGACTCACTGCAGTGCTAGCACCAGCCTCCCACGCGCTGCTAACATTCAAAATGCTGCACACTCTACGTTATTGACTCACTGCAGTGCTAGAACCAGCCTCCCACACGCCGCTAGCATTACAAAATGCTGCACACTCTACGTTATCGACTCACTGCAGTGCTAGCACCAGCCTCCCACGCGCTGCTAACATTCAAAATGCTGCACACTCTACGTTATTGACTCACTGCAGTGCTAGAACCAGCCTCCCCTTCCCCGCCCCACTCAGGAGCAGCCTCCATGCTGCACCCGCCGTAGGGGGGCGGACTGCTAATGAGTGCGGCATGCAGGACCTTGGCCAGATCGTGGGTGTCCTCCATTAACTGTGTGTGCGTGTGTGTATGTGTGTGTGTGCGCGTGCGTGTGTGTGTGTGTGTGTGTGTGTGTGCGCGTGCGTGGGTGTGCGTGTGCGTGTGCATGTGTGGGTGTGAGTGTGCGTGTGTGTGACCACGCTCCACAAGTCGTGTATGTGCGCAGCCCCGTGTGAAGGGGAAAGAACACACACACACAAGCCAACCAAAAACAACTGTATTGGGTTAGAGTTTAGACCCTAAAGTACACATGTGCACAAACAAGAGCCGACCAAAAGCAACTGTGTTGCACTCACATCTACACAAAGTAAGTACACACACTTCCACACACAAGCACAACCACACAAACACATACACAAGCGCACACGTGCACACACACGCACACGCACCTGCTGCAGCGTGGCTCGCACAACACACATGACCTCTGTGAGACAGATGCCTGGCTCTGCAGCCAAGGCAGCAGCAATGGCATCGCGAACACCGCCAGCATCCTTGGCAGCCATGGAACGATTCCGGTTGTGGCCTCCACCCTGTGTGTGCGCAAGTGTGTGTGTATGTATGTTTGTGTGTTTGTGTGTGTTTGTGTGTGTGTGTGTGTGTGTGTGTGTGTGTGTGTGTGTGTGTGTGTGTGTGTGTGTGTGTGTGTGTGAGTGTGTGTGTGTGTAAACAATTCCGGTCGTGACCTCCACCCTGTGTGTGCACAAGTGCGCAAGTGTGCGTGTGTGGAAACAATTCCGGTCATGGCCTCCACCCTGTGCGTGCGCAAGTGTGTGTGCACGTGTGTTCAGCTTAGACTAGACAGCAGCCCTCAACCTCCATAAAACCGCGCTTGCAGTGCTTACAGTGCTTGATTGAGAAGCAACAAATCAGATCAGTAGCCCTTACACCCCTGCGCGCCTGTGCTAGTACACTAACTAATTTGCTAGTAGGAGCAGAGGGAGCACACTCTTATTACTTTGCTAACATGAACAGTGGCAGGCAATCAAAGCATCTGCACACCACTACGCACCTGTGCGCTGCCCGCTTCACTGTTTGAGCAATAGCAGGCAAGAGAAGCACCCCCACACCATTACGCAATACACACCTGTACACTGCCTGCTTTTTTTGTATGAGAAGTAGCAGGCATCAAAAGCGCACGCACACCATTACGCACCTGTGCGCTACCTGCTTCACTATCTGAGCATTAGCAGGCAAGAGAGGCACCCCCACACCACTACGCACCTGTACGCTGCCTCCTTTATTGTGATAAGGTGCGGGGGTAGCGTAGGGTGAGGGTCCAAAACCACAGCCCATGCCGTCGTTGGAAGCAGAGGGCAGAGGCCCGTCGCGGTGACCAATGCTCATAGAGCGCACGGCCATGTTGTGCATGCGTGGGCGTTGCTGGTAAGCGGAGAAGGAAGGGGAGGCGCGGGCGCTGTTGTTGTTAAGACCCTGCAATGGTTTGGTGTGTCATGTTGTGCATGCGTGGGCGTTGCGGGTAATCAGAGAAGGAAGGGGAGGCGCGGGCGCTGTTATTGCCGAGACCCTGCAATCGTTTGGTGTGTCATGTTGTGCGTGCGTGGGCGTTGTCTGTACGCGGAGAAGGAAGGGGAAGAGCAAGCGTTGAGACCCTGAAATGGTTCGGTGTATGGGTGGAAGATGATCATTAGAAGCAAATGCAAGAGGGTCGTATGTTTGCAGAAACAGAGGGGTGCGCGGGGGCGTGGTTGATAGTGGCGTTAAGAGCATTGAGACCCTGCAGAAGTGAGGGACACGAACGGTTGATGTATTGAGTGCATTTTAAGCAGAGGGTCAGCACTTCTACGCATGGAGTTGTGTGTCTCAGGCGGTCTTCAGAGTTGCAGAACTCTAAGCAGCTACTGCTGCAAGGAGGCTGACATAGCAGCAAACCTGCACGTATGCAAGCTCGCCTGCGCGCGCACAAACGCGCACGCAACAGGGCTGCTCCCTTGCCCTGGTGTTGAGTGTCAAACTCTGGTATGAATAATTAGTGTCACAAGATGTATGGAAGCATGCCTGACCCATGTGCATACCCCTCACACCAGGGCTGCCCAATTGCATATGGTCTGCAAGCGGACATCTTGGGGTAGGTCTTTGGTGCAGTACACTCACACACACACATGCATGCAACATGTACTCATCACACACACAAAAACACGCACCAGGGCTCCTCCATTGCCAATGGTCTGTGAGCGTCCATGCTGGGGAGGGGGTGTCCGAGAGGGAGAGGGCCCAAACGCACCCCCCATCCCTTGACCGCCATTTTCGTTTGCTGCTGTTGCTTCAGGAATGTGTGCGTTGGCATGCAAGGGGGGAGGCTTGATCTGGATGCTGTTCAGCATGGTGCGCGCGGTCTGAGCAGGTTGACCACCTGTGTGTTTGCGCGTGTAATGAATGGGTATGTGCGTGTAGTGAATGGGTGTGCGTGTAGTAAAAGTGTGTTGCGTGCAGTGTATGTGCATGTGCGTGCGTGTAGTGAATGTGTATGCGTGTGCAGTGAATGTGAATGTGCATGCAGTTAATGTCACGAGAACCCAGGCAACTGCAAATGCGCTTGCACATAGAAATATGTGTATAAACGCACAGACAGACAGACAGACAGACAGACAGACAGACAGACAGACAGACAGACAGACAGACAGACAGACAGATAGGCAGACAGGCAGACAGGCAGACAGGCAGACAGGCAGGCAGGCACACACACACAGACACACACACAGAGAGAGAGAGAGAGAGAGAGTGAGGGAGAGAGAGAGAGTGTGAGAGAGAGAGAGAGAGAGAGAGAGAGAGAGAGAGAGAGAGAGTGAGAGAGAGAGAGAGAGAGTTAGAGAGAGAGAGAGAGAGAGAGAGAGAAAGAGTGTTTGAATTACACATATTAACTATAAGAAACACACCCATACCCATAGCCACACCTATACCCATACCCACACCCACAGCCACAGCCACACCCACACCCACACCCACACCCACACCCACACCCACACCCACACCCACACCCACACCCACAGCCACAGCCACACCCACAGCCACACCCACACCCACACCCCACCCGCACCACAAGCATGAAGCACAAGCATACACACTAGCACACACACCTAATCGGCTCAATCCTTCCAGGCCCCCCTCTTTTTCTCGCAGCAGGTCAGCTACGCTCATACTGTGCGTGCGGTTGTGGCGGGCAGTAGGCTGAGCAGGGGCATCTGCACACATAAAGAAGCAGCTGCGGCGCTCCAATTCCTGTGTGTGTATGTGTGTATGTGTGTATTTATGTGTGTGTATGTGTGTGTGTATGTGTGTGAGTATGTGTGTGTGTATGTGTGTATGTGTGTGTGTGTGTGGATGTATGTGTGTGTATGTACGTGTGTATGTGTGTGTATGTATCTGTCTGTCTGTCTGTCTGTCTGTCTGTCTGTATGTATGTACGTGTGCGTTTATAAAGAGGAGCGCTAGCATTCATGAAAAAGCATGTCAAGCGCCCCAGTCCTTATTAGCCTCTGTTTCAATGGACTGTGTGTAAAACATATAAATTTGTATGTGTGTGTGTGTGTGTGTGTGTGTGTGTGTGTGTGTGTGTGTGTGTGTGTGTGTGTGTGTGAGTATGTATGTGTGCAAGTGAGCATGCGTGTGGGCATTATGTGTATGCATCACTCCTGCTGTACAATGTAACTGTATCGAGCTTTTTTGATTTTTATTTGTAGGTAGGTGCAGAACAACGGAAACTGTGTGCAGGCAGCACAACCACACCCCGCACGAAGCAAAGAAACGGAACGACGTTTGGGCATTGGGTACTATAATTCTACCTATATCTATAATTCAACCTATATCTACCACAAAAAGAACAGAAGCAAAGAATGGGCATATCCAGTACAGGGCAGGGCTCGTCCAGCATTCCACATCCCTCTAGCACTCCCAGGCTCCAAGATGCCCCGAACCCACCGTGTCCCACACAGCAGCAAAGCTTGCTGTGTATTTTGCTAGCACAGCAGCGAGGCAGGCAGTGATTGTACGGCCAACCACACGCCGCCTGCGGGGACCGCCCCCTAGGGCAGCATCCAGCCAGTTGTCCAAGTTTGTCTGTGTGTGTGTGTGTATGTTTCCGTGTGCGTGTGTCTCTGTGCGTGCGCGTATGTGTTTATTTGCGCGTATGTGTTTATTTGCGTGAGTGTACATGTGTGTGTATGTGCGTGCATGCCTGTGTGCACTCGTGTGTGTGTATACATGCTTGCAAGACTCACGTTCAGCAGCCGCTGCAGCTCCACCACCGAGCCAGCCACCTTCTGCCGGCTGCTCAGGGGGTGCCACTGCTCACCCGCCAGGAGGCGCTGCACTTGGTTTGCTAGCTCGGTTGCACCAGTTACAACCCACCTGGTGTGTGTGTGTGTGTGTGTGTGTGTGTGTGTGTGTGTGTGTGTGTGTGTGTGTGTGTGGTTGCACCAGTTACGACCCACCTGGTGTTAGGAGAGGGAAGAGAGGGTGTCAGCACGCTATGATAAAAAAGGTGGTGGCAATGTGCCTGACTGACAATGAAGCTTGCAGCTATATAGGGTCGTGAAGAAATTTAAAAAATCAGCTCAGTTGCAAATTGCAACGTTACAACACGCTGCTTACCGGAACCTCTCTAATCATCAACAGTAAAAGTAAAAGTTCTTAGCTCCTTCATTCAGTAAGCGCCATCATGACTCGCTTGGCTGCGTTGACCATCACACACACAATGGAGGCTTTAATAGACTCATGGATTAAGGTGTAACAGGAGACTCTCCCTCAGCAGGCACACGCATACAGTAGACTAATTGCTCTACACACAAGCATTGTAAACGCCCATCTGTACCAAGCCGAGCGCAACATTATCAGTTGCACACACACACATGGTTTTGGATAGACATGCCTGTGCGCACCAATGCACACACCTGCACCTCCCTTCACACACACTCACTGGTCCAACGCACTCCCCCCACCTCTACACACACACACACACACACACACACACACACACACACACGTACACACACACATCACACACACACACACTCACTGGTCCAACGCACTCGCCCCACCTCTACACACACACACACACACACACACTTCCACACCCCCCTCACACATCTCACACACTCTGGTCCAACGCACTTCCCCCCCCATACGCACACACACATTACACACACTCACTGGTCAAGCGCCCGCGTGAAGGCAGTTTCAAAGTCCCAAAGCCGGAAAGGCTCCCCTCCAATCCGTTTCTTGCGCTGCGCTGCTCCCTTGGATCCCAAGAGGGGGGCCTTGGCTGCTTTACCTGAGCGCGCACACACATAGTGCATGTGAACGTAAGTGCACACACATAGTGCATGTGAACGTAAGTGCACACACATAGTGCATGTGGACGTAAGTGCACACACATAGTGCATGTCAACGTAAGTGCACACACATAGTGCATGTCAACGTAAGTGCACACACATAGTGCATGTCAACGTAAGTGCACACACAGGTTGCATGCACACGCAAGCAAAGGGCGGCTAAGCTATAGGAGGCAGGAAAACAATACACATACCAATTTAATACCGGGTACCTTCAATAATTCCCCCATAGCGAAGGAAAAGAAAAAGGTCAATGGAGCCAAGGCGAATGCACTTCTACACACCATACTTTAACACCGCTCAAACACCCTTTTTAGCCAAACCTACACCCTTTCTAGCCAAACCTGCACATGCTCCTTGCGCAGAGCTGGCATACTGCCTCCCAACATACACAAAGTACTCTGCGTGTCTTAAGGGTCGATGAATGCTCACCTTCACCCTCTGACTCTGATACCGCAAGCCAGGAAAGAAAAAGGTGACCCACCTTTTCCTCCCTGCTGCTGCTGCTGCTGCTGCTGCTGCTGCTGCTGCAGCTGCTGTTGGTGCTGCTCTAGCACGTGTTCAGTATGCGCAGGGTTGAGGGACACTGCAAGGCCTGTGGTCAGCAGCTGGTGGTGGTGCTGGGCAAGAGCAGCCTCTAGCTGCTGCATAGCCTGTGTGTGTATGCGTGTGTGTGTGTGTATGCGTGTGTGTGTGAGAGAGAGTGTGTGTGTGTGTGTGCGTGTGTGTGTGTGTGTGTGTGTGTGTGTGTGTGTGTGTGTGTGTGTGAGGAAGCATATGTGTGCGAGCGTGCATGAGTGTGTTTGCATGTGTGTACATGTATGTGTGTGCATGAGTGTGTTTGCATGTGTGTGCACGTGTGTGTTTACGCATGTGCATATGCACAGTGTCTGTGCTTGCTCTGAGTGTAGGTGAGCCTCTGTAGGTGAGGTCTGCTGCGTGCAAGCCAGTGTGTGCGTGTTTGTCCACTGCATTCCACTCCATCAAACAGCACACGCCTTTTGTTCACTCACAAATTTACAACTCCCACACGAGTTACTTCTTTCCCTGTACCCTCCCTATGGAATCACACTTTGGATGATTTAGTATTAAGTATTAACATGATTAGTAGGCTGTGCATTGTGTTGATTGTGGTATACTGTGTAGGTTGGTTGTGTGTGGTAGGTTGTGGTATACTGTGTAGGTTGGTTGTGTGTCGTAGGTTGTGGTATATTGTGCAGGTGGGTTGTGTGTTGCGTGTGAAGTAGGCGATCTATATTGTGCAACCAAACACATTTTTTATAGGCTAGCAGTTGCTCTTCGAAAAACACACATCATATCAGGCAAGCACTTGCCTACATTTCGTTCTTTCAGTAACACACACCACACATCATAGCAGGCAATTAACTATCTACGTTTTGTTGTTTAAATAACATACACCACACATCATAGCAGGCAAGCACTTGTCCACGTTTTGTCCTTTCAATAACATACAGCACACATCATAGCAAGGCAGCAACTCAGACCCCTGTGTGACCATACAGTTCACCCCCACCCTCATAGCTTGCCCAATGTTGCCAGGGTTTTGCTTAAACAGCGCCTCCAAATGTGCACTCAGCAGGGTGTAGCGCTTGCGGCAGTTCTTCAGCGCAAACCCTGACAGACCAGGCAAGGCACCCTGCATTTGAAGCGAGCAAAATGATTTGAAGCACCGTGTCGTGCACTCAACAACACAATGCTCTTGCGGCAGTTCTTCAGCGCAAACTCTGACAGACCAGGCAAGGCACCCTGCATTTGAATCGAACAAAATAATTTGAGGCACTGTGTCGTGCACTCAACGACACAAAGCGTGTCGTGCACTCAACAACACAAAGCGCTTGCGGCAGTTCTTCAGCACAAACCCTGACAGACCAGGCAAGGCGTCCTGTATTTTCCACAGTCTTTACAAATTTTTTCGAGCGAGCCACCACTGAATCTTTCTGCCTGCATTTTTTGCAGACAAATAAAGGAAAAAATAGGCTATCCATTGCAACTCTCAGGTCCAAAATAGTGAAGGGAAAGGGAGGATATAGCCAAGATTGGCTTACTGGGAGTGTTTGGCTTGCAAAGGGGTGGGCCGTTCATGGGGGCCGTTCATAAGGACAGCCACTTTGGGCATGCGCATGTCTTGAGCAAGATTGGAATGCTACCATAGTTGACACTCATCATATACACCACAAAACGTGGTTGTCCAGGTTTCTTTGCAATTGTGGATGAAGTGGAAAATGCACACTTGTGTATGTACGGGAGGGTAGTATGAATCGCTTAAAAAAGGTTTCTTTGCAATTGTGGATGAAGTGGAAATATCAAAAGCAGATACTATACATCAAATAGAAGAGCTTCAAGCAAACCAAACACACTGGTATATCCATGGATGGTATTCAGGAGGATAAGCACAACAACCACTTGTGCAAGTACACCTGGATGTCCAGGCATTGATATATACAGCGATAGAAGTAATATACAGATGCACACACATATACGCACATACACACAAGCGTAAACAAGCACACACACACATACAGCTGCACGTACACACACACAGCAATACCTGGATGTCTAGGTCTCTCTGCAGGTCCTCCGTTGCACGGGTGACTTCATGCACCACTTCCATGGTTGCCTGCGTACAACATTGCATACAAGCGCGTGAAACACATGAAAAGTAAAGGTATTTAGTCTTACACACCCACACCCACACCCACACCCTATGACACATTTACATACACAAACAAATACACACACCTCACCCCCATGCACGCACGCACACACCCACACACACGCACACACACATCACCCCCATGCACGCACACACACACCCACACGCACACACACACATCACCCCCATGCACGCACACACACGTAAAAACATACAGCCCCATACCCATACCCACTAAATTACACCCATACCGATTTTGCGCGAACCAAACATCCACCCACACCAATACCCAAACCGACAGCCACACCCATACCCACCACCCACACCCACACCCACACCCACACCCACACCCACACCCACACCCACACCCACATCCACACCCATACCCACACCCACACCCACACCCACAAACACAC
>Ga0307968_1004295_pt1 | contig 11650 bp, 7 predicted proteins | sample OrgLakmetagen650_FD_201834 | JGI IMG/M metagenome (GOLD analysis project Ga0307968, IMG submission 201834) | Saline water microbial communities from Organic Lake, Antarctica - #650 | ecosystem: Environmental > Aquatic > Non-marine Saline and Alkaline > Saline | place: Antarctica: Organic Lake... | reverse complement strand
TCACTCCCCTCTGCGTCACTCCCCTCCTCCTCACTCCCCTCCTCGCTGTCCTCACTGCTGCTGCCCTCACTGCTGCTGTCCTTGCGCTGCCTTTTCAATGTCTTTTTCTTTTTTGGGCATGCTGCTGCTGCTGCTGCTGCTGCTGCTGTCTGGGATCGTCAAAACTCAAAAGTTATTAATAAATTCAATCCGCACCAATCCGCACCCCCTCAACTATTTATATATTTCAGGGGGTGTGAGCTCGCCGCCACCCCCAAAAACAATATTTTTGCGGCGTGATATATTGTTCGTACGGTACTTCCAATTTGCAAGGTGGGGAAGGCAACATGCTGTGCACTGTACCGGTCTTGTACCATCCATGTGCTCACGCTTTCCCTTTGTTTGTTGCTTATGTGCAGGTGGCACTAGCTAGGGATCGGCTGAAACAAGAGGGAACAGACAAGGCTGGGGAGTTGGGCGTAAAAAAGGAAGAGGACAGCACCGGAGTAGTAGGCAAGTTTGGATGTGCACTGGCCTTGCTGTTGAGTTGTGCACTCATAATTTGTATTCATAGAACGTTCAATACCGTGGCTTGCTTACACTCGTAGGATTGCGAATAGGTTGAATGTGCTTAAAATATCTTGTAAATGTGCTTTTCGTAGCACCTTCCTCGCTGTGTCAAGCCGCACCAAAATTGTGCACTATGTATTACCTGCCTGCTCATCACATGTCCTCCATGCTTTTCTGGGTTGCAGGAACGGCAGCAGTTAGTGGAGAATTAGCAAGCACGTCAGGAAACCAACACCCTGCTGCAGCCCTCAACGGGTCTTCCAAAGAGGGGAAGTCACAGGGGCAAAAGCCGCTCAGCCGTTTGCAGAGAGCAGGTGTTGAATCGCCTCCAGAGAGAGTGGCAGAGGCAAAGGAAACCCAGCGAGAAGACCTCGCAGCAAGGGTGCACTTCAAAAAGACGGATGAGCAAGTGCAAGCCATGGACAAGGTTGGGGGGGGGGGGTCAGAGGGAGAGGAGGGGGAAGAAGTTGAAGACGAGCTGGTGGCGGGAGTTGGTCAGCAAGGAGGAGGAGACTCGGACGATGAACTCATGGACTATGATTGAATCTTGGTTGATTGAAGTAAATAGGACATGGCAACCATCTTACAGGCTAATATAATGGAGACATGCAAACGTACGATCTTGAGAAAAAAGAAAATATACTAGAACAAGACAAGGGAGGGAGCGTCGCTAGCGATGCTGACAAATTAGCGAAGCCCATCATGCGCGCAATGTGTGCGTGCAAATGCATGAGTGCGTACGTACGTGCACGTGTATGTGTGTGTGTGTGTGCTCGCGCACGTGTGTGCACGTGTGCGTGCTCGCCTGTGTGTGCCTTGCTGTCCCACAGATGCTGCAGTGGTGTGCATGACGCTGTGCTGGAGCAGCTTTTGCTGAAGCAGGCGTAAGGATGTGCTGCTGCTGCTGTTCCCTGCCTATTGAGAGGGCAGGAGCAAGCATGGTGCCCGGGCTGGCCACGATGCCTGAACTCTGCTTCAACACACAGTGCGCAGCAAGCACCTGCACCGTGCACTCGATGCCTTGCGAGCAGTCATGGTCAACCGCGAACTTTGCTATTCAAATACAACCAATGGCTCCTGACACAGCATCTGCAGCCACGTAAGTGTGCCTATGGACACTGCACCATCAGAAACTCGTCCGGGGGCCTGGCTGAGGAATCCTGGGCAGCTTCCTAGAGCTTGTTCCAAACATAAAAGTTTGCCCCAAAACTTCACACACAGCACCCCAGGGTCCCAGAATTAATCTGGTGCGGTACAAGTTTTTTTTGTTAGGAGTTTATGTCGAGTCTCAGCCCAAGAGGTGGCCTGGGTAAGGTTAAGGTTACATCACTATATATGCCTCGAAGGGCATCTCAGCGGAAGCTTGGAAAAAGCCTGCAACCTAACCTATGTAAACAAAGGGGAGGCGACTAAGATAAGAAAGAGAAAGAGATGGAAAAAGGTCTAGGCTGGAGAAGAAAAGGAGAGTGGCCTGGGTAAGCCTGGGGAGGCCTGTGAGAAGTGTGGTGGGAAGGAGTCAACGCTAGGGGCTCACGCAAAAGAATTTGCAACAAGGCTATGAAACCAAGAGCCATCAACTGATCAACATCACCTGATCAAAATCAAGTACTGTACGGACAATTATCCTACCCAACAAGGCCAGCAGAAGGCCCAAGAACAACATAAAGGTAAGGTAAGGTTACATCACTATATATGCCTCAAAGGGCATCTCAGCGGAAGTTTGGCAAAAGTCTGAAACCGTGAAACACCACACCTGGCTAAACAAAAAAATTAGCTAGAGGAAACATGAAACAGATGTAGAAAAGAAGGTGTATAGAGAAAGAGAACGTTTGTTTTGAAGAAGCGCGAAAAAGAGAAGGCATCAAGATTGCGAGGATTAGCTTTTCATATGTCTCAAGACGTGTAAGAAGCCTCAGTCCGGAAGCAGGAAACCAGAGGCTGAGAGAGCCTCACAAAACCAGGAGTGCCAAGAGAACAAGTGCAGTGGAGCAGAAGAGAGAACAAAGGACACATGCAGCCCCCAAAAACAGCGCCTCTCTCTCCTCTCTAGCTGCCCACCCCACCAGCTCACCCAGCTATAGCAGACCAGTCAGATGCTTTCCTCCACAACCCCTAATTGAAACCGTGAGCCAGGGCATGCCTCCTGGCCGCGAAGGGAGCCGGTGCCTAACTCGCCAGGAGCAGATCGCAAGCTACAGCCCTTTGTGACTGCTGCCACGGCTACCATGTTGAGGGCTGCCGTGTTGCTCCGCCGTATGAGTCTTAGCCGCTCCCGAGTATTTCCGGGCGTGTGCGCGGAGGCACAAGCCAAAAACACCGGAAGAACAACATGAGCTATGCCTCGCTTACTAGGGCACCCTAAAATCCTTCACACCACTCTACCAGGAGCGATAGGCACCATTTACAGCAGCCACACAAGGCACTACACCCGCTCCACAGCCTCGGAGTTACTGGTCTACATGCCACAGCACTCATGAGGAAATTAGCTTGCATGCCATCATATCCGCAACAAAAATCATTCAAACCAGATGCGACGCTAAACATAACCCTCAAACAATTCTGAGCAACACTCCTGTTGGTGTGCAGGTCTTTGGGACCACCAACCACCTGATCACCACTGAAAGCCATTCGTCTCTTATTCTCCAGGTGGGATGTTGTGGCTCTGCATCTGTTGGGCAGTGTAGGATGTAAAATAAAGCATGCCGAATGCTTCCTGATAGTGTTGATAAAAGAAAAAAAGAAAAAACCAAGCAGGCAGTGAAAGCCACTCCCCACATTAAATTTAGGAAAAGGATGGAGCCACTTTGGTACCGAGTACCGTAAAACTCCTCCACCGCGAAAAGGAACGGAAAAATCAATGGGGATCAAGAGGGTTGCAGGCTTGGCCTGAAACCGGCTCCTGATAAGGGTTGATAACAGTACTGGAAAGGCACGTCTGGTATGGATCCATGGTCCGGACAAGTTTAGCAGCAAAGCTCACAGAGTGCACATAGCATGGAGCTTGGAGCTTGGAGAGGGATTGGACGTCAATTCGTCTCAGTAACCATGCAACCCTCTCAGTAATATTACTGCACCAGCTGTTACGTATACTGCACGAAACACCGGTCCTTGATTGCGATTGCTAGCTCCCTAAAGTATCATATTTTATGCTTGATTGCATAATAGGAATATATTCTAGTATGCTAGTAATGCCGGCAGCTTTAACTGACAGCAGAAATATCGAGGTGGGACATCAATGAAGCAGTGCGAGACAAAATTAAGGTCAAGGGCTGACGAATCGGGTCAGCAGTGCCCAGCAGAAACCTCCTTGGCTACCAGCCAGCATATATATTCCTATTATAAAGTAATGGGTTCCTTCCAAAGCTTGATTTCCAACAAATAATAATTAACGGATGCAAGGACCAAGGTGAACACGTGAATTTGTTAAATTAATTTGTTGTTTGAGATTTTCAAATTGGGGTTGGCCGTACGCGCATTTTGGCCTTTTTCGGTGGCCGGGCAGCAGGGGACAATCCATCGCGCACCTCTCCCCTACACACCCCTTCAGGCGCGGTGGTAGAGCCACAATGTTTTCGACGAACCTACCACAAACCAGCTGCAGTAGTTTCAGACAAATTTTGATGTTCCCTTCGTTCGCAGGAGCCTCCAGCAACCGAGGCTGTGGTGAACACCACCGGGCAACCGTCTGCTGCAGGCTGGCGTCTGTGCGAACGCCCTAAAGGCCTGGCCAACAGCAGGTGTGTGGTGCGTGCTGCATTAACAATTGAAAGCGACGACCTGTAAACACTGATGGTGGTGCCGACACGCAGAGCGCGTACAGCAGGATGTTTTGATTTGATGAGCTGTGCTTTTACCATGACACTGGGGGAACTGCTGCCTCCATCGAGGCCAACAGCAATGGAAATTCCAACCACCAATTCTTGCATTACCCATCATCACGCATGCATGCTTGCACGTCATCATTCCAGCATGCCCGGGCGTAGCCAGCTGCTAGTTGACCCGCCGCACCCTAGGTGTGCGTGATGATTATGCAGCTACACAACACAGCTTATGTGGGAAAGGAATGATGAATAATGATAGGGACCCTCTGCAATTACCTGCACATGCTCATCACCTGGGAGGGTGCGTGGCGGCGCACGGCGGCAGCAGTAAAAATAATGGGGAACCACTCCGCCATGGCTGATGGCAGTGGACTCACGTGCACGCATACTCTCAGACAACCACGAACTCAAGCACAGAAGTATTGCAAGTAATTACAAGCACACTAAACTGAAGGAGCTGGTGAAACTGCCTGCTAAAATTGCCCACACGCACCAGCATGCCAGAACAAGCACCTGCTGCACGACTGCGCAGTAGTGCAGATGCTGTTTCTGACCAAATTAATCGGACAATCTATGGCGACCTCCCAAAACAGACCAAATAATTAATGTACACAATTTCCCTTTTCTAATAGGTCTTGCTTATTAGCGTAGCCTCGCCGAAGCTTATTTGCTGGCTTCTTGCTTTGAGCACCATATTCCAGCAGCCTTCATCGGTGATCACCAAATGGGAAAACACCACACAGGGAACTTTTCAATGCGAAAGTCATCATGGACGCAGTCTCAATCAGGGTTGTTGTTGATCATGACGACAGAAAGTGTGTGTGCTTGGATGTTCCTTGTACAATCATGCTTTCACTGTATGCTGCTGCTAGCTAGCGCGAAGAGGACGTGCCCCTAGTAGTGCTCCGTCGTTACACCTACCTGTACTGTGGGAAAACAAATAAGTTTCTACCCCCGCCCTTTGCACAGCAGCTTGGGTTCTGCTATTTTAATTTGGAAGGCATGCTGAATGCAAATTTCAAAAGATTTTAAGTGATAATCAATTTAAAACAAGGTTTATCTTTTTTGAGTTTTCCACTTTTGCTTGAGATGTCTTGATGCGACGTGCACTTGCAGGGGAACCACAAGCTGCGGTACAATGAGCAACCAGCAGGCGCCAGGTGCCATCCACAGAGGACCCAGATTGATAGATGACGTCTTGGGGAGCCCAGCAGAGAGAGTTGACGTCAATAGATTTCCTGACGACTCCTTTCTGCTGTCAAACTTCAACCAGCCCACACGCACCAGCAGGACCCTCTCTGCCGACGGGATGGGGATAGCTGGGGCAGTAGGAAGGGTGAGGTCGGCATCAGGTGATGCATTCCACCACGAGCAGCAGGCCAGGACCACGTCCACGTCAAGCCGTCCTTCCCTGGGGGCAGACTCTGGCGAGCTAGGCATGTCGCAGGTCAAGAGCCGGTTTGGCCATGTGCCCTACTCCCAGCAGCAGTATCATAAGAGCAGCGTGAGCGAGGGGCAGCAATGCAGCCAGGGTCAGCTTTTGCTTGAACGTTCGGAATGTCAGAAAACACCTGCAAAGCAAGAACCTTCTGCTCCAGTTGACCCTGGTACTGGCAAGCAGGTAGGTGTGCATTTCTAGGGTATGGCTACAAGAAGTCACAATTTCTCTCATCCTTGTCGTGCATTTATTTTTTTGTGGCTGGATCAGCAACTAATTTCTCTGTCCATGCGCTTCTATTGCTACAGGTTTGCACATTTTACATGCGGACTGGGACTTGTGCATACAGAGATCGCTGCAAGTAGGTATCCGGTTCCTGTAGTTGTTCCTTTCCTCAAGGTCGTTTGTTTCCATTTCTGTTGGATTTGTAAGCATTTAGGATGTTCAGGTTGCCCTTGCTCGCACCATCCTTGTTTCTGCTGTAGTACAACATGTAAAATCAGATTGGCCAATTATATGACTATACTTGACGTATACGCGCTATAGTCAGGTACCATCAGGGCAAGGACGACTAGGTAGACCTGGTATCAACGACTGGTGACCTAAACCTTTTTGAATACCAGGAGGCAGTTGTTTTGATATTACAGCACGTTCAGGGGTGCCACCAATTGGTAACTGGTAGCCTATATATAGGCCAGAGGCACAAACATCTGATACTCTGTGATGCTGTACAGCCGAAATCAAGTGAATGCTAGATCAACGGAAACAGAACAGTAAGCTTCCTCTAATTATGTTTAAGTCTATGGTTCTGATGAAGGGCTGAACTCGCATATCCAATACATAGACTACCAAAATCTAAAAAAATCTGGGAGCAAGGCCTGCAACTGGGTGAGATGCAGGTATAGATAGTGCAAATCGTTGCATGTTGAGAAGAGGGGAATTGTAGCCTTGGACATGTGAACGCAGCTGGTTGCATACATAGGCAAGCTGTTCCACTGTTTCATGGTTGGGACAACCCCTGTCTGCAATCCTGCAATGGGATATTCGCACAAAGGCGGCTGCAGACGTATGTGCATGAAGCTAAGAAGGTCAATTACTTGCAGCTCCCGGTGTCAAGAGGGACTCAGTACCACCATCATCATTTGCTTCACATTGTGTCAAATGCAAGTGACATTGTGTCAAATGCAAGTGGTAGGAAACAAATGTAATCAGTTAGAAGCGAAAGAAAGAGGAATCAATGCAAATATTGTGAAGCTTCCTTCCTTAAAGCCAGAGCTACCACTTCTGCAGAAATTCAGCAGAGGGTATTATCTGTTATCTGAGGCCCAAAATGGGTATGTTTTTTGCATGCTCCTAGGGTACGTGTCCCGTGAATGGCACCTTTCAAGCTCAGCACGGAGCTTCCAATGCCGCTGAGCTTGAAAGGTGTCATTTACGAATCCGTGCCTAATCAGCCGCGGCGTGAACCCCACTTTTTGAGCAGCCATATGCTGTATTGTCCAGCCAGCGCACCAAACTGAGTGTTTTTTTGTGTTTTGAAATCCTTGCAATAAATAAATATCATGCAAAAAGTATGGAGCAAAAACACCAAGTGGTTGGCAAGATGTGCACATCCATGCACCATTCCCCATGCAAAGCACCCATCTAGGGTTTAGGTACACGATGTGTGCATTTAGTCCTGACATTCCTTACGCGGGGCGACTTGACTAAATCTGATCACATGCTCTGGTAGCTTATAAAGTCAGCATCAGTGTGAAGCTAGATTGGGTCCAATTTGATGAGGTAATGTGTAATTAGTTGCCCCTTTAATGCAGAAATGAGCATGTTTAGACTTTTGCTCAGATAACCCCCTCTGGAAATTTAGGAGGTCTGGGCCTCACCACCACCTTGTGTGTAACTGTATGTAAACGGTGCACGTACAGCAGTCCTTCCCTTTCTTACCCCTTATTTACTGTCTCTGCTGTAAACGCATGCAACAGGTTTGTGCACCCCCTGCACTGCCCTCCCCCACAGCTAAACTCCCGCGGGTACCCATTTCGTGCAGAAGAGTTTGACTGCGTACATTACAGCAAAAAGGTAGTGGGGTTGAGCTATGTTAGTGATGCTGCAGCATGAGACCCTCATCTTTTGCCCCAAAATTGGTACTGTATCTTGGGTAATCAAGTTCTCTCTGGTGGGCTCTTACGGCATTACACTTTTGAGGCACAGCAGCAACCCCTCATTCAGTTGCTGATCTAGCGAGTTACTTGCCTGGACAATATCTAGTCCTCGTTACTGCCTTCTTTAAGAGTTCCTTGTCACTTTGAAGTAAGAGTTGCATGCTTGGCAACTTAGTCAGCTGCTGGATGCTTACAGTTGCCTGTCTGAAAGCAAAAGTTAGACAGGGATCAGGTAGGTCGCAGGCAGAGACCTAAGCATTGTGTGCCTATTCACACGCAGGACTGGTGTGCTTTTCGGGTGACCTGTTAGTACAACCACCCAAAGAGCATGGGCATGAACATGTGCCTATTAACATGTGCCTATTAACATGTGCCTATTCACATGTGCCTATTCACATGTGCCTATTCACATGTGCCTATTCACACGCAGGGCTGGTGTGCTTTTGGGGTGACCTGCAAGTACAACCACCCGGAGAGCATGGGCATGAACCTTATGGGCCCCTCTGCGTTGGCCACCATGGGCTCCACCTTGCCATACATGGCCCCCAGCATGATCAACCCCGCAGCCTTTCGCTCCACACCGCCCCTGCTCTTGCAGCGGCCGCAGATGCAAGCACCTAAGGGATTGCAACCCTTAGTCCAACCGCGTGGCGTGCATCACCACCACCAGCTCCAGCAGCAATTGGCACACCAGCAGCAGCAACAGCAGCAGCAGCAAGAGCAAGCCATGTATTGGGCTGTGGCACAAGATCCTGAAGATGTCTTCACCCAGAACCTGGCCAATCAATTGATGCAGGGGATGCCTGTAGCTGCTCCGACACCCACCATGTCCCCCAGCTCTTACATGCAGCCCGTGCTGGTCCCTATGCCCAGCTTCCAACAGGTGCCTGGGAATCAACAGCTGCTATGCTCACCCTCTAACATGATGGCACTCGGGAGTGGCAGTAGTGCTTTAAACCCCGCAGCACGGTACAGTGGAGGTGGGCAAAGCACGGCCCTCGCACATCAAAGTCTGCTTCAGCCCATGTATGCCCAGGGAAGTGGCCTTCCTTCACCCTGGACAGATAATTATGACACTGCTATGCTAGGTGAGGCTCACTATTTAAGGCGCCCCAGTTAGCAAACTGGCATTTCTGATCAATCACTCACGCGTTCTCGCAGCCCCCCCCCTACGCGCATACACACACACGCTGCATAAACGCATGCATGCACACCATACTATACTTGTATCACCGCGTACAGTGAACGTTTCTGACCCCTTACAAGGTGTCGCGGACAAGTGTAATACTCAAATTATCAGGACTATTTGCTTTCCAAGGCGTGCTTGTTTTTAATGTTTCCATTGGTTAAAAACAAGTGGAGGCCCTCCTTGATCTAAAAAGTGCCAAAGGCCCTCGCATAAGCTTCCTTTGTGATTAAATGTTGCCTCCCTTGCATTGCTCGCGTTTGGGTTTGTATTCAAGTTTGCTTCTTGGGTTTTATCAAATCTCGCATTGGCTGCGGTATAGTAAGGTAAACAAATGCATACACAAGCAAATAGACAGGCAGACTGACTGACTGGCGAACTGATTGTCATTCAGTCAGGTAAGCCAGCTAACTCCAACGTGTCTATATTCACATACAACGCAGGAGGGTTAAGGGAGGCTGATTTGGCACATTCAATGTCTCAGCTCCAGCTGCAGCAACCTGACGATCACAAAGAAGCAGGCAGATGGCAATGAGCAAAACGACATTGTGACTGTATCAAGTGGTCAGCACGGTGATGAATGTGGGGGATTCACTGTGACCGCGGTAGCACTGCTGCAGTGATCACGGCAGTGAAAATTGAAAGTAAAATACTGCTGGTGTGTATCTTATGATGGAGCACTTTCTGCAAAAAGTATTGCTATACCAGGACGCTTCTAAGCAACTTGAAGTTGTAAAGGTACATTGTATGTGTGCGTGTGCGTGCATCCATGAGTTTTAGGGATCCATAAGGCTAAGTAAGTGGGCTGCTGAGTGGACATGAAGCATCTTGTTATCATGTGGCAAGGTGATGCTTTCTTGCGTGTTAATTACTTTGCACATAGCAATGAGCATAGTCATTTTTTTGTTCTGGCGTAGAAACAAGATGCTTTGTTGGGCACAACACCCTGAGTAAGGGAATGCAAAGAAGGGGAAAAGGATCAAAGCCTCTGTTGCTTCAGATTGCGCTTTTGATGCTTTGTTGCCCCTGAGCTTCTGCTTGGCTTGATCCTTCTACAATGAGTACTGCATAGCAACTCTGTGCCTTTATACAGTATCACATTGGCTTTTGGGATAGGGAAAAGAGCCGATGAGGCTGCCACATCTGGCAGCTGATGAGCTTGTATGACCGTGAGGAGTGCTGTGCTACTGGAGTTAGGTAGTACCTGTAAGACGTCATGTAGGTAAACAATTGTTTGAGTGGCACATATTAGTTTATGGCTACATTGCATAATTTTGTCCTTGGCAGCACGCTGTGCAATTAAACACAGCTGGCGGCTTGGTTTATTCCAAGTTGTACCTGTATCTGCGGTTTCAGATGATCACTAGTTGATTTGTACTAGGTGTGGATATGCTTTAAGTAGGAAATCGATGTCATGGCGCAGCAGTGTTCTAGGCACAGGCAACGACCTGCAATAATAATATTAGTTAGTGTACTTTGAGCCCGTACTGGTGTGACGTGCGGCAGGTCCAGGTTCTGCACAGAAGCAGTGCCTGTCCACTTATCCGTGCATGCAGACAAGTTTTCTGGACCTTATTGAGGCGCTGCTACAGAGGATGGTTTAATTCAAGCAACCAAGGGAAATTGCACCCACCTCCCGTTTTTTGGTCGGGGTGCATTTGTGGCAAATTGTTGATGGTCGATGTCCTTAACTTTGTAAGGAACATGCCATCATACAAGGCTTGCTTAAATGTGTTGTGCTTATGAGCGTGGAGTGTTTTAATGTTCTGCAGCATTCCTTGTGAGTATCTTACCTCTTTTCCTCAAGGGGTCACTCTTGTCCTTCCAAATAGCTCATCTACCACCCTTCTGCCCTTGAAAATCGCTGCTAAAACGCACTCACTCTATTTGCTCTTGTGTTATTGTTCCCATGTTGTTGGTGGCATCTATTTTTTAGAGAGCTGTTAAAATTTAATGCATGGTTAACTTGTCCTAGGACGGTCGTGACCGTGTGCTCCTCCAACACAGGAGACTGGTTTTACAAGTGCACACCTTAAGCTTTTATACAGTCTGCTTAAGTGCAGCAATCTTGAACGCATGTGCCTTTTTATATTTCTGGCAGATTCTCACTAGTAGAGAACTATTAAATCTTTGCTTTGTAATATTCTTTCGGTGCGTCCAGCGCTCGTGTGTGTTTTGTTCACTACCGGCGTATAATATCGCTATCGTGCAGCTTTTTGTGTCTTTAATATCTTTTAAATAGTAAGAAGGTAAGCAGAATTTTGTGTGTAATAATGGGATTTTACTGATTTTACCTTCATCAGAATATGGTGATCTTTGGTGGGTTGAGAGCTATCCTCTGCCAGAAAAGCAGTGCCAGTAACAACTTATCTTACAATGGTTACAATTGGGGGTGACCTTCAGCCAGGTTGTTTGGCTGATCGGCTGCTGACTGGTCTCGGCCAGCCACAAATAAATCCATAAGCTCAGAAAGAAAAAGAAAAAGTCTATTGTTCTG
>Ga0307968_1004292_pt1 | contig 11654 bp, 12 predicted proteins | sample OrgLakmetagen650_FD_201834 | JGI IMG/M metagenome (GOLD analysis project Ga0307968, IMG submission 201834) | Saline water microbial communities from Organic Lake, Antarctica - #650 | ecosystem: Environmental > Aquatic > Non-marine Saline and Alkaline > Saline | place: Antarctica: Organic Lake... | reverse complement strand
GTGAAGAGGAGACGGCGAGGCTGGTCTCCTGATAACCATGCATAACCAACACAGGTCGCCAGACCCGACAAAAATTGAGAGAGCCACTGCAACGAGTACAGTGGCTCTATTTTTTTATTTTCTTTCCTATGCTTCAAATCTGCAGTAGACTCTTGCATGGGAATAGCACGCCCAGTTTGATCAGCTCGTACATACAACTCACACCCACGCAGTCCTTGAAAAGCGCTCAGCAATTGAGCTGTCCAGCAGGCACCTGAACGAGGCTGCAAATTGAGATCAGCCTGGACTACCCTCCGCATAGTGTCACAAGTCACAAGTCACAATTGGTATTAAGGATAGTTGAAAAGCGTGTCAGCTGACCGAAACCACTAGAATTGCAACGGTTCATGTCCACATCCTCGTAGCACAGCCCAGTTAGTGGTAGACCGCTTTACACCTAACGTGCCCTTCAGAAAATGCAAATGAAGCGTAGACAGCGAGCTAGAGAACTCCCTGCCAAAAAACCAGTACCCCATACTTGACCACCATACCAGCTGAACAATTATGGTTACAATGTATCCACAGCTAGAGGTTCCTAGCACGTAATTATTCGTTAACATGCGATCTTCGGGACCTCTGGGATGCCCTGTTGGCCAACTTGAACTGGTTGCATTTCAGACTTGGGTTAGCAACTGCAGCTCAACTACGGGGCCCATCAGGTGCCTTAAAAAAATGTATCCGACATCTCATCACCTGAATTAATTCGAAGCGAAACCCATGACCGAAGCCGTGCAGTATATTATTTGAATTCTATTAATACCCTAATAGGATTCTTACAGTGTTGGATCACGTTCTGGATCGAGTATTTAAATTTATTCATTAATATAATTTTAATATAATTGATTAGAATGTTCTTTACTGGCGATAGTCAGAAGAAGAAGATTGCTCTTGGGGGGCGGAGCCGTGTGGAGGAAACAAGAGAGCAGGTAAGGTTGCTCAACAGATCTGTTGATGCATGGATGTGGTCAAAGAGGGCTTGCCATTGTCTTGCCTCATGCGCACGCACACGCGCACTCACACACACACACACACACACACACGCACACGCGCACACACACACACACATATATACACATACATACACACAAACAAACACAAACACCCACACGCACGCACGCACGCACACACACACACACACACACACACACACACACACACACACATACACACACACACACTTGGACGCGCACACACACACACACACACACACACACACACACATACACACACACATAAACACACACACTCACATATACACACATATGCACACGCTCACACATATACACACATTTACATGCACAAACAAGCGCACACACATACACACACAAAACACACACACATACACACGCACTCACAACACACACAATACACATATACACACACTCACACATACACATTACCACACACAAACAGGCGCGCACACACGCGCGCACGCACACACACATACACACACTCACATATACACATGTACACACACAAACAGGCACGCATACACACACACGCGCACACACGCGCACACACACATACACACACACGCCTAGCTCCATGTGCGATCCATATGCAGGTCCTAGAGCGTACTCGTTTAGAGCGAGAGAAGCGCAAGCAGAACCGCCTCGAGAATGCTTCAGCCCTTAAGATTCAGGTATGCAAATTACTGTACTGCATACCCTGCTTCTTCTCCCAGCAGCAGAACCTCCCAGCTGCACTTCTTCTCCTTTATCTGTTCAATCTCTCTCTCTCTCTCTCTCTCTCTATATATATATATTATATATATATATGGCATAGCTGTCTAGTGTTACACCAGCATAGTGTTACAGCACAGTGTCACAGCAGCCTAGTTTTACATCAGTCTAGTGTCACAGCACAGTGTCACAGCATAGTGTCACAGCTGTCTAGTGTTTCACCAGCATAGTGTTACAGCACAGTGTCACAGCAGCCTAGTTTTACAGCATAGTGATACACCATTCTAGTGTCACAGCCCCTCCTGCACCTGCTGATCCATTCCGTCCCTTCCTGCCAATCACTCTCCTAGGCCGTGTGGCGTGGCTGGATGGCTCGGAGAGGGTTGGAGCTGGAGCTGAGGTGCTGCTGGGATCAGCAGTACGCCCCCCTCGGCGTTGTGTTGACCCAGTGAGTGTGCAGGGCGTAACATTTCCTGTGAGCACCTCTGCGCGAGAGGTACACACACACACACATATAGGGATCAGCAGTACGTTGTGTCGATCCAGTGAGTGTGCAGCGCGTAACATTTCCTGTGAGCACCTCTCTGCGCGAGAAGTACACACACACACACATATAGGGATCAGCAGTATGTTGTGTCGACCCAGTGAGTGTGCAGTGCGTAACATTTCCTGTGAGCACCTCTCTGCGCGAGAAGTACACACACACATATAGGGATCAGCAGTACGTTGTGTCGACCCAGTGAGTGTGCAGCGCGTAACATTCCCTGTGAGCACCTCTGCGCGAGAAGTACACACACACACATATAGGGATCAGCAGTATGTTGTGTCGACCCAGTGAGTGTGCAGTGCGTAACATTTCCTGTGAGCACCTCTCTGCGCGAGGAGTACACACACAGACATACACACAAACACTCACACACACAAAGATAATCTATGTCAGTCTTTGCCCACCAAATTGTACACAAGCAAGCACCACCACGTGCAACTTCAAATTCCGCAGCACATTTCCTACTTCCTATTTACGGGCTGGTCGTCATTAAAGCGTGCAAGTTCAGGGTTTCAAATGCTCGTACCACAGTGCGTTCAGATGAAGTAGAGGAGGTGAATAGTTGATTGAAAAATTATTGGGCAAAATATTTGGGAGGACCTAAGCGCAGGAACAACCCAGGTCTGCACATTAACTTTTCCGCTGCCTGCCTACTATACCCCACAAGGCAACAGACCTGCTGCGCGTTTGCTTTGACAAAAAGACATGTGAATGCTCCAGAAGAGAATAGCTCAAGTTCTGTTTGTTTGGCCAGGAGCTTCTGTACATACACCGCATATGAATGTTGGAATGTCCTCCCTGCCGTATTTGTTACCTTATGCCATATCAATAGGGTTGGCCAGAACCGTATATATGCACCGTATATGACCGTATATTTGGTGTGTTCCCTGCCAAAAATACCGTATGTACACCGTATATGTATGGTTCTGGCCAACCCTACATATTAAACAACTTACTTACAGAGACTTACGTATATCTAGAATACTTGGTTCTGGCCCACCCTGCCAGCCCTGCTCCTTTGCATGGGCAACATGTGCTGCCACAACAAATGCGTGCCTCCCAATTATTTCGTAGGAGCCTGGTGGATGTTCAAAGCACGTGCCTGCCCATGCTGCGGCACTTCCTTCGCGTCGAGCGTGAAGAGGATGTGGCGAGGTTGGCTGCTGTTCTGCACACCCTGCTGCCCCTCCTGAAATCAAGCGAAGGTGCGCTCTATTATGTTTGCATCGTGAGATGGCGGTGGAGTAATTACAAGTAAATAAAAAGATCACAGATAAATAGCAAGAGTGATATGAGAGATATCACTTTGCTTCACTTTAAGAACTGGAGTTCAAGTGTCACAAGCAGTTTTGTAAAAAAAAAAAAATTCGGCTGCTGTTCAGCACACCCTGCTGCCCCTCTTGAAAATGAAACGAAAGGCAGAGTTTGTCCAGGGATGTTGCAAGGTTGGTTGCTCTGCTGCACCTTTATAAATGCAGGTCAAGGTGCGTATTTCGTTGAGCTCTGTTTGTGCATTTGCAATTGGTGTAATTTTGTATTCCATCAAAAAGTGCAGCTAGCAAGGTTGACGTGCACAGTTGCCTCTGCTGCCTCATGAAGTAGAGCACAGTTGCTGCATTTTTAACCCAGCTGTAAATGGTTAAATAATACAGACTAGCTTATTTGCTAGGTGCGGCACAGTTGCCTCTGCTGCCTCATGAAATAGAGCATAGTTATTGCAATTTAGACCCAGCTGTAAATGGTTAAATAATACAGACCGTCTTGTTTGCTAGGTGCGGCACAGTTGCCTCTGCTACCACTCCTCAAAGCAAGTACTGATATCCTGAATCTAGTTCCTATGAGTGTCCCCTTGTTGCGGTGGGGGGCGTCCTTCAGTAGCTTGCCGGCTCCTTACCGTGATTAATTGGGGAGTGGTTTTCAGCGCCTGCACAGGTTACCTTCTTTCTTCATATTTGTATTTGTATTTTTACGTTTCGATTTGCGATTTTACGTGGCGGGACCTTCAGCCAGACTGTTCGGCTGATCGGCCGCGTAGGCTACCTTCTTTCTTCAAACAGATTGGCAGGACCCGGAGCGTGCTGCTACACTCGTCAAATGCGTTGTAGGCTGAATCAGCGCAATCTAAACGCATACGCATACAGCTGAATGTATGCGCATATTAGTCCACAATCCTCTAATCCACCACTCATACAGCTGAATGTATGCGCATTTTAGTCTACAATCCTCTAATCCACCACGCATACAGCTGAATGTATGCACATTTTAGTCCACAATCCTCTAATCCACCACGCATACAGCTGAATGTATGCGCATTTTTGTCCACAAACGTGGCTGAGTAGCAGGTGCGACACTCAGCTGCCCGCATTAATCACGTTTATCACGTATGCCTGATTGCGTGACAAAAGTAAGTATGTATTGAGCCCTACAAACTCGGCCTTACGTCTGGCCTACTTCCTTATTATCTTATTGCGCAGGAGTGGCCTCCCTTCTTACCCCTTGGCAGCAACAGCAGCAACAGCAGCAGCAGCAGCAGCAGCAGCAGGAACAGCAGCAGAAGGAACAGCAGCAGCAGCAGCAGCAGCAGCAGCAGCAGCAACAGCAGCAACAGCAGCAGCAGCACCAGCAGCACCAGCATCAGCAGCAGCAGGAACAGCAGCAGCAGCAGCAGCAGCATGGGGTTAGCATAATAGACCCCCTCGGAGTGCTTCTCACCCGCATGAGCTTTCTGGTGCTTCAAGGACTCCGTGCCCTTGTCCTCCATCGGTAAGGAGGCTGCGTGGCATAGCCTCATGTTTTTGTATGCATGTGTGCGTGTGTGTGTTTGTGCATGTGCGTGTGTGCATGTACATGTGCGTGTGTGTGCGTGTGTGTATGCATGTGTGTGTATTTGTGTGTGCGTGTGTGTGTATGCATGTGTGTGTGTGCATGTGCGTGTGCGTGCGGGTGTTAAGATTAGATTCGTTTTGATCTTGCTTTACGCATAAAAAGTCCTTCCTGTGAAAGCAAGTCCTCTCTGCCCCAATAGAGCTAACCTACAATGAAACAAGATACATGTTTTTAAACACGCAAGCTATCTTTTGGGGTTCTCTCTTCTGTGGATTGTTCAGCCTTCTTGGCCGACATGTGAACATTACGCATGCAGCCTTACGATCTGCATACATACACACACGCATGCACGCACGCACGCACACAAAAGCATGCACACAACACATATATATATATATATATACCGTACAGACTTTATATCACCGCGCAAAAATATCGTTTTTTGCCCTGCGGGGTGACTGCGCGCACGAAGAATATCTATTTATTTTGGGGGTGCGGGATTGAAAAACGGGAATTTTTGGCGTATTTTGGAGCCTGTCAGGCAAAAATGCCTGTGCGGGGTTGGTGTAAATTAAATATTTCCAGGGTGCGGGGTTGATGCGGGAGTGTGAAACTAAAATATTTTTTTGGGGCTGCGGACTGAACCCAAGTCTGTACGGTATACATTTACACAAATGCACATACAAATACATATAGACACACGCACACACATACACACACATAAACACAAACACACACACACACACACACACAGGCACACGTTTCGCAGCCACCTTGTGCTCCCACGTGCCTCCCTCCCCACACACCCCTCCCACCCTGCCCCCCTCCTGCTTGACGCCCTCGTGGCATTGGCTGCTCCTGACACCTGGGCCCAGGCCCTACCCCTCTCTGCTGCTAATGCTTGCAGCACGGCCGTCGTGTGCCATGTCGTACAGCACGGCCTGCTTCGGCTGCTGCCCCAGGTATTAAATGTTGTGGTGTGCACAGACGTGTGTGTGTGTGCGTGCATGTGCAAGTGCGTACAGTTGTACTTTTAATATATATGTGTTTGTGTGTGTGCCTTCCCTAACTTCAATTTCTGCTAGCAGCTAGCTGCCAATGCAGTAGGGGGAGGGAAGGTGCTTTTAGTCAGGCTTGCATAAATGCACCGAGGTGCTTTGAGTCAAGGCTTGCATTAATGCACCGAGGTGCTTTTAGCCAAGGCTTGCATTAATGCACCGAGGTGCTTTTAGCTTTTAGTCAAGGCTTGCATAAATGCACCGAGGTGCTTTGAGTCAAGGCTTGCATTAATGCACCGAGGTGCTTTTAGTCAAGGCTTGCATTAATGCACCGAGGTGCTTTGAGTCAAGGCTTGCATAAATGCACTGAGGTGCTTTTAGCTTTTAATCAAGGCTTGCATTAATGCACCGAGGTGCTTAGGCTTGCATTAATGCACCGAGGTGGTTTTAGTCAGGCTTGCATTAATGCACCGAGGTGCTTTGAGTCAGGGCTTGCATTAATGCACCGAGGTGCTTTTAGTCAAGGCTTGCATAAATGCACCGAGGTGCTTTGAGTTAAGGCTTGCATTAATGCACCGAGGTGCTTTTATTCAGGCTTGCATTAATGCACCGAGGTGCTTTTAGTCAGGCTTGCATTAATGCACCGAGGTGGTCGTGGCGTAACTGTATACACACAATAGACGTCAAACGCGTGTGCATGTGCTAACACATACATGCTTGCACAGACACACAGACATACAAAAAGAAATAAAAAAAAAGGTATGCAAGCATTGGACACCGCTCCCCACTTAGAATTTAAGGAACAGGAGCTGCGTGGGTATTGGGTGCTATGCAAATCCTCCTGTACACATATACTATATGATATATACTATATGATATACTATGTGATATAGTACACACTAACACACATACCCCCCAACTCCATGCCTGTGTAGCTGCTGGTGGTTGCAACATCCTCTGAGGACGTAGGAGAGAGGGGGGCGCCTCAAGTCAAAACTTACACTGAGGCGGTCGTGACGCAGCTGTGTGTGCGTGTGCTGAGCATTAAGCCAGCCATGAGCGGGGTGCCTCCTCAGCAGGTGTGGCCTGTTTGATGTGTGGTGTGCAATGGCTTTTTACAGAGTGACTGACTTGTACAGAGTGACCTTCTACAGAGTGCCTTCTACAAATTGACTCACTTTTACAGAGTGACCTTCTACAGAGTGACTCACTTTTACAGAGTGACCTTCTACAGAGTACCTTCCACAGAGTGACTCACTTTTACAGAGTGACCTTCTACAGAGTACCTTTTACAGAGTGACTCACTTCTACAGAGTGACCTTCTACAGAGTACCTTCCACAGAGTGACTCACTTCTACAGAGTGACCTACAGAGTATCTTCTACAGAGTGACTCACTTCTGGAAAGCGGTGATCTTATTTCCATTTTTTGCTCCCTCTCACAGACACAGAGAATGCATGTGTATGCATTCTAAAACAAGCACGTACACAGGCACACACGCGCACACACACGCACACAACACACACATCAACACGGGCACACACACACACATATGCGCACACACACACACATACACACACAACCGTCTGCTTTTACTTCCTCTGTCAAATGCAGGGAATGCACAGTTGCTTTGCAACATTTAACACACATCACACATCACACACACAACTGTCTACCTTTACTCCCTCTTAATACCTCAGTGGCCCTCACAGGGAATGCACAACCTCCTGTGTGCGCATACTCCCTCTTACTCCCTCTATGGCCATTGCAGGGAATGCACAACCTCCTGTGTGTGCCGGTGCTGTGGAGCAAAGTCCCCTCCCTCGCCCCCATCGCCCCACGCATGTGCAGGTAAGGCTTGAGATGGCCTAACCGAAATATTTAGCTAGGCATTTCAAGCAGGCAAGGCTTAGGATGACTTGAACGGAAAGTTCAGCTAGGCATGTCAAGCAGGCAAAGCTTAGGCTGGCCTGAAAGAAAACGCTAGCAACGTGTGTTTTGCAGGCAAAGAAATGTCATATACACGAGTTAGGTTAGCAAGATGACAATTTGGCATATGTAATGCGGCACACAAGGTTGGCCAGACTCGTACGTAATACGTACATACGGTTTTTCTAGGTTTTTCTAGGGCTGGCCAGATGACAATTTGCGTATATTGCTACGCCGTATGGCACAGGGTTTATCGGAACCATACATGCATACGTGCATGTGCAATCGGTATATGTGCAGTATATCTAACAGAGGGATTTTTATGCATACGGTCACACGCGGTGTGCCTGTGCGGTTCTGGCCAACCCTACGCATGAGCAGTGCGCACTTCATACACATGTACGTATATACGGTGTGTATTCGAATTTTCTAGCTAGAATGTTTACATGCATTCGGTCACACGCGGTGTGCATGTGCGGTTCTGGCCGACCCTACGCATGAGCAGTGCGCACTTCATACACATGTACGTATATACGGTGTGTATTCGGATTTTCTAGCTAGAATGTTTACATGCATTCGGTCACACGCGGTGTGCATGTGCGGTTCTGGCCAACCCTACGCATGAGCAGTGCGCACTCCATACACATGTACGTATATACGGTGTGTATTCGAATTTTCTAGCTAGAATGTTTACATGCATTCGGTCACACGCGGTGTGCATGTGCGGTTCTGGCCAACCCTGCGCGTATGCGACAATTCTGGCCATCACACTCAGGCTCCGCTCATTTTGGCCACCCATTACCCTCACGCTTTTTGTTCCCTGCTCAACGTTCCATCCGTACCTACTATTTCAGGATGGCACTGTCCTCCCTGTCGTCCTAAACCAGTCTTCGCTCATTTTGCCCACCCATTACCCTCACACTTTTTGTTCCCTGCTCAAACACCCCATCTGTACCTACCCTTCAGGATGGCACTGCCCTCCCTCTCGTCCTAAACCTGTCTTCGCTCATTTCGCCCACCCATCACCCTCACACTTTTCGGTCCCTGCTCAACGCCCCATCTGTACCTACTATTTCAGGATGGCACTGTCCTCTCTCTCAGCCTGTGCCGGTGCCCTGTCCATGGCGAAGCTCCTACCAGGAGAGGGCTTGGACTGGGTGGAGGGCGGAAAAGTTGCGGCATTGGCGGCGCTGTTTGGCAATTTGGTCGCGGTGTGTATGTGTGTGTGCGTGTATGTGTGTGTCCGTGTATGTGTGTGTGTGTGTGTATGTGTGTGTCCGTGTACTTGATCGCGTGCGGTTGCACCTAGTTGTGGGTATCCCTTAGAGGCCGGCAAAGTTGCGGCACTAGCAGCGCTGTTTCGCAGCCTAGTTGCTGTGAGGATGTGTGTGTGTGTGTGTGTGTGTGTGTTTGTGCGTGTGTGTGTGTGCGCGCGCGTGCCATACCCATTACAGACGCTGTAGTTATGGAAATATCCTGCCAAGACACTTTTATATACACACCCTATACACCCCTTACCCCTTACGCTACGCTGTGTGTGTGTTTGTATGTGTGTGTTTGTGTGTGTGTGTGTGTGTGTGTGTGTGTGTGGTTCCGCTTAACCCCACTTGCAACACACACATATACACACACATGCAAACACATACACACACAGAACACGCACGCAAGCACACTTACATGCAACTTGCACGCACACCACCACAGGTGGGGGACCGCATTTTTTCACCGCCCGAAAAACTGTCCTCAGCAGACGCTGCTGCTGGCTATTCCACGGCTCTGCAGTTGGCTCAGACCCTGCATTGGATTTTGAGCCTGCTGCCCATGGAACCTTTCTTCCCAGGTGTGTGTGTGTGTGTGTGCGTGTGCGTGTGCGTGTGCGTGTGTGTGTGTGTGTGCGTGCGTGCGTGTGTGTATGTGTGCGTTTGAATAATTAGTTAGTATAAAATTTGCGGTCGTGGAGTGGATGAGTGGTTTGCGTGCGTGTGCATGTGTGCATGTGTACATGCTTATGTTGAGTTACATGCGTGCATGTGTGCGAACGAGAATTTACATGTGTGTGTGTGTGCGTGTGCGTGTGCGTGTGCATGCGTGCATGTGTACATGCCTATGTTGAGTTACATGCGTACATGTGTGCAAACGAGGATTTACATGTGTGTGTGCACTGTGTATGTGCTTGATTAGGCGGGTTGGACCTGCACTGATTTTCTTACCATTCAGCACAAGCAGAGTCAACCGTGAACACAATCATCACTGTTGGTACCTTCTATGACCTTAGCAGTCTTCCTCCCATTCTCCAAGCTCTACCTTTTTGCCTGTTGCCCATCGATTATGCGTTGCTTGCATTCGTAGGGTTGGCCAGAACCGTAGACATACACTGTATGTGACCGTATATTTGGTGGTTCCCCTGCCAAAAACACCGCTTATACACCGTATATATATAGGGTTCTGGCCAACCCTATACATTTGCAGTGTTCCCAGCAGAGAGGGGGTGACCAAAGAAGACCCACATGCAGCAGCAGCCGTACATACACCTGTGCACACATAAGTAAGGTTAGCCAGAATCGTACATATATACATTGTATATGACCGTATATTCAGTGATTTCCCTGCCAAAAATACTGTATATACACCGTATATATATATATATATATATATATATATGGCTCTAGCCAACCCTACACATAAGCATGCAGTGTTTCACAAGATCAAGCCATTTTGCTTGTGTGCACCTGCTGGAGGTCCTAGAAAAAGGGCGTGGTGCCCACAGCAGCGTGGCAGGAAAAGACACACGCGCAGCAGCAGCTGTACATAGAATTGCGCACACATAAGCATGCAGTGTTTCACAAGATCAAGTCATTTTTGCTTGTGTGCACCTGCTGGAGGTCCTAGAAAAAGGGCGCGGTGCCCACAGCAGCGTGGCAGGAAAAAAAAACGCGCGCAGCGGCAGCAGTACGTGCATCTGTGTAAATGAATTCCTGCTACGTCTATAAAATAAAAAAATTTCACTTTCGTGCGCACGTGCGTCTGCAGGGGTGTTCAGCAGAGAGGAAGCGGTAGAAGAAGGCCATACACAGTGGTAGCAGAACATGCATCCGCGTAAATGAATTTCTGCTGCGTCTTTAAATTTAAGCTTTTTCACTTTCGTGCGCACGTGCGTCTGCAGGGGGGGTTCAGCTGAAAGGAAGCGGCAGAAAAAGGCTCATACATAGGGTTGGCCAGAACCATATATTTACGGTGTATTTACATATTTTTGAAAGGAAAATCACCAAGTATTTGGTTATACATGGTGTAGATATACAGTTCTGGCCAACCCTACTCATACGCAGTGGTAGCAGTACATATATCTGTGCAGATACACTCCTACTGCATATGTGAGTGAAAAGTAATTTCCTTCACTGCTTACGTGCGCCTGCAGGGGGCCTCAGCAGAGAGGAAATGGCAGAGGAGGACCCACGTCTGGCTGCTGCACGCACGTCTACATTTCCACAATCTGGTATTGCTTCCCATGTAGTTCATGTAATTGTCTGCAGGGGGCCTCAGCAGAGAGGAAATGGCAGAGGAGGACCCACGTCTGACTGCTGCACGCACGTCTGCTGAGCTGGCATCTGCACAGTGCAGAGAGGGGGGTGGGAGG
>Ga0307968_1004290_pt1 | contig 11656 bp, 14 predicted proteins | sample OrgLakmetagen650_FD_201834 | JGI IMG/M metagenome (GOLD analysis project Ga0307968, IMG submission 201834) | Saline water microbial communities from Organic Lake, Antarctica - #650 | ecosystem: Environmental > Aquatic > Non-marine Saline and Alkaline > Saline | place: Antarctica: Organic Lake... | reverse complement strand
ATGTCATTGATGTACAAAGAGAAAAGGAGGGGGGACAGAGGGCACTCCTGTTTGACACCATTCGTGGGATGCACCCGAGCCCTCTTCTCACCATCCATCAAAATGTACTCATCATTCTCATACATATATGCTTGATCGCGCTGAGCAAATTAGATGGCATAGCACTACGACGCAGATGTGACCAGACTTGTTCCTTAGGGACAGTGTCATACGCTTGCGGAAATTCAATGAAGGCAACATGCAATCTAGGACTGTTCCTGGGCTTCAGCTTTTTATCAGCATGCCTAAGATGCCTCAGAATAAACAGAGGGTGCAGAGTGCTTCTGCCCAGAAAGAAGCCAAATTGCGTGTCTGGAATCTTACCCTTTTTCACTCACCAATCAGTCACCAAATCTTTGTTATAGCGGAGGACTTATGCACTGCCGACAAGCTGGCGCGTCAGCTTGTCGGCAGTGCATAAGTCCTCCGCTATAACAATCTTTCAGCACGTTGGCGAAAATACGATACATCACCCCACTAACAGCAATCATCCTATAATTTCCTGGATTCAGCACTTCCCCTTTTTTTATGGATGGGGCTCAGCTTGGCGACCTTCCAGCATGCAGGCACTTTACTCTCAGACAACAACACTCTGAACAGGAGTGCCATCAAAGGCAACAGCACAATCACCTGCTTAAATTTACCATCACACCTCACAGGCAAGCATGCTTAATGAAAGGGATAGGGATAGCATCGAACCCTGAAGAAGCACCAGCACTCAACTTCTAAAATTGACAGCAAACTACACCTTCCAACACAGATAAATCAGGATTCTCAAACTCATCTGGATCAGGAGTCCACCCAGACTGCTCGCCCCGCCTGAAAAGGACCTCAGGTGGAGGGTGATTCTTGCTACACGGCACAGCCATGTCCACTGCAGACGGGCGAGGCTCTTCGAAAGTCCTCGCCACTCTGAAATGTCTATGCAAATGATCATGCCAAACTGGAGCAGACACAGGGGTTGTGTTAGACCTGGTTTGCTTCTTTAACAAGGCATGCACAGCTGGGTCTTTACAAAACAGCCTATCTAAAAATAGGCTACGCAGATGCCTGGTGTGCCGACGCTTCATCCTACGATTGCAGCTATCACTCTCCTTTTTCAGTGACCTACAGGCGTGTTTCGCATCACCATGTGTCACAGCCTCAATGAATTTTGTAAACGCTTCTCCCAGCACTCCCAATCAAACCAAACTGGATTCAGTGGACCGAGCTTGGGCAGACATGCCCACAGCCCTACTGCTCGCTGCCTGGACAATCAACGAACGCACACAGAATGCCAGTTTATCCACATCGCCAGCTCTCTCTGCCTCATCAAATTGGGCTAGCAACTCCATGTTTTCCGAGATAGGCCTAGCATACACGTGAGCCTTCTCATGTTGCCAACGCAAAACCAGGTTGTTGACACACTGACCAATCCTACACACGTTGTGCTTTGTATTCACACTTTCCCCTCCCACAACATTCACTCTGAACTCTGTACTCAAAGCCGCATGATCAGAAGCACACGTATCCCACATCTTAAATGAACACACAAGTTTGTACAAAGCCGGAGACAGCAGCACGTGATCAGGCCGGCTCTTTTTGTCGCCATAATTTCCGGTAAACGAGGGTTGCCCATCATCTCCAACGACACGTCCAGTTGCAATCGCCATACTCGTTGCAGCAGCCAGGTCAACTAACAACTGACCTGCCTTGTTCACACTGTTGCACACATATCTCCTAGTCTCAAGAACCTCAAAACAATACCAGTGTGCGTGTCACTCACTTCACTCAGCTCCCCCACATTATGGGCGTTAAAGTCACCACACAGTACGACATTAGGAGACACCTGAAAAGCACCAAGCGTGTCCTCAAACAGGTCGGTAAAATGAGTTTAAACGGCACGAACAGGAAATAAATCACGACTTTGCGGGTCGATGGTCTTGGCAAAATAAAAGCGCATGCACCTCGTTCTGAACATGTTCATCTTCACCAGGGCATTGGTCACATACGCGAGAACCATCTTCAAGCCACGCTGCTGCCTCAACTTTCAAAGTATGCGCACGCAAGCGGAGTCTAGTTACATTGCGCATAACATCGACACATCCAACCTAGAGCCACAAATATCCCCTGCCCCCTCTATCATCACAACCGAACCTCAAACAGAAACTCAAGGTCACGTTAACGTACCTACAAGGAAGATATATATTACCCCCCAATGTACATAATTCAATGCTCGACCCAGGAAACGCACAGCACATGGCAACATATCCTGCACTGCCAGTGAGCTTCCCCAAACACAACACTCCCTCGCCAAAACAGTGGAAGGGCCTCCACCTTCACCACAAACGGAAACCCTGCGCTCACAACGCTACTCACAAAGGGTATCCAACCAAACAAAAAGGAACCACAACTCTATAAGCACATCGCCAATACCACTGCCACAAACTATAGCTATTACTTGCCTCTCTGACCCTGCACCCACTGACCAACTGGCCACTCTCTCCCAAGACCAACAAGCAAAGCGTGCACGGCATACACAAGATACCCTCCCTGGTACCAGAAAGAAGACACGCAGCCAAACAGAAATTCAGCAACATACGCCCCTGACTCAAATCCTTGACACTGTTGCATTAAACTCACAAATAGTAATTCAGCCTACTGAACAACCTACAAACAGCCAGTCAGCCAAACAAACGCTCACCACACGCTCACAAATCACTAGCCACAACCACCATGCAACACAAGCGTTCACACAAAGTATCACTCCTCCCACTCAGCGTATCAATATCATCAACCCGGTAACTTACCAGGTACACAATAACCCAACCTCTGAGATTGCAGACCACCCAGCACCATCATCACAGCGCAGACCCCAAAGGAAAAGAAGATGTGAGATCCTCGATATACCCCATAACCTTCCTAGCCAAAACCTGACCCCCCTGCTCACCACGCATATTCAACAAGAACTCTGGACGCACAAGAAGGATAAGGCTTTTTCAATGACACCCACAGAGGCCATCAACCATCAACACACTCTACTATGATGATATGGACATCCTGCACATAGATAATTGGAGGTTCTTCACCCCCAAGAAAAGAGACAGAGATGATACATCCCAAAGACAGAAACAATACCACACATACTAGGCCCCTAAAAACATTGAAAGATGAGCCCTACTGCTCGTTAAATCAGTTGGACTAGTGCCCAAATCCAGTAAGAATGTTGCCCGGAGCCAAACTAAGTGCGCAAGCTGTGAAATTTGCTCCTACCATCTAGGACTTGAATCTCCAGACCTCTCCCCACCCTTAAAGACATGTACATCTGTGACGTCTGTAACCGTACCTACCACTAGCAATGTTTGCTTAAAACAAGCTGCTGCAACGCCACTGAAAGGGAAGCTATTGATGCCAACGATTTCTGGGCCTGCCCTGTCTGTATCAATCTGAATAAAATGAAAAAGAAAGCCGTATCCACTTTCAGGAAAGAGAGATTGTGGAAGTCTCATGGAACCCGACCCGGGAGCCAGAAGAACTACAAAACTCGTGTGAAAGCTTCAAGCAGAGCCTCAATAAGTTTGAGGAGCAAATCACCGCGCCAAACTTATCTCAGCCCGCACCAGATAAACACCTAAATGATCTTCAAAAACAAGGGTTCTCTGCCACCCAAGAGGGCAATGCGTACCAACCCTACAATGTCGATCTTCGGAACAAAGTCAGCTTTGACATCCAACCCACCAACCCACAGGCTGACATTACGGCCACAGGGCAATGTGAATACTGGATCACAACCATTGATCTCATGGAGTATCAAGAAAATTATACCCTATCCTCCCCAGATGACACTATGCTTCCTGAAGTGTACACTGACAAAGTAGCCTGTATTTACAATGTCGACAGAAAGTGTAAAGGTATGCTTACTCCCGAGCGCCTTCACATGCTGCAAAAGGCCTTCGATAAGGCAAAGTGCAGCGGCCTACACGATCACGTCCAACCTCCTCCCATTAGCTATGCATCATAACTTGTAGGCCTCACTGCACGTAAAGACGCTACCTCTGCCTCTAAACATACGAACAAAAAAATCAAACTCTTTCGCACGGACACTCCCCTCTCACGTCACCGCCGCCTTTCAAAAGTGGGCCCTGGTCACTAAAGAAAAAATGGCATCCGCCCTTGACCATGACCCCAAATTCGATTCTCCCATTACTGGAGTGAGCACCCAAGGGACAAAGTGTTTGGGGCAAACACCAACGCCTTCTCCTCCCGATTTTCTGGGTTCTCCATCTGGCATCCCATTTACCATGAAAACAGCATGCTCTTGCTTAGCAACAAGACACGCCATCTACTCTGCTGCTGTCAGCACTGAGGGAACAGCCACATTCATGCTCCTCCCTTCCTGGAATAAAAACACGACAACAAATCCCTATGCATCACTCTGCCGCAAATACCCACACATATGTACATTCCTGGGCACCATCCCATCACACCAACTCCAATATGCGAAAGTACCCTTCTGGAACAACATACAAATACCACTTTCCACACACTCCTGGGAATTGAAGATCATTGCTATATGGAACACCAAGGGCAGGGTCTGCCTCAATCCTCAATGCTAACAACAAAGACTGGCTAAAAGAACTCGCCAAAGAAATCCCTGAGACTAAGTGGGAAATTCAAAACATCCATAGCCATCCCTACCAAACAGCCTTAGGTTCCGGACAACACTCAGGACTTAACAAATTTAATAAGCTACCCAATGACCACCCTCAAGCCTCAGAAGGCCCAGATAAAACAAGTGCCCTGATTAGCACTGACCAACCTCATAATTGTATTACCGATGAAGCACCTCAAAACAGCTCCAGCCAAAACCTAACCCGTAAGGTAAAAGATTGGCGGGATTGGACCTACACTGATGGCAGCCTCCAAAAGAATGAAGTAGGGCAAGACGCCGGATCAGGCGCATACCACCCTCACTTAAATGTTTCCCATTATGTAAACCCAAAAGGCATGGGTATAACCAACACCATCTCACGTGCAGAGCTAGCAGATATAGCAGCTGCAGTCATACACGGCTACTCACATTTAGCCACAGACAACCTTACATCACTGCACCAAATCAAAAAGCAGCTATCACACCCGAATCTCCATCGCCACCACATCCAAGGAGATGTCCTTCAATCCATTGCTAAAGCAATCCGCCAATCACCATCACCCATCCACTTCTTCAAAGTAAAGTCCCATGCCGGTATTATCGGTAATGAACATGCCGACGCCCTTGCTAAAAAGTCAGCCACCACCTACTCCGACCTTGCAGACACCTCCATCAAAACAGCAGGCCCCGAGGGAAATCCCTTCTACAACATCCACTGGCTTGCAAAAGAAGACATAGAAAACCGAACACAAACCCATAATCATACCCATACAGCAAACATGGCCCATTCTCCTCCCCCAAAGCTTTGGTTCCTACCAAACCACCATGACGCCCTTCAAGCACACATGCATTTCCTCCATAAACTGGGGAATGCCAAAACTGAAGCGAACTACCATGCGTACTACCAGACCCTCATCAAGGACGGCACTGCCAATGGAGCCACCAGCAATGCTTACCTAAATTCATCCGATGTCCCCTTTAAGACCAATCATATCATTATAAAATACACCCTATATTATCAAAAACATGCGGTATTGTTCAAACTCTCAACAAGTCAAACTTGCCCCCTCTGCCCATAAGTAGACAGTGCCCTGCACATCCTTTCTGGGTGCCAACATACGCAAATAAGGAACATGATCACCGAAAGACACAACTTAGCATGACGCATGATCTTGAAGGCTATCAGCAAAACAGGCTCCTGAGGGTCATGCGTTGTCTCCAAAGATTTAGGCAGCAACGAACGGATGACCATGCAAAATCTCCAGATTCCTGAAACAGCTGAAAGTAGAATTGTTCCCAAATGGCTCTTCCCACCCCGCTTCCCAGATAGTGACAGATTTACCTCCAGCCGCCCAAATTTGTGCTGGTTACTCCCATCGCTGCAAAAACACAAAAGCAACAAACTAATGTAGGGGGGTGGGTTCTTCGGAGTGGCAGGGGGCAATTGAGAGATACTGGGAGCATCCCAGCAGCACTGCCAGCCACCAGTAGAGCCACCAACCCCAAACAGCACCGACCTAAAGACCTCAGCAAAACTAGGCGTGACATCCACCTCGTCGAGATCAAGTACTGTGAGGACACCTGACCTCAGAACCAGCTAAACGTTGCTAAGGAACAGCACAAATAAAGATCTCTGCATCATTCTCCAAGGAACCTCCGTTACTCTCCACATCATCCTTTTGGGTGTGGCGGGTGGCACCATCTACAACACTCACACTTCGAAGCCTTTCAAGGAACTGGGTCTTGATTCTCAAAGGGCAAAGAAGTTTGCCTCCAAGCTCCATGTGCACTCTGTGTTGAACTTTGCTGAACTTGTCCATACTAGACGTGCCCTTTCCAGTACTGTTATCAACTCTCATCAGGAGCCGGTTTCAGGCCAAGTCTGCAACCCTCCTGATCCTCATTGATTTTCCCTTTCCTTTTCGCGGTGGAGGAGCTTTACGAAATTCGGTACCAAAGTGGCTCCTTTTCCTTAATTAATGTGGGGAGTGATTTTCAGCCTGCGTAGTTTTTTCTTTTATTTCCAGGAACGGGCTCAGGACCTGGCGCCCTCCCACCTGTTTCCTTGCTCAAACTCTCTCAGATCTAGGTGTAGCGTAGCGGCCAAAACGACTTAACTTTCACTCAGTCACCAGGCTTTGTGCTCCTTCTTAATCACATCAGATATATTATTACTCACACTCGACAACTGATTTCACAAAGGTTGCCTGTTTACCCTAATTTCGGAGTATGCCTTTAATAGTAATTGACATTTAACAAGCTGAAATATCAAAAACTTTATAATTTTAGGGTTGGCCTCCGTGGCGTTGACATGTTTGATGAGCATGCATGGGATGTGGACTCCACTGTGCACTTCATTGTGAGCCAGGGCTTCACCCGGGTTGCCTTACAGCTCCCAGATGACCTGCTGCGCTACTCTCCATGTTTAGCAGACGCACTTGCTCGACGGTTGGGCCCATCTTACACAGTGAGTGTAACGCCCTGTTGATGACTGCTCTACACACAGTTGTGCGAATGTGCGAAGCTTGGATGTTCCCTCCCCATTGTTTCGAGGTGCTACCAAGTCTGTGCGGCTGCTCTAGTCTTTATCACTTCTCCGTCTCCCCAACACAGGTTGCAGTACTTGCGGACACATCCTTTAATGCAGAGGCAGTGGATGAGGTGGCAGCACGCCACATGAATGCAGACTGCGTGGTATGTGTGGCACTTGCTTCAAAATGTAGCCAGCGTTACAGTACTACATGATTTATATGCACTTGTACATGTGAGTGTGCTTGCATCTCTCTGACCACAATACGAATCTTGGTAATCTTATGCAGACATATGTCTAATCAAGAATTATATACAAATACACACATGCACACACACATACACACACACACTCACACACACACTCGCGCGCACACACACACACACACACACACACACACACGCACACACACACACATGCATATGCTCACACACAAACACACATGCTCTCACGCACACATACACACACGCATGCATATGCTCAAACACAAACACACATGCTCAAAGACACACGCACATGCTCTCACGCATACACACACACACGCACACACACAGACTCACTCGCGCACGACGCACACAGGTGCACTACGGGCGTGCCTCCCTGGCCGCTGTTTCTCAGTTGCCGGTTCACTACGTGTTCCCCCGCGTGGGCCTCAATACCCATCAGGCTGCCCAAGACATAGCTGCCGCCCTGGCTGGCCTGCCTCCTCCTTCTCCTCCATGCCAGCAACAGCCCAGCTTCCCCTCCAGTACAGAAGGACCAGCAGCAGCGCGTGAGACAGCAACAGTTGAGAAGAGTGCAGGAGCTGGTGCCCGGGCGGTGCTGCTGCTTGACCAGGGCTACCTATATGCTTTGGAGACTTTAGTGCAGGGGCTCATGCACTTGCTGCCACCTGTGAGTAGGAGGTAGTCCAAATAATCCAGCTCACTCCTCATTGGCTCGTGCACATCACTCACTGGTCTATGTCCGAGTGTCGTACTGTGCAAGTCGCTACCTCAATTCTCCTGCTCAGGTCATACACTCTCATTCTCACACATTCACACACACATACACACACACGCACACACACACACAGAGCTGGGAGGTAGTGCCTGCACACCCTGCAACCCCTTGCGCTCCCCCCACTGCTCTTAGCAGCAGTAGCGGCGACCCCAGCAGTAGCCCTCAGCTGTCTGTCCCAGTCTCCTCCTCCCACACACGCTGCTGCTCTGCACCCAGCGCTGCCCAACAGCAGGCTGCTTGCGATGACGACAACGGCTGCGACAGCAACGGCACAGAGAGGATGTCCCCGTGTTGTGTAGCAGGTGTCCCTGCACACCGCACAGGCTGTGCTGCTTCAGCTGCTGAGTCGGATCAATGCCAGCAGCAGGTGTGCATTGTGCATGATGCGCGCAGGTGACGAATGCATGCACACACACACATGCGCACATGCAAGCACACATACACACACACACATACACACACGCACACACAAACACACACAGCATCAGTTTGGCACAAGTTGGCACGTGCGTTCGGTGGCCTGGTCAAGCACAGCACGCACAGCATTTCGCTCAAGACATGCGCACGCAAAAGTGCGTTGTGCCACCAGCCTCCCCCTGTGCCGGGGTGACTGGTGTCTGCTTGTGCTTGTTCCACACTCATCCTGCACATGGTTAAGCCTAGTGAGTTAAGCCCAACAACAACAACAACAACAACAACAACAACAACAACAACAACAACAACAACAACAACAACAGCAACAGCAACAGCAACAGCAACAGCAACAACAACAACAACAACAACAACAACAACAACAACAACAACAACAACAACAACAACAACAACAACAACGCCAACGCCAACAACAACAACAACAACAACAACGCCAACAACGACGCAGGCACCAAGCATAACCACAGTGGCTGGCTACAGCTGGCGCCTGCCTCCTGCACAGCCTGTATCACATAGCAGCAGCAGCAGCAGCAGCAACAGCAGCAGCAGCAGCAGCAGCAGCAGCAGCAGCACGTGGTATGTGTGGGTAGGGCCCCACAGTGCACCCTCCCTGCAGGCGCTGCAGCTCGCACTCAGCACACAGCAGTGGCTGCGCTATGCGCCGGTAGAGGCAGGGGAGGAAGGGTGGGCGGCAGAGGCAGACGGTGGTCAAGGAAGCGCTGCTCACTGTAAGGATGGGGGAGGATCTGCACTTAGTACGGGAGACAGCAGCAGCAGCAGCAGCAGCAGCAGCCGGCGAGGTCAAACAGAGTTGGGGCTGTCTTCTGACACGCAGGCACTGTTAAAGCGGAGGTGGGTAGCTGCGTGGGTAGCTGTGTGGGTGAAGCGGGGGTGGGTAGGTGCGTGGGTAGCTGTGTGGGTGAAGCGGGGGTGGGTAGCTGCGTGGGTAGCTGTGTGGGTGAAGCGGAGGTGGGTAGCTGCGTGGGTAGCTGTGTGGGTGAAGCGGAGGTGGGTAGCTGTTTGGGTGAAGCGGAGGTGGGTAAATGCGTGGGTAGCTGCGTCACTAGGAAGGAACTCAGGCCTGAAGGGGGTTAGGAAGGTTGAGGAGGCAGAGGGGCCACCCACCCTTTCAGTCACGCTGTTGGCAGCATGTGTATGTCGTATCTAGGTTTGGCTGGAACGCACAGCTACAATGAATTGACGGTGATTTGAGCAAAGAAAATCCCATTCTTTCCACGTATGGGGTCATGCGTTGTATACAAGTTACGCACTCCTGGCAACCCTGGCCACATGCGTTGACGGTGGTTTGAGCAAAGAAAATCCCATACTCTCCTACGTAGGGGGTCATGCGTGGTGTACAACTTTGGGGTCACGCGTTGTTTGGGGTCACGCGTTGTTTGGGCGCATGCGTTGTATCCAAGTTACATGCTCCTGGCAATCCTAGCCGCATGCTGTCACATCGTCCTTATTCATTGCACACATACTTCACCACACACACACACACACACATATACACGCACATACACACACACACTCACACACACGCACGCACACACACATATACACACACACATACACACACACTCACGCAAGCACGCACGCACGCACGCACGTGCGGCTCCAACGTGAGGATGACTGGTCCATCGTGTCCATACATGTGTTGATATAATCTAAGGGTTAGTGGCATGTCTAACAAGGCACCGCAGAGGTCACCCTTGCAGCACTTCTTTGATCTGCCACGTGAGCCTCAGGCAGTCTGACATTGGAGAAGCATGCACGGCATTCGCTCAAATTATGGGCAACGTTGAGTGCTAAAATGTGGGGAAAGCAGGGATGGGTCATACGGACTTCTGAGACGTCCCATACGGTATAATACGCTATTAATACGCAATACTCGTATAATACGAGAACTTATTTATGCTATTTTGGGGGGTACCCTGGGCTTGCACCAACCACCCTCCAACCACCATGAATTGCCCCCCCAGCCTCCTGAACATTATAATGCCTCCTGGTAAAGACCCTGAGTGGCATCGTGTTGTTGTTCTGGGACAGAAGGGGCAGAATTACGAGATGCCAGATGCCAGATGCCAGAATTCCGAGATTTCAGCAGCGGTGCCCCCCGCATCCGCGAGCACTTCGTGAGGCAGAATCCCAGCGTAGGTGTAGCAGCATGCAAAGCTGACCCGGCAGGAATCCTCAGGGCGTAGTCGCAGCACTCGCTAGCAATGGGAGAAATTGCCGACGCTAGCGCTTAGAGGGAGGAGCATGCAGGAAGAGAGAGGCACCTGCACAGGACTACAGCAAGCACATCAGCACCAGCATCTACACAGTCATTGGACACCTGCAGCAAGAGGGCAGTGATTAAGGCTTGTGTGGATGCAGCTGTTGCACAATTCATCTACGCTACAGGCACCACCTTCTGGGTTGTGGTAGCAATAAGCAAGTGATCATGCTACGTTTTGAGGGGCTGGGAGCTACTCTGGGAGGCTCTAGAGGGCTTGGAAGTGCCTCTGGGGGGCCCTAGAGGGCCTGGGAGTGCTTCTGGGGGGCTTGTGGCTGCAAATTTCGTTAAGTGCCAAAAATCGTATTATACGGAGCAATTTGAAAAATACGGTTAAATACGTTATATATGATACGACGTATAATACGCCTACGCCATATGACCTATCCCTGGGGGAAAGGAAAAGCACAGTTATGAAAGGTGTGTCAAGGCAGGAACGCTATAGAAACGCTATAGAAACGTTATAGAAACTATAATGAAAGGTGTGTAAAGGCGGGAACGCTATGGAAACGCTATAGAAATTATAATGGAAGGTGTGTCAAGGCAGGAACGCTATAGAAACGCTATAGAAACACTATAGAAACTATAATGAAAGGTGTGGAAAGGCGGGAACGCTATAGTTTAGTTTAGTTTAGTTTGGATTACAAAGGCCTCCAGCCTGGCATGGCTGCTCAACCTATAGGTCCCAACAAATAAATCAATCAAAAAGATCGACAGCTGCACTAATAAATTTGTAAACTTC
>Ga0307968_1004289_pt1 | contig 11659 bp, 10 predicted proteins | sample OrgLakmetagen650_FD_201834 | JGI IMG/M metagenome (GOLD analysis project Ga0307968, IMG submission 201834) | Saline water microbial communities from Organic Lake, Antarctica - #650 | ecosystem: Environmental > Aquatic > Non-marine Saline and Alkaline > Saline | place: Antarctica: Organic Lake... | reverse complement strand
AAAACACACGCACGCACCCACTCACCCACCCACTCACACACACACACACACACACACACACACACACACACACACACACACACGCACGCACGCACGCACGCACGCACGCACACACACACACGCACGCACACACGTACGCACGCACGCACGCACGCGCGTACATACATACATACATACATACATACATACATACATACATACGCTCCAACAAATACATACACAGGCCTACCAGCAGCCCCAGCCTCAGCAGCAGCCTGCCCCAGCAGTGCAGCCCCAAGCGACAGTGGATGCAGAGTGGGACATGTTCTTCGCTGATCGGTGTGTCATACACACACACACACACACACACACACACACACGCACAAACGCACACACACATAAACACATGCATTTGTGTAAACACACACACACACACATGTACAAACGCACGCACACACACACACAAACGCACGACACAAACACACATACTCGTGCACACACACACACACACACACACACACACACACACACACACACACACACAGGCACAGGCACACACAAGTATACACAGGCACACACCCGAGTACAGAAATGCACACACGTATTCGCATGAACTCGCACTTGCGCACACTTACGCAATGCAAACACATGGATTGTCTGTTATCGCTTCTGCTCCTGCAGGAATGTGGGAGCCCAGCAACAGCAGCAGCAGCAGACCGCTGGTTTCTAATCACAGCCTTGTAATTCACACGCTCCCCACTTTGTACTATGATGGAATTGCTTTAGAAGAAAGGAGGCAGACTGCTGCTGCTGAAATTTAGAAAATGTAATCTACCGCAAATGAAGTGTGGTTCAACTGATGAGAGCTTCTAGGATGATTTAGTGGATGGTGCGGCTGGCACGTATACACACCCATACATAAAAAATGCATTTGTGTGTGTGTGTGTGTGTGTGGCAGTGCTGATGATGTATGCCTCGGGGCCCCTAAGTAAGGCCTCGTCTTATTCGATCCTGCGTGTGAATGTGCTGCCTGTACATGTAGAGTTTGAGGGCCAGCAGCACATAGTAGCTTGTAGCCCACCAGCAAGTGTGCTGTGTGTGTACTTGTTTTTGTGCGTTTGTGTCTGTGTCTGTGTCTGTGTCTGCGATTGTGTGTGTGAAACAGTGTCAGCGTATGTGTATGTGTGTGCGCACGTGTATGTGTGTGTGTGCCTTTGTCAAAACGCAGACGGTGTACAGAAGGCAAGTAGGGGGAATTCCAGTGTTCTTCATGTTTTGGGGCTCGACATTGCCGTCTTCCAGGAGATTGACAACACTGCAATCCCCACAGGCTGAACTGTAGAAATAGTCGATTGGAGCACATGAGTGTCAAGGTCAGTGTCAGCGTATGTGCATGTGTGTGTCTGTGGTGCAGTGTGTGCCTTTGTCAAAACGCAGACAATGTACACAAAGAAAGTGGGGGACTTCCAGTGCTCTTTATGTTTTGGGGCTCAACATTGCTGTCTGCCAGGGAGATTGACAACGCTGCAATCCCCACAAGCTGAACTGTAGTAATGGTCAAATGGAGGACGGCATTTTAACAGCTTTTTACAATATCTTCTCTTGCTAGAATTTACAACCTTTCTTGTTTGGGCGTCTGCATCTAAACATTGTTTGCACATACGCATGTACTGTTTGCTGGCTCTTGAAGTTGCTCTCGTCAGGGATATTTTGATTTTGTAATCTCAATACCTCTTTGTGCCCACCACAGCTACAGCTTTTAGGGTCGTGCATGAACTACCCGTTATGCCAACTAGTTAAGAATGGCACATTCTCGCAGCTGGCAAACAACCCATGATTAACAGCCCACGGCAAGTAAATGGTCGAGTTTTGTTGTTGTACAGGGTTTCGAAGATTTACAAAAAAAGGCCTTCAGTCAAAGTTTCAAGAAAAAGGCCTTCAGTCAAGAAGTGCGACTGCTAGCCTCCTCATAAAAAGCATTTAATTCACGGAGAAAAAAGAAAGCTTGTTGTTGTCCTGGCTTTAAAAGGTAAACACATCGTGAGCTCTTGTTCGGGGAAACAGAGATGCCTATTCCTGCGGAGAGAAATCACGTGGAGATTGTTGCAGTGGAAAAAGAACATGCTGCCCATCTTGGCCAGCATGGATTAGGAAAGAACACCGTTATGGGTTGAGCCATACAGCATATCCCACTGTGTCAGCAACAGAGGGAGCGAGTATTTGCACCTTAACAACCACCTACTAGGTAGGTTAGTAAGTCGAAAAGGAAAAACTCCTTCCCGGCGGGATGCATGGATGTGTTTAGCTCAAATCCGCGCTGGCAGGGTTCATTGTCTCCAAGGAGAGGAGGCACCAGCCCCCGCTGACCACCAGCTGAGCGCACGTGCATTGCAGATTCCTAGCACAAAAGGTAAAAAGGTACCTCTGTATTCTATAAATAAACAGAAGGCACCACCTCCAATATTCTCCGCATCATTTTTAGAGGTGTAGTATGTGGCGCTGTATAGCTATAGCAATGGTACACTAGAAACTGCAGAGCTAATTATAAGCTAAGGGGCTAGCAGGCTCTGTCAGACTACCCGCCCTGGCCATTGCCATCAAAAATACGTAAAGGCAATTCTCGCGTCGATGACCAGTGACCAGTGCCCCTAGTGCAGATGAATAAGTCCAGAACAAAGTGCACACTCTTTAACTTTGCTAGGATTAAAAGGTTTAGTGAGCTGAGGTAATGTTACTCCCTTTTGTTTGCAATTGTTTTGAGGACTGCTCAGGAGCAACCCAACCTGTTTTGCTGCAACAGGTTATTAAATTTCCTTTCTCAGCAGAGTGCTCTTGAGTTTTCTCTTACGTGCTAGGCTCCTGCTGGTCGCTGCTCTGATTTTGCCGTATGCTCTTTGCTTGTTAGGTTGCCTGATGTCCAAAGGTACTCTAGCCTGCCTTCTCTCTGACTCCAACTTCTAAGGTTAGGCCTTTTTCTGTCTGTTCTTCAGACACACTCTCAGCTTGTGCTCTTGCGAGCATGGGCCAATTTCTCAGACTGTGGGTTTTCAAGGAGGGTTTTTCTGTTTAGGCAGGAGTTTTCCTTTTCCCAGTCTTATAGGTTTTTTCCTTCATTCTGTCAGGCCCTTGCTGAGGACCGTGCAACCCCCACCAAAAAAAAAAAAATATTACTCCTGAGCTTGTGGATTCGCTCATTTGTGGCGGTCCGAGACTAGTCAACAGCCGATCAGCCAAACAACCTGGCTGAAGGTCACCCCCCATTGCCACCGTTGCCAGCCTCTATAAGAGCTGGATCCGGTCTTCCACCTTCTACGTCCCTTCCAGGTATTTTCCAGCTCCTTATAATGTCCCACGTTCTCCTGGGGATGGCAACTTGAAACTTCCACAAACTAATTGCTTTTTATGAGCAGGCTAGTAGTCGCACTTCTTGACTAAAGGCCTTTTTTTTGTAAACCTTGTAGTCGCACTTTTTGACTGAAGCTTTTCTTTTATAAAACCTCAAAGGCATTTTTTAAAGACAAAGGCTTGTCATAATCCTTTTTACGACATCCCATTGTAGATTGAATTTATAACTGAGACCGTGCCAATTCCAATGTATGCATATTCGGATTATTCTGTACCATATTGTAGTATTATTTGGATTGTAACTGTAATTCATTCCAATTCCAATGGTGAAATTGCCCCCTTATATAATGTATCATGTTCCATAAATTTCCTTTTCAGCCTGGTGATCAGGCGCCCGTCGTTCTTGTTCCCATGACAGCCTCATTACCGGCCTTTTTTCTTTAAATTCGGTTATAAACCATTACAGATTTGGCCAGAGCCGAAGGCCACATAACGATAACAAGAGCGCTAGGGACGCTCTTAAACAACAAAGGTGTCAACTACACTCAAGCAAAAAGACAAGAAGTCAAAGCACGCAGTCGTCTCTCAAACAAATTCCACCTCAGATGGGTGCATGTATATATATGGATTGCAAAGGTACATGAAAAGTGTCAGCAATCATAAGTTAGATTCTTCGGTTGCAGGTGTTTGAGCTCAATGCTGACTTCATCACAAGCCGCACTCACATTTGAAGAAATGCTGGCTAGCATCTGCATGCCCAATTCTGCACACTACTAGCTTCTCTCACTCTATGAAGACGTGTAAATAAATTTCCTATAGATGTACATGCACACAGAGAGGGTGACTGCCCACCACATATCTTATTGGTCACAAAAAGGGCATGCACGTTTCAATACTGTCCGTGATGAATATACCAGAGGCCTGAAAGCGCCGCAGACAAGGCACTCAGTCCCTGTGTTTTTTCGAAAATGTCCACCTCACATACAACATTGCCTCTACGGCATCTCTCTACTACTAGCCTGAGTTCGTCTGTAGACTACGCTGGGTACAAAATACTCGATGGTATAACCTGTCTAGTACACTCTTCATCTTTTGTACAGCACATATACATCCTTCTAACAAGGCAATAATTCAGGCAACAACACGGTCCACTCGCTTTTAAAATGGGAGCCTCAACAACACAGGGCTGCGCACACTGTCTCTTCGTAAGCACAACAGACCACACACATACAGAACGACAAAAACGTGCGCTCACCAAACGAAACTTCTATCACCCAACACTCCTGCAATGTGCAGACTACTCTCATCAGTGTGTACTACCCTCGTAAGTGTTCCCGGCTAATGAAGGGACTGACAGAGAGCCTGGCTAAAGAAGAGACTGACAGAGAGGTGATGAACTCTAGGCTAAAGACAGCCAGCTCTCCTGCATGGTGCGGAAGAGAGGTGAGCAAGATGGCACATGTTAAGGGTTAGCCAGAACTATATATATAAAACAGTGTATATACAGTAGTCTTTGCAAGGACTTGATCAAGTATACGGTGTATATATATACACAGTGTATATATACATACGGTTCTGGCCAACCTTACATATGTTCATGTTTAAGACACTGACATGAGGCACACAAATTCATGGAGGGCCGCAGCTGTGCAGGCACAAGCTTCCACCCCTTGCACACATGCTGGATCAGCAGGCAGTGTGCGTGAGAGAAAGAAGAATTCTAAGTTTTCTTGCTCGCTCCCAAGCCTTGTCAGTTATAAAGAAACATGGCTGTTCCTTTATAGGGATTATTCCGTTCCGCCTTGTGACAAAGGGATTGAAACGTCCAGCCTCTACCGTGACTGGCTGCACAATTTGGATGTAGGTAAGCAAAGCGGCACCTCTGGTTTGTTTACTCTTAGGGCTGGCCAGGACCATGTGAACACGGTGTGTGTACGGTATTTTTGGCAGGGAAATTACCAGATATATTGTCATGTACAGTGCATACATGTATGGTTCTGGCCAACCCTACTCATTCTTGAGTACAGCGATCATTGTGCCTGAGTATCGCACGTTGCGTCAGGCAAGGAACACACAAGACCCCAGGGGACAAGTTCCGTCATGAGGGGGAAAAGCATTCGCAATTTTGTTTCATTTCACACACACACACACACATGCACACACACGCACACCTGCAGCTGCTGGTACAGCGACCGGCCCTGGCACACACGCGTCAGCGAGAACAGCGTGCACGTGCAGCTGCCCACTGGGTCCACGTTTTGCGTGGTCTTGAGCACGTAACAGCCATCCACGTTGGGAGACAGGGCATGAGGGGTGCTGCTGCTGTTGAGGTTCACACTCTGGTCCTGCCCATTGTTTAGCGCACTCAGGGCCACTAGGCCGTAGTATGCAATTTCCTGCTGAGCTCCTGCGCCCGCACACCCTTCCCCTGCCTTCGCCCCCTCCCTCTGTTCACTGCTGCTACTGCTGCTGCTGCTGCTGCTGCTGCTGCTGAGGCCGACGCTGTTTGTGCTGTCGATGGTGTTGCGCAGGCGGGCGCGGAAGCGGCGGCGGCTGCGTACACCTGGCATGCCCATGCCTGTGTGTGTGTGTGTGTGTGTGTGTGTGTGTGTGTGTGTGTGTGTGTGTGTGTGTGTGTGTGCACGCGCATGCGTGTGTGTGTGTGTGTGTGTGTGTGAGAGTGTGTGTGCGCGCGCGCGCATGCGTGTATGTGTGTGCATATCTGCACGCACGTGCTGCTGGCTTTGGTCTAAATGTCTAGCAGCTCTTCAAACAGGCACCTAAATATACCACGCCGTAACTGGGAGAGAAAACCTTTGGCCATGGACTTCAGCTGCGATGAGATGACTTCATCTCATCCAAGCAGACACGAGCAAACGACCGTGTTGCTAGCATTCAAGCGCTCGAAAAGATAACAGCTGACAGCATAAGAAGACCTACCTGTGCTGCTCCATGACATGGCAGAGTCGTTACCTCCGTAGCCACCTCCGTACGCGTAGCTGTTTTCACCCTCTCCATTTCCAAACACATGGCTGCTACTGCCGATGGTGTGGGAGCCTGTTTTGCAAGAGCGATTGTATGTGCATTTGTGTGTTTGTGCACATGTGTGTGTGAAGTGTGGCATGACACACACAACAATTTATAAAACCTAGTCAAACCTTTGACTAGTACAAGTATGTACTGCAAGCATACAGTGAAACGTGTGCAAAAACGCACACACATACACACACCCAGGCCCACCTGCTTTGGGGTCGTGGAAGGGAACGATGTGGGAGAGGTAGGGGGGTGGGTGGTGTTCCACGCTGCTGCTACTTTTGCTGCTGCTGCTGCTGCTGCTGTTGCTGACTGGCTTCTGCTGCTGCTGCGTGCTGTTTGGAGTGCCATCAGTAGCTGAGGGAGACGAGTGAGCTGCCCTCTTGCAGCAGTCGTCCACATCGATGTGGCCCTCCAGCTCAGGCACCTCATCCCTGCCGTACAAATCCAGCCCCTCCCTGCCATGAGCGAGTGTGTTTGTGTGTGTGTATGTGTGTGTGTGTGTGTGTGTGTGTGTGCGGCGTGCAGAACTCCAACTTCTACCAAGTAAAACGTTTCTTGCTCCATGGTGCCCAGTCCTCTCGCACAATGCGAACGCACCTGTACAGTGTGATGTCAGCAGAAGTGGCAGATGCGGCAGGGGGCGGATGCTGATGGCATGCTGTGCTGGCAGAACTGTGGCTGCTGCTACTACTGCTGCTGTCTCTACTAGGGCTCTGGCTGCCCTCTCCTGAGCGGAGAGGGCACTCGTTCGGCCCGGAAATGGGGCGCACAAAAATTATGCCTGCTGCATTGTTGTTGGCGTTGTGTGCCCACTCACGCCAGCACTGTGTGAGTGAGTGAGTGACTGAGTGAGTGAGTGAGTGAGTGAGTGTGTGTGTGTGTGTGTGAGTGTGTGTGTGCGTGTGATTGGGTTCACACTGAATCCCTTCCTGTGGGCAAGCACCAATAACACTTACCGTAGGATCCCATTGGTCTGGACGGAGCTGCTGCGCCTCAAACTCCAAGCCCCCTGCCTTGCTGAACACCCACTCCACCATGGGTGCTATCTCCCGCGTGCTGCTTCTACTCGAGCTGCTGCTAGGACCATCCCCGCTCTGCGCACGCGAGCGCTGCTGCTCGTTCAGACATTTAACGATGGAGGGCACTGCCTGCGCCACCCAGCTGTGGCTGTGTGTTTTGCTGAAGCTGGTGCCATTGTACTCTTGCTCACCCTGCTGCCCTTGTTGCTGGGATGCTCTCTCAGCCACAGCCCGAGGGATGCTGTGCTGGCGCTGCTGGACACTGCTGCTGGGCCGCAGAGGAGAGGCCAGCCTGGGGGTGTGTAGGGACCAACAGGAACCATATAAACAAGTTTGTAACCTCACACACCAGGAACACACACACGCCCCCTGGTTCTGAGTCATTGCACGCTGCTTTTCTCACCTGTGCTTGCTGCTTGACGCAACAAAGGGAGTTCGGAGGCAAAGAGGCAAAGGCTGTCGCCCCCACCAAACTGGGGAGGAGGAGGTGGCAGCAGGTGGTGGTGCCCCCCTCCTGGTAGCAGACAGCGTGCTTCTGTCAAAGACGCTGCTTCTTCCCTTTGAAACAGGCAAACGTTCCGATGCAGCAAGTTTTGAGGAGGACGACTGGCTGCAAACTTTCTGCTGCATTTGTCGTTGCTGTTGGACCAACTCTCCGCCGTAGAAAGTCTCTGTTTGCCCAACGCTGCTGCCTCGTGCACGCTGCTTCACACCTTGGTCTACTCTACGTGAGGAGGAGAAAGTTGTTGTTTTGAATGTGTGGCCTTTGCAAACACACAAGGTGGCACACGCCCGGCACACTCTCTACACGCACCGGCCTCACGCCTACATTCCCCCCCCCCTCTCCCTGCCCGATTTACGCCACATTCTAGTCCTGAATGACGCCCCTGGTGTGCTACTGCACAGAGCACGACTGACGCAGAACACGGGATGGGCGAGGCTAGCACAGCACTCACAGCAGGAGGAGGCAAAAACCTTACCTCGGCACTCGCTCACACAGCACTTGAGGAATTAAAAGCGTTTGCCATTCTTGTACTCCATCCTGCTCCAGTTTACTCTGTGGTGACGCATCATGGTGATCTTGCTTGTGTACCGGTTTATATGCTGGTCACTTCACAGAACTTCTGGTTAGGAGTGGACGGCGCGATCAGTTGTCATCCACCTTTACCCGCCCCGAGGAGCCTCCTTTACCTTTGTTTTGCACTTACAACGATCAATACAAACACCGATCAGCCATCTGCAATGGATCGTACTCGCTCCACAACTCTTAAACGAACACCAGCTTTAAGTCTAGGGAACGCTTGTTGTTGTATTTGGACCGATCCATCAGGCAGGAGGACTTCTGGCTGATGAGAAGCAAAAATTCTCTACTGCTGTGGTGGCTTACAGCAAGGAATTTCTCCTAAACACGGCAATTGTTGTCTAGTACTTTGCAAACCCTGTGCCTTGAGCTGTCTAGGAAAAGGAAAAGGAAAAGGAAAAGGAGGGACGTCCAGCGTGACAAAGTTTAAAAATCTTAGGTGGCACGGTGCCAACACACATTTTGATATACCTTTGGAGATTGCTCCTGGCTGGTGGGATGACAGAAAAAGAAATCATAAGCCTATGTTACCTATCTATCTTCGCTTGGATATTTCCAGCAATCTCAGCCGTGCACTTTCTTGCCTTCGCCTATCCAGCCATAACTTCGCCTATCTGGCCATAACTTTCTGGTCCAAAGAATGCGTCATAATAGGAATAGAAGGCCTTATGAGCTCAGGATCTGTGACAAAGGTGACTGGCACTCTGTTCAGGATGAGGAACACAATTTGCTGGACTGTCCGCATAAACATCTTGTTAGCCTCCGCACATAGCACCGCCAGCTGGTCTTCCCACCTCAATATGAAGATAGCCCAACTCGTTTGAGGACTTTTTTGAACCAACCTGATATTTATGGTGTGGCCTACTTTGTGGCTGAGTGCCTAGCCCTTTTCCCTTTATTATTTATAGGATCTTTTTCGTTTGGTTTCAGGCTTTTTCCAAGCTTCCGCTGCCTCAGATGTCCCCCAGAGGCATACATAGCTATGTAACCTTACCCTAAAACCACATCGGGAGCCCCCCCCCCTCCAGGACTGGACTCATATATATACCAATCAATAGCTCTCGACGTCCCAGATTCCGAGTATATAATTTTTTTATCGGAAAATAGAAATGCCGTCCAAAAGTTATGCTTCCTACACCTCCTGATTCACACATCGTATTATAAAGGTTATGATAAGGCAAGCACATAGTAGTATCGTGCATAACGATTGATTTTCAGTGTTTTTGCCTAAAAAACGCTTACCGCTTAAGTCCAGGCGTTTATGAGGTATGCAGCTCTTTGTAGATGGTACATAATAGTGAGTAATAAGTTACTCATCAACACCGATTGAAGTCTCACCTAGTAGTTGGCTCTCTGGTCCCGGGAGGCCAAACTAATACAATGTGAAAAGCTACTTTAACATTACAAAATCTTAACAATTTCAAGATAATGGGCAAAAAAGTTTGTTTATAGATATTGAAACAAACAATAGTTTCAGCAACCAATTTGTAGGAAATAATTGTTTTAGTTAGGAGGAAAATAATGTAAGACTGTAATTGAAGGAGTATCCAAGTGCAGCTTGGCGAGATTTCCAAGCATTTTTCACAGCATTTCATTTTGGCGGCCTTACGGTCATCATACATACCAGGCCCTAAACCTACCCACGTCTGCACTCTCTAGATCACTAAACAACAAAGCATAACAGCAAAGTCAAGCTGCCCGATGGATACAGCCGAGTAGCACAAAGCAAACATACATGGCAATTTCTCTCTCTCTCTCTCTCTCTCTCTCTCTCTCTCTCTCTCTCTCTCACACACACACACACTCCCAATCCCTCCCATACACACAAGCACATGCACACAAGAATGCACACACACACACACGAACACACACATATACTTCTGAGGTAGGCCCCCTCTCTGTACTGAGTGTCAGTGCAACTGAGGTGACCCTTCACAGGCACCAACCGCCATAAGGATTAAGCAGGGATCTGATGACTACTGGCGTGCAGCGCGTTCCCTGTTTGGGAGGGGGTTGTTCCAGGGACCTCTGTGGTGCTTGCGGTTGATATTTCAGCCTCCTTGCCCAGCCGATTAATGACCTGGACCAGACCATCCACCTGTGCGAGATGCAGCACATGAACACACAGCGTGCTTTTCATCGACCCGGTTATTCATCCGGTTAACCATTTTTGCCGCTACGCTACATATTTGGTATCGAAGCTTGACCATGGCCACCCAAACATTCACACCCGTGACTATGTAACATGCATAAGTAAAGTACATTTCACTTATCGCTCATTCATCCGGTTAACCATTTTGGCCGCTACGCTACGTATTTGGTATCGAAGCTTGACCATGGCCACCCAAACATTCACACCCGTGACTATGTAACATGCATAAGTAAAGTATGATTCACTTATCGCTCGTTCATCCGGTTAACCATTTTGGGCGCTACGCTACATAGTTGGTATCGAAGCTTAAGGTCCTCAGTTCTTTTCAACGACCTCCATCATCAGAAGACCTTTCACCTATGCAAAAAAATACTGCTGCATGATGACCTCAAATATCAGACCATCAACAAGGACACATACACACACACCTATATGCACACGCACACACAACGTTAAATAGAGGGTCGGACACTTACATTGGAGGCAGCTGTAAAGCATTGCATATCTAGGGTTGGCCAGAACCATACGTGAATACGTATATACATTGTGTATATATGGTTCTGGCCAACCCTATGTATATCGTTCTGCTCCTTAGAAGAGCAGGCAGTGAACAACCACTTCCCAAATTAATCAAGGAAAAGGAGCCACTTTGGTACCGAGTACCAGGAACCTCCTCTCTGCATAGAACAAGGAAAATGCCACTAAACAAGGAAAGTCAATGGAAATCAGGTAGGCTTGGCCTAAAGTTGGCTCCTGCTGAGAGCTGGTAAAGGCTTCTAGGAGTATTGCAACTACTTAATTAAAAGTAGTTTGGCCTGCTCGCAGTGTCGCATTGTCACAACTTGAATTATGTTTTATTGCATCATTGCATTAATCAAAAGTTGTTTATGTTTTATTGCATCATTGCATTGGTCAAAAGTTGTTTGGCCTGCTCGCAGTGTCGCATTGTCGCAACATGAATTATGTTTTATTGCATCAAATTGGCTGGCTTGAATGCGAAAGCAAAGTTTCATTATAGAAGCTTGTCATATGCCTTGTACCATTGTC
>Ga0307968_1004287_pt1 | contig 11663 bp, 17 predicted proteins | sample OrgLakmetagen650_FD_201834 | JGI IMG/M metagenome (GOLD analysis project Ga0307968, IMG submission 201834) | Saline water microbial communities from Organic Lake, Antarctica - #650 | ecosystem: Environmental > Aquatic > Non-marine Saline and Alkaline > Saline | place: Antarctica: Organic Lake... | reverse complement strand
CACCTCTTCCCTGTGTGTGGGTATGCTCAAACACACATATACTCCAACACACCTGTTGACCTGCACATCTAGACCTGCACCTCTTCCCTGTGTGTGGGTATGCTCCGACACACGTATGCTCCAACACACCTGTTGACCTGCACATCTAGACCTGCACCTCTTCCCTGTGCGTGGGTATGCTCAAACACACATATGCTTCAACACACCTGTTGACCTGCACATCTAGACCTGCACCTCTTCCCTGTGTGTGGGTATGCTCAAACACACATATACTCCAACACACCTGTTGACCTGCACATCTAGACCTGCACCTCTTCCCTGTGTGTGGATATGCTCCGACACACATATGCTTCAACACACTGTTGACCTCTGCACTTCTCACCTATGGGTATGCTCCAGATGGGGACCTGCGTTTTGGACAGCTGCTTGCCCTCACTGCAGAGGATGATCTTGACGTCCAGCATTCGCGCGTAAGCCTGCAGGTGAGAGACAACCATATGCCAGAATATTGTATAGTCAAGCCGGTGTAGTGGGCAACAGCAAGGTCTCAAGGCACATCTCCGCACAACAGCACATGTGCATCTCACGTACAGCAGCACTCATGTCTCCAGGATATCACTCACAGCAAACCTCTGCTGGAAAGTTTGGTGGTCATACTCTGGCAGATATACTCACACAAGTATGCGTGTGCACGCACGCTCGCACACTCACCCTCTTTCTCCCCCCTCCTGCTATCGTGTCTGGGCAATCTGACCACGCATGCAAGCACATGAACCCCTGCAATCTTTCTTAGACTTTCTTAGACAAGTGGGCCACAACGCACGCACACGTACCTCTGCAATCTTTTTAGGGCAATTGGGCCACACACAGGGTCCCAGTTCAAAAGCTGCCACCAGAGGGATCTTGATCTGGAGAACAAAAGAGCAGAAGATCGAAGAAGCTCATAGTTTTGCCGTGGTGTGGGGCAGAGAAGCAAGAAACCAAAGAAGCTCATAGTGTGCTGTGATGTGGTGCAGAGGAGCAAGAAACCAAAGAAGCTTTTAGCGTTCTGTGATGTGGAGCAGAGGAGCAAGAAACCAAAGAAGCTCATAGTGTGTGCCGTGGTGTGGGGCAGAGGGCGAGATTTCAAAAAAGCTTATAGTGTGCTTTGATGTGGTGCAGAGTGGCAAGAAATTAAGGAAGGTCACAGTGCACCTTTTGGTCTGGAGCAGAGGAACAGGAGAAAGATTATGTACGCACCAAATTTTATCTGTAACTTTTCAAAGGATGAACACTTTGCAGATGTGGCGAACATCTATCTAAATTTGGAAGGAGCTGGAAACGTCGCTGCTCAAAACATTGCAGCTCCTTGTTAATTGTGGCTGGATGTCCCTAAAGAAAGCAGCTCTACAATAATGTTGAGTCCACAACAGCTGAATTATTTACTTCTCTGCAAGTGATGGTTCATAAAGGGGTGTCCATTTATGCCAGGTAGTGTAGCGTAGCAACGCGCGCACACCCCCACCCACACCTACACTCACACCTACATGCATGCACACACATACACACACAACACACACATACACACATACACACACACTCTCTCACCCTGCCCTATTCCAGGTGCCTGGTCTGACCACAGGTCACTAGGTTTCCAGGGTAAGTGCTTTTCAGTTTTAAGTGACTTCAGGTTAAAGCCTGATTGACCTGATTGACTTGATTGGCCTGATTGGCCTGATTGACTTGATTGACCTGATTGACCAATCTGGTCAATCACGTCAATATCATCTCTTTCTCTTTGTGTCATCAAAACGTGATGGAGAGCCTTTCTGCCTCTTTTAGTGTCATCATAAGGTGATCTTGCTCCTACCAAAAGCACACCGCACGCACCGTGTCTTCCAATTCAAGCTCTAAGGTGCCATCCTCATGTATGTTGGTGGACACTCTGTGTGTGATAGGATGCATGACCATGCTCTGTCCAATCCTGCAAGCCCCACCATTAGCAGCAGTGTGATTAATATGGTAGTTGCAAGTTTGTGCGTAATATGGTGCATGACCATGCTCTGTCCAATCCTGCGAACGCCACCATTAGCAGCGGTGTGATGCCTATGGTAGTTGCAAGTTTGTGCGTGGAATGGTGCGTGGTATGGTGCATGACCATGCTCTGTCCAATCTTGTGTATGCCACCATTAGCAATGGTGTGATTATCATGGTAGTTGCAAGTTTGTGCGTGGACTGGTGCGTGGTATGGTGCATGACCATGCTCTGTCCAATCTTGTGTATGCCACCATTAGCAACGGTGTGATTAATATGGTAGTTGCAAGTTTGTGCGTGGACTGGTGCGTGGTATGGTGCATGACCATGCTCTGTCCAATCTTGTGTATGCCACCATTAGCAACGGTGTGATTATCATGGTAGTTGCAAGATTGTGCGTGGAATGGTGCGTGGTATGGTGCATGACCATGCTCTGTAAAATCTTGTGTATGCCACCATTAGCTGTGGTGAGATGTCTATGGTAGTTATAAGTTTGTGCGTGGTATGGTGCATGACTGCTGCACGATCCGCTGTACGCACACAGCCATTTACAACCACCACAGCGATTGCACTGGCTCAAAGTGCAGGTTTGTGTGAGAACAATGCCTAAGCACGCTCTTCTTGACCCAGCGCACGTACGTGCACAAGCACACACACACACATATACAAACACACCGCTATTTGCAACAATGTAATTACGTTTGTGGCAGCTTTGTGCATGTCATGATGCCTGCTTCAGCGCACATATGAATATTCGTTTTCTATGGATTGCGTGGACGGGAGGGTGTGTCGTTGTGACACACATTTATTCGTTTGTCTCAGTCCCTGACTCATCACAAAACGGCAGATCTCAGACATTGGCTGTCCTCAGCACTTTATCTTCACGAATTCATGCAGGTACCATTAGCTGAAACACCACAACGCAGCTTCAGACCTGAATGCTCTCTGCTGATGGGTGTCGTGCACAATGTGCAATGTGTAACATGCACACTGTATAACATGCACACTGTGTTACACACACTCTGTGTTACATGCACACTGTGTAACATGCACTCTGTGTAACATGCAGTCTGTGTAACATGCAGTACGTGTAACATGCAGTCTGTGTAACATGCACACTGTGTAACATGCACTCTGTGTAACATGCACAATGTGTCACGTGCACTCTGCGTTACATGCACTCTGTGTTACATGCACACTGTGTAACATGCACTCTGTGTAACATGCAGTCTGTGTAACATGCAGTATGTGTAACATGCACTCTGTGTAACATACACACTATGTAACATGCACACTGTGTCACATGCACTCTGTGTAACATGCACACTGTGTAACATGCAGTCTGTGTAACATGCAATATGTGTAACATGCACACTGTGTCACATGCACTCTGTGTAACATGCACACTGTGTAACATGCACACTGTGTTACATGCACTATGTGTAACATGCTACATGTCACTTGCACAATGTGCAACATGCTGCATGTTAAATGCACAATGTATAACACGCACTCTGTGTAACATGCACACTGTGTAACACGCACAATGTGTCACATGCACTCTGCGTTACATGCACTCTGTGTAACATGCTACATGTCACATGCACATTGTGTAACATGCAATCTGTGTAACATGCACACTGTGTAACATGCACTCTGTGTAACATACACACTATGTAACATGCACACTGTGTCACATGCACTCTGTGTAACACGCACTCTGTGTAACATGCACACTGCGTAACACGACGCCCTTGGCACCGTACCGTAACCCTACCGTATTTTATCGTATATATGGTCTGAACATACCGTACCATACCATAATCGTACCATACCGAACCATACTGTAACATACCGTAATCGTACCATACCGAACCATACTGTACCATACTGTAATTGTACCATACCAAACCATACTGTACCATACCGTAATCATACCATACCGAACCATACCGTACCATATTTTATTCGTACCATACCAAACCATACCATACCATACCGTAGTCATACCATACCGAACCATACCGTACCATATTGTAATCGTACCATACCAAACCATACCGTACCATACCGTAATCGTACCATACCGAACCATACCGTACCATATCGTTATTGTACCATACCGAACCATACCGTACCATACCGTAATCATACCATACCGAACCATACTGTACCATACCGTACATTGTACCATACCGTACCATACCGTACCATACCGTAATTGTACCATACCGAACCATACCGTACCATACCGTACATTGTACTGGCACATCACAGTCTGTTTAATTTGTCAGTCAAGCTCACCTGATCTCCAACGACAAGTTTTGAACAATGTGCGCGGCAGCTTGTGCTTTGAGTGAAGTCAGGAAATTAACGCCATGTAGCGAAACCTCCAGATGACTGCTTTGTAAGCTGCAGGAAGATTTGTGTGTACAGGAGCAAATTAGCTCACGCCTTGTGCACACGGTCATGCAGCAATTTCTTGGGCTATCGCAGGCAAGCAGCAAGTGAAGTCAGAAAGCTGATGCTATACCGGGGTGGATTGAGATACTAATAACAACAATAACAATAGAGTAACGATCGAGTAACAATAACAACAAAAAAGCCTTTTGTGGACTGATCTGTTCAGCTGCTTGATTGCTTCCTTTTGGGCATTCATTTCATAATCATAGGAGGCGTACCTACACAGTTATTTGCCACTGTGACGTGGAGGCCGAAATGAAAGCGATCAGGCAGCTGATGCAGATCAGTCCAAAAACAACTTGTGCATGTCATGTCAGCCCAGCCAAGGCCTTGGAAACGGGACCAGACTTTATTGTCGTTACGGTTACTCTCTTCGCCCATCCAGAGCCTCGCAACAAGAGACCAGACTCTATTGTCGTTACTGCTACTCTCTTCGCCCAGCCAAAGCCTCGCAAAAAACGACCAGACTCTATTGTGGTTACTGTTACTCTCTTCGCACAGCCAAAGCCTCGCAAAAAGGGACCAGACTCTATTGTCGTTACTGTAACTCTCTTCGCCTAGCCAAGGCCTTGCAAATACGAGCATGCTAAATGCAAGTGAATGCTGTTTATAGCAGCGGCAATATGCTGTCCACTGGTTGCTATGCCAGCGCAAAGAAAAACCCCCCACGAGCATGGTATTTTTTCCCAGGAAAGCAATGGTGCTGCCTACATCACGTGTGTGCTTGCCACTATTGCCTTATCACAGCAGCAACCCCTCCTGCAAGGCCTCTTTGTACCAGCCAACTAAAGCAAGACTTCCAGGACCACTTACCGCTTTGCTAGAAGCTCAGGCTGCTTGTAGATGTCCCGGGCAGTCCTCATCTGCATCAAGTGTGTGTGTGTGTGTGTGTGTGTGTGTGTGTGAGTGTGTGTGTGTGTGTGTGCGTGCGTGCGTGTACGTGTGTGTGATTGTGTGTATATATACAGGAGGTGTATACATACAAGAGGTGTATATATACAAGAGGGTACGAGGGAATATGTCCAAGCAGCATGAGTTGCCACGTATAAGTAGCAGTGATCTAAACAAAGTAGGGACATGCCCATTCATAATTTCAAGTCACGTTACGGTGGTCACACGTTGTTTTTGCTCTACAAGCTGGGCATTGTCAGTCCAGTTGATGTGTAGATATACTGCAAATTACTCATGTGTTAACAAGGATGACTGGACAGGGTGTCAGTAGCTTTTGTGTGATTTTTTGCTGTTTGTTACTCTTTTACATTAGGTACACATTTGCAGTATCATGCCGTGATGGGCATGGAAGATGCTTCAAATGATACAGCCCATTTGAGCCAACTCAAGCCAGTGTGTGTGCACAGTGCTGTGCACACACCAAATTGATAGGAGCGGCATATTGTCATCATAGCGCACATTGATAGCCCGCTTTTTTTACATTGAAGATGAATCTCACTTTCTTCGTAATGCAAAACGGTTGGAGCAGCTTTTCCTCTTTTAACGCAAAGTGATTGGAGAAGCTCAAACCCCTTAAAGTAAGAACTGCTTGGAGCAGCTTGCTTGTCAAACCCCTCAAGACGAGATGAACACACACCACCAACCTCCACACACCATTTCTATCAGAGTGTTTGATTGAGTGGCGTGCGCATATCCAAACACTATACAAAGCTTCCACGTCAAACGCTACAAGGTGGTGTGCGCACAACCACATTCCACACGCCGTTCCTATCAAATTGTTCGGGTTGAGTGGTGTGCGCAAAACCAAACACCACACACCGTTCCTATCAAACTGTGCAAGTTGATTGGTGTGCGCACAACCAAACACCACACAGTATCTCTGTCAAAATCTGTTAGTGAGTGCACACTACCACAAACTGACTACATGCATGACGGTGGCACACAACCCAAGACCATGTACCCACACATGACGGTGGCACACAACCCAAGACCACACCACAAACTGACTACATGCATGACGGTGGCACACAACCCAAGACCACGTACCCACACATGACGGTGGCACACAACCCAAGACCACACCACAAACTGACTACATGACGGTGGCACACAACCCAAGACCACGTACCTGCTCTGCCTGATCTGGGGGGAGGACCTTAACGTCCTGCAGACAAGATGCAGTGAAGAAGACGTGAGAACACAGCAGTTTGTCTGTCTGATAACTGATGAGCACAGCAGGTTGTCTGTGTGACAACTGATGAGTAGCTCAAACATTCCCAATGCAAACATCTGAGGAACAGCCTCCTCACACACTTCCGACCTCCACATATTGGGCATTGAAGTAACACACACAATCCTGAGCGCACGAAGGCTCAAACAAAAGGTGAGAATGCATCATGAAAACAATGCACGTGTTGGTTTTCATGATATACGCTCATCGCCTAATACCCAAGTTTGTCACAGTGTTACACAATCCTCAATTACCTTTCAGCTTCACAGAACACACTTCAATCACCTAAGTATCAACCAAAATATCCCGTCAACCTGGACATTTCAAAAAGCGACCACACACCAAGAGGACTTCGCCGTTCGTCCTGCTCCGAGGCCGGAAGCGCTTGCCTGCCAGTCCAAACCTGTGTGGACAGAGGTTGTTATGCGCGTGGGTGTTATTACAGTTGGGAGGGTTTGAATGGACTGCGTTGCATGAACCATTTGTGAACATTCGCATGACCTGAACCCTTTGCGGCGTGGCCTGGACCATCTGCATGGATGGGACCATTTATATGGACTGCGTTGCATGAACCATTTGCGGACATTCGCATGGCCTGAACCATTGCGGCGTGGCCTGGACCATCTGCATGGACGGGACCATTTACATGGACTGCATGGCCTGAACCCTTTGCGGCGTGGCCTGGACCATCTGCGTGGCCTGGACCTTTATATGCACCGCATGGCCTGAATTAATTGCAGCCAACCCTTCTATGTCAAACAATAATTTATCACTGCAGGCCAGTAGAACACATTTGTAAATAGAGGACTGTTAGAATGAGGCACTAAGCTCATGACTATACACACAAACACACAAACGCTAACTCACATTCACAATGCACTTGTGACAGAATGCAAAAATAAGGGTTTGGTTGTGACAGGATGAAGGAATGAGAGCGAAGGTGTGGGTGTCAATGGGCAAGCAGGATTGAAAGGATGGAAGTAGCAAGTGGAATGAAAGGAGGGAAGTAGGAAGCGGGTACGTAGAAGAAAACCGAAGAGTCAACAAGATGTACATTGCAATTAACTGTAGTCTTTGAGAAGTAGGCGCAATTATACTGCAAGAACAATCCACGAACAAATCTACTATATTCCGTAAGCATGTACAAGGAATAAATCCAGCCACCTCCTACTTAATAGATTTAGTATATGTAATATGATTGTTTAAATAATTTTGATTTATTTAAAGGTTGTACCACCAGAGCTTGTACAAAATCCAGGGCTTGGCAAAAGTGTGTACCAAAGATGTTACCAGCGCACTTACATAATGCGTAAGGTTGGCCAGAACCGTACTTATACACCGTACATGACCATATATTTGGTGATGTCCCTGCCAAAACAACCGGATACACACCGAATGTACCCATATGGTTTAGGCCAACCCAAATCATACGTCGCATCATGCGTACCACACATAAATTACTAAATTGAACCTCTGTGGGATAACCTGCGGTTGCTGGAATGCATGACCAAGAAAGTTTGTGCATTGGAGTTTAACCATGTGATCTACTGTGGGCAATTCTCACAAAGGCAACCGTTAACAAAGAAGGAAAGTATCTGACAGCATCTGAAACGAATCGACTCCGCATATCATTCAAGACAATAGGATTTCCGGGCAACGCCCTCTTACCTTAACATGGAGCACACACACACACACACACACACAAACACACACACACACACACTTACACACACACACACACACAAACACACATACACACACAACGCCCTCTTACCTGAACATAAAGCATCACAAATTACATGCAACATACACCCCACACCCCACATATTTTGATGTATGGGCAAGTGAGTGAAACGTGTGTGAGTGAAACGTGTATGATTACAAGGTTGGCGCACCACTGGCAGCTCGTGCTTTCTGGGGACTCCAGAGGCTCCAATAGTTGCTGGAGCGTGCATCTAACCTGTATATGTAAGTTTGTATGTATGTGTGGGCGTTAAGTGTGTGTGCGTGTGTGTTTGCTTGTGTATATGCACCTAACCTGTACGGATATGAGTGGATTGTGTATGTGTGAGTGGTTGTACGCGTATGTGTACCTAACCTGTTCGTTTGTGGGCAGGAAGGAGGCATCAACTAATGCACATGCGTGCACACCCTCTCAAGTGCAAGTATTAACACAGATAGTAGCTGCTGGAGTGCTGTCGACTTCTATCAAACAGCTTATCACGTACTGCGCTTGTGTGCCACAACCGCCAGCGCCCGTAACCAACCTCCGTTGTTACCTGACCGAGACATTCTGCACGGATCCAGTCAGCATTGTATAAGCGCAGCTCAAAAAAGCAATCGGGCTTCAGTCCTGATAAGGGGCAAATCAGCCTGTGTGCATTTGTGTGTACACGTGTATGCACGTGTCCACATCCGTACGTGAATGCGTGTGCAGTCGTATGCGGGAGTATACATGTGAGTGTGTGTGGATGTGCATGTGCGTGAGTAAATATGTCCGTGTGTGTATGTTGGCAATTGTGTATGTATGTATGTATGTGTGTGTGTGCGTGTGTGTGTGTGTTTGTGTGTGTGTGTGTGCGAGAGAGAGAGAGAGAGAGAGAGAGAGAGAGAGAGAGAGAGAGAGAGAGAGAGAGAGAGAGAGAGAGAGAGAGAGAGAGAGAGAGAGATAAAGAGAGAGAGAGAGAGAGAGAGAAAAAAAGAGAGAGAGAGAGAGAGAGAGAGAGAGAGAGAGAGAGAGAGAGAGAGACAGAGAGAGAGAGAGATAGAGAGAGAGAGAGAAAGAGAGAGAGAGAGCGAAAAAGAGAGAGAGAAAGAGAGAGAGAGAGAGAGAGAGAGAGAGCGAAAAAGAGAGAGAGAGAGTCTTTAAAAAAGTGGGCACATGCGTGCGTTTCTTAGTCTATGGATCAAATCACATTTGTCTTTTTTGAAGTGTGCAATTGCAGTGGTAGCGTGCAGTTGTGTGTATCCAAAGTGCACATTAACTCAGATCACCGTGCAATATAGTAGGGAGCAGGCAAATGTGCGTGCCCAATGTGCACGTAAACTCAGATCACCGTGCAACCCTAGCAAGAAACGAATTATTGTGTACGTCTAGGGTTGGCCAGAACCATACATTTATAGGTAAACACAGTGTACATACGGTACTCTTCGCAGGAAATTTACCATACATACGGTCATATACGGTGCAGATGTACTGTTCTGGCCAACCCTATGCATGTCTGGTGTGCGCATCAGCTCAAGCCACAGATCACTGCAGGAGGCAATGACCACACACCCTAGTAGGTTGTATGCAGGTGTGTGTATCCATTGTGACCATCAATTCATACCTAGCATTGGCCAGAACCATACATTTATAGGTATACACGGTGTACATACGGTATTTCGGACTGGGAAATCACCATATATACGGTCACATACGGTGTACATATACAGTTCTGGCCAACCCTATTCATACCATAGCTTACCACAGATGGCAGCAAGGACGCTAAAAAGTCAGCCTCGAGCTCAGATGGGTGTTGGAATGCGTTAATGGGGAGTGTTGAGTAAGGAGCTGTGATCACTGCTGCTCTGGACGGTGCTGCCTCTGTTGTGTGTGGTACCGCCACTGCTGCGTGCGGTGCTGCAGCTTCTGATGTGTGTGGTGCTGCCTCTGTTGTGTGTGGTGCCGCTACTGCTGTGTGCGGTGCTGCTTTTGCTGCTGCTGCTGCTGCTGCGGTGTGTGGTGCTGCCTCTTCCGTGTGTGGTGTTGCTGCTGCTGCTGCTGCTGCTGCTACGTTTGGCGGTGCTGCTGCTGCTGCTGCTGCTGCTGCTGCTATGTTTGGCGGTGTTGCTTCTTCTGCTGCAGGGCGCCCTGTCTTAACAACCTCTGCAGTAGAATCTTGCAGCTCACTCCACACTCCTGCCATCGCTTGGTCACTCCTCATAGCACCAACCCCTTCCCTCGCTCCCGCTCCCGTTCCCTCTGCCTCCTCCATCTCAAGGTCTTCCAGTCTTACATAGCTGCCCTCCTTTCTTGTCATGTTAAGACATGTGAATGGTGGGAGTAGTTGTGATTCTGGTGGTGGTGCTGATGGTAGTGGTGGTGGTGGTGGTGCCACCACAGCTGCTGCTCCTGTTGCTGCTACTTCTTCTGCTGCTGCGGCTGCTGCTGCTGCTGGCCTCTCTGCTGTTGTTGTTGCTGCTGACGGGATGTCTGCTGTACTTGGTGTCGCTGAAAGAGATGCCTCTGCAGACGACACTAGCCTTGGCGGCGTTGCTTTGGGCTCCCATTGGTGCAGTGTTTGGCAGTGCGCTTTTTGCTGCAGCTGCTGCTGACGTTGCTGCTGCTGCTGCTGCTGCTGCTTCTGCTGCGTTGGGTACTGTCTCACGTCGTCTGTGCGAGGTGCAGCTGCCACTGGCACGGCAGCATTTGGGTTTCTGTGCGAGTTGGGCACAGGTCCAGCCATCACCGCAGCCGCTGCTTGAAAGCGTATGGCCATGAGGTAAGCAGGTAGGTGGCCACCTATGCCTAGACCTGCACAGCAAGTGGATAAGAGCAAAAGTGTCTCAGTTTTGTGGGCATGTAGGGAATATTTAAGAGTTCATTTATGTATAGATCTAATACATAAGTATGGCCACACAGTCGGCAGGTAGGTGGGCACCTATGCCTAGGCCTGCACAGCAATTGGATAAGAGCAGAAGTGTCACAGTTTTGTGGGCATATAGGGAATATTGACGAGTTCATTTATGTATAGATCTAATACATATGGCCACACAGTCAGCAGGTAGGTGGGCACCTATGCCTAAACCTGCACAGCAAGTGGATAAGAGCAAAAGTGTCACAGTTTTGTGGGCATGTAGGGAATATTCACGAGTTCATTTATGTATAGATCTAATACATAAGTATGGCCACACAGTCGGCAGGTAGGTGGGCACCTATGCCTAGGCCTGCACAGCAGTTGGATAAGAGCAGAAGTGTCACACTTTTGTGGGCATGTAGGGAATATTGACGAGTACATGCATG
>Ga0307968_1004284_pt1 | contig 11670 bp, 12 predicted proteins | sample OrgLakmetagen650_FD_201834 | JGI IMG/M metagenome (GOLD analysis project Ga0307968, IMG submission 201834) | Saline water microbial communities from Organic Lake, Antarctica - #650 | ecosystem: Environmental > Aquatic > Non-marine Saline and Alkaline > Saline | place: Antarctica: Organic Lake... | reverse complement strand
CCAACTCCCCTACGACCTCACCCCTACCCCCACCCCCACCCACCCACATCCACACACCTGCGGCCGAAGCAGGGGACGGCGCAAACGCGCTGGTGGTGGGGTTCAGATCGTGAGGACTGCCACTGACCAAGGCAGCAGAGGCCGCAGCAGCAGAGGCTAAAGAGCCCGCAGGAGGTTGCTGAGCTGGCGCGGGGTAGGCGGGTGTGTAGATGGTGCGCCTGGTCGCCCTGTGTGCGTTTGCTGCGACAGAGCTGGTGGCACTGGCACCTATAGAGGCATAAACGAGACATAATTTACGTGGGGGGTGAATTGGGTAGGCGGGTGTGTAGATGGTGCGCCTGGTCGCCCTGCGTGCGTTTGCTGCGACAGAGCTGGTGGCACTGGCACCTATAAAGGCATAAGCGAGACATAATTGACGTGGGGGGTGAATTGGGAAGGTGGGCGTGTAGATGGTGCGCCTGGTCGCCCTGTGTGCGTTTGCTGCGACAGAGCTGGTGGCACTGGCACCTATAGAAGCATAAGCAAGACATAATTTACGTGGGGGGTGAATTGGGAAGGTGGGCGTGTAGATGGTGCGCCTGGTCGCCCTGTGTGCGTTTGCTGCGACAGAGCTGGTGGCACTGGCACTTATAGAAGCATAAGCGCGACATAATTGACGTGGGGGGTGAATTGGGAAGGTGGGCGTGTAGATGGTGCGCCTGGTCGCCCTGTGTGCGTTTGCTGTGACAGAGCTGGTGGCACTGGCACCTATAGAAGCATAAGCGAGACATGATTGACGTGGGGGGTGAATTGGGAAGGTGGGCGTGTAGATGGTGCGCCTGGTCGCCCTGGGTGGGACGCACTGCATAGGTGCTGGTGACACTTCTCTCCTAGAAGCGTTGCCAAACATGTGTGTTTGTGCGTGCGTGTGTGTTCGTGTGTGTTCGTGTGTGTGTGTGTGTGTGTGTGTGTGTGTGTGTGTGTGTGTGTACGTGTGTGTACGTGTGTGTGTACGTGTGTGTACGTGTATGTGTGTGTGCGTGTGTGTGTGAGGAGGCCAGCTGCTTCACTAATTTAGTATTGGTATTCAAGCCAAGAGTAGCGGTTCCCCCCTATACCCGTTAGTAGCCTTTTTTGTCTTTCATACAATATGCCTTTTGTGACTGTGTTGGGTGCGACCATTTCTGGGTTTATGACGCTACTTTCAGGGTTGGCCAGAGCCGTGAATATGCACCAGATATGCCCGTATGTTTGGTGGTTTACTCCCCAAAAATTACCGTAGGTAGTAGGTACACTGTTAAAATATGGTTCTGGTCCTAACCATTTTATGTTGACAGGCCTCTCGCAAAAGGAGAACGCAATTAACTTAAAGTAATGAATACCATCCAGCTGCAGACCTGAAATTCAGAGTCCCAAATGCAGGTAGCAGTACCACTCATACTCATTCATGGTCACAGAAACAACTTGCAAGTGTAGATGCATGCCATATATGCCATATATGCCATATATGCCATATATTTCACATACATGTATGCCATATGTGCTGTACATCCTTATACAATTACGTCCTACATGCCATATGTATAGCTACATGCCATATATGCCATACATGCCATACATGCCTTATATATATACGTATATACGCCATACATGCCGTATGTATAGTTAAAATGCCATATACAGTTACATACCATATACGCCATACATGCCATACATGCCTTATATATACGCCATACATGCCGTATGTATAGTCACATGCCATATAGAGTCACATGCCATCAACATGCCACACACCTGCTGACGTGGCAGTGGCAGCACCCCCTCTGCCCCCAAGAGCAGGAAATGCAGTGCTTTCAGTCGTGAGCTCCTCCTCCTCCTCCTCCGCGTCAGCACGCATGTCTGTCACGAGCCTGGAGGCGCGTGGTTTGTGGAGCGATCAGAACAGAAGTTGAGATCCGTGGTTTGTGGAGGGATCAGAACAGAGGTGAGGTCCGTGGTTGGTGGAGCGATCACAACAGAAGTGAGATCCGTGGTTTGTGGAGCGATCAGAACAGAGGTGAGGTCCGTGGTTTGTGGAGCGATCACAACAAAAGTGAGGTCCGTGGTTTGTGGAGCGATCAGAACAGAAGTGAGATCCGTGGTTTGTGGAGCGATCAGAACAGAGGTGAGGTCCGTGGTTGGTGGAGCGATCAGAACAGAAGTGAGGTCTGTGGATTGCGGAGTGATCAGAACAGAGGTGAGGTCCGTGATTTGTGGAGCGATCAGAACAGAGGTGAGGTCTGTGGTTTGTGGAGCGATCAGAACAGAAGTGAGGTCCGTGGTTGGTGGAGCGATCACAACAGAAGTGAGATCCGTTTGAGAAATTGCTGAAGGTCATCCCCCATTGTAACCATAGTTTGAGAAAAGATGGAGTGGAATGGCGTGCTGTGGTTGATATTCTACTCCCTGCAAATTCAGGTCCCCGCAAACTCAGGTCAAGGTCGCCCTTTCCCAGGGATTCCAACAGCTATGTGTCGCATGCTTGTATTAGAGTCTGGCGTGTAAGGCTTATATGCATTCATATAAGCGATGTACAGCACGCATGTGTTTCAGATCCCGCTTACGCCAAGTACAAGCAACTGCATGTTTAAAGGAAAATTTATTAATATAAGCAATGTACAGCACGCATGTGTTTCACATCCTGCTTATGCCAAGTACAAGCAACTGCACGTTTAAAGGAAAATTTCTAAGTTCACGGGAAAGTTCGAAGTTTAGTGAATAAAAGAAAGAACTGCAAGAATCTTAGTATTGGATAAAACCTTGTTACAGAATAATACGAAAGCAGGAATTAAGGTGCATACAGACTTCTAATATCAAGCATTGAATTTACACAAACTGAATTCAAGCATTAAATCTACACAAACTGAATTCAAGCATTGCATCTACACAAACTGGATTCAAGCATTAAATTTACACAAACTGAGATCAAGCATTGAATTTACACAAACTGAGATCAAGCATTGAATGTACACCTGTAGACAGGATACAAAGAACGAGAGGCAATGCTGCTATGTTCGGCGTGTAACACTCGAGCTTTTTTTTGGATGGAAGCAAAGTGATGTCACTCTGCTTTTTATTTGTGTTTTCTCTCAGCTCCATGGTCAGTTGCGCTCGTCCTATCTAGAGTTGGCCAGAACCGTACATACACGTAATTTTTGGCAGGGAATTCACCAAATACACGGTCATACACAGTGCATAAATACAACCCTGGCCAACCCTAAACATTTCCAAGATGCAATTCATGCAACATTACAACACCCCACACGCTGCCGAGTTCAATGTGCAATACATAAACTCCAAAAAAAAGTGACGTCACTCACAACACGTTGCTTGTTATTTTTGTTTCTCTTAAGTATCTCCACCGCTTTATTTCCTTGGTCCTCGCAACTGCTCTCCCTCCTTCGTTTGCGTTAGTTACTCTGCCTTTTTTTTACCAACCTGGGCAATGGCAAGAGCCTATATTTTTAGCAGCTATGACGAGTCCTTGTAAAAAATCTACCGCCATCTCACCATGCAAACGGGATACAACCAAAGGAACAATGTTTTGATAATTGGCCACATCTGTGCTAGTCACACTCACATTTGTAAAAATGTTGATCTCTGTCAGTCTTACTCTCACTTGTTGAACCTAGCCACACTTAACAATGTTGCCTCAAACCTAGCCGCATGGTGGACAGTGCCGCGTGCTTGCCATTCACTTGTTGAGCAGCGAGAAGTGTTGCTTGGTGGTCTCTGTCTTACTAGTCAGACTACTAGCCACACAGTCAGTGCCACTCACTTGTCGAGCAGCGCATGCAAAGGGGGGTCTAGCGAGACAGCCTCAGTCTTACTAGTTGGACTGCTAGCCACACAGTCAGTGCCACTCACTTGTCGAGCAGCGCATGCAAAGGGGGGTCTAGCTAGACAGCCTCAGTCTTACTAGTTGGACCACTAGCCACACAGTCAGTGCCACTCACTTGTCGAGCAGCACGTGTGGAATGAAGTCTTGTTTGATAGCCTCAGTCTTACTGGTTGGACCACTGGCCATAACAATCAGTGCCACTCACTTGCTGAGCAGCATGTATGGGATAAAGTCTTGCTAGATAATCAGTCTTTACTAGTTTGACCACGAGCCTTATCGGTCAGTGCCACCCACTTGTTGAGCAGCGCGTGCGAAGGGAAGTCTTGCTCGATAATCACAGTCTTACTATTTCTAACATGCCATATCAGTCAGTGCCACCCACTTGTTGAGCAGCGCGTGCAAAGGGAAGTCTTGCTCGATAATCACAGTCTTACTATTTTAACATGCCATATCAGTCAGTTCCACTCACTTGTTGAGCAGCGCGTGCGAAGGGAAGTCTTCCAGGAAACACAGCTGGATCTTGCGGCGGTGAACCTGAATACAGTGAGAGGCAGGTGTGTGCATGCAAGGTAGCAGCTTACGAGGAGATAGATGGCCAGATCACAAACAAGAGTCCAAGCAAGATCTATGCATTATGTGTGCACATGCAGGCGAACGTTCAACCTACAATCAAAAGGGCATATGTGTGCAAGCAAAGCAACAATTGGAAAGTGTGCACGTGTAGGCTTAGGTGTAGAGCTGGTAGGACAAATGCCTACACAGCAGGAGAACGGTCACTCGGAATCAATTCAAGATATACGGAGGGCTAACAAACAGGGCAATTTTGCTGTCATACACTTACACACACTCCTTCAGCACCTGCACCATGCAGGGGTGACGGCCTGCCCCTCATGATGTCATTGGTAATGGTCACCGCCAGCAAACACGGGTACCTACACACTCCTACAGACACACCCCACCTGCTGCAGCTGCAGCTGCACCATGCCGTGCCGTGCCTGCTCTTCGCTGGCTGTGGTGATGGCATCCGCCAACAAACACACACGCACACCTACACACTCCTACAGAAACACCCCACCTGCTGCAGCTGCAGCTGCACCATGCAGTGCTGTGCCTGCTCTTCGCTGGCAGTGGTGATGGCATCCACCCACAAACACGCACACCTACACACTCCTACAGACACACCCCACCTGCTGCAGCTGCAGCTGCCCATGCAGTGCCGTGCCTGCTCTTCGCTGGCAGTGGTGATGGCAACCACCCACAAAAACGCATACCTACACACTCCTACAGACACACCCCACCTACAGATACCCTCCACCTGCAGACACACTCCACCTACAGACACACCCCACCTGCTGCAGCTGCAGCTGCACCATGCAGTGCTGTGCCTGCTCTTCGCTGGCAGTGGTGATGGCCACTGCATCCTGGCGCTCAAAAACCTCAATCTGGATCACCTCCGCACCGGCATCGGTGCACAGATTTGTCACGACCTGAAGATTGCATGGACAGATGAAGATTGCATGAACAGATTGCATGAAGATTGCATGAAGATTGCATGAACAGATAAAGATTGCATCAATGCACAGGTTTGTCACGACCTGAAGATTGCATAAACAGATGAAGATTGCATGAACAGATTGCATGAAGATTGCATGAAGATTGCATGAACAGATGAAGATTGCATCAATGCACAAATTTGTCACAACCTGAAGATAGCATGAACAGAAATTGAGCACAATATTTATATTGAACGACACCTGGAATATTGAACGGCACCTACTATAATGAACAGCCATTTTATCGAACACTTAATATTGAACGGCACTGATTGTAAAGCATGCAACATCTTTGATTGACTGAACGGCACTGATTGTAAAGCATGCAGCATCTTTGATCGACTGAACGGCACTGATTGATCGATTGAACGGCACTGATTGTAAAGCATGCAACATCTTTGATCGACTGAACAGCATTGCGTGTTCACAATTGCGTGTTTGGTGAGATTGGTGTGACATGACGTGTTTGGTGAAATTGGTGTGACATGACGTGTTTGGTGAAATTCGTGTGACATGACGTGTTTGGTGAAATTGGTGTGACATGACGTGTTTGGTGAAATTGGTGTGACATAATGTGTTTTGTGAAATTGGTGTGACATGATGTATTTGGTGAAATTGGTGTGACTTGACATGTTTGGTGAAATTGGTGTGACATGACGTATTTTGTGAAATTGGTGTGACTTGACGTGTTTGGTAAAATTGGTGTGACATGACGTGTTTGGTGGAACTGGTGTGACATGACGTGTTTGGTGAAATTGGTGTGACTTGACGTGTTTGGTGAAATTGGTGTGACATGGCGTGTTTGGTGAAATTGGTGTGACATGACGTGTTTGGTGAGATTGGTGTGTGACTTGACGTGTTTGGTGAAATTGGTGTGACATGACGTGTTTGGTGAAATTGGTGTGACATGACGTATTTGGTGAATTTTTTGTGACATGACGTGTGAAGTGGTCAAGGAAAGCGTGTTGGAACGTGTGAACGCGTGCTGGGAACAAATGAATGGCACAGGTTTGGTTAAAGCTACGCACTTTGAGTGTGTGGTAGTACCTACAGGTAGGGAAGACATAATCACTGATTCAAACTCCCATACTATGTTGTGGGATGATAGACCCTAAACCTCTTTACAAATCAAAGGAACCACCTCTTCCTTGCTGGCATCATTTTTATTATTCCCAAGGGAATATGTTGCTTTAGTTTTGCTCGCACAAAAAATAAAAAGCTGCAAGGCCCACCTCTTCCACGCGGTGCCCCATTTCGAGGATGGACCTGATATCTAGGCACTCCAGCAGCAAGTGCTGAGTGAACCGGATCTCATTGATGCCTGCAATGTGGAGTTGGGGGCATACCAACACACCGCCAATAAGTTGCTGAAAGTTGCAGACTCACGGAAAGGATCATAGCCAAAAATCTGGGATTTAGTGCAGAAATGAAGCATGGTACATTTGCATTCGTCATTATTGAGGTTATATATCGGAGGTCTTACATCCTATTACAACACGTTGGTTTGCCAATAGGATGTAAGACCTCCGATATATAACCTCAACAGTCATCGATGCCTCCTTCAAATTATATCCACGAGGTCTTACTTGCCACAGACAGCTCAAGCAGATGAAGCAGACTGACAGCTCGATCAGAATGCATGACATGTTAACCGTTGGAAAGGTACTTTTTGCATGGTGCTGCAGGTGCCACTTGCCCCCTAGGGAGCAATGCAAGGGCACATTCCTCACAAAGCAGCTGCTGCAGAGCCTCCCTCGGTGTAAAAAATGTCCCCAATAAAGTAAACCCCCATTTTCGAAGATAATGGGCACATGCACATTCATAACAAACAGCAATTGCAGCACTTGAATGAAAACACCTTCAAAATTCAGGTGAATAACTGCACTTCAACGAATAATAAGAGGAGAATGTGGTAAACATAAAGCTGTCGCAGCACTCCTGGAAATTTATGCATGAGCAGCGCATCATGCAGTGCATAAGCATGGTAAGAAACAAGGCACACTACACCACTCACTGATCTTAAGCTGCTGCAGCGCTTCCAGCATTTTATCCACCAGCAGCACCTCCTTTTCTGTGTGACTGCATGCGGCAGCGGCAGCATCCTCCAACGTCGGGAAGTGGGCCATGCTGAAAGACGAGGCGGCCTGTGTACACGATGTTGGGATATAGGCAGATGCTCCGTCTGTCACAACTGCTAAAATATGTAGGTCCTCACAACTGCCCAGGCTAGACGGGAAAAAGGCAGGAAAATAAACTCGTACTAAGAGCGGTCGTGGGGATTAAGTAAATATCTAAAATGGAGAAACTAGGAGAGGAGCACAGATAAACAGCAAGAATCATGAGTAAAATCACATTGCTTTACTCCAAAAACCGGAGGTCAAGTGTTACACACTGAACTCAGCAGTTCATTGTATGCCTGCCTTTCTAAGTTACAAGGAGGAACTGTCTGATGATGGATTAGAAGGAGTGGATTCGTACCCCCTAAAGGCAATGTGCATGTATCCTGCTCCTCAGCTCAATTTTAATTGCAGCTCAACTCAACTCTCCATCTCTGCCACAATGTAGTCATTTCAATCAGCTCCCCCTTCTCTAACATTGTTAACTGAGAGCACCACTGCGTTCTAACATCGACAACTGAATGCTTTACTGCGTTCTAACATCGACAACTGAGTGCTTTACTGTAGTCTGACATCGACCAACTGAATGCTTTACTGTAGTCTGACATCGACCAACTGAGTGTGCCACTGCGTTCCAACATCGACAACTGAATGCTTTACTGCGTTCTAACATCGATAACTGAATGCTTTACTGCGTTTTTACATCGACAAATGAATGCGTTACTGTAGTCTGACATCGACCAACTGAACTTTACTGCGTTCTAACATCGACAACTGAATGCTTTACTGTAGTCTGACATCGACCAACTGAGTGCGTCACTGCAGCCGCCTCTGCATTCAAACCTTGCACCTTGCTCAACCCTTCCCAACTTTTTCTCTGTACCAATCCCACTTCAGTTCGAAAATAGGACCCACACAGGATGTCGAGTACCTGCTGAGGGCCAGCTGCTCCCTTTTTTTGCTGCTTCTTTCCAGTGTGCCCATATGGTTTGGCACCTTCCCAGAGAAGGGTCTGTGAAAGTCATGCACGTGGTTGCAAGGAGGAAAAGGGTTGAAAGCATAGCAAGCTCACTTTTGTTGCTGCTTCTTTCCAGTGTGCCCGTATGGCTTGGCACCTTCCCAGAGAAGGGTCTGCGAAAGTCATGCACATGGTTGCAAGGAGGAAGAGGGTTAACAGCATAGCAAGCTCACTTTTGTTGCTTCTTCTTCCAAGTGTGCCTGTATGGCTTGGCACCTTCCCAGAGAAGGGTCTGAAAGTCATGCACGTGGTTGCAAGGAGGAAAAGGGTTTAAAGCATAGCAAGCTCACTTTTGTTGCTTCTTCTTCCCAAGTGCCCGTATGGTTTGGCACCTTCCCAGATAGTGCCCTGTTGTTATAGCCAGGCATGACGGAAAGGAGTGCAGAACTAGAAGCATAGCAGCAATGCAGCTACCCAGGTGGGGTAGCTTTGTAGTATTGCAAAGTACTACAAAAGGAATTGTAGTATTGCGAAGTACTACATAAGAAAAATGATCTATGTGGGCGTTGGATCCCAATTCCAAACAACTGTACAAGAGAAAAGCATGCAATTTCCTTCATGCCTTGACTTGGAACCAGACGCCGGCACGTAACACCTACTCTGCCGACTTGCATCTCGACTTCGTTTTGGAGTCTGCTGCACTCAAGGCTCGAATGCTGCTTACAAAGTTGACCATGAGGATCCAGATCTGCTTTCACGTTGACCATGAGCAATCCACTTTTGACCATGAGCAATCCACGTTAACCATGAGCATCCAAATCTGCTTTCACGTTGACCATGAGCAATCCACGTTGCCCATGAGCATCCGAAGCTGCTTACAAAGTTGACCATGAGAGCATCCGAAGCAGGACTCACTCCATGCACGAATCTATACCAAACAGCCAACAACACACACCTCCTGAACACTGCACCAATAACGTACCTCTTCTGCCTTCCCTTCCTTCTCCTCTACACTCAACACGCACCTCCTGAACACTGCACCAATTACGTACCTCTTCTGCCTTCCCTTCCACCTCCTCTACACCCAACAAGCACCTCCTGAACAACGCACCAATTGCGTACCTCTTCTGCCTTCCCTTCCTTCTCCTCTATACCCAACACGCACCTCCTGAACACTGCACCAATTACGTACCTCTTCTGCCTCCCCTTCCTCCTCCTCTATACCCAACACGCACCTCCTGAACACTGCACCAATTACGTACCTCTTCTGCCTTCCCTTCCTCCTCCTCTGCGGCTCCCCCTCCTGACTCCTGCCACAAGTTCCCCAGGTCCATCTTCATCCCCTTCTTCTTCTTGCGCTGCACAGCATGAGCAAAATGACAGGGAACGGTAATACAGTGATATATTGCACGATCACTCGGACAGTCAAGCGTTACACAGACAGTTGAGCATGGATGAGTATTTGCGCGAGCACAGTGAGCAGTTACGGCTGTGTGCAAACTTCCTACCCAGTTCGTCTTGTACCCAGCAACTCTGACCGGTTTTAAATATGCCGCCTAATTCAATCCTCCTTGTATTTGATTGATCACCAGCATCTCTACCTGCTTGAAGAACCTTCCTAATGCCCTTGCACCTGTGCAATAAAGTGCACCCCTGGCCGGCTTGAAAACGCTGCCTAATCCAATCCTTCTTGTACCAATCGGACCACCTGCACCTCTGCCTGCTCGAAGCACCTTCCTAATTCCCTTGCACCTTTGAAACAAAGTGCATCTCTGAACTGATTGAAAAGGTAGCCTAATTCACCTCCCTTGAAACTGTTTGATCATCTGCACCTCTGCCTGCTTAAAGACGCTTCCTAATCTTTTTGCACCTGTGAAATAAGTGCACCCATGGCTGGCTTGAAACCCATCCTGTACCCATGTACACACATATGCACTCAATACTAGGGTTGGCCAAAACCGTATATATACGTATTTATACACCGTATGTTTGATGATTTCCAAGCCAAAAATACCGTATGTACACCGTATATATATGGTTCTAGCCAACCCTACTCAATACCCATCCTGTACCTGCTGTGCCACTTGCACCTCTGCCTGCTTGGCTGCCTGCATGTCTGCATGCTCCCGCTCTGGGTGGGAGCTACCCGCAGGACTGACTCCATACTGTTCCTGCAGTTTAAGCTCGCGCAGGTGCTGCAAGGAGGAGGAAGCAGTTGTGTGTTAGATTAATGAAGATGAAAAGAGGATGAAAAGAGAGAAATAAAAGAGAAAGAAAAGAGAAGATTCGTGACTTATACAGTTGTGACTACACAGGCAGTGATAACCGCTCTCTCCATACTTACGTAGGAAAAAGGAGGTACAGGAGTCAAGAGCAGGATTAAGTTAGTTACGGAAGAGGGGGTACAGGCGCTATCGGATCAGGTTAGGAAAAGGATAACAGGTGTTGTGGGTGTATGCTAGGTAAGGAAAAGGGTTACAGGTGTTGTGGGTTTAAGCTAGGTAAGGAAAAGGGTTACAGGTGTTGTGGGTTTAAGCTAGGTAAGGAAAAAGGGTTACAGGTGTTGTGGGTGTATGCTAGGTAAGGAAAAGGGTTACAGGTGTTGTGGGGGGTTTAAGCTAGGTAAGGAAAAGGGTTACAGGTGTTGTGGGTTTAAGCTAGGTAAGGAAAAAGGGTTACAAGTGTTGTGGGTTTAAGCTAGGTAAGGAAAAGGGTTACAGGTGTTGTGGGTTTAAGCTAGGTAAGGAAAAAGGGTTACAGGTGTTGTGGGTTTAAGCTAGGTAAGGGAAAGGGTTACAGGTGTTGTGGGTTTAAGCTAAGGTAAGGTAAAAGGGGTACAGGTGCTAGGAGAGAGAGAGAGTACAAGTTAGGATAAACTGTTCAGGTGTTATAAATAGGGAATATATATGTGTGAAGGGGACGGACATGAAGCGCCTGTGGTATATCCTGAATCCCGAGTAATCATCATAATCTCAGCTGCTGATACCAAATATGCATGGAAAGCCTGAGCAGTACAGGGGGCTGTACAGAGAACGATTGAGCGTTTACGATAAAAGCCTGAAATGGGAAACATGCAATAGAGAGAGAGAGAGAGAAAGAGAGAGAGAGAAAGAGAGAGAGAGAGAGAGAGAGAGAGAGAGAGAGAGAGAGAGAGAGAGAGAGAGAGAGAGAGAGAGAGAGAGA
>Ga0307968_1004283_pt1 | contig 11675 bp, 13 predicted proteins | sample OrgLakmetagen650_FD_201834 | JGI IMG/M metagenome (GOLD analysis project Ga0307968, IMG submission 201834) | Saline water microbial communities from Organic Lake, Antarctica - #650 | ecosystem: Environmental > Aquatic > Non-marine Saline and Alkaline > Saline | place: Antarctica: Organic Lake... | reverse complement strand
GCCTTACTTCTGTAAGTCATTCATGTGTGTCCAACATATGTGCGCCGTGCGCATCATCTGTGCATATATTATATTATATATATATATATATATATATATCATTCATGTGAGCCTGACTGGTGCGCCCCACTCACATGTGTACCTACGTGTACCAACGTGTACCAAAAATGCCGTATATACACCGTATATACCTATAAATGTATGGTTCTGGCCAACCATACACACCTATAATGCTTCCGATCTAAAAATGTTGCAAATAGTACTTGTTAAGAGCCTTACATAGCTTACATCGGTGAAAAGTACTGAAAAGTCCGAAGGTCCGGGCTTTAATTTTTACTTTTTTTGCTCCAAACACGCCAACATCTCTGATTGGCTTCCTTTTTTGCGTTAACATCCTTGCTGCCTTGACTGCCTTGACAAATACACGCAGGAGGTGGTTCATGGCAATGATCACATTGGCGGTCTTAATGTTCATCATCGGCCTTGTTCTACAAGCAGTCGTTGAAGGACAAGACGTGAGTGCACAATGTTCTGTCTTCCCTTGTGAGCATGTGTCGCATGCATGTATGCATGTCACAGGCAACTGCGGAGGAGCTTGTTTGCCTTAAGGTTGCCGTCAGCTCATTCACCCGTGCGATGTTAGTATACCTTGAGCAATTACAGAAGAGCAGCGTGTTCTGCCGTATTTACATGCTGCAGTGCTGCCTATTTTGCTACAAAGAACGAGGTTACTTGTGAGCCTCAGGCAGGCAGTCCTGGATGTAGGAGCGCAGTTAGACATGACTTGTACCTGTTACTGCACTTGCACGTGACTTGTTCCTGTTGCTGCACTTGCACGTGACTTGTTCCTGTTACTGCACTTGCACGTGACTTGTTCCTGTTGCTGCACTTGCACGTGACTTGTTCCTATTGCTGCACTTGCACGTGACTTGTTCCTGCTGCTGCACTTGCTGAATTGCTTTGAATTAGCAAGTAAATCTTCTGGGAGCATTGCTGGAAAGCAGAGGGAGTAATCGCAGAGAGCGGTTGTTGTTTGGTGCTATATGCTATCACGGATGCTACACGCAGTATCATATAGTATCATATACAGTATCATATATAATATATAGTATGATGTGATCACAGATACTATACGCAGTATCAGAAACAAACCTCTAACAAAGACCATGATCCCCTGACTATTATGTTGCTGTTTGTACAGCCTGCGTGGCAACAGCGTGTGCGTGCCAGCACACATACCCTCCAGTAAGAGCATAATTTCTCCATTCATTCAGTCTATATGGCAACAGCGTGTGCGTCGTTATTCTGCGTAACAACAGCGTGTGCGTGCCAGCACACATGCCCTCCAGTAAGAGCATAATTTCTCCATTCATTCAGTCTATATGGCAACAGCGTGTGCGTCGTTTTTCTGCGTAACAACAGCGTGTGCGTGCCAGCACACATGCCCTCCAGTAAGAGCATCATTACTCCATTCATTCAGTCTTTATGGCAACAGCGGGTGCGTCGTTTTTCTGCGTAACAACAGCGTGTGCGTGCCAGCACACATGCCCTCCAGTAAGAGCACAATTACTCCATTCATTCAGTCTATATGGCAACTGCTGTTTTTCCGGTGCTTGTTTTTCTGCTTGGCAACAACAGATTGTGTGTGCTAGCACATATATCCTCTAACTCCCAATGCACCTTCCACAGGAGGGAAACACAGAGTCTTTCCGGTGGCTGTATTTTTTTGCGCTCGTCCCGCCCATGTACTACATCATTGACATTTGGTGCGTGCCATTTATGAATTGTATAAGTTGTGCCCATCTCCTTTATCAAGGTGCACTTATTAATAATAGGCTTAAGAAGTTGCCTCGGTTCCAAACTTGAATGATTAGATCATAGTTATCCCAGTTTTACACGTACGCACTCATGCACCAAAACATACATGTGCACGCATGACTTTCACTTCCAACGGATGCCATCAAATGCCAAAGTAGAGTGATTAAATGGTTTATTGCCTCACAAACAAACATTACATTCATGCTCACACACAAAAAGTGCAATATAACATACACACATATATTGCACATGCACATACACGCACACGCACACACATGCATACAAACGGACCCACAACCCTGTATGCCACATGCAGTTGCCACTATCTGTTCAAAGGGATTGAGTGGTGGCTTTTCCGAGAGAGCCTCCTGTATTTGAAGAATGTGCAGGTGTGCACTCGCAGGCCCTTTAAGCGGTCCAACAAATCATAAGAAGAACAGCATGTGTTCTGCTTAGCTACATGCATAACTCAAGCCGCCAGCTATACCAACCACGACCTTTTCTTGTGTAGAGACACACGGTGACCTTTATCCTCCTGCTACTGCTCCTCTTATGGCACGCCGTGATATTTGTATGGGCGTGGTGAGTGTGGGTGATGTTTATATAGGCGTGGTGAGTGTGAGTGATGCTTGTGCGGGCGTGGTAAGTGCGAGTGATGCTTGTGCGGGCGAGGTGAGTGTGAGTGATGTTTGTGCAGGCGTGGTGTGTGCAAATGCCTCTGCAGCTCATCAAACATTTAGCGTGTCGTGCGCTTATGTGTATATCAGCAATTACTGGGGCCTTTATGTTGCATGCTATAATATGTTTTAAGCGTAGCTAGTGTCTCTGCAACTCATACAACCATGAGCAAAGCAAGCTCACGTGCAAGCAGCTGTGCGTGCGTGCGGTGGGTCAGTAGCCTAGATGTGATGACGTCGAAATGCATGGACTTTTCACAAGTTCATTCTACACTTCAAGTGTAGAATGCTCTCCTGTGTTTGTATATGCGTGTATGCTAGCGTAAGTGTGTTTGTATATGCGTGTATGCTAACGTAAGTGTGTTTGTGTGTGTGTGTTTGTCTGTGTGTGTGCACGGAAGGAGAGGCCGTCCATGAGAGGTAAATGATCAGCGGCAGAGGCCGTGCATACAATTGTTGTGTGGGTGCATGTGCTTTCGACCCACAGGTGTGAAGATGAGGACAGGTGTGCAGCTGATTCGTATCAGGAGGCTATCGATATCCTGTGGAACATCCAGATCTGCTTTGTGCTCTTTGCGCTCGCCAACCTCATCAAGTCCATCGTCGCCAAATTCTTGTCGACGGCATTCTACCGCACGGCCCACTTCAAAAAGCTGCAAGACGCAATCGGGAAAGAGCATTTCTTACAGGTGGGTGTCCGTGAGCTGATGATCTGAATTGTGATCACTATCTACAGATTGTCAATTTACAGATCTGATGTGCGATCTGATGTGCGATCACAATCAACTCACTTTCATATATCATACGTGGCGCACCTGACCACGCTGACCACCAAAGCATACTCTAGCAGTTGCCTGTAAAAGCACAATAGACCATTTTCCACAGCCCGTTCAAGCTTTGATGGCATATGCTCGACAAACACACACTGCGGGAGATCAAATAAGTGTACGAGGCATTGCAAGATTTCAGAAGCGTGATACAGGTTCACGTACGCACAAATACGCATGCTCGTACACTTGCACACACACACACACACAAACACACACATACACACACACATTCACACACGCACACACACACACACACACACAAACACAAACACAAACACAGGTGCTATCAAGACCCAGCACACTGGTGCGTGCACGTAGGCAGTCCAACCAGGATCTAGCATCAGAGCAGGTAAGCAACATGGTGTGTATGACATATTTAAGGCTTCCATACGGCATTTCTGTAAAAAATTTCCTGGTCACAAGAGAGTACCTGTGCACTTTTTTCCATGCTGAATGTGTATTACTTACTGCAAGCATGCTGTGTTCTTCTGTACTCGTTGTCAAGGCCGGCTACCATATCAACTACTCGCCAAAATGCCAGCAGGCTGCCAGAGGGTATCCACAGCATCAACACACACAAACAAGCGCATACACACGCGCGCATACGCACATACACACACACACACACAATAGGCAGATTTCCCTGCATCCATGACAGGCACTTCATCCTTCCAACCAGCCCAACACTTACATCCCTGCACGTAAATCCCTGTATGGAAATCCCCTTCACTGAAAATCCCTCGCAGGAGAATGGAAATGCAGCTGATGCACCCGTCACCACCACCAACAAGCCCACACCAGGCTTTGCCCGCACGAGCAACATCGGCAACTTTTGGCGCAACACTTTGGGCCGTGTGTCTGTGGCCCCCAGGACAGACACCCTGAACCCTAAATCACAGATGCAAGGGACGACAGAGGCACTGCAGCAGCCGGCAGATGGTGCCGGTGGCGGTGGGGAGGTATGTGGTGGAGAGTGGAACAGCTGGTTAAACATTGTCAGCAAAACCGTTGGTGGTGCTGGTGATAGTACCCATACCAGTGTGGGTGGCGGTGGGAGGGTGTGTGGTGGAGAGTGGAACGGCTGGTTGAACATTATCAGCAAAACCGTTGGTGATGCTGGTGAAAGTACCCATACCAGTGTGGGTGGTGGTGGGAGGGTTTGTGGTGGAGAGTGGAACAGCTGGTTGAACATTATTACAGCTGGTTGAACATTATTACAGCTGGTTGAACTTTATTACAACTGATTGAACATTATTACAGCACAACCGTTGGTGCTGGTACCACATCAGTATTGGTGGAGACTGCAGTGGAGGCTCTGTAGTGGGAAGTAGTGGGAAGCTGGCACAAGTTATTGTTGTCTGCTTGAGTGATCGTGCGTGCAGACTTCACCGCAGCCCCCTATCCTACCCATATTCTCTGTGATACCAAACACATTTGCATGCACAATTGTAGTGTGTAGTTGCAGCACCGGTCAATTTCATGTTTGTATGATGGTGCGTGCAAGCGTATAGCAGCCCCCAGTCGCGCCCACAACCTTAGTGAGACTACACACGTACACACACATACGCACAGATTTGTTTGTGTGTAGTTGCAGCACCGGGCTGTCCCCATGAACAACCCCCCCCAACCAGTCTCACTCAGCTCTCCACCCAATTCAAAGCCCCCTATACCTCATCCAAATGCAAGATACTTGATGTTATATCTAAAGCATTGACATTTGCTGAAATTTGGCATTCTGGGGGATTCTGTGGGGCCCGGTGCGTGTTGTACACCCACTTTGGCAGGGAAAAGGTGCGTTTCTGAAGTTGCCTCGATTGACCTCTGCTTCAGGATGCAAGCATTATAAATGTTAAATAACAATGCTGCAATGTCGAATTTGGGGCAGGGGTACTGGAAATGCCGGCGAGTGGGAGGTACTCACACAAGGGACAGAAGGAAAGACAAAAAAATTGTCACTCCGCACCTGCTGCAAGTTTCAGCCCAGTTTTTGTTACCAGAATTGCGGGGTTAAATAAAGCTCATTGCAAAATTGAGCCGATCGACTGTCTGGTCGGAATTTGGGAATTATTTTGCAGCGTTACATGCAAGCAATTGAAGCTGGAGCTTTTTCGGCCCCAATTCACATCCTCACTTTTACACCAGAGTTGCAGGGTGAATTGTTGCAGGGTGAATTATCAAATATATCAAAATTTGGAGGGCATGGATTGGTGCAGTGTGTGAGCATTTTTGGCTGCTTTGTACTGTTACAATCAATTTCTAGCGAGCCACCCACTGGGTCTTTTTGCCTGCTTTTTTTGTAGACGTGTAAAGATAAAAGTAAGCTATCCAATAACACAACTTTCAGGTCCCAAAATGGTCAAGGTGAAGGGGAGATAAAGCCAAAATTGGCTTATTGGGACTGTTTGGCTTGCAAAGGGGTGGGCCGTTCATTGGGACAGCCACTGGTCAATTGTTTGTTTGTATGATGGTGTGTGCAAGCGTCATAGCGGCCCCCTGTTGCGCCCACAACCTCTGTGAGACTTGTGAGACTAAACACGTACACGCACGTATGTGCAAATCACAGGCATCACCTCAGCGGCCCCCCGTCGCGCCCACTACCTCTGTGGGGATGAAGGGTGCGCCCACCTTACTTGAACTCGTGGCTGCTGCTGCTGGATTGGGTGGGGCTGCCCAAAATGACAAAGGTTTGGTGGAGGGGGGAGAGCTGGAAGTGACGCAGCAGGCATCCCTGCTGCACAGCTCCTTTGAGCAGGTGTGTGTGCGTGTGTGTGTGTGTGTGCGTGTGTGTTTGCGGGTGTAAGCAGGTATGCAGATCACACAGAAGACGCTCGTTTACACAGCCCTCTGTCTTATATTACTGTGAGTGAGTGTGCGTGTATGTGTGCGTGTGTGTGAGTGAGTGTGTGCACGCCTGTGTGTCTGTGATGTTTGGGTGTGTGTGCGTGTGTGTGTGTGTGTGTGTGTGTGTGTGATTGTCCATACCATGTCTCCTACAAGTGTTACTCTGTTACATCAAGAAGCACACATTGTTGTACAGCCACGTATTTTGATACAGCTGCGCGTGCTGTGCACGCTGTTGGCAAGGTTGCTTCATGTTTTGTGACCTGATAAGCTCCACGTGCGCACTGCCAAATACACGCTTCTGCCTTGGACACATGCTTCGTCCTCATAGCCGCTAGTAGACTTACTTGCATGTCGAGTACCAAACATGCCTCTGCCTTATACACATGCCACAACTCTAAATCAACTGATGGCAGTCAATGTAATTCGACAAACTCGGTGCACAAGGGTATTGTCCCATCCCCGATGTTGGGATGTTCAAACTCAGAATGTTCCAACTCAGTATGATCGTTGGTGAGCTTGGTATAATTGTCGACAAACTCGGTATGATCCAATATTGGACGACTGACCTAACAAGCTCCATGTGCTTGCTGCCCAAAGTGAGTTTCTGCTTTAGACAAGTGCTTTGACCTTACAGAATCTGGGCTTGTCCTACGATATTCGACATATCAGCTGCCAAATGTGTGCCTCTCCCACCACTCAATCCAACCACACAGCAGCTGGGCGCCGACTCTGCACTGCAAGAGGGTGGTGTGCATTTGAGCGACTCCAGTCTCCATAACAGCAGACTTGCAGATGAGGGCCGACAAGATCAGCAGCAACAGCAGCAGGCGCCTGCAGGTATGTGTGTAGGTTTTGTGTGTGTACATGTGTGCAAGTGTGTGTGCATGTGTTTTGTGTAGGGTGCATGCACCACTTGTGCGGCTTTTGTTGCTAGACTAAGGAATAGAAGCACGCAGCAACCAATTTCCATGGCATGTGACAGTGGCATGTGATGTGCATGAGGTCCAAATTTGTACGGTTTTCTCCAGATTACCAGGCCACACTCATAGACCCAAGCTCGTGTACAGTACGTGCTTAACCTACCATTTGCTCGTGAGATGCCCCCAATGCCTCACCCCTGCCCCTCCTCCCCCGCCTGTGACAGAAAATGGAACTAAGCACGCACAGGTGGCGGCAGCACAAGACGTCTGACACATAGCCTGCACTATTCACACACGATAACAGCACAGAATGCCCTACACATAGCCTGCACCATTCAAGCACACGCACACGCACACACACGCTCATGCACAGGTGGTGCAGAAGCCAAGCCCTCCTCCCCTCTCCCACTCAGCCACCCTCTCCCTCCACTTCCCTCCCCTCCCAAGAACCTACTGCCCCCCCCTCCTACCCCTCCTAACCCCCCTCTTCCCCCTCCTGCATCCCCACCCCCTACCACATCTCAACCAAATCAATCTCCGCCGTGTCCACCTCTTACTTCCCAACCAGCCCTTTCACCATCACAGCAACAGCAGCAGCAGCAGCAGCAGCAGCAGCACCAAGGACAGGAACAGCAGCGGCATCAGAACCAGGAGCAGCAGCAGCAGCAGCAGCATCAGAATGGCCACAAGCAGCAGCAGCACCACCACCACCGCCATGAGATCTCCTTTGAATCCCATTTGGATCAAGCACCACAGCCCCTGCCAATCAGCCAATGCTCAGCCCCTCAAGAGCCTCCGCATGTGTACATCAACACGCTGTACAACGTGCCCAGCACGCAACGCACACTTTCTGGTGCCTTTGCGCTTGGGTACTCAAACTCAGGTGCGCTCCCAGCCAAGATCCTCCTGTGTCTGATTGATAGGGTTGGTCATGGTTATACGTGTGCTGTACAAGCACAATGAATTTTGGCAGAGAACTCTCAATTTCTGGGCTGTACAGCGGTAGTATACGGTTCTGGCCAACTCTGTTCAAAGTACCTGCTCGCAAGGCATGAGCAGGTCCTTCATCTATGATACGTGCACACATACAGAAACGCTAGGGCAAACAGACTCAGGTGTGTAGCTGCCAGACAATCTCTTTGAGCCAGTCCTTGTATGAGGACACGCACACATATACAGAAGCAATAAGGCACACACACACATACACTAAGGGCTGACACATATACTTAGGGCACATACATTCAATGTTGCACATGAGCAATTGCATGCTCCAAAGTGCTGGACAACACGCATGTACGTGTGTGCCTTCCACAGTGCTTATTAAGACGCAAGTAAAAGCGTGTGTTTCAAAATGTATACAGGTATGTAAGCGTGTTCTCAAAGTGCAAGCTCTGCTTGTTGCTTTGATTCCGTTGTGGCCTCTGATCTGCCAACCCTCTTTTGGATTGGTCATGATACCAGGACAGGTAGTGTGCTGGATTGCTTCCGATGTGTGCCCCTGCACATTTTGATCATACAATTGATGGTTCATAGATTGGTATGAAAAAGATCTCAGGTCAAGGCCTTACTCCAGCAGATTGCCGTAGTTCAGCTTGACAGTGCTCCTTGTTACTATCACGCATTGCCTGTACGTACAGGTTGCTCCCACATGGCGTTTTGGTACAGCACTGCGTGCAAAGCTTGTACTTCATTTTAATGTGATGTATGTCACATCTAACGAAATGCGCAGTCTCAACTCGTCTGACATTTGTCCGTCTCTTTTCCAAACGACGCTGTTCGTTTCCTTTTTCAATCGACTGTCATAGGAGGGCCGTCTATCACGCCAGGAGATGAAGCGTTTGGGTTTTCTGTCCCCCACAGCGGAGCATCCACCCCTTATGGTGCGCAGTTGATTTTAATGGGCCTTCCACATAAGTGTATACAATTACGTGTGCCTTTGTATGTGTGTCTTTAACAATGTCTGTGTGTGTGTGTGTGTGTGTGCAAAAAGGGTAGCTCAAAGTGCGCTCCTGCTCCGCCTTGGTGTGCGGCCTGTGCGCTCAAATGTCTTGATAACAGATGATGTGAAAAATGGTTAGAGAGAGCCCAGCACAGAGATGATGTATAAAGGGTTTATAGAGAAAGGGAGAGAGGGAGAGAGTGGGTGAGAGAGAGAGAGAGTGTTTGCAAATGTGCATATCTTGCTCTGGTCCAGGCTTCTTTTCAAATGTATGTCTTGGATGTCTTGGACGGCAAGCACGCCTTGCAGTAAACAAAGGAGGCTCGCTATCACTTGTTTGGCTATTGACAGAGAAAAACACAAGAGGGGCGTGCAAGGAGAAAACGCATGCTGCTAAATAAAAGGGGCGTGCAACGAACACATGCACACTGCACGCTGCTAAATAAAAGGGGCTTGCAACCTACACATGCACACTGCACACTGCACACGCACACTGCTACAGAAGAGGGGCTCGCAACAAGCACACGCACACTGCACACATCACACGCACACTGCTACACATGAGGGGCTTGCAATGAGCACACTGCACACTGCACACTGCTACACGATACAGGCTTACAACTAGCGACGCTGTTTACGATTGCATTTTGCTTGCTGTGGTGCAGGTTTTTACCCTTTTTTCATTGTGTGATACTTTCGGTGAAATACACATCAGTGTGTCCGTGTTTGCATTTCATCATCATGTGCTTGTGCGCACAGTTTGTCCAGTCCATTTTTGTGTGATTTTCTTGGTCAGAACATGTACAAGGTGTACGTTAGCTGCACATATGTGGGGGTAGAGTGTTTCTTCCCATCCCTGGGTGCCTGCAATGCTATCACGATGATATTGAACAAGTCAAACAGCCATTAATTTTATGTAACAACACACACACCTGTAATCCACCACACATTAACATTGAGTCATCACACACATGCGTGCACTTGTGCACACGTACCCGTTCACACACTCGCATGCATGCACTTGCCCACACGCAGGTGGTAGTGTTGCTGGAGAATTGCCACGATGTGTCGAGGATCACGAGCCCCCTCCACCCAAAGTTGCATTTGCAGGCAACACAAACAAGTCTGTGATGTTTCAACCACGGCAGAGAACGGATTCAGATCAAGGTATGCAATGGTCTAGGTCAGGGATGACCACGGGCATTCACGCGTGTGCATCCAGGACCTTGCGCAAGGTAAAACATTTAAGGTTGGCCATGACACAACATGCACGCACGGTAAATACGTAGGGCTGGCCAGGACAGTATATATACACCGTATATGACCGTATATTTGGTGATCTCCCTGCCAAAAATACCGTATATACACCGTATATATATGGTTCTGGCCAACCCTATAAATACAGCAGGAACTGTAATATTCATTTATGTGCAACGAGCTCATTTGGTGTATGTACACGGTCCTGGCCCTGGTTTAACCTAAACCCTTGGCCAACCTCAGTATCCAGGAGTGCCTGCTGCTGTCGAAGCAAGTCGTTTTTTGGAGTGCTCCTCTCTTGGTCCGATGAGATCTCCATTATCTCTGTGGTGTAATTCTGTTTTGTGGCGGTGGAAGTGCTGACAAAGTTTAAAAGGAGTGATATTACAACTTTGACAACAACAACAACAACAACAACAACAACAACAACAACAACAACAACAACAACAACAACAACGACGATGACAACGACGATGACAACTCTTTGCAGTACTGCAAGGACATTTTTCGAACGGTGTGCACTGGACTCAGCATTCTTCACTGCCTGCAATCAGTTCACCGTCTCTGCCTTTCTGCACTCCATCAGAAGCTCTGTCGCCAGTCACGCAAACAGCACACACACACACACACACACACACACACACACACACACGCACACACACACGTGTGCACCCCACCTTTGGACAGACCAGTCCTGGGTGACGCACTGCTTTGTGCTCTTTGCGATTTATAATCAAGCTTTTGTAGTCCCTGTTTGTAACGAGGACAAGGCAAGCACCCGTACAAACGTGTACACCCCACCTTTGGACAGACTAGTCCTGGGTGACGCACTGCTTTGTGCTCTCTGTGCCTAAAGTCATCAATTCCCTCTTTCTGGGACCTCTTTGAGCCCAGAGAGAAGGTCAGAAGACCAGCACCTCTTAACTATGCAGGCTAAGCAAGCATGCAAATACATACATACACCTTGCCTGTACTATTCACAGATAAAAAAACAGTTCCTAGTGACACACTGCTTCGTGCTCTTTGCGCCCTCAATCAGTGAGTTTCTTGTAAAGTCTTTGCCGTGTGCACCAAAGCACTGCGTTGCTTGCTGTTTCACACAGGAGGGTGCCACAACAACAGAAAGATGAGTAGGATGCGCAAGCCAAAAACACACCCAGGCTTTTTTCATCCATACTGACGCACAGCGTTGCTTGCTGTTTCACACAGGAGGGCGCCACAACAACAGAAGGATGAGTAGGATGCGCCCGCCAAAATCACACCCAGGCTTGTTTCATCCATACTGACGCACAGCGTTGCTTGCTGTTCCACACAGGAGAACACCACAACAACAGAAGGATGAGTAGGATGCGCCCGCCAAAATCACACTCAGGCTTGTTTCATCCATACT
>Ga0307968_1004282_pt1 | contig 11675 bp, 17 predicted proteins | sample OrgLakmetagen650_FD_201834 | JGI IMG/M metagenome (GOLD analysis project Ga0307968, IMG submission 201834) | Saline water microbial communities from Organic Lake, Antarctica - #650 | ecosystem: Environmental > Aquatic > Non-marine Saline and Alkaline > Saline | place: Antarctica: Organic Lake... | reverse complement strand
TGTGTGGGTGTGTGTGTGTGTGTGTGTGTGTGTGTGTGTGTGTGTGTGTGTGTCTGTGTGTGTGTGTGTGTGTGTGTGTGTGTGTGTGTGTGTGTGTGTGTGTGTATGTGTGTGTGTGTGTGTGTGTGTGTGTGTGTGCATGCATGTATGTGTGCATGTATGTATGTGTGTGTGTGTGCGTGTGTGTGTGTGTGTGGGGGGGGGGGGGGTGTGGGTGTGGGTGTGTGAGAAAGTGCACGCGCGCGTGTGCGTTTGTGCATGTGTACGAGTGTTCGCATGTATGTGCACGTGTGTGTGTTTGCGATGCATGAATAAATTACTGCTTCAATTGCCCGTGGCACTTGATGCAGCTCTTTATGGCACACCGCAAACAAATGCAGGAAGCAAAAAGTTACAGAGGAAACTGTCAGCTATGAATGATTGAAATATACTTAGTAAGAAATATACTTAGTATACTAAATCCCTTGGGAATCTATCCCTTCTCCTAGAGATTCACAGATGGAGGAAAAGAAGAGAATCCTCAGCATCATCACAGGTGAAATGTTGGACAGGTTTGGGAGCCTGCTGGGAGGTTTGGGATATCAATGACTGAGCGCCAAAGCTCTTATCATGCTTGCGCAAATGGCGTGCGTCTGTCCCCATCCTGATTGCACGCATGCACTCGTCACTTGCCTGACGAACGAAAACGCAGGGGCTTCGCGGGGGTTTGGGCTGGAGCTGGCAAAAGCGCTGCTGCTCCACTTTAGCCACGCTAAGCAAGGCCAAGATTTATTCCTGCTTGGGTCCAAGGTGCGTTGTTTGCCTTTCATGCAAGCTGCAAGAAGGCTTATTAAAAGGCTCGTTGATGCCGTGTCACTTTCACGGACAAGCTTAAGCTCATTTTCACTCATAAGGGTGGGAAGGGCACGGCATAGATTTCTGCCGTGACTTTGGTTGTTTCTTGAATTTTAGGATTCCTCTGTTGCTGTTCTGCACTGCAGAGGACCCGGAACTGCACTGAAGCAGCACCTCCTTATTTGTAGATTTGGTGTGTTGTGCCGCAGATTTGGTTGATCTCCTTCCCTTTCCTGTTTCACCCATGCAGACCTTGCTCCTTGAACGCCTTTCCCTGAATACCTGATTTGTAGGGTTGGCCAGAACCATACATTCATAGGTATATACGGTGTACATACGTTATTTTCAGCAAGGAAATCTACATACGGTCATATACGGTGCAGATACACGGTTCTAGCCAACCCTACTTATTTGCAGCACACAGGTCTGCACTGCAGTAGCACTGCGTGCACACACGCACACACGCACACAGACATACACACACACGCACACACACGCTTACACACACATGCTCACTCGCACACACACACACACACACACACACACACACATGCTCACACACACATGCACACACACACGCACACGCACACACGCACACACAACACACAAACATACATGGCCACATGCAGCCTGAGAACGCATTTAAGGCCAGGGATGCTTTGGCCCAGCTGGCCCAAGCAAGGGGCGCAGATGCACGCATTGTAGGGCACGGAATGGACATGTCGGACTTGGATGGCTTAGAGAACCACACCACGCGCATGCTCACGAGCGCACAGCAGGCAGGTGACGAGTAGAAGCACACGATGGCCAGAACCAGCACCATACATCGTACAATTGTACACATGCACGTAGGGTTGGCCAGAACCGTATATATTCACGTATATTTGGTGATTTTCCTGCCAGAACTACCATGATATACCGTATATTTATGGTTCTGGCCAACCCTACATATACGTACAAAGTACAGAACGCGCATGCTCACGAGGGCACAGCAGGCAGGTGACGAGTAGAAGCACACGATGACGGACTAGAACCAGCACCATACATCGCACATTTGTCTACATATATAACATATAGGTACAAAGTACAGAACGCGCATGCTCACGAGCACACAGCAGGCAGGTAAAGAGTAGAAGCACACGATGACCAGCACCAGCACCATACATCGCACATTTGTCTACGTGTAACATATACGTACAAAGTACAGAACACGCATGCTCACGAGCGCACAGCAGGCAGGTGAAGAGTAGGCGCACACGATGATGCACCAGAACCAGCACCATACATCGCACATTTATCTACATATAACATATACGTACAAAGTACAGAACGCGCATGCTCACGAGCGCACAGCAGGCAGGTGAAGAGTAGGCGCACACAATGATGCACCAGAACCAGCACCATACATCGCACATTTATCTACGTATAACATATACGTACAAAGTACAGAACGCGCATGCTCACGAGCGCACAGCAGGCAGGTGAAGAGTAGGCGCACACGATGATGCACCAGAACCAGCACCATACATCGCACATTTATCTACATATAACAAATACGTACAAAGTACAGAACGCGCATGCTCACGAGCGCACAGCAGGCAGGTGAAGAGTAGGCGCACATGATGATGCACCAGAACCAGCACCATACATCAGACATTTGTCTACATATATAACGTATACATACAAAGTACAGAATGCGCATGCTCACGAGCGCACAGCAGGCAGGTGAAGAGTAGAAGCACACGATGATGCACCAGAACCAGCACCATACATCGCACATTTATCTACGTATAACATATACGTACAAAGTACAGAACGCGCATGCTCACGAGCGCACAGCAGGCAGGTGAAGAGTAGAAGCACATGATGACCAGAACCAGCACCATACATCGCACATTTGTCTACATATATAACATATGCGTACAAAGTACAGAACGCGCATGCTCACGAGCGCACAGCAGGCAGGTGAAGAGTAGAAGCACACGATGATGCACCAGAACCAGCACCATACATCGTACATTTGGCGTATGTACCGTACCGTATAGTACCTATAATCATACTTATACGGTGCTGGCCAACCCCATGCACTCCTTCACACGTACTAAGTACCAAGTACAGAGCATGTATGGAACATGATGGGCGTATGTAAAGTACCGTATAGTACCTATAATCATACTTATACGGTTCTGGCCAACCCTATGCACTCCTTCACACGTACTAAATACAGAGCATGTACGTACCAGGTACAGAGCATGTACGTACCAAGTGCAGAGCATGTACGTACCAAGTACAGAGCATGTACGTACCAAGTGCAGAGCATGTACGTACCAAGTACAGAGCATGTACGTACCAAGTATAGAGCATGTACGTACCAGGTACAGAGCATGTAAGTACCAAGTGCAGAGCATGTATGGAAATTTCAGAGCATGCACGTACCAAGTATAGAGCATGTACGTACCAAGTATAGAGCATGTACGTACCAAGTACAGAGCATGTACTTGGTACCAAGTATAGAGCATGTACGTACCAAGTACAGAGCATGTACGTACCACCAAGTGCAGAGCATGTACGTACCAAGTACAGAGCATGTACTTGGTACCAAGTACAGAGCATGTACGTACCAAGTGCAGAGCATGTACGTACCAAGTACAGAGCATGTACGTACCAAGTATAGAGCATGTACGAACCAAGTACAGAGCATGTATGGAAATTTCAGCATGAACCTGAACGGGCATGTATGGAAATTTCAGCATGAACCTGAACGGGCATGTGCAAGGAAGAAGCTGATGAATGTGTTGCGTCCTAGGGGGCAGGGTTGGCCAGAACCATAAATATACGTATACATACAATGTTCTTCTTGGCAGGGATTTCATCAAATATACGTAGGGTTGGCCAGAACCATAAATATACGGAGTACATACGGTGTTCTTCTTGGCAGGGATTCCATCAAATATACGTAGGGTTGGCCAGAACCATAAATATACGGAGTACAGACGGTGTTCTTCTTGGCAGGGATTTCATCAAATATACGTAGGGTTGGCCAAAACCATAAATATACGGAGTACATACGGTGTTCTTCTTGGCAGGGATTTCATCAAATATACGTAGGGTTGGCCAGAACCATAAATATACGGAGTACAGACGGTGTTCTTCTTGGCAGGGATTTCATCAAATATACGTAGGGTTGGCCAAAACCATAAATATACGGAGTACAGACGGTGTTCTTCTTGGCAGGGATTTCATCAAATATACGTAGGGTTGGCCAGAACCATAAATATACGGAGTACAGACGGTGTTCTTCTTGGCAGGGATTTCATCAAATATACAAAGGGTTGGCCAGAACCCAGAACCATAAATATACGGTGTACAGATGGTGTTCTCCTTGGCAGGGATTTCATCAAACAAAAACCCTATACATATGATTACACACACACACACACACACACACACACACACACACACAGACTACAGAGTATATGTACAAGAGTATTTGCATGAACCTAAACGGACATGCACAAGGAAAAAGCTGATGTGTATTCCTGCAGTCTTACCGTAAATAATGTGGGGATTGGTTTTCACTGCCTGCGTACTTTCTTCATTTCACGTGGGGTAATCGCAGAAGCATGCACTCCTCAGGCGCTGCGTGCCCAACTTATGCAATTGTGGTTTTCACTGCCTGCGTAGTTCCTTCATTTCACGTGGGGTCATAGCAGAAGCATGCACTCCACAGGCGCTGCGTGCCCAACTTATGCAATTGTGGTTTTCACTGCCTGCGTACTTTCTTCATTTCACGTGGGGTAATCGCAGAAGCATGCACTCCTCAGGCGCTGCGTGCCCAACTTATGCAATTGTGGTTTTCACTGCCTGCGTAGTTCCTTCATTTCACGTGGGGTCATAGCAGAAGCATGCACTCCACAGGCGCTGCGTGCCCAACTTATGCAATTGTGGTTTTCACTGCCTGCGTAGTTCCTTCATTTCACGTGGGGTAATAGCAGAAGCATGCATTCCACAGGCGCTGCGTGCCCAACTTATGCAATTGTGGTTTTCACTGCCTGCGTATTTTCTTCATTTCACAAGGGGTGTTTAGCAGAAGCATGCCCTCCACAGGCGCTGCGTGCCCAACTTATGCAATTGTGGTTTTCACTGCCTGCGTAGTTTCTTCATTTCACGTGGGGTGATAGCAGAAGCATGCACTCCACAGGCGCTGCGTGCCCAACTTATGCAATTGTGGTTTTCACTGCCTGCGTAGTTCCTTCATTTCACGTGGGGTCATAGCAGAAGCATGCCCTCCACAGGCGCTGCGTGCCCAACTTATGCAATTGTGGTTTTCACTGCCTGCGTAGTTTCTTCATTTCACGTGGGGTAATAGCAGAAGCATGCACTCCACAGGTGCTGCGTGTCCAACTTATGCAATTGTGGTTTTCACTGCCTGCGTAGTTTCTTCATTTCACGTGGGGTGTTTAGCAGAAGCATGCCCTCCACAGGCGCTGCGTGCCCAACTTATGCAATTGTGGTTTTCACTGCCTGCGTAGTTTCTTCATTTCACGTGGGGTGATAGCAGAAGCATGCACTCCACAGGCGCTGCGTGCCCAACTTATGCAATTGTGGTTTTCACTGCCTGCGTAGTTCCTTCATTTCACGTGGGGTCATAGCAGAAGCATGCCCTCCACAGGCGCTGCGTGCCCAACTTATGCAATTGTGGTTTTCACTGCCTGCGTAGTTTCTTCATTTCACGTGGGGTAACAGCAGAAGCATGCACTCCACAGGCGCTGCGTGTCCAACTTATGCAATTGTAGTTTTCACTGCCTGCGTACTTTCTTCATTTCACGTGGGGTGATAGCAGAAGCATGCACTCAACAGGGGCGCTGCGTGTCCAACTTATGCAATTGTGCTTGTTGGTTCTTGTTCCTTTGCTGCAGCTGTCTGAACAGGTCAGGTCTTTAGAAGGTCAAAACGGAAACGAACACAGCCGTTTAGATAGATCTTTAGGTAGAGCTACTTCCTTTGCTCCAGTTGTCTGAACATGTCTTTAGAAGGTCAAAATGGAAAAAAAAACAGCCGTTTAGATGGATAGCCGTTTAGATAGATTTTTAGGTAGAAGCCGCAGATACTAGAGAAGATTAGAACGGAATAAAACTGCTTCTATCTAAATATCGAAGAGGCTCATTCAATATAAGCCCAAGAAGATGGATGTTTACAGGTAATAACCTATCGGACAACAATGTCTATTTCCTGCCAGTTTAAAAGGAAAAGGGTTCATTTTCACGCGTTCGTTTCAGGGTGGCCTGCTGCCTTGCCCAGATGGACCTGCAGCCTACAGCCAAGTGTTTTTGGTGCACTCTGCAGGCCAAGTGAGTGTGTGGGCATATGTGTGTGTGTACAGCCAAGTGTTTTTGGTGCACTCTGCAGGCCAAGTGAGTGTGTGGGTATATGTGTGTGTGTACAGCCAAGTGTTTTTGGTGCACTCTGCAGGCCAAGTGAGTGTGTGGGTATGTGTGTGTGTGCGTGTGTGTGTGTGTGCGTGTGTGTGTGTGTATGTGTGTGTGTGCGTGTGTGTGTGTGTGTGTGTGTGTGTGTGTGTGCACCTTGATAAAATGATATGGCCTACAGCCAAGTATTTTTGGTGCACTCTGCAGGCCAAGTGAGTGTGTGGGTATGTGGGTGCATGTTTGTGTGTCGTGGTCAGTATGTGCGTGTGTGTGTATGTGTGTGCGTGTGCATGTGTGTACCTGTTTAAATCGTGATACGGCCCACAGCCAAGTGTTTCTAATGCACTCTGCAGGCCAAGTGTGTGTGTGTGTGTGTGTGTGTGTGTGTGCGCGGCGTGTGTGTGAGTGTGCGTGTGTGCATGTGTGTATGTGTTCGTGAAAGGTACATACAATTTTGTGTACTACAACAAAACCCAATCCTCGCTGAGAATTGAAAAGGAGCCACTTCGGTACAAGGCATTGTCCTAATAAAAGAGAATTTATCTCTCCACATGAAAGCAGGCAGGTAGGCAGGCAGGCAGGCACGTGAGGCCAATCCTTAGTCGTTGGTTTAGGAATGCCTCCCTCTCTTTTCGTTGCTTTGTCTGCCTTGACACTGTCATCCATTTCCAGATGTACCTATCTTGAACTTATATCAAACACGCATGCACACAAGCAAGCATGCACACACGTAAGTAAACATATACACAAATATAAACACACGCACACTCACACACACAAACACACACACACAAACACACACACGCTACACACACACGCTACACACACACGCACACACACACAAACACACACAAACACACTCACACACACAAACACACACACGCTACACACACACACACGCACACACTAACACACACAGGCTACACACACACGCTACACACACAAACACACACACACACACACACACACGCTACACACACGCTACACACACACACACACGCACACACACAAGCACACACAAACACACACGCAGGTTGGTACGCTGGCCCCCATATGGGAGCAAAGCCTGCCCAACATTCGCATGCAGATGGACCTCAACGTGACTAGCCCGGCTGCCATTACTGGGCGTGTGTTGAGGGAGTTCATGGGGTGAGTGCGTGGTGTGGCTCAGAGGGCGAGTGCGTGGCGTGCCTCAGGGGTGGAGTGTGTTGAGGGAGTTCATGGGGTGAGTGCGTGGTGTGGCTCAGAGGGCTAGTGCGTGGCGTGGCTCAGGGGTGGAGTGTGTTGAGGGAGTTCATGGGGTGAGTGCGTAGCTCAGAGGGTGAGAGCGTGGTGTGGCTCAGGGGTGGAGTGTGCTGAGGGATTTGGTGGGGTGGGTGCGTAGCTCAGAGGGTGAGTGCGTGGCGTGGCTCAGGGGTGGAGTGTGTTGAGGGAGTTGGTGGGGTGGGTGCGTGGCGTGGTTCAGGGGGTGGAGTGTGCTGAGGTAGTTCATGGGGTAAGTGCGTAGCTCAGAGGGTGAGTGTGTGCGTGGCTCAGGGGTGGAGTGTGTTGAGGGATTTTATGGGGTGTGTGCGTGGTGTGGCTCGGAGGGTGGGTGCGTGGCGTGGTTCAGGGGTGGAGTGTGCTGAGGGAGTTGGTGGGGTGAGTGGTGTAGCTCAGAGGGTGAGTGCGTGGCGTGGCTCAGGGGTGGAGTGTCCTGGGGTAGTTCATGGGGTGAGTGCGTAGCTCAGAGGGTGAGTGTGTGCGTGGCTCAGGGGTGGAGTGTGCTGAGGGAGTTCATGGGGTGGGTGCATAGCTCAGAGGGTGAGTGCGTGGCGTGGCTCAGGGGGTGGATATGTGCATGGCTCGGAGGGTGAGTGTGTGTGTGGCTCAGGGGATGAGTGTGTTGATGGAGTTCATGGGGTGAGTGCGTGGCGTGGCTGAGGGGGTGGATATGTGCGTGGCTCAGGGGTGGAGTGTGCTGAGGGAGTTCATGGGGTGAGTGCATAGCTCAGAGGGTGAGTGCGTGGCGTGGCTCAGGGGTTGAGTGTGTTGAGGGAGTTGGTGGGGTGGGTGCGTGGTGTGGCTCGGAGGGTGGAGTGTGCTGAGGTAGTTCATGGGGTAAGTGCGTAGCTCAGAGGGTGAGTGTGTGCGTGGCTCAGGGGTGGAGTGTGTTGAGGGATTTTATGGGGTGAGTGCGTGGTGTGGCTCGGAGGGTGGGTGCGTGGCGTGGTTCAGGGGTGGAGTGTGCTGAGGTAATTCATGGGGTGAGTGGTTTAACTCAGAGGGTGAGTGCGTGGCGTGGCTCAGGGGTGGAGTGTGCTGAGGGAGTTGGTGGGGTGAGTGCGTGGTGTGGCTCGGAGGGTGAGTGCGTGGCGTGGCTCAGGGGTGGAGTGTGTTGAGGGAGTTGGTGGGGTGAGTGCGTTAAGGGAGTTTAATAGGTGAGTGTGTTGAGGGAGTTGGTGGGGTGAGTGCGTTGAGGGAGTTATAAAAGGTGAGTGTGTTGAGGGAGTTGGTGGGGTGAGTGCGTTAAGGGAGTTTAATAGGTGAGTGTGTTGAGGGAGTTTGAGGGGTGAGTGCGTTGAGGGAGTTACAAAAGGTGAGTGTGTTGAGTGAGTTTGTGGGGTGAGTGCATTGAGGGAGTTACAAAAGGTGAGTGTGTTGAGGGAGTTTGTGGGGTGAGTGCGTTGAGGGAGTTATAAATGGTGAGTGTGTTGAGGGAGATTGTGGGGTGAGTGTGTTAAGGGAGTTTGTAGGGTGAGTGTGTTAAGGGAGAATGTGGGGTGAGTGCGTTGAGGGAGTTTGTGGGGTGAGTGCGTTGAGGGAGTTGGTGGGGTGAGTGTGTTGAGGGAGTTTGTGGGGTGAGTGCGTGGGGTGGCTCAAGGGGTTATTTATGTCAGGAGTAATAATAATGCTTAGGTGTGGCCAGAACCATAAATATACAGTGTACATACGGTATTCATGGCAGGGAAATCACCAAATATACGGTCATATACGGTGTATACATATGGTTCTGGCCGACCCTAATATTGCTGATACCTAAGCCCATCAATGGCCTCTTTCATTCTGTGTAGAAAAGGCTTCCGCTGCCAATGAATCACCGTGGTGATTGTAAGCAGTAGCACACACACACATACACACACACGTACACACACACACGTACACAGACACATACACACACACACGTGTACACACACACACACGTGTACACACACACATGCACACACACACATGCACAAGCAGGCAGCCTGCTGTCAAAGAGATCACCGTGGTGAACGTGAGCAGCATCAGCGCCATACAGCCCTACGAGGCGTTTGGGGTGTACGCTGCAGGGAAGGTGAGATGGAAGAGCCCTGTGTGAAAGCATGCACACACGTGTGTGTGTTCGCGTGTGTATCTGTATCTGTATGTTTGTATGTACGCTGCAGGGAAGGTGAGATGAAAGATCCCTGTGTGAGAGCATGCACGCACGTGTGTGTGCGTGTGTGTATATGTGTATATGTATGTGTGTGTGCGTGTGTGTATATGTATATGTGTGTGTACGCTGCAGGGAAGGTGAGATGAAAGAGCCCCTGTGTGAGAGCATGCACGTGTGTGTGCGTGTGTGTATATGTATATGTATATGTGTGTGTGTGTACGCTGCAGGGAAGGTGAGATGAAAGAGCCCTGTGTGAGAGCATGCATGCACGTGTGTGTGTGTGTGCGTGTGTGTATGTGTATATGTATGTGTGTGTGCGCGTGTGTATATGTATATGTATGTGTGTGTACGCTGCAGGGAAGGTGAGATGAAAGAGCCCCTGTGTGAGAGCATGCACGCACGCATGCGTGCGTGTGTGTATGTGTGTTGGTATATGCATATGTGTGTATGTGTGTTGGTGTATGCATATGTGCATATGTATGTGTGTGTGTGTGAAAGCGCACGTGTATGTTTGCATGTGTGTGTGAGTGTGTATATTTAAAAGCGCGTGTGATGCTGTCGCTCCAACCAGAAACAGGCACACACACAAGCACTCACACACAAGCTTACACAACCACACACACACACACAAAAACACACACGCACACACGCAGGCACAGGCACAAGCATACGCCCACACACTCTCCTGCATGCATGTATTCACACTTTAAATTGTTGTGCACTGCCTGCTCGTCAGGAGCTCACACACACACACACACGCACACACACACATACACACACATACACACACGCACACACACACACGCACACACACACATGCAGGAGGACGGTATGAAGAAAAACATGCCTTTATTTCAGAATTTGCATGTTGTGCACTGCCTGCTCGTCAGGATTTCACAGTTACACACATGCACACACAAACACACACATACAGGAGCCGACATGCTTTGAAACACACACTCTCACACGCGCAAACACACACACGCACATGCATACACACATGCACACACACATACACACACACATGCATACACACATGCACACACATGCACACACACATGCACACACGCATACACACGCACACACACAAACACACAATTCTGCACGTGTGGGCACACATGTCCACTCGCTGCTCAGAGGCAGCTCGCCACTTGCTCACGACCACACTCGCACAGGAGGCGGATATGTTCTAGAATATACACGCACATACATACATAGACACTTCTGCGTATGTGTGCATACATTTCCACTTCCTCCACACAGGCTGCTCGCCACATGCTCACGGCCACACTCGCACGGGAAGCGGACATGCTCTGGAAAACACACACACGCACACACACACACACACATAGACACTTCTGCGTATGTGTGCATACATTTCCACTTCCTCCACACAGGCTGCTCGCCACATGCTCACGGCCACACTCGCACGGGAAGCGGACATGCTCTGGAACAGCTGTAACAGCAACGAAAAAAGTAACAACAACGGTAACAATAAAAGTAACAGTGAAACAGCCGCCGCCACTGATGCCTCTGAGAGGCAGGGCCGCAGTAATAGCAACAGTGACGATAACAGTAACGGTATTGATAACAGTAACAACAACAATAACAGTAACGATAGCAGTAAAAGTAACAGTGACAGTAAGAGTGGCAGTGAACCAGCCGTCGTCACTGGTGCCTCTGAGGGGCAGGGCCACCTGGGAACCCCCCCAGGGAAAGCCGTCTGCCCCCCACCCCCCCAGGAAGGGCTGCCTGGGGACGTGCCTGCAGCTGACGTTGGAAATGGAGAGGGGGATGGTTGTTGTACGAGAGGTGGGGCTGGTAGAGGTGCAGGAGATCAGGCTGGACGTGACAGGAGCAGCAGCTGCAGCACCAGCACCAGCAGCAGCAGCAGCACAGCGAACATCCAAGGCCAACAGCAGCATGGCAGCAGGCCGGTGCAGAGCCGGCCGCTTGTGCGGACTTTCAGCTACTCACCCGGACCAATTGATACGGACATGCAGGTGCGTGTGTGC
>Ga0307968_1004277_pt1 | contig 11680 bp, 13 predicted proteins | sample OrgLakmetagen650_FD_201834 | JGI IMG/M metagenome (GOLD analysis project Ga0307968, IMG submission 201834) | Saline water microbial communities from Organic Lake, Antarctica - #650 | ecosystem: Environmental > Aquatic > Non-marine Saline and Alkaline > Saline | place: Antarctica: Organic Lake... | reverse complement strand
CCCTGCCCCTGCACCCCCAGCCCCAGCTCTGCCTGTTGCACCCGTTGGGAAGTCCCAGCGAGGGGGGGGCGGTTGCAGTACAAAACTGTAAAATAAACTCGTTTTGGGGGGGGCAGTTGCAGATTTTGACCATGACATGTGTATTTTTGTAGGGGGCGGTGGATCCACGGACGTACGGTATACAAACTGTTTGGACTCTTTGTCTTACAGGGCCATGCTTAGGAACTAGAGATGGGTGGTCTTAACACAGATTTTTACATTTACCAACAATACGGGAGTTATAATTCTTACCAGTACACTGTAGGTTGAATCATGCTTGCTAGCGACTTACAGTTTAAAAGTGTACCATCTTCATAAGGCATGAGGTCAAATGGTATCAAATGAGAATACGTTCACATTGTTGGCACATTATATGATTATATGCCTCATCCCTGACATATAGTATATACCATGTACAATACCATGTACAATACCAAATACCATACAATATACAATACAAAATACCATACAATGTGGAGTACAATGTACAATACCATTTACAACACAATGCACAATACCAAATACCATACAATGTACAATACCATATACCATACAATGTCGAGTACAATGTACAATACCATATACCTTACAATGTACATTACACCCAGGATGTACGGAACATAAAATTTCAATCATACTTCTGTGTAGATAACATCATGCGTTGATCTTGAATTGTGCAATTTGGTGAAAGACTGTCAAATAGCGTACTTGTGATGCTTGAAAGAATTGTGAAACGTGTATAGGCATGTGCTGCCTGGCGATCTCGCAGCATTAGCGCAGCCTGGAAATCCTATACCTCTAAAATAAGGTATTCCTGATGACTCAAAACTTGTTTGTGTGTTTGCATGGAGGCTTGCAAACTCTCCTCCATTTTTGTGCCCTCCTGTGTGCAGCCCATCAAGCTCCAAGGGGGAAAGCCAACCAGTAAACGTAAGAACAGTAGTAAGCACGCGCCTTTTTACTGCTCCTGTAGCGTACATCTGCACTATTTGAAAGTGTCCATGCCTCTGATGTACCTCTTACAAAAGGCTGATACAATTTTCCCCTTCTATAAAACGGATGCGTGCCTTCAGAGCTGGAAATACTTACAACATTGTCGATCCTTGTTTGCATTTGTCATCCACCTATTCCTGCGTACCTTACTTACAACATTGTCGATCCTTGTTTGCATTTTTCATCCACCTATTCCTGCGTACATCCTCGTTGTCTTATGCACGGTGCAGACATATATGTGTGCAAGTGCCAAACGAGTCCCAAATCTTTTATATTCGCATTGTTTCAATTTAAACAAAGGTCACAATACTTCTGCTCCTCATGAATATGTATCTGCTCCTATCTGCTCCTATCTGCTCCTATCTGCTCCTCATAAATGTATAAGTCGGTTTTTGCTCTCTTGACTAGCACCCTCTCATTTTAAGATCTCTACACCCCTTTTTTTGCTCCCTCGCCCCTCCCTTTTTCCACCCTCATCTGAACACAATACCCACGTGTTTGTGTGTGTGTGTGTGTGTGTGTGTGTGTGTGTGTGTGTGTGTGTGTATGTGTGTCAGTGTATCTTTTAAGTCGATATATTATATCGTTCAATAAGAAAACATGGGTTTCTGGCTTTTGAAATTTAGATGAAATTAAGGTTTTAAGGGTGTCCAGGAGCCCCTGTGTAAGCCCCTTAGAGGGCCGGTGGAGGATGAGTGTTTTTCCAGCACGCTTGAGTACATCCGTAACCCCCAGCGCAAAAGGCTACACCGCACTTGATGTGCTGCGCACGAGGGTTTAAGAGCTCAGCATTTAGCGTGGAGTCCTTCCCACATCCACAGACCATTTTGGAGTGGCTCAGCGCTAAGAAGCGCTGTGGGATTAAATAGATTATGAACAACTCAGTTAGAATAGACAATTTGTCAACTTGCAATTACAGACAAACTGTCTTGTGTTAATGTGTTAATGTTAATGCTTCCTCACAATTTACATCTGACTTACATAACACTAAATGCCGGGAGGCCTGTGGCCTCCCGGCGAGATGAGGCGGCAAAATAATTTAGATATGAGAGAATACAATTTTTCAAATTCCCAGATTGGGGAGTGATATGAAATTAAGGTTTTCCATAATCCTTAAAAGAAACACTGGTGTGTGTGTTTTTGTGTGTGTGTGTGTTTGTGGGTGTGGGTGTGGGTGTGTGGGTGTGAGGGTGGGTGCGTGTGTTGTTCTCCTGAAGCTCCCATTTCTCATTTCTCGCACTCCCCCCTTTTTGCGCCCTCCTGCATGCACCCCCCTTTGCTGCTGTGGGTACGCCTGTGCTCATAGGATGACCCTAGACATGTTTTCCCCAGCAGCAGGGCTGAACAAAACTGTTGTTGCATATATATATATATGCAGGAAATGTGCAAGCTTGAGAGTAAATTCATTGGGCATTACCCTTGATTAAGAAGGCTACCTCATCCTGTATCAAACAGCGAAAGGCAGCATCTCTCTCTTGTATTTACACCCTCTGGGGGGTGGGCAAAAGCCAGCCCAGTCTTGAGTCAAAAGACGCGCAAAAGCGTCACCCTTTTTCCTAACAAAAGAGCAACGTACACACTCTTTGCTTACCCCCTCTGCTCCTTCACCACTCCCTTATTTATAACAAAGCAGCAAGGCACAAGATATTTGCTGCATATCCCCCTCTACTTTTACCTGCCCCATAGCCCCCAATGAACCAGCAAGGTCTGTACACTCTCAGCAATGTGAACGCTCTCTATAATGTGTACGCTCATTATAATGTGTATGCACTCTTTTTGATTTGTACACTCTCTATAATGTACACACTCTCAGTAACGTGTACCGCTCGGTATTGTGTAAGATTTCTGTAATGTACATACTCTCACTGAGAGCCTCAGTAACATGTACCCTCTGAGCAATGTGTACGCTCTCTAAAGTGTACACACTCTCAGTTACGTGTACGCACTCTGTAATGTACACACTCTCTGTAATGTACACACTCTTCGTAATGTACACACTTTCAATAATGTGTACACACTCTCTGTAATGTACACACTCTCAATAACGTGTACACACTCTTTTTAATGTACACTCTTCGTAATGTGCACACTCTTAATAACGTGTACACACTCTCTGTAATGTACACACTCTTTGTAATGTACACACTCTCAATAACGTGTACACGCTTTCTGTAATGTACCCTCTCAGCAATGTGTACACGCTCTATAATGTACACAATCTCAGTTACGTGTACGCGCGCTCTGTAATGTATATACTCTCTGTAATGTGTACGCCTCTGCCACCCCCTTCCGCAGGTAATGCCAGCTCAGAGTCTGATCTGGAGGCCCCTCACTCCTGGGCAACTGTACTGAGTAGCTTTTGGGTCGATGTGAAACAAGTGCTGGAGCAGAAAGTGTGGCTGCTGTCGTGCATGGGGTACACGCTGTACGTCGCTGTGCTGGGTGTTTATGCGTACTGGTGAGTGCGGTTGTTTTCCCACCTTGTGAGTGCTCCAATGTAAGCGCGCTCAAAACACGTTCTGTTGCAGCGGCTGTGCTGTGGATGTTTATGCGTTTTTGGTGAGTGCAATCGTTCCTCCACCATGTGAGTGCCTCGGCTTTGCGGTGAATGCGTATGCTTTTCTGGTGAGTACAGTCATTTCACCAACCAGTTGCAACCAGTTACAAGTGCTCTATTGCAAGCATACACACAGCCGCACCCAAAATGGCTCCCCCTCGTTGCTGTGCTGGTAACCAAATTATTTGGTCAAACACAGTATGTTTTTGATAGCTATACTACAATAGCGGAAAATGTGTATAGCAGCACGCTAGGCTGTGCGGTGGGTGCCCATGCTTGCAGCGATTACGGGCATGTGCAGGCGCAGCAGCAGTGTTTTAGTGTGCTATTTCTTACATGCATTTTCATTAAATGAGTAGGCGCAAGAGGAGTTTTCCCTTTTTTTCAGTAGCTTAAGTTTCAGTAGCTTGAGAAATGCTCCTAACAGTGCAAAAAGGGCTGCCTTGTAGGCTTGCACTTATAACCGAAGAGTGACCCTCAAACACAATTTCGTAGAGTATTCCTACTTGGATGATAATATTAAGTGCTTTCTTTGCCCCAAGTCCTCTGTTGGCACTGAAAAATGGAATGTAGCCGCTGCGCGTTTCCTCTGTTGGCACTTAAAAAATGGAATGTAGCTGCTAAGTCTTGGTTGCACGGCATTTGCCGTGTGGTTATATGGTGGAGCTTTGTTTGCCTGAGATGGCTAAGGGTGAGGAGGCGACGAGGTTTGCCTCAAAAACTAAGCAAGGGAACACGTGCGTCGTTGAGTGTGCATCACCTGCAAGAGAGCCACTTGCCTTATTCCACCACGCTGCTTCATTTTTCATATAAAATACGTGTGTCGTTGTGTGTGTCACCTGCGAGACAGCCACTTGCCCTTGTTCCACCATGTTCGTGTTCCTCAAATGAAACGCGTGTGTTTAAATGTGCATCACGTGCGGGAGGGCCACTTGCCCTTATTCCACCACATGTACGTGCTTCATTTTTCATATGAAACACGTGGGTCGTTGAGTGTGCGTCACCTGTGAGAAAGTCGCCTGCCCTTTTTTCACCACGTACGCATGCTTCGTATGAAACACGTGCGTCGTTGAGTGTGCGTCACCTGTGAGAAATTCGCCTGCCCTTACTTCACCACATACGCATGCTTCGTATGAAACACGTGCGTCGTTGGGTTTGCATCACCTGCGAGAGAGCCACTTGCCCATATTCGCCCATGTGTGTGGGCTTTGACTTCTCCTATTTCCGTGACACCTCTTCCGTGACACCAGGCAGCACACACAAGCAATTGATGCGCGCGCCATAAAGGCAGCAGCTTTGTACCTTGTTGCTTCCCACTTACATACCTCTTATTATTTCCCACTTACATACCTCATTTTTTTTGCAGGAGCCGAAATGACAATTTATGTGTGTGTGTGTGTGTTGCAGGAGTTCCATCTACGACGATGCATTCCCATGAGTAGTAATAGTGGCACTTGTTCACCTCTGCACTCCTATGCCCTGTTTGGAACTTTGCACTCATTTGCAGGGTTGGTAGACCTTTGCACTCATTTATAGGGTTGGTCAGAACCATATCTGTACGGTGTACATACGGTATTTTTGGCAGGGAAGTCATCAAATATACGGTCATATACGGCGTGCACATACGGTTCTGGCCAACTCTACTCATTTGGTATGCAATACAAAAAGGAAGCAACAACGATATAAAACAACACTACAGACGGACCCAAGCACGAGTGTGCTGCCTGGTGATCCTTCAAGCCCCTGTGTAATTAATTGACCGCTAGGGTTGGCCAGAACCGTCTGTACACACCGTATATGACCGTACATTTGGTGATTATCCTGCCAAAAATACCGTCTACGCAACGTATATATATGGTTCTGGCCAGCCCTACTGATGGCGTACCCCAATGGTTGAACTCTCATGAGGCGTCATGTGATTGAACTGTACTTCCCCTTTCGATAGGTGTTGAGGGGATCCGATCATATTAAATGACTGCCTTCTTGGAATGATCTCGGTCAATGTGCAGGGGACCCAAAGTTGGCCGAGCCCTCTTCTTTGATGAGGACTTCAAGGGAGAACAAGCCGATTATAATGACTGCCTTCTTGGAATGATCTCGGTCGTTGTGCAGGGGACCCAAAGCTGGCCGAGCCCTCTTCTTTGGTGAGGACTCCAAGGGAGAACAAGCCGATCTGGTGTTTGGAGCAGTCACTGTGGTCACGGGTAAGAGAGCATGGCTGAATGCCTGTGTACAAGCCAATCTGGTGTTTTACTCTGATTTTGAATGAGAGAGCTTGGCCAAATCACTGTGTACGCTGTGGTGTTACGCTATGATTTCGAATAAGAGAGCTTGGGCAAATGACCGTGTATCCTATGGCGTTTCACCATGATATTCAGTGAGAGGGCCTGGGCAAATATCTGTGCACTTTCTGCGTACATTATGGTATCAGGAACGGTCACTGTGACCTTGAGTAAGAGGGCACGAGCAGATGTCAGTGTGTGATCTGTGTGCGGTATAAATTTCAGATTAATCAATGTTGCAGGCTTGCACACGCACTCATCTGCGCATTTTGGTGTGTCCATAGCATCTTGTCGCTACTTGATTTTTAACACGGAAAGGTGCCTTGTGCACGTGTCAATGTTGGAAAAAGCTATACGTCGCGTGAATGAACAATCGTTTCTTTTGCTCGCAGGTGTGTTGGGTTCCATTGGTGGCGGTAGAGCCCTTGACCTCAGCGGATCTAACCTGCAGGTATGCTTGGTAGAGGGTCGGCAGAAACATATATACATCTGTTACATGTTCATTGTAAATTACCGTGAAATTTGAAGGTTGCCGCTCGTAGCTTCACACGGTCTGCATGTGGCTCTGACCAGCCTTGACGTAATGATTGAAGAAAGAAAGGACTGCCGCTCCTTGAACTGCCGGGTCAAGGTGCATTTCTTGTAGGGTGCATTTCTTGTGGGGTGCTGTTCTTACTGGGGTGCATTTCTTGTAGGGTGCAGTTTTTGCTAAGGTGCTGCTCTTGGTAAAGTGCAGTTCGTGCTAAGGTGCAGTCCTTGCTAGGGTGCAGTTCTTGCTGGGGTGCAGTTTTTGCTAGGGTGCAGTCCTTGCTAGAGTGCATTTCTTGTAGGGTGCAGTCCTTGCTAAGGTGCAGTCCTTGCTGGGGTGCAGTTTTTGCTAGGGTGCAGTCCTTGCTAGAGTGCAATTCTTGTAGGGTGCAGATTTTGCTTAGGTGCTGTTCTTGCTAAGGTGCAGTCCTTGCTAAGGTGCATTTTTTGCTAGGGTGCAGTCCTTGTAGGGTGCAGTTTTTGCTGAGGTGCTGTTCTTACTGGGGTGCAGTCCTTGTAGGGTGCAGTTTTTGCTGAGGTGCAATTCTTGCTAAAGTGCAGTTCTTGCTAAGGTGCAGTCCTTGTAGGGTGCATGCAATGCATATGGTGAACCTCCTTGCTAGAAGGTTATAAGTAGGGTTGGCCAGAACCGCATATATACACCGTATATGACCGTATATTTGATGATTTCCCTGCCAAAATTATTGTATATACACCGTATATATATGGTTCTGGCCAACCCTAGTTATAAGAGCTGGCGATTAGGACCATTTTTTCAATGCAGTTGCCAAGGCTGTATATCATTTGAGCTTCCTGTGTCTTGCACTTGTTCGCCCCCCAAACAAATACCTGGTCGGCTTCACAACGCAATTGCAGCACTTACCCCTCTTTGTTTGTGTCCTTGGCGCACGTGCTTTGCTGTGCATTGAACTTCCGTACTCATTGTGCTTTTGCTGTGCACTACAACTCCCTGACTCTGTTTTACCTCAGCACGTGTGATTTGCTGTAAACATTGAACGGGGGAAATGGCAGGATCAAGGAACGGAAACGACAGAAACAAGGGAATTGCGCTCTACAAAATAGAATAATATTTGTCCTCTATAGCACAAACCCATTCCTCTGTGTCTTTCCATTCTTCAAATTGTCACCCTTCTACACCACCTTATCTGGTGGGCCTGTGCTTCTTTCAAACTCAATTGTCACTCAGACCTGCAAACTTTCTTACACTGTATTTTTATATATCCTGCTACTTCTGCACCACCTAATCTGGTGGGCCTGTGCTTCTTTCAAACTTATTTGTCACTCAGACCTGCAAACTTTCTTACACCGTATTTTTTAATTCCTGCTACCCCTGCACAGTCTGCCTGTCTAATTTGCGCGGTGGCTACTCTGGCAGGATTGTGCTTCTTGGTGCCTGCCTTCATGGCGACCCAGAGTTTCACATCCTTCATGGCCTGCTTTGCTGTGGGGCAGTTTCTGGTCTTCCTGTTGCAGGTGCGGTGTGAAGCATGTGCGATTTGTGGCATTACCCATCACCTCTCACAGATGCCACCCCGGACTTTCTGTATTTTTGCCTGCTTTGCTGTGGGGCGATCTCTCGTCTTCTTGCTGCAGGTGCGGTGTGGGGCAAGTGGCATGTGTGTTGTGGCAGGCCAGAACCCTATATATATACGGTGCATGCACAATATTTTTGGCAGGAAAATCATCAAACGTACGGTCATATGTGGTGCATATATGTGGTGTGTATATACGGTTCTTGCCAACCCTAGATATGTGTTATGTGACCTTAGCAAGTAGGTTTTATACTGGAGTGATGAAACACTCGCAGGCTTTGTACCTCCAGAGCTCAAGGTAAAATGTAAGAATTCTAGAAGGAGCTGAGCTGTTTTGAGACGGAAGGCAATAGCGATTTTTAACACAAATGAAACTGCCACCGATACAAGCAATTTACCTGGTACTCAGTGCCATGCTCTTGCACATCAAATCTTGCACTACGCTCATGCCCCATACATGCATTTTTCTGACCCCTTGCTCTTGAATGTTACGAATCCAATCAAAAACCCACGGAATTATTATAAACAATCATTTGCTGATGGTCTCACATGAAACTAAGGCTGAGGGAGCTGACCCGTTCCGCTTTTATTTTTGACCCTTTCATACCTAAAACATCCAAAGAATCCTCTCCATTGTGTACACATGCGCAACTTCCTATTTCTTTGTATCTCACACCTCACGTTGCAAACAAATCTCAGTGGACGGCCCCTGTTCAACACTGGTTGATTTTGTTTCACCAGCCAATTGCCATCAGCCAGAGTCTCGGGCTGAAGGCCATCCTTGTAACCCCTTGTAACCCCAGTGGACGGCTTCCTAATTCCTTGTATCCAACTCATACCTCGTGTTTCAAACAAATCTCAGTGGACGGCCCTATGGATTCCTCTCCCTATGGCCATCCTTGTAACCCCTTGTAACCCCTTGTAACCCCAGTGGATCGCCCCTCCATGTTGTGTGTGCAGGCGCCTGTTGTCGCCATCCAAATGTGGAGTGTGCCTGCCCTCCTCAGACCCCTAGGAGCCTCTCTTGTTACTTGCACTATCCACTTGCTGGGTGATGTGCCTTCACCACCTCTCTTGGGTCTGCTACAGTCAAAGGTGCGGGTGCCCACGCTTTTTTAAGATTAAGACACTTCAAAAACAGTACAATGGGCTTTTGTGAAAAGTTACATTAGGGGTTTAGAATTTACATCACATTTAAAAACAGCACTCACGAGCTCGCTCTTGAATCTGCAAGCAATCTCAGCTTTGCAAAGTGAAAACGTCACATAGCAAGTAAAGTTAGGGTTGTAAAAGGGTGTCATGTATTTAAAGTTATGACCGTTTTGACTAACAAACCCTCAAGATTGTAATGCATTGTTCGAACGCCAATGCTTTAGTTGTCCGCAGCTGCTCTTTTTCTCAAGCCTTCTCCATACATCTGTCCTCGATCTTCCTTCTTTCTCTCATCTCTTCCGACGCAGTTGTCAGAGGGCCTCAGCCCTCACGATGCTGCTCAGCAGTGGCGGATCAGCATGAGTATCATCAGCATGCTGTTGCTGCTGTCGGCAGCCCTGTTTATGGCCGCTGCATACGTGGTTAATGATGTGTCTGACTTTAGGCGTCCAGGGAGAAGATTTGGGCCTCTGGGGGAGGAGCAAGTAACTCTGTTGTTGCCTGATGACGTGGAGGCAGAGGGTGGATTTGAGGGGGGCATGGAGGGGGGAGGGGGGGAGGAGGAGGGATGATGCGGCCAGGTAGAGGATTTAACGAGGGGGGAGGTGGACAGGACGAGGCACGGTACTAGCTGTTGGACTCGGTGGGATTTTGTTCTTTTTTAGTGACTGAGATCTGTGGAGCATAGGTTATCAGAAAATCAGAAAAGAAAAAGCAACGCAGGCGGGCAGTGAAGAGCCACTTCCCGCATAAATCAAGGAAATGGAGCCACATCGGTGCCAGATACCGTGAAACTTCACACCACAGAAATGCCAGATCAAATCACCGTCACTGCAAAAAATATGGAACACAGCACGTCCACTATTGGTTGGTTGCATCTTCGGATCAAGAAAGGCCTCCATAATGGAAAAAACATTCAGCAGAGGAGTGGTCCCTCATGCTCAAATTGCATCGCTGTGGTCCCTTATGCTTCTTCCAGGCCTATATGCTCTCTGCACACACACACACACACACACACACACACACACACACACCCACCCACACACACACAAACACACACACACACACACACACACACACACACACACACACACACACTTGTATAGTAGAAACAGACACAGGTGTACAGGTGTCTGTCTTCACTAGTGCCAGTCATTTTGACTGGCTCCCACACTGTGATTGCACGTCAATATAGTAGACAAACAATTTAATCATCAGAGCGGTGCAGGGTCTCTTGAATATCCCCTAATCACCCCTTAGAATGCTTACCTCTTAGAATGCTCACATGGATACATTCCCATGGGTTTGCTTTTTATGAAAGTTTCTGACCGACCCCATTGAATAATTTTCACAGAACAAGTCTTCAAGGAAGCGAGATAACAACAATTAACCGCTACTCTAGTCAGCTTTGACATGCCCATTTTAACATCAAATCGAAATTTTATGTTAAATTAAATTCCCGGTACCTGATCATTCAAGCAGGATATGGCCCCTGACCCGAATGAACGATTGCGGGCGATCAGGACTAGCATCCCCGCCAACAAAAACTGCTTCGTGTGTGGCGTAAAGGTGGGGTCTAGCGTTACCTCAATCATGTGTCGTGAGCTTGCATAGGAAAACTCAGCACTTCCTGCTTACCTACACCCATACCCACACGCACAGGGCAGCACCAGCTTTGTGTTGCCAGCCAGCCATACCTTCGTATGTGGGGAGTGCTCAGGCAGATGGTGAGAGCTTGAAAATCATAGCATTCATCAACCATTTGCAGGAAATCATCCACTCACGCATCATGCATGCACACAAACTTGCACAAACATACACACAGTCCTTACACACTTGCATGCGCAAACACATACACACACAACTCACACATGCGCACGTACACACAGTCACACCTGCAAATGCGACGTAGCTCCTTTTACCATAACTCAAGTTCCATGCTCACCTCGCTTGCATCGCACTTCCAAACATTAGAGCAAAGTTCGTGACGTATGCAAGGCTCCTGTCCCTTGCTTGCAGTATGGAGTGCCAACAGCGCGTCAAGTCTGTGGGAATGGGCAAGTTTACGCACGAAGAGGTGACCGCATACGAGCTGGGGGGGAATGAGGTGAGGAGTCTCAAGAAGGACCATGGTTTTGGAGCGTAATGTCTGGTCCACTTCCAGCACACCTTTGCCATCAGTGATGTGCTATTCTTGCCTGTGTGAGAAAAACCATCTGGTAGGTAGGTAGCAGCTTGCTCACAGAGTGTGCACATCACCCTCGCAGGTTGCTGAGCGGACGTACCTGGCCAAGTGGGTGGACTCTGGGCACATTGCACGGCCTCGTGACAAGTAGGTGGAGCCAGGAGCACTGCACGAGTAAAGTGGTGCCGTTCAGCAAACACTCGTTTACATCAGAGCTGTATAAGTATGAAATATGATAACGAAGCTCTGCTCTAAGGCTCTGCTCTAAGCAGGCACAGCGTGTGTGGGCGTGATTTCAAACCCAAGTACAGATTCATCATGCAACATGCCTTGTATGAGCCCTTTTATCTTCAGACTTGCCTTCTTTTGACTTACATATACCTGTTGTGGC
>Ga0307968_1004275_pt1:0-10000 | contig 11681 bp, 11 predicted proteins | sample OrgLakmetagen650_FD_201834 | JGI IMG/M metagenome (GOLD analysis project Ga0307968, IMG submission 201834) | Saline water microbial communities from Organic Lake, Antarctica - #650 | ecosystem: Environmental > Aquatic > Non-marine Saline and Alkaline > Saline | place: Antarctica: Organic... | reverse complement strand
TGGTTCACTTCCGATTTTGCTTTAGTGCCTCAGGCATCATGCTGCATTTCCACATTGGTGCGGATCTCAATAAATTCAGTGGAGTGCGTGCTTGTGTGTGTGCTCATTTGCAGCCGCAGCTCCTATTTGTCATTCATTATGTGCGTCCACCTCCTGCCCTCACACGTTATGCGCGTGCTCACACCCTTTGCCCTTTGCTGCTGCTGCCGCAGACCTTACAGCACGAGAATCAGCGCCTACTTGCCAGCAAGCTTGCATCAGGGAAGCAGCTGGATGCTGCCTCACGAGCCAAAGAGGGCCTGCAGGCAGAGCTTGCTGCAGCAAGAAAGGTAGGCAGCATTAGTCAGGTGAATGTAGTACGTGAGTAGCTTGCTGGCGTTTGTGCCGAAGTGGAGAAGGGCCTGCAGGCAGAGTCGTGATGGTAGTACAAGCTAAGCTAGCACTACCATAGGGCCTGCAGGTAGAGTTGTGATGGTAGTACAAGCTAATGCAACAATCTGATAGCTTGCAACGCCAGCACACACACACACACAAACACACACACACACACACAGGGCTGGCCAGAATTATATTTACAATGTATATACTGTAAATATGGCAGGGAAATCACCAGATATGCGGTGAATATATATATATATATATATATATATATATATACGGTTCTGGCCAACCCTACACGCATGTTAAGACCTGGAGTTACCCAGAGAGTCTGTTTGCAAGGGGAGGTAGTACGTGAAATCTTGGGCGTTTGTTTTGCGCAAGGTTAATCTTAATACGTGAAATCTTTTGGGCGTTTTGCGCGTGGTTAAGGCTCCCCTGAGAGGGAGAGCTGACTGAATGGTGAACAGATCTCAAAGCCATCTTTGACCATTCTCAGGGTGACTGCTACCGTGCATGGTTACTGATGGTACGTTCATTGTTGTTTGGGACACCTTCAATGATGGGTCCTGCCTGCGCAGTGCACACATTGCTCTGGCAGACACTCATCTTGAACGTGTGCACATTAGTCCTTCGGGACACATGTTCAAATTGGAATGATACAGAGAAGATTAGCATGGCTCACGTTTTTAAGGTGTGATTGATGCTGACCAGGGCAGCCTTGCAGCCGAATTAAGGGTGGCAGAGCCAACGAACAAAGAGATGACTTTAAAGATGGCCAATGCATGCTACCACACACATTGTGCTCATGAGACTATCCCTGTGCATTACTACTGGCTACATTTATCAGCCTGTTCCTGTATTATTATTATTATTATTGGGTCTATGGTTATTGGGATTATTATTGGAATGGCTAAGCCCTTTTTGCGTTCCCAGGTGGCCTTTGGTGTGTGTAAATAATTCCTCTCGGTTTCACCAACTCTGAGTCTGACTTAGTAGACCGAGTGAATTACAATTATGTATCATATCCAACAGCTGTTGGTGGTTACATGTTAGCAGCTGCTTGTTTCTTTGCAGGTTGTTCCACTATCATAAAGCAGCACGTGAAGTAGAATGTTCCATAACGTTGAATCTATGCTAAACCTCCACTTAGCCCTAAGAGTGTTTGCTTAGTCAGGGTCTCGCAATCATTCCTCAAATTTGCAGAGACACCTCCTCACAAACTCACACACACACACACAACAGGAGCACTTCAGCTCCATCAAGGAGCACATCACAAAAGCAGCAGAGTTGGAGGCCTGCCAACAACGGCTGAATGAAATGGCAGCATCAAGCAAGGCTTCCAGTGCCACGTCTGAGATTTACACAAGGGTGCGTGGGTCACACAATGGCTTACCTTTTGACCCTCACGTATTGCTGTGCTTGCTTTTTTTCATGACATGAGTGAGAGGAGTATGAGGCTGGACAAATCTTATTTGTGTACAAATCCATAATGTACACCACAATGGCATCCGTTGCAGGAACTTTCGAAAACCTTATTTTGAGGTCCAACATGTGAGGGTTTGCCGCATTTATGTCGCACACAAGCTTCCGGTCTTAAATTTCATGCTTCTTGCGGTGACTGTAACTCAGACTAACGTCCACAAATGTCTGGGCTGCAGGAAACTTAAAACTGGTCACATGTTTGCACGCCTGCAATATGTCATATTTTGAGGGTTGGCCAGAACTGTATGTATACACCGTATCTGACCGTATATTTGATGATTTCCCTGCCAGAAATATCGTATGTATATGGTTCTGGTTCTGGCCAACCCTACATATTTTTATATCATACATTCCTATTTTTATCCCCATATTAATTGTCGACCAACGCAACTGACAATGATGATGTGCTGCCACGAATGTTTGTCTGCAGGGCCTGGACACACACACACACACACACACACACAGGGCCTGGCCACGTCTGTGGCCACGCGCATGGCGGCCGCAAAAGAAAAGGAGGACATGACGCAATCACTGCAGCAAAAGGTAGGAGTGAACGGGACGAAGGAGAATGTGGTGCAATTACTGAAGCATAAGGAATAAGGAAGGGAAGGACGGGACAAAGGAGAATATGGTGCAATCACTGTAGCATAAAGGATAAGGAAGGGAAGCACGAAGGAAAAGGAGAGTATGGTGCAATCACTGCACTATAGGAAAAAGTAAAAACATCTATTCAATCACTGCATCAAGAGCTCAAGGAACAGTGGTTTTGGAGGAGAATAGGTAGCAAACTAAGACAGGGTTTGTCCAGAAGCGTGGAGTAGGAACGCGTGTATACCATCATAACACGATATAGAAGTAAGCAACATGTAGGCAGGCTTGTTCAGTTCAGGGTTTGGTCAAAAGTTTGGGCTCGCAAACCCTAAGAATGCTGTTCTTGAGCCCTATTTTTGGTCTTTCGGGTCCAAAATTGCAGTCCAAAATGCAGGAAATAGCCTTAGATGGCCGTCAAACGTGGCAGAGTTATTTGCCAGTCATATCAAACACGCGAATCATTAACTGTTCTAGCCTTCTAGTACAATTGTTTCATCGAGCATGGTACCCAAGAAAAGGAAGGAACAAAGGCCCCTTGCACCAGCAAATACACGCATGCACACATACAAAACTGCAGGATGAGGCGATGCAAGCCATGCAGGAGATTGTGAGTGAGCTACAGGGGGAGCTGCAGGCCTTGCAGGGTGACCAAGACCTGTCCCTGGCTCAGGCACGTGCGGGTGTATGTGTGTTCATCTGTGTGCGTGAGTGTGTGTTTATCTGTGTGCGTGAGAGTGTACACACCATTTCCATCTGTGTTGGAAGGGGCTGGCTGAATTCTAACGAGCTGATGTAGAGAGGTTGCTAAACAAGGTCTTGCAGCGTGATGTATGGCGAGAAATAAATGAAGCCACAAGATCTAGTGGTCCGTCTATCTAGACAGATAAATGACACACACAAAGGCGTGCACTAATTGCTGCTTTCATTCTAAAGGTGCATCAGCTACAGGAGAAGCTTTCCGATAAGTCCGCATACAAAGCATAACGCACACAGAGCAAGCACTGTCCGCTGTCATCGTTTCGCAGGTGCAGCAACTGCAGGAGAAGCTGTCCAGTAGGTCTGCTGCAGTGGCCAAGCTCCAGGAATCGCTGCAAGCCTCACAGGCGCAGCTGAAGATCTCAGATCAGAGTGCGCAGGAGCAGCTGCAGTGCGCCAAGGCACAGCACGAGGATGCCATCCAGGTGGGGGGCGGTTTGTCAGGATGAGTGCTGGTGTGTCTCAGATCAGAGTGCGCAGGAGCAGCTGCAGTGCGCCAAGGCACAGCACGAGGTTGCCATCCAGGTGGGGGGCGGTTTGTCAGGATGAGTGCTGGTGTGTGCTAGATTAAAAGCAAGTGAAATGAGTTGATCAGAATGTGAGGTGATTTGTGCAAGATGAAAGGCAGTGAAATGAGTTCATCAGAGTGTGAGGTGATTTGTGCGAGATGAAAGGCAGTGCAATGAGTTCATCAGGATGTGAGTTGGTGTGTACAATGATGGTGCGCAAGCCAATAAGCTCAGCAAAGGTACGGGATGCAATTATACATGTCACAGATGCTTGGGCTCAAGGGTGAACAATTGTGCTTTCAGGAGCTGCGAGCTACAATGGAAGCGCAAGCCGCACAGCACAGCACCAGCATAGCAGTACTTGAGCAGCAACTCCAAGATCAGGCACAGCAGCAGGAAGCCCACATTGCACGCGTGCACGAAGAGCAGGCTGCTTGCACAGCACGCCTGGAGACACAAGTCCAGGTAGGTCATGCTGCACAGAGCCTACTCATCATCTATCATCACTACCTAAACCTTTGACACCACAAGGTTTTTTGGCTTGATTCTGGCGACCAGGGGAGTTGTGACATCCATGCATGCATACATCCATCCATGCGCACACATGCATAAATGTCTGTTGTGTCCAGGCTGTGTGCCATAAGTGCTGAATGTAACGAACATCAACACAGGTACACACACTCACACTCACATACGCCACCATCACAGGAAGCAAAGACGGAGGCGGAGGTCAATGGGCAGCAGCTCAACAACCAGGTCGACATGCTGGAGCAGCAGCTGCAGGAGCACAGCACACAAATCGCGGAGCTGGAGCAGCAGCTGAGCGACAAGGCCTTGACCGCCTCGGAGCTGGAGCAGCAGCTCACTGCCAGTGTGAGTGCACTGGAGCAGCAGCTGCAGGAGCGCAGCACTGCCATGAAAGAGCTAGAGCAGCAGTTGAGCAACAGGGATTTAACCGCCTCAGAGCTAGAGCAGCAGCTCACTGCCAATGTGAGTGCACTGGAGCAGCAGCTGCAGGAGCGCAGCTCTGCCGTGGAAGAGCTAGAGCAGCAGCTGAGCCACAGGGCCTTGATGGCCTCGGAGCTGGAGCAGCAGCTCACTGCCAATGTGAGTGCACTGGAGCAGCAGCTGCAGGAGCGCAGCTCTGCCGTGGAAGAGCTAGAGCAGCAGCTGAGCCACAGGGCCTTGACCGCCTCGGAGCTGGCGCAGCAGCTGCAGGAGCGCAGCTCTGCCGCAGAAGAGCTGGAGGCAAACATCAGGTCCGCCTTAGAGCTGGAGCAGCAGCTCACTGCTAAAGTGAGTGCACTGGAGCAGCAACTACAGGAGCAGGCAAAAGGATCTGAGTCCGCCTCTCTTACTGCGGGCTTGCATGTAACAGATTTGGAGTCCCGGTTGGGCAAGGCTGGTGCACATATGGCAGGCCTGGAGGCAGATCTGGGTGCCTATAATGCACGTGCATCTGATCTGGAGGCAGATCTGGGTGCCTCTTATGCACGTGTTGCTGATCTGGAGGCAGATCTGGGTGCTTCTTATGCACATGTTGCTGATCTGGAGGCAGATCTGGGTGCCTCTAATGCACGTGCATCTGAAGTGGAGGCCCATGCCCAGGCTGCAGAGCAGGTAGGCGGCTGTGGGGCTGAGGCACTGTGTGTGTTGTGGGAGGAGGTCGAGGAACAGGGATAGGCATTGTGTGTGTGTGTTGAGGGAGGGACAGCCTGTGGCATTGTGTGTCGAGGAAGAGGGGGAGGAACAGCGCATGGCAATGAGTGCAGCAACATGTGGATTGCCTGTGGTGCATGAAGTGGGAAAAAGAGGGAGTTAAAGATCTACACGACCAGTAAAAGACCTTTCTCCACCTCTCTTCTCGATCAAATTTTTTCTCTCCCTCTTTTCCCACGAAACCCGCAAGAGGGGAGAGGAGGAGAAGCAGCGAGAGACACGGGTGAAGCAGCATTGATTAGACATTAAGGTTCGGGCAGCTGGCTTGGTTGATCGTCATGTGTCTGGGGTTGAGTCTATGAGGGCAGCGGTTGCAGCAGAAACGGCAGCTAGGTGGCAGAGCATGGATGTCTGGAGCAGGCACAGGTAGAGGCAGCACTTACTGTGAAAGATAGTGTGTTTGAGTGATTGTGTGTGTGTGCATGGACGTGTGTGTTACTGGTACAGAAGATTTCTGCTTAAAGGCCTGTCGTAATAAGGTAACACCACGACCAACAACTTCTCTAGTTGTTGATTAACACCTGAAAATGTGGATGACAGGGTCTCTCTCCGGTCTGGAGACACTATCCTTAGGGGCGCACCATTGTACTCTTGCAAATGCATGGTCTGCATAACATGGTTCAAAAACTCGAAGCTTTCTCCCCCTTTCTCTCGATACACGTGTTAATTCTTAGACACATACGCATCCCCTGCAGGAGATGGCTAGCCGCCACCAAGCAGAGCTGGAGGCCCAGCAGGCTGCCTTGGCAAGCCAGCATCAGGCTCAACTGCAAGATGCCTTGAACGCACAGGAGGTGAGTGTTGAAGCAATTCTTGGCGGGTCTTTGCAAAGGAGTGCACCACATGCCAGCTAGTTGTTTCTGGTGCTTTCATCACTCAAGCGCCAGAGTGTGAGATGTTGCATGTCCAGAAATTGTCCAGAAATGTTGAGAGTGTGATGTTTGCATGCCCAGAAATTGTGTGAATCTGCACTGTTTCTTGTTCTGCTAGCAAGGCATCTTTCCTTCGAACAGGATCTGTATTTGTGTGTAGCTGTTTGGCATGAACCACCTGTTGAAGCGGAAAACTTCTTACCGCCTTGTACCTATCTGTACAGGTTCTGCAAGCTGGGGGGGAAACGCCTGGTCTAAGTTAATATCTGGATATAATAATCCAAGATCATAATACCTAGAATTGTACCTTATGTGCTTGTGTGTGTAGGCCAAGCAAGCCGCGGTGGCCGACGCTCGCAGCCACAAGCTCCAGGCTGAGGTAAGCACTGCTGTAGCTGTGTTGCTTACTTACAGGGTTGACCAAGCCACATGCATTATGTGTACAGGTGTGCATAATAGGGTTGGCCAGAGCCACATGTATTATGTTTACAGGCATGCATAAATAGTATGTTGGGCAAAGAAACTCCCCTAAGCACGGTTCTTACGGTGTATGTGTTGGGTGGGTGGGTGTGCGTGTGCGTGTGTGTGTGTGTGTGTGTGCGTGAGGCCAGGCTCGTTTGTCAGTAAGTTCAATATTGCTGTGCTAACAGCAGCCGTGTCGAGATCGGTTGGAATCACCAGTGACTTGCCGATGCTTGTAGTTGTGATTCGTAAAAGCTGGTCAGCCGTAGTTCAAGCTGTTCAAAACAAGGGTTGCCGACACTGACAGTACCAAACCTGTTTTGCCATTTTGTGAACAAGCCTTAGACATTAGTCTCACCATCGCAATATCGAAGCAATGCACTCATGTCGCCACAGGAAATAAGGTAGCATAATTTGTTTGCTTGTTAATGTCTCAGGTGGAGGGACTGCGTGTCAAGTGGCTGGCATCCCTTCGCCAGATTAAAGAGCTTGAAGGAGGAGGGTGAGTTGGTTGAAATGCCTGACTTGCCCACTCATACAGCATTAGCCAATGGACCATAAATCCTAGATCTGGACCTGCTTAATCAACGCAGTTCTGAGGCTTTACAAAAAAGGGTGGCTACTGCATTGAACAAGTACTGTTTAGATGTTTAGATGGACATTGGAAAGTCTTTCAATTTCTGAGGTCGCTTTGATGCAATGCTGTTTTACACCAATCCGTCACCCTGGGTACGAGCAGGCTGTGGCACAACGCATTTCATCTTTGCACGCACCTCCTGGAAGGCCTCTGCAGATTCGCTTTGAACTGCATTGTGTGCCCTCTTCCATACTTGTGACACTTGCGTCAACTCGTGATAGCGTGTTAAAGCGAATGTGTGCTTTAGCACGCGGGTGATACGTGTGTTTGAGGACAGCAATCGATGCTTCAGTGCTTCTGCATGCTTCGGCACTGCACAGTGCTTCTGCTTTGTCTGTGCTATCTGTGCTGCAGCACACAGGTGATACGTGTGTTTAAGGCCAGCAAGTACTGCACAGTGCTTCTGCATGCTTCAGCACTGCAGTGAACACAGAGTCCACACCATGCACCAGCTCCCTATGTGCAATGGAATGTATTCAGTGCTTCTCACTCAAATGGCAACAGCGCGCAAGTTCATGGAGCGCGAGCGTCACAAGGCGCGCGCATGCACACACAAGGCCACTCTTTGTGCACACGCTTGTACAGGTCCAAGAAAAAGACAGGCTTTGGGTGCTTTGGTGCACCACAGGTTCGCGGCATGGGCGCTTAATGGTACCCTGTTTGAGAGGCTGGCAGACCTGGTGGTCCCTAGGTGAGTTAAGGCATGCTTCTCATGCCTGGATATTAAGTTGGTATGCGCTGCACACTTAAAAAAAGATAACTACCCAGGAACGGAAACCACTCTCCATGTTGATTGAGGAAAAGTCCTGAGTTAGAAACCTAGTAGGGATGCTTAAGTATGTTTTGGAGGGGCAATCAGCCAAGGTTGGAATCAGGAAGCTCGGAAAGGCATGCCTTGTGTTACGTAGCAAATAGCCAAATAGCCTCTGTAGTTACATGCATGCGCGCATCTGTAGTCACAGGAATGCAAACAAAGGCATGCCTTGTGGTGCGTAGCAAAAATAGCCCCTGCAGTCACAGGAATGCAAACACTCATAAGATTTAGTTGATCAATCTGGGTTAAGTACTAGTTGCGTGATATCGTGGTGCTGGTCGCTCTGTCAAATGGAGCAGTTATGCATGTGATATTTGTGACTTTATTCACGCTCAATACTTATGTAGCACCAGATATAATGACCCAATAATGATAACGCTCAATACCTAAGTAGCACCAGATATAATGACCCAATAATGATAACGCTCAATACTTATGTAGCACCAGATATAATGACCCAATAATGACCCAGGCTCGTGCTTTCATTTTAGTGAACATGGAAGCTCCCACACGTCAACCAACAAATTGCTTGCAACATGTCATCGTCACTATCGTTTGCTAGGCATCTAGGCATTATGTGGTGCAAATGCCAGAACTATTTCCTAGTCCATGCCGTCATAGTGATGCATGCAAGTCTGCCATTGTGCTTTTATTCGGCGTGGCAAACGCACTCTGAACCCCGACTTGTGATCTTCTCGCTCCTGTGTGTTGCAGGAATCCCTCTCAGAGAGCCTCAGTGTGCAGTTTATGACATCAACAGCCACACGTGGTTGGCCATGACAGCGCATACATTACACAGCCACACATTGTTGGCCATGACAGCGCATACATAACACAGCCCCACATTGTTGGCCAAGACAATGCACAGCCTGCAGGCGCACAGCCATATGGCATTGACAGATTATTGGGGAGGAGTGTACATAGGAAGAGCAAGGAACTGTACATACAAGAGATGCTCACGCAAAATGACATACACATTGCGTACCACGTTGAATTTTCTGTTTCATGAAGAGATGCTCACGCAAAATGACATACACAATGCATACCACGTTGAATTTCCTGTTTCATGAAGAGGTGCTCACGCAAATTGACATACACAATGCGTACCACGTTGAATTCTCTGTTTCATGAAGAGGTGCTGAGGACAATGACCTACCTCTGACCTTGTTGTTGTGCACAACGTACAATACTAGTAGCTTTCCATCTGAAGCATCTCGTAGGTTGGCTACCTGGTTTGACTGCCAATGCCCCGAGCCGGGCGAAAAGTTGCTGTTTCATAGTTGTTTGTTTTATGTTGCTTTTCATTCAAGCTCATTTTTAAAGAGGGGTGGATCGTTTTACAATTGGGCAACCAGCAGCCATATGTGCAAGTGAGCTGATAGTGTAGTTTAGTTTAGTTTGGATTACAAACAAGGGGTTACAAGGATGGCCTACAGCCCGAGTCTCTGGCTGATGGCAATTGGCTGGTGAAACAAAATCAACCAGTGTCGAAAATTGAAACTAAATCTGACACAAATTTGAGGAGTCTGTATGAGTCATGATTTAGGAATGCATTGATCTCAAAATCAGTGATACTGTGATGACAAGTTAAGAAAGGAATAATTCAGAGCTCGAAGGTGCAAACACACGCAGAGTCTTTAACATTCCTTAAAAGAGGTCTCTGTATCTCATGCGCAGCTCGCACACTTCAACACACTTGCAGAAGAAAAGCACATGCTTCTCATCTTGAACTTCTCCACACTCACATTTATCACAAATGCTAGAACCACCATGCCAT
>Ga0307968_1004270_pt1:10000-11688 | contig 11688 bp, 18 predicted proteins | sample OrgLakmetagen650_FD_201834 | JGI IMG/M metagenome (GOLD analysis project Ga0307968, IMG submission 201834) | Saline water microbial communities from Organic Lake, Antarctica - #650 | ecosystem: Environmental > Aquatic > Non-marine Saline and Alkaline > Saline | place: Antarctica... | reverse complement strand
GGGTGGGGGTGTGGGTGTGGGTGTGGGTGCGGGTGCAAGTGCAGGTGCGGGTGTGGTTGCGGGTGTGGGTGTGGGTGTGGGTGTAGGTGTGGATGTTTGTGTGGATGCGGGTGCAGGTGCAGGTGTGGCTGTGGGTGTGGTTAGGTTTTGGCATGGGCATGGGCATGGGTGTGGCTGAGTGTGGGCGTGGGATCGGCCATAGGTGAATATGTATCTCTTGCGCACTTCAACTTCCAGGTTAAAGGTCCAACCAAGGTCTAACGTCAAGAATACGGGCTTCACTGTTTTGGTAGCCTTTGCTTGAAGCGCAAGGCCACACAAGATGCATTGTGACCAAAGCGCAGTGACATGGTGAACCGCTGACCTCTTTTTTAGGGCTGGCCAGAATCGTATACATGCACTGTACATGACCGTATATCTGGTGATATTCCTGCCTAAGATACCGTAAATACACACCGTGTATGCATATAGTTCTGGCCAACCCTATTCTTTGTGCAGGTCTAACGCCTTGACCTATATTTTTACTCTCCATCGTGTTTGTGGCAACCAGCAACGTGGCTGCATTTGTGCTGTGTGAAACAAACTGCTTCATTTTCAGTGCTCCAAGCCCCTGTTATCATTACATTTCTGATCTCCATCGTGTTTGTAGCAACCAGCAACGTGGCTGCATTTGTGCTGTGTGAAGCAAACTGCTTCATTTTCAGTGCTCCAAGCCCCTGTTATCACTAAATTTCTGATCGCCATCGTGTTTGTAGCAACCAGCAACGTGGCTGCATTTGTGCTGTGTGAAGCAAACTGCTTCATTTTCAGTGCTCCAAGCCCCTGTTATCATTACATTTCTGATCTGCATCGTGTTTGTAGCAACCAGCAACGTGGCTGCATTTGTGCTGTGTGCAGCAAACTGCTTCATTTTCAGTGCACCAAGCCCCTGTTATCACTAAATTTCTGATCGCCATCGTGTTTGTAGCAACGAGCAACGAGGCTGCATTTGTGCTGTGTGAAACAAACTGCTTCAATTTCAGTGCACCAAGCCCCTGTTATCATTACATTTCTGATCTCCATCGTGTTTGTAGCAACCAGCAACGAGGCTGCATTTGTGCTGTGAGAAACAAACTGCTTCAATTTCAGTGCACCAAGCCCCTGTTATCATTACATTTCTGATCTCCATCGTGTTTGTAGCAACCAGCAACGTGGCTGCATTTGTGCTGTGTGAAACAAACTGCTTCATTTTCAGTGCACCAAGTCCCTGTTATCACTAAATTTCTGATCTACATCGTGTTTGTAGCAACCAGCAACGTGGCTGCATTTGTGCTGTGTGAAACAAACTGCTTCATTTTCAGTGCTCCAAGTCAGGTCAGCCATTGCCCACCCAAAAAAGGGGGAATTCATGCCCCTTTCCTGAGCTGCACATCTGAGGTCACCCAATGGTTTCTATACATAAAGATCACACCTTTACATAAAAATTAATGAGTTTGGGGTCAAGGATGAGAGTGGGGGGCTGGATTTGTGCCAATTCCCTGCCAGAAAGGTGGTATGGGTGTAGAAATGCGGGTATTGGTCCAAATTTCACCAATTGTTTTGTTCCCAGATAGGTTTAGGGTCAAACCATTCCCATCAAAGCAAAACAATGGGGTTGAAAATTTGCCCCTCAAGGACTAAATGCGTGGGCCTGTTTGCTGGGCAAGAAT
>Ga0307968_1004270_pt1:0-5000 | contig 11688 bp, 18 predicted proteins | sample OrgLakmetagen650_FD_201834 | JGI IMG/M metagenome (GOLD analysis project Ga0307968, IMG submission 201834) | Saline water microbial communities from Organic Lake, Antarctica - #650 | ecosystem: Environmental > Aquatic > Non-marine Saline and Alkaline > Saline | place: Antarctica: Organic... | reverse complement strand
ACAGGAGGAATATCCATCACCTTCTGCTCATCGCCTGCTGTCCACACACACTCCACAAACCCTACCCCACGAGGGGCGCACGCATGGCACCGTTTTTGTGCAACCGATAGTGCACACACCACCAGCGTGACACCAGCCTCTGCTCCAGATGCAGCCTTTGGGGTAGCAGGTGTGTGTATGTGTGTGTGTATGTGTGTGTGTATGTGTGTGTGCGTGTGTGTGTATGTGTGTGTGTGTGTGTGTGTGCGACCGATAGTGCACACACCACCAGCGTGACACCAGCCTCTGCTCCAGATGCAGCCTTTGGGGAGTAGGTGCGTGTGTGTGTGTGTGTGTGTGTGTGTGTGCGACCGAAAGTGCACACACCACCAGCGTGACACCAGCCTCTGCTCCAGATGCAGCCTTTGGGGTCAGGTGTGTGTTTGTGTTTGTGTGTGTGTGTGTGCGTGTGCGTGTGTGTGTGTGTGTGTGTGTGTGTGTGTGCGCGTGACCGATAGTGCACACACCACCCGCGTGACACCAGCCTCTGCTCCAGATGCAGCCTTTGGGGTAGCAGGTGTGTGTATGTATGTGTGTGTGTTTGTGTGTGTGTTTGTGTTTGTGTGTGTGCGTGTGTGTGTGTGCGACCGATAGTGCACACACCACCAGCGTGACACCAGCCTCTGCTCCAGATGCAGCCTTTGGGGTAGCAGGTGTGTGTATGTGTGTTTGTGTGTGTGTGTGTGCGTGTGTGTGTGTGCGTGTGTGTGTGTGTGTGTGTGTGTGTGTGTGTGTGTGTGTGCGACCGATAGTGCACACACCACCAGCGTGACACCAGCCTCTGCTCCAGATGCAGCCTTTGGGGTAGCAGGTGTGTGTATGTGTGTGTGTTTGTGTTTGTGCGTGTGTGTGTGTGTGTGCGACCGATAGTGCACACACCACCAGCGTGACACCAGCCTCTGCTCCAGATGCAGCCTTTGGGGTAGCAGGTGTGTGTGTGTGTTTGTGTCAGTGTGCGTGTGTGTGCGCAGGCTTATGTCTTTATGTGGGTGTGGGTCTGTGTGATTAAAGTTACATGTAGAGTTGAGTTTCTGGGTGCGGATTTTTGTAAGTGTGTGTGTAGTTATGAAGTGTTTGCAAATATCGTGTGTGCTTCACCACCATAGGCAGCCTATGTGTTAGCAGGTTTTGCAGCTGTGTGTGTGTGTGTGCACGTGCATGTTTATTTACATGTACTGTATACGTAAAGAAATTGTAACAGAATTTCTGCGCAGGCGGCGGTGGTGTTTCCCCTTATTTACAACCAGGGAAGGATCTTTATAAGGTGCAGGGTGTCGGAAAGCTTTTTTTTGCATTTGGGGGTCAGGAGGGTTTTAAAATTCACTTCTAAATCTTGTCAAAGGACGCGCACACACACATACACACACAACACACACACACACACACACACACACACACACACACACAGGTAGCAGCTCTCCGGTGTGGCGAACCAACCCAACCTGCGCCCCAGTGACAGCCGCAGCTTCTCCCACCTTTGCTGCACCAACCAGCCTCAGCAGCAGCTCCACCACCTCGCCTCAGTCTAAAGACCGAGCGTGCTCTTCAGACAAGGCGTGTGTAGGGGGAACCACCATTAGTCCTGCTGCTGCCGCTGCTGCTGCGGCTGCTACAGCTGCTGCTGCTGCTGCTGCCTTCAGGAAGGGCTCTGTAGATGGAAAAGAGAATATCACTGCTGGGATGGGGCGGCGTCCACTACAAGAAGCGCGGGCACACACAAGCAGAGATAGTTATGAGCAGCCTACTGCCGTGCACCACCAGCCTCTGCTGCAGCCCATCCTTCCCCGCTTGAACGTGCAGCGGCAGCTGCGGGAGGGAGTGCGTGGAGGATGTGGGGGTGTGGACAGGGAGGAGGAGGAAGAGATGGGTGTCAGATCTCAGCAGCAGCAGGAACCACAGGAGGAGGAGCTGCAGATGCTGAGCAGGGTTCAGCAGCAGCTGCAGGTCCTTGAGGGCCGCTCAAGAAAGGGCGACCGCCTGCAGCAGCAGCAGCAGCAGCAGCAGCAAGGACAGGGCGGTGCTAGCAGTGCTAGCCAGCAGCAGCAGCAAGGACAGGGCTGTGCTAGCAATGCTAGCCAGCAGCAGGAGGAGGGGCAGCAAGGGCAGCTTCAACACACACAATGGCATCGGGGTTTCCTTGGTCCTCTGCCAGGGGGCGCCACGCCAGAAAAGAAGCAGCAGGGGCAGAGCCGAGGGCAGCGGAGTAGGATGTGGGATGGGCTGGGTCATGGGAGGAATAAGGTGGGGCTGAGCATGTGTGTGTGTGTGTGTGTGTGTGTGTGTGTGTGTGTGTGTGTGCTCTGCATAGTCTGGATGTGGGGCTTACTTCATTGTGCAACATGGTAAAGGGTATATGTGGATGAAGCTGGGTCATGGGAGGAATAAGGTGGGGCTGAGCATGTGTGCGTGTTCTCTGCATATCCTGGGTGTGGAGCTTTTATTCATTATGCACATGTTGAAAGTGTATTTGGATGCAGCTGGGTCATGGAAGGAATTAGGTGGGGCTGAGCATGTGTGTGTGTGTATGTGTGTGTGTGTGTGTGTGTGTGTGTGTGTGTGTGTGCTCTGCATAATCTAGATATGATGCCTATTTCATTGTGCAACCCGTTAGACAATTATGTAGAATAAGCTGGGTCATGGAAGGAATTAGGTGGGGCTGGGCATGTGTGTGTATGTGTGTGTGCTCTGTATAGTCTGGATGCAGAGCTTCATTTATTTTGCAATATGTCCAAAGTATCATTATATGTGGAATGGGCTGGCCCATTTTTGAAATAATGAAGATGGGTTGGACATTATTGTAGTGCAAATTGCATATGTCTAGGGTGGGGGTGTTTGTGTCTGCACATAAAGGAGGTGTAATGTTTTCCTCTGTCATTCATGGGTGGGGCTGAGCATGTGTGTGTGTGTGTGTGTGTGTGTGTGTGTGTGTGTGTGTGTGTGTGTGTGAGTGTGTGTGTGAGTGTGTGTGTGTGAGTGCGTGTGTGTGCGTGTGTGCTCTGCATATTCTGGGTGTGGAGCTTCATTCATTGTGCAACCTGTTAGAGAATTATGTAGAATAAGATAAATATTGTTTTCCTCTGTCGTTCATGGGTGGGGCTGGTGGGCGCTTCACTACTCAGCAGTGGTGTCGAGTTCAGGTATTGTTAGGGTTGGCCATAATTATATATCTACTGTGTACATACGGTGGTATTTCTGGCAGCAGGGGATTCTCCAAATATACGGTCATACACGATGTAAATATACGGTTCTGGCCAACAATAGGTCATGTGCATTCTTACATGTGGGTTAATTGGGTTTTGTTGGGCATAGGCATTCTCTCATGTGGACAGGTGCACACACACGCACACACACATACACACACAGACACACACGCGCACACACACGCACACACGCACATACGCACATACGCACATACACACACACATATACACGTGTAGGGAGCAGGAGGAGATGCGCGAGCAAGCTCGAGCTTGTCAGACAGCCTCAACGCAGGGTTGGATGGGGAGGAAGAAGGGGAGAAGGTGGGATCCGGGTCGGTGGGTTCGCTAGAAGGGGGTAGCTTTTGGGGCAAAAGCGGGAGGGGGGCAATTAGGGGTAGTGGCGAAAGTGGCAGCAGCGTGATTGGGAGGGAGGAATGGGTTCTTGGAGGGAGAGAGGGAGGGAGTGGAGGGAGGGAGAGCAGCTCCGGTGCAGGGGGCGTTGTGGCTAGTGTGGGAAGTGCAGGCAGGGGCTGGGAAGCGCCCACACCCATGAGGAGCAGTGCGGCACTGCGGTTTGCTCAGGTACGTGATGTGCGGCACTGCGGTTTGCTCAGGTATGGGATGTGCGGCACTGTGGTTTGCTCAGGTACGTGATGTGCGGCACACTGCGGTTTGCTCAGGTGCGTGATGTGCGGCACTGCGGTTTGCTCTCAGGTGCAGTGCGGCACTGCGGTTTGCTCAGGTACGTGATGTGCGGCACTGTGGTTTGCTCAGGTACGTGATGTGCGGCACTGTGGTTTGCTCAGGTACGTGATGTGCGGCACTGTGGTTTGCTCTCAGGTGCAGTGCGGCACTGCGGTTTGCTCAGGTACGTGATGTGCGGCACTGTGGTTTGCTCAGGTACGTGATGTGCGGCACTGTGGTTTGCTCAGGTGCAGTGCGGCACTGCGGTTTGCTCAGGTACGTGATGTGCGGCACTGCGGTTTGCTCAGGTACGTGATGTGCGGCACTGCGGTTTGCTCAGGTACGTGATGTGCGGCACTGTGGTTTGCTCAGGTGCAGTGCGGCACTGCGGTTTGCTCAGGTACGTGATGTGCGGCACTGTGGTTTGCTCAGGTACGTGATGTGCGGCACACTGCGGTTTGCTCAGGTGCGTGATGTGCGGCACTGCGGTTTGCTCTCAGGTGCAGTGCGGCACTGCGGTTTGCTCAGGTACGTGATGTGCGGCACTGTGGTTTGCTCAGGTACGTGATGTGCGGCACTGTGGTTTGCTCAGGTGCGTGATGTGCGGCACTGCGGTTTGCTCAGGTACGTGATGTGCGGCACTGCGGTTTGCTCAGGTACGTGATGTGCGGCACTGCGGTTTGCTCTCAGGTGCAGTGCGGCACTGCGGTTTGTTCTCAGGTACGTGATGTGCGGCACTGTGGTTTGCTCAGGTACGTGATGTGCGGCACTGCGGTTTGCTCAGGTACGTGATGTGCGGCACTGTGGTTTGCTCAGGTACGTGATGTGCGGCACTGTGGTTTGCTCAGGTACGTGATGTGCGGCACTGCGGTTTGCTCAGGTACGTGATGTGCGGCACACTGCGGTTTGCTCAGGTGCATGATGTGCGGCACTGCGGTTTGCTCTCAGGTGCAGTGCAGCACTGCGGTTTGCTCAGGTACGTGATGTGCGGCACTGTGGTTTGCTCAGGTACGTGATGTGCGGCACTGTGGTTTGCTCAGGTACGTGATGTGCGGCACTGTGGTTTGCTCTCAGGTG
>Ga0307968_1004265_pt1 | contig 11698 bp, 6 predicted proteins | sample OrgLakmetagen650_FD_201834 | JGI IMG/M metagenome (GOLD analysis project Ga0307968, IMG submission 201834) | Saline water microbial communities from Organic Lake, Antarctica - #650 | ecosystem: Environmental > Aquatic > Non-marine Saline and Alkaline > Saline | place: Antarctica: Organic Lake... | reverse complement strand
CCCCCTCCCCGATCGGACTCAGTCATATACTAATTGAAAGCTCTCAATGAGAGGATTCCGAATCCGAAGAATTTAATCAATTTGACACGTGCCGTCCTAAAGTTACACAAAATCCTGCCTCCTGGGGGTCTCCAAACATTTTCTGGGCCACCTCTACGGAATTTCAAATATATCGTCGGAATCCTGAGCTCAAGCCCAGTCGATTTGCACCCTTTTTGAGCAAATTGGGTTTAGGGGGGGTCTGTGGACATGTCCAAATGTCAGGCTCACGCGCTCGGGTGCAGGCCGCAGGGTGAATCAAGCCAATGAACCAACAACTAACCCCAAACTTACAGGATTGTGCCAGCATGAGATAGTCAGTGGAATTGTGAAGGAATGGTAGCAATGTGGGACGGTGCTAACCAGTTATGGGTGCCTGGTAGGTCACGTGTGCATGGGCGTCTATATCTCAGTTTTTGCCCCATAACTCTGCAACACTTCAATTGCAGGTCTTGGTGAGTATGCAGAAGGGTTCAGAATTTGAAAAAGAGCAGATTGGTACCCTTTTTGTCTGGGTGGGGGCACCGGTAGGGGGGGTAGGGGGGGGGGGGGGGTCAGGGGGGTCCAGCCCAAAAAGTGTACATGCCCTTCTTCAAAAAAAATCCTGCCTCCTGTGGGTGTCCTGATTTTCTGCCATGCCATTCCACCATTCCGCCACACATTCCACCGTACTGCCTTTCCATAAACAATGACTCATGCTCTCCCAACCTTTTAATGACACCTGCAGAGGGAACTTAACAACAGAGTTTACTACGAGTTTGAGTTCACAGCCAAGAATAGCAGGTACACTCGCCACTCTCTGGCTGTGGTGGCCGTAGAAAACGGTAAGTGGCTCCCTGGAGCAGGCATAGACAGTTAATGAAGCACGTGCAGCTCTATTTGGTCACGCAGCACGGGCCGGCAAGTATTTTTGCTCCAATATAGCGCACGCAAGTTTCAGAAAGGGCTGCTCTGAATGGCAAAGTTTTGTGTGCTTGCTACAAGCGAGCGGTCGCAGGCCATGGCTTACATGGAAAGGAAAATTTCACCCTGGGTAGGCTGTGCAGTCAGTAAAAGCTGTTAAGCGGAAGAAAAACGTTAAAGGGCAAAGCACTGCAAATAATCTATTAGAGTAGAGAGGTTGTGAATTTGAACATGGAGGTTAGACTTGGCGGGTGGACAGGTTTGGTTTGGGGGGAGGGAGGAAGGGCAGTTGGCCCCTTCAGACGGCTTAGATGCTGCAGCTTGAAGTTGAGTTGCCATGCACTGTTAAAGGAAACCATTCAGTTTTATTATTACAAACTATACGGGTAGTGCTAATACATCTAGCGTGAAGAGAAAGTGCACTTACGTGACAGCACTAAAAGACATTCGAAATACAGTGAAGGGCCACAAAATGAGGATCAGAGGGATTGTGCACAGAAGCATGCGTGCCACAACTTGGCTGCAATTGTAATTGCTAGTAAGCGAGTCTTTATTGGAGTATTGATGAGGCAGACGTGGTAGAACGCTCACTAGGTTTTTGGTGACTTAGCTGTACTCAACTCCAGTTTTATACCTTCGGGAGGTTCATCGGTATGTTATTTGAAGATGGTGCCCATTTCTCCAATATGTACCACTTGGAGTTTTACATGTTTGTGTATATTTGTCTGATCAGACAGGTCTTGATGACTTTGTTTTGTTCTTTTGTGGTTGTATTCCTAGTTGTTCTGCTGTTGTGTCTCCGCAGTACTGCATACAACTGAGCATAACTGCATACTGGTGTATGATTGCAGGGAAATTTTACACACTGACAACGGGAGCAAACGAGAGGCGCTGGGATAAGATCAAGGACAGACTCAAGACCTCCACGCGATCATTTACTCTTCTGTTTTAATAATTTATAATCGGACCAATAGACCTATACTTTGTACAATATGAGTCCATCTACATTTTTGGGGCACTTTTCGGTTTGCGGCAAAGAACTAAGAAGGATTTGAGATCTGATTTAATCTAGATGTAAGTTTACATGACAGATCTGAAAAAGCAGGAAGTTATTCAGCTTCATCACAGACCAAGCAGCTTTCCCTAACTGCATTGTCATGCTTGCATAGCAGTTCTCCCATGCGTCAATGATTACAATGGGGGGTGACCTTCAGCCAGGTTGTTTGGCTGATTGGTCGCTGACTGGTTTCGGCCAGCCACATAAAAAGCCATAAGCTCAGAAAGAGGGAGAAAAAAGTCTAGTGTTCTACTGAAAAAGGAAATCATGAACAATCAGTTCTATTCTGGACATGTTCATCTTCAACAGGGCATTGGTTCATCGCAAGTTGCACACATACAAACCACCTTCAAGCCACGCTGCTGCCTCAACTTTCAAAGTATGCGCACGCAAGAGGAGTCTACTGACATTGTGCATAACATGTTTGGACAGATCAAGATAAAGATACCGTGGTACAGTAGTCGGCATACGCTCATTTCTAGAAAAAAAATGGCATCGCAAACCAAGAATGATGAGTGGCCAGTTTGGATATAAATAAGTCTCTGCAAGGTTATTAGTCAAGATATTCTACAATAATGGAAAACGGCCTTCAGTCATAACGTTAGCCTGGCTCGTTCGTGGGCAGAGAGGGTTAAGGGTTCACAATTGCTGGAAAAGGCACGTTTGGCATGGGGAGAAACGCTCATACCAGTAGCCCCTGCCAGTTGCATAGTAAACTATATAAGCGAATGCTATTTATTGATGTTCTAATGAATTTCGAATAGATACGCCAACCGAATCCAACGGGTTGGAGTCAATTGATGCGAATTAAATTCTACTACAAATATTTTTTCCAGAATAATGGCGTTGTTACCTCACTAGGTTCAATTTGTGGCCAATACAGCTCCATTGCGTAAACTAAATGCTGCTGGCTCACAGGCAGGCCAGATGTATACACAGAGAGAATCTGGGTGGACACCACAGATTGCACCACACAACAACGCTACGGCACGTGCCACAACGTTATCGCCCGTGCAGTACTAGAAATTCAGCTAGCCACAACTACAGCAATGATGGAGAGCATGGCGAGCAGTTGAGGTGAGAGAAACGAATGGCCTTTCTGCTGTTTTCACACTACTTTCGCCAGACAAAAAGGCTTGTGCATCCATAAGCCAGTCTAGCAATGCTGTGCTAGATAGGCAAGTTTCACTCGCATTAATGAGGAAATTGAATGCTGCTCAAGTCGTGTGGCTCTCTGTGTAAGCTCGTATGGCTAGTGATGAGTCATAGGCCAAAATAACTCCTTCATTCATACTAGTATTTGCATACACACACAGTATACAACGCGCAAAAACAACGAGATACGTGCTGCCTTCACAGGGAAGGAGCAGAAGTGTGCAGGGAGAGCACAGAGGCTGAAGAGGCACCCTTGTTATTAGACCACTCGTTGCAGCAGATCTTGGCAGCGGTTGACGATTGCTCCAGCAACTCGGAGCAAGAGGAGGGGTGCGCAGTATTAGAGTTGCCCTCTGAGCAGCGCAGCAACTCAAGTTTGGGCCAAATTCGAAGAGAAGCAGGTCGTCTGATAAGGTAGGGCGTCTCTTTTCTCACTCAGGGTACCCAATCACATCTAACTCCTCTTTTTGCCTCCATAACCGGAGCCCTTAACGGTAAAAGAACCTGGCGCTGCTTTGGAAGCCTCTTACGTTGCATTACCGTGGCAAAATGCGTCCCCTCATTAATACAGCATTGGCATTTCGTGATGCGAAGCACAGGACGTGCAACGCAACGCACATAAACACACAAATACGTACACATGTGAATAAATGCACACAGGAGCACGCAGACTCGTGCCCGGAATGACATCCACAAAGTGGCCAGCCTCATCGCAATTCCCACGTGGCTGCTGCCTGCAAGCCTCCTAGCCGGTGAGATGAGCGCATTCAGCTGAGCAATAAGTCAACTTAGCTGCAGTTGGCGGTATCACTTGTTCCGTTGGGCGCGTGTGTGTCCTGACATCAGGCATCTTTATCTATGCCTCTTTCTCAATACTTGCGCTCCCAATTGTCTAATAAACTGATGACAACCTTTAATGTCTGAGTAGACAAGCTCTGTATTGGTTCTCACTGCATGGCTGTGTCTCTGGCGTACATGTAACATTTCCATGCCTGCCGGACACACTTTGCCTCTTCAATGCGCTTTGTGTCAATTGCAGCAAACCCTGGAGTGCATGCCATGCTCTGGGGGCAAGCAATGGCAGGAGCCCTCCTGGGAAGCGTGTTTGCGTGCCTCGACCGCTACTGCAATGTGCGGATGCACGTGGCGCCGCGCATGCCTCTTTGTGGTAAGTGTGCGTCTGTGTGACGTGTCGTGACCTTGTTTGTTCGTTGCCCTGTTGGGTTGCACCTTGTCGAGTAGCACTACCAAGCAGGGCTCTTGTTATCAGATCATCTGCCTCGTGCGTTGTCCCTTGCGCTTTGAGGGCCTCCTGTTGGTCCCTATCTGTAAACTGACATGTCCTGAAAGTGTCAGTATTTCTGTATGGATAACGCATGCTAATTAATGATCAAATGTACTTGCAGGTTAAACACTTCTGGTATGACACACAAACATCAGGATACCAGCTAAGCTACATCCAATCTACCACCCAGATGGTTCAATTGGTTACCTTATTCGACATATTTGCACTGAAATGCTTTCTTGCGGCTAATGCTACCTGAATAAGAACAGCCTCAATTTTTTTCAATTATGGTTGCAGTTGTGCTGACGGGGGGGAGCAAGGGTCTGGGAAAGGTGAGCCAGATATGGATGAATGAATGCTGTATTTGTAGGGTTGGCCAGAACCATATATATGCGGTATTTTTGGCAGGGAAACCACCGAATATACGGTCATATACGGTGTATATATACGGTTCTGGCCAACCCTATGTATATGCGTGCCAAGTGTACGTGCAAATGACTGAAGGATGTGGTTGTGGAAAAGGTGGTCTGCTTTTTTGCTTGTTCGTGAAGCCCCTCTGTGTGTCGGCTTGCATACGCACCCCAGACTCTCAGTGGTTCCTTCCATGAACTCGTTCCCTGCCGAGTAGGGTGTGTATTCAGGGCTATTAACCAATTATTCAACCACGTATGTGTCTGTGTGTGCATGTGTTTAATTCTACAGGCGATGGCACGAGAACTGTTGATGGCAGGAGACCATGTGCTCATCACCTCAAGGTCCAGATCCAGCCTAGAGGCCGCCATGCAAGATCTGAAGCATGAGTGCGGGGAGCACTCTCAGGTGTGTGCATGCAAGTCTGCAGGCTGGACAGGACACACGCTGTTTCCTTGTTTTTTGTGTGATTCGTTGCTCGAAAGGGCTTGCAAATTGAGCAGCAGCTTGTCTATAAGCTAGGAATTGAGCAAAGCTTTATACTCAAGTATTGAGCTTCAAGCTCCATTCATTACAAGCGTGCCAGCACATCTCGTTTGCTCAAGTTGTATCCACCCCTGACGACCATTCTTTTGCCAACTTCTTGTTTTTTTGCATTGTAGCTGCCAATACGTTCTTGGCATTTTGGCACTGCTGTTTAAGGCATTTGATTTGATTATGTAACTGCCTATTAGAAAACTATTGTTTGGCTTTATCAACTTGTACGATCTGTAGCAGCTGGTTGTTGCACTAGCTCCGTCCTCTTTTCTTTTTTTTGCAGCAGGTGTTTGGTGCCATCTGCAACGTGTCCACCCCGCTTTGCTGACCTTTTGCCCTACCTCTTTTCCTCTCAATGCAAAACGCGTGTTTGGTGCTATCTGCAGCGTGTCTGACCCCGTACTTCTGCTCTCTTCCTCTGTTTTATTTTCTATTTTACGCGTCAGGTGTTTGGTGCCATCTGCAACGTGTCCAACGCACAGGACGTTGAGCAGCTGGAGCAACAGGCACTGGCAGTATTAGGCAGGGTGAGTAATTTACTGATTCTGTATTTTGTATTATCTGTGTGGCATATACTATCGCGTGCCACCTGCGGCCAATTCTCCTTTGCATACTCGTTGTACTCGTCAAGCAGCTCTTTCCATTTCGAATTATGAAGCAGCTTCTAAAAGTTGGCTAACATTAATTCAAGCGTGCAGTAGATAATGCAACTTGAGAGGCATGCTTTGCAGCCACCTTAAAGACCTGAAATTTACAATTAAATGCATTGAATCCCACGCGCCCTTTTAGGTGGATGTATGGGTGAACAATGCTGCATACAGTGGCGCCTTCCAGCCGTTCAAGGAGCTGGGAAATGAGCAGATCTCGGAGGTAAGCCTCTTCCAAGCTCTGTCAAGCCTAGGTTCATACCTGATTGCACACCTAGTTGCATACCCACTTTTTCCGTAGGCACCATTAAACTGCACCTAAAACTGACAGCGACAATTTGGTGCCTAACAAAGCACATGTTTAGCGGCAAAGGGGATTAAGTGATGCGTGTGCCCTCCCTTCCTTGTGCGCAGGTGGTGACTACAAATCTGCTGGGCACTCTCTTGTGCAGCAGGAAAGCCCTGAGCATCTTTGGAAAGCAACCAGGTGGCTTTGGGCACCTCTTTAATATGGATGGAGCAGGTGAGGCACGTGCAGTGGATCATCTGCATTGGATCATCTGCTGATCGCTTTCAGTCAAGGAAAAGCTGCTTAGTTCTTACAAGACGGTTGTGATGTGCAGAGGCATTAGCCAAACGCTTCTTCTAGTTGGCGAACTCTTTCCAAAAGCTTCATAAATTTAATAGCTGGCGTAGCAGTGTTCTGAAGCAAATGTTGTGTGTGTGTGTATCCTGCTGTGAAAAAGACAGCACTTTTTAATAAAACTTTGCTAGCATGCCAAAAAAGACAGTAAAAGAACAGTACGAGCTTCCTGCTAATCATGGCATTAAAAGCACGCTAAAAAGGACACAGCCGCACCTCAGAAATCCCCGATTACAACTCAAGGGAGGCTCCTTTTCCTTTAGTTCTTAGGAAATGGTTTTTAATGTCATGATGAAACCCATTATTGAAAATGTGACCACCATTACCTTTGATGCTCGCAAGGGCTGATGTCCTGCCTGCCCACCCCTGATTGCAGCGCATTCAGTGCCACCAAGGCACCAGAATAACTTTTGCTCTGATTGCAGCGCATACAGTGCTACCAAGGCACCAAAATGACTTTTGCTCTGATTGCAGCGTATACAGTGCCACCAAGGCACCAAAATGACTTTTGCTCTGATTGCAGCGCATACAGTGCCACCAAGGCACCAAAATGACTTTTGCTGGTGCTCGCAGGGGCTGATGGCCTGCCCACTCCCAACTACAGCGCCTACGGTGCCACCAAGGCAGGGATCCTGCAGCTCACACGCACTCTGGAGCAAGAGGCCAGGGACAGCGGGGCTCACGTGCACATGCTCTCACCAGGTGTGCATGCTCTGCACCAGGTGCACATGCTCTCACCAGGTGCACTTGCTCTGCACCAGGTGTGCATGCTCTCACCAGGTGTGCATGCTCTCACCAGGTGTACATGCTCTCACCAGGTGTGCATGCTCTCACCAGTTGTGCATGCTCTCACCAGGTGTGTATGCTCTCACTAGGTGTGCATGCTCTCACTAGGTGTGCATGCTCTCACCAAATGTGCATGCTCTCACCAGGTGTGCATGCTCTCACCAGGTGTGCATGCTCTCACCAGGTGTGTATGCTCTCACTAGGTGTGCATGCTCTCACCAAATGTGCATGCTCTGCACCAGGTGCACGTGCTCTCACTGGGTGTGCATGCTCTCACCAAGTGTGCATGCTCTCACCAGGTGTGCATGCTCTCACCAGGTGTGCATGCTCTCACCAGGTGTGCATGCTCTCACCAGGTGTGCATGCTCTCATCAGGTGTGCATGCTCTCACCAGGTGTGCATGCTCTCACCAGGTGTGCATGCTCTCACCAGGTGTGCATGCTCTCACCAGGTGTGCATGCTCTCACCAGGTGTGCATGCAATACATTATTTCGCATAAGGTTGCCTTACAATCATCCCCTTCCTCTCTCTTTTCTTTTTTACCCATCTCCCTAGTTGAACAACTGGCATTGCTGTTCACAAAAGAATACACAAATGTGTCTGTGTTTTTAATATGCGCTGCACAATCAACTGCTTGCAGGCATGATCCTCACCAACCTTCTCCTTGAAGGCGCCACAACTGCGAATAAAAAGGTACTCTTTGCAAATTCTTGCATTTGCTCTACAATTGCAATAACCTTTAATTACCCCACTATATGAGAGGTACTACAGTGATTAAAATCCTAAAGTTACCCTCACACGAATCAACCTTCAATCACTCCACTTTATGAAATGTACTAGAGTGATTAGAACTCCCAAAAATGCCCTTTTCACAGTGACAGGAAAAAACGCACTTCTGCTGACAGACCAAGTGCTGGGTATTGTGGTGCAGCTTGAATTGGTGTGAAGTATGTCACTGACTTACAGCTCGTTCCAAAACAGGCTTTTAATTTGCTGGCAGAGCACCCGGAGACACCCGCAGCCTTTCTAGTGCCTCGCATTCGGACAGCCGTGGCCAGAGGTTTAAAGGGCACGTACTCTAAGTGAGTCATCTTTGTCGTGCTGCTTTTCATTTTGTGCCTACTCAATTACAGGCATCAACACGTAAAGAGGCTTTTAGGTGCTGGCACCTGAGTGTGCTCCTTCACTCAAATCACGATAAGTTTGTTAACAGTATAGCGTAGCCTTTCATTCCCCCTCCAGGCAGCAAAGATAGATATGTCGCGCAGGCAGATTGTAATGATACTCTTTGTCTCAGTGTACCTGTGTTTTGTCAGTGTACATGGCTGGGGATCAATGCATGAGTTCTCTACCATATACGCTGGCGTGCCCTGCGTGCAAATTGTTATCAGTGTCTATGTCCTCATTGACCCAAGGGGGCCTGTTGTGCAGAATGGCCTGCTGTGTTTTTTTATTGCTGTAAAAAACATTTTGTTCACCAAAATTGTGCAGGTTATAAAAACACCTTTCGGTCATAGGCTATGATTCATGGACTACGACTCAATTGCTGCCTTTAATCGTGGATTGAATCAGTTTGCGTGCAGCCTTGAGGGCTTCAAAATTTTGTATCTAAACTTGAAGAGCCAAGGAAGTGGTCTTTAAGTGGCTCCTTTTATACATATCCTGCATTAATACTTCAAAGATTGCTGTCCTATATAATCTCACAATGTAGCCTTCCAGAACATGCTTGCACGCTTTTGTAACACACATTGCACACCTCGTATATTTTATTGTGGCCCAGGTATTTAACCCCGCCAAGGATCCTGTTCAAACTGCTAGCTGCGCCCTTCTTCTTGAACAAGTTCTTTGACGGAGAGGGCAATCCTGTGTATTTGGATGAGCATGAGCGTATCTACGGCAGGGGCGCTAAATCTACCGCCCGCAATTTGGCCGCCGCACGCTCAAGGAAGGGCGGCTTGCAGGTCCGTGCACGTGTGTGATTTGTTTGTAGGGTTGGTCAGAACAGTATATATATATACGGTGTATATACGGTATTTTGGCAGGGATGTTACCAAATATATGGTCATATACGGTGTATATATACGCTTCTGGACAACCTTATTTGTTTGGCATGCAGTGTCCATTTGTGTCTGTGAAAGCTCCCATTTGCACCTGTACAAAAGCATCCTTTTGTCGGTTTTAGTTCATGACAGTCTTTGTAACTTGGGAGACAGCATGCCTCGTACTTGATCTGAAAACTACTGAGCTCAGTGTAAGACACATGAACTCCAGTTTTTTGTAGTGCAGCAAAAGCGATATGCCACTTTATCACTCACCTTTAATCTGTGTTTCACTATTGTTTCTAATTTCTTTGGTCCTCACAACTTGCTCTGAAGCTTGATTTTAACTTTGCCTTTGCTTGTTTGTTGCCCTTTGCTCCTCTTAAAGGAAGTTGTGATAACACATTGTACACTTGAAAGAAGTATGCGCAATGCATTTCATACGGTTGCGCCTTTCTGCGCGTGGAAAATAATTGTTTATATTTAAAGCAATCGATGAATATTAACATGGCGAGTCTCCACGATCGCACTTGTCAAGCCCTCACCTGCTAGAACCCTTGGAATTTTTGAAGATCCTGCAACTCACAGACCCTTTATAACCCTCCTCCTGCATATAATAGAACAATAGACCCCGCAAATACGTATGTATGTGTGGAGCCCTCTACTTTTTACCGACAACCAGCACAGGCATCCCTTGGTGTTGTGATTAATATTTCATTGCATCGGTAACAGCATCTTTGCCACGTATATAGCGCGCGTGCACACATGTATGCATAAATGTGTAGGTTACATGAACGCAACATTTCTCTCACATGTGTACTGCTTCTGGTGCACTCCTTCTCTGCAAAACAGCTGGCGTACTCCCTATCACTGGCGTTTGCCGTTGCGCTGTGCCTCACGGATGCCAGTTATGGAAGCCACCTTTAGTGATAAGATCACCATAGATAGAATGATGCATAAAGCATCCCTCACACGTCTCCTCATTAACGTCCTAGTTTTCTGACGTCTTGTTTCCTCCGTGGTACGGTTGTCAGCGCATAGTGTCATATTTGCTCAACGTAGCGAACGCGTCTTTTTTATAGGTCTGTTTATTTGCACTGAGTGTGGTTGCGGCTGTTTAGTTTCGGTGTGTGCGCTGTTGATCTGAGGACCTGAGGTAAATTTGTAATTTTTCCCGACCGTTGCATTGAGAGGTATGCTGAGAGATGTATGTAGAGCATATTAGACAACTAACAACGAGCGAATACAGGCAGTACATTCAACATGCAAATAGGATATCGGAGATGAATGGTGATTGAGTTTGCTTTACTAGCAGTAGTCTCGTTGACAAGTCTTCAATCATGCTGAGCACTAAATTTTCTTATGCAATGGAGAGTGATGAGTTTGTATTACATGGGACGCTTGTGTGACAGGTTGCAAGTAATCCATCATTGCTGTCTTAATTATTCTTTTTTATGTTCCTAAGTTGCTAAGAGGCTGACAAGCTGTTCATGCGTAATCATGTGGTGCTATTTATGCATTGAAAGGTTGAGCGTTTATTGTTGCATTATTTATGGACTAGCAGTAATCTGAGCATGTCTGGCTGGTGCCTGGTTCCCCCCAGTGCGTAGCCGTGTGTTGGAACTAAACAACTGCCTTTTGTAACACTACCTTTCACGCCCTGCCCTGATAAGATTTGGGTCAATTTGGGTTGATGCAGACGAGAGTGCGTCTCTGAGAATGAACAACATCAAAAAGGGGTCAGGTTGCCGGAACCCCAACGGAAAAAGTTAGGATGCTGGATTTCAAGAAAGAGGTCAAGAAGCAAGAATAAAAAATGAGGCCGGGATGTAGGAATTCGAAAAAGAGGTAAGCCTGCAGGAATTCAAGAAAAAGGTCAGGATACTGAAAATCTTAAACAGAGGCCAGGATGCATGCAGGAATCCAAAAATAAATAAGCTGGCTCTTGATGATTGAGCAATAAGAGCCAAAACGCCAAGATTAGAAAGGGAGGCCAGTATTGATACAAGAAAATGAAGGAAAGAGCTGTTGGAAAAACATTTGAGACCGTGGGACTTAACCACAAGAACCTTAGGCCTTTTTCTGTCTGTTCTTCAGACACACTCTTAGCTTGTGCTCTTGCGAGCGTGGGCCAATTTCTCAGACTGTGGTTTTTCAAGGAGGGTTTTTCTGTTTAGGCAGGAGTTTTCCTTTTCC
>Ga0307968_1004263_pt1 | contig 11704 bp, 16 predicted proteins | sample OrgLakmetagen650_FD_201834 | JGI IMG/M metagenome (GOLD analysis project Ga0307968, IMG submission 201834) | Saline water microbial communities from Organic Lake, Antarctica - #650 | ecosystem: Environmental > Aquatic > Non-marine Saline and Alkaline > Saline | place: Antarctica: Organic Lake... | reverse complement strand
GGGCATTTTGGGCCGGAGTCCCAAAATTGACACGTCACTGTCAGATAGTTGTAGTTTGACGCCTCCCGCGTCCTGAATGCTGTATGCCAGGTGTTTCCACCGCGCTATTTGAATTCACAATTCCATTAACCTTCCTGGCAGTCCCACTTCTAATCCTTGCTCTCTGTTTATGTTCAGCACGACGCTTCCTGCTTCCCTTCAATTCACTGCTGTGCCCGTACTGCTACATTAATGCTTCATGCAAGCAGCACGACATTACTTTTGTAAGCATGCAGATTGCCAGAGATGGCAGATTCCGTGATCTCCTTCCTGATAACTCCTTGCAAATGTCTGAAGCAACAAACAATGTAGAACTCGCAATTTTCTTTTCATGTGCAGGAAATGCATCAGATGGTGGCTGTGCATGGGCGGCGCTGGATGCTGGTGGCTAGCGGTATGGATGACTACTTGGCAGAGGACAAACGCTACGTGGACATGATATTAAAGTGCGCTTTATTAAGAAAGGAGTGTGCAAGTTACCGTCAGTATTATAATTTTCCACAACCACGCCTTGCATGTCTTGTCCAAGGCACATCGTATCGTTTGGAAGCTCCCGTCGGGTTCATCAAGTATTGTCTTCTATGATGTCTTGAAATTCAGTTGCCGCTATTTGTGCACGTTAAAGTGCAGTTGGGCAAAAGTAAGGTGATGAGCAATTGCTGTTGTAGGGAGGAAAAATTGGCGTTGGCCACCACCAGAGACGAAAAGCCTCATTACAGGGGGGGACCTCTAAACAAAAGTACCGGGATTGCTGTTGTGCATCCAAGGGGTTACCACTCACATGCCACTTGTCAGATTGGGATCAAGTCAGCTTCAGCTCCCCCCCTTAATTGATACTATAGGCTATCAAAACTCGGATCCAGACAAGCTGCCTTGCGTATCAATTGACAGGACCGCACACAAATCATTTGACAAAAAATGCGCTTGAGTATCGACTGTCTTGCTCTTTGTTCGTGCAGCTATACAGCCACAAGCATAGGTGGAACAGCCCAAGCAAACGGAGGTTCTTCACGTGCCAGTGCCTTGTCCCAGGGTAATAGCAGCGCCTTGGACGAGGCTGCCATGAAGGAGCTGAAGCGTTTAAGGTACTTTTTTGATTGGCTCTCAGATTCTACGCCTATTTTGTAATGGTGTGATTCTGAACCAGTTCGGAATGGTTCCAATTTGAATTCGTGAGTTCGGAACAGGAAAAGTGTTTCTGAATTGGTTCCGAATTGTTCAGCGGAGGGTTTGGCTAGCAGAGGGATTACCTTGAGTGGAATACCACTCAACTGTTTGGAACACTCAACTGTTTGGAACACTCAACTGTTTGGAACAACTCGTAACTGTTCTGTCGTAAAATAAGACTACTAAATTGTTCTGTATTGAAAATCAACCTTCTAACACTAACTACTCCCCTCAACTGACCAACAAGTTTAGAAACACCCCGTAAATATCTTATAGCTTATGGCAATTACCAATTCTGTGAGAAATGAGAGTACACTTCTGTGAGAAATCGATAAGTACGGTAGGTTAAGCACACCAAAAAAATTAGCATTTCCGGCATAGCATTGAACATTTGTGCAATGAATTAGGATTCTCGCACACACTTTGTATATGAGATATTTAATGGAACTACAGAAATGAGAGCAATGGAAGCATGCTGCCGCACGTAACATGTGTCAAGCTGCGACTGTATTCCTTCTTGACCAGGCATAGGAAGCATGTTCCGACAAAAATGTTCCTAGATCCCACATTTCACATCAGCCTCTACACGTTAAGCGCGAAGTACATTTCCATGCTCGCCCATGCTTAACAGGATGGCATTCTACTTATCTGAGGTGGAGTACGTACAAGCAAAGGCGAAGCTTGCTGGTGCGCGCGCGATGGTGAGTGCGGACAAGTAGGGTTGAAGTAAGCAGAGGCTTGGAATTAGGCAGACACGGACAACCAACAACAGGTTGTTGACCGAACGTGTTGGTGTTGGGTGTAAGTAAGAAAATCAATTGCCGCTTTAACCATAGTTTATATAGCCAGGGGGACTGAATGGCATAGTCTGGACGACTATTGGTCATTGTCTCACCAAAACTCGGAGACTATTGATATTTCAGTCTTGGCCAGTCTGGTCTAGGCTGAAAATAAATGCATTACAACTATGGGGATCAAGATCCCCCTTTCCAGCGACTATGGCAACTATGGCGACTACTGGAGGTCCCAAGTTGGAGCCCTAAGTTTTGCACCAATTTTTGCACTTTATCTTCTCCAGTTTTCCTATCTTGCTTAATTTTGCTTTGCTCTTTCTCTTTTTTGATGAAGTCAAGCCCTCACCAACTATCCATATCCTAAAACTACTTGAGCAAACCTCTTCTGGCCCCCTCAAGGCCTCCAGGGTTTGCACCCTAACCCACTCTAGCCCTTTCCCTAAACCTACTCAAGCAAACACATTTTGGCCGCCCTTAGGAGCCTCCAGGGTTTGCACCCTAACCTTCCCCTAATCTATTCCTATCCTGATACCTCCCGAAACAAGCGCCTTCTGCAAAATATATAAGGAGCAAAAAGCGAAAGAGCTATACAGCAAAAAGTGCAAGAGCAAAAAAGTGGAGAAGCTGGGACTCGAGCCTTTGACCTCCCATTTGGCTCGAGCCTTTTACCTCCCACAATTGCCATAGTCGCCATATTTGTAATAGTCGCTGGAGGGATTTTTAGCCCCCTTGGTCGCCATAGTCGCCACAGTCGCTGCAGGGTGCAAACACCCCCCACAGGCGCCATAGTTGTACAATAGTCGCCATAGTCAGACTATCACGACCGTGATATAAAAGTGAACGGCTATTAATCCCCCGACTAGGCCCATTTATGGCATCCATTGTTGTAGTTGTACTTATTGGCGACGATGGATGCCACGTCCAACGCTTTTTGTAGTCTAAGCACAATGACAAATTTGTTCCGACTATGCTCCGGCTATCCCGGCTATATGAATAGCGGCAGTAATTGGAAAAAGAAGTGGATTGTCTTGACACAGAAATAAAAGATATCTTAAGCCAGTTACTCAAGTGTAGACCAGACACGCAGCTTCAGGATCATCTGACCCCACAGAAACGTGTTATCTAGAAGTCCTACGTCTTGACAAAGATGGGGGCAAATGGAGGAAAGGTTTAGGGGAAAAAAGAGGATGTTTGAAGAATGTTGTTTGGCGTTTTAATATATGCCAGCTAGCTTGCTCTTCCATTATGTATAAGTTACTGTGCAAACTTCCCTCCTTTTGCTCACACAGGCTTCAGAGCTGGATGATATGGCTGCACATATGGGTGGCAGCCAACACGGGGGAGGAGGTAATGCTCCGTGGCTGGATGATGGAGCACGGGGACAGCTGGCTGCGCGTGTGCGAGCACTTGAGCAGGAGCGAGAAAGGTGTGCAGGGGACAAAGCCTTGCTGGGGTGCTGAGAAGTAAATAACGTGTAGTGGCACGCATGGCGCATGGTTGTAAGATTATCTGCTGAACAACCAGTTGGCGAGGTTTTGTGGTCAAGGCGGGGCTACATGGTAAGGGCGACAATCAAGGTGGTGAGAAAAAGAGACTTGCTAACCAGGGAGCTTCAGGGGGTTTTAAAAACCGGTTTTCCCTGACCCCAGTATTTTTTATGCGGGACGCTCTCAGCTGTGTTTCCTAAAAGTGAAGAAATGTGCGGCGTAGCTTCCTTCACAAAATGTGCGGGTAAGTAAGGGTAAACTTTTGCCTGGGCTGCTGGCACACTGTACAGTCCAGGCTTTTGGGCGTTTAGGAAGCAGTCACAGCAACGTCATGTTTTGCGTGCGCATGACAAGCACAGACGCACAAGCGTGCATTTATGCGCGCATGCACATGCACCACAGGAAGTGTAACATGCACATGCCATGCTAAATGCCATGCACATGCAAGCACAATTTTAAACATCATTTTTGTTTCCATGAGCAAGCACCCACGCACACTTACACACACATACACAAGTGCAGCCGTGTACGCATGGGCAGACACGCACATGGCACATACAATACGCGTAAGTCCACGCCTGCACATGCAGCAGAACTCAAACACCTGCAAGCATACAATCGCACACACATACATGAATTTGTGCAGCCGTCCGCACAGTGCACATTGCACCATGCAAGCACTCACACTTAACACATATGCCATGCACACGCACGCATGCAGGCAATGGAGGGCACCATCCACATTTTCATGCGCAAGCATGCACATGCTCATTAAGTGACTGGTGATGCCGTAGTATACGGAAGTGCCACACATACACAGAGCGCATGCTGTGTCTCTAGGTGCCCAGCAATAAGCATAACAGAGAAGGGACCTGGTCTTCCTGCAATCCATGAGCTGCTGCTCTTGGGCTCCTCCCTGGGGCACAGGGGAGGCGTCCGCTGCCTTTCCACCCCGCACCCTGGAATCCTGGGCCCCTCTCCATCGATATCACATTTTCACCCGGGCAGCCTGGAAATACAATTTTAATTTAGTGCGAGCGTCCCGGAGCCAGGTTCCTCCGGAACCTGGCAATTCCCGGGTAAGCCCGGAATCGGCCCTTCAAATTTTGGCTTCGCCCTCCGGGCAAACCCAGAATTTGCTTAATAAGTGGGGCGCCCTCACGGGATAAAGCTCCCTGGTGCTAACATTGTGTGGATGTATCTACATGTATAATTTAGGTACTGCATGCTGCAAACAAGGAATTGTTTTTTAGGAATTACCAAGAGCTGAGTTTTTGTTCTGCACACATCCATTTTGCTACATTGGGTTTGTCCTGCACAGGATTATGCAACAAGAGGTGCCCATAGTCGTGACTGAGCTGTCCCAGCTACAAGATACCTACGTCTTTCAGGTGAGCTCATGTATTGAGAAGCAGGGCTGGCTGTGCAGAGCTTGTTGAACTAAGCTGGATGTTACACACCTAATGCTTGTGGTATTAAAATTCGTGCTGTGCCAGGGGGCCTGTAAATTGTTTGGAAGGCATGTCCACTTTTTGGGGTGGACTTCCCTGGGGGACTACTCACCCCCCAAACCCCCCTTGCAGTGCTCCCACCCAGGCAGAAGGGTGCCAATCTGCTCATTTTCGAATTCTGCATCCTTCTGCATACTCATCAAGACCTGAAATTGGAATTTTGCGAGTCAATGGGCAAAAACTGTGATACGGACACCCACACACACACATGACCTACCAGGCACCCAAAACTGGTTTGCACAGCCCCACAATGCTTCCATTTCTTCCATTTCACTGACTATCTATCTCATGCTGGCACAATCCTGGGAGTTTGAGTAATTTGCTGCTCCATTGGTCTGACTCACCCCGCGGCCTGGACCCAACAGCGTGTGCCTGTGACTTGTGGACATGTCCACAGACCCCTCCTTTTACCCATTATGTTCAGAAATAGTGCCAATCGACTGGGCTTGAGCTGACAATTCCGACAACATGTAAAACATTCCGTGGGAGTGGCCCAGAAAAAAAAAAAGCCCCCCCCCAAATAAACCCCCACCGGCCCCCCCCCCGCCCTCTCCCCGATTCGACCCATATGTACCAGTCGATAGCTCTTGACCACAGGATTTTAAATAACTATTATCTATGGGGAAGTAGACATGCCGTCCAAAAGCTGTGTTCCCTGAGGCCTCCTGGCTGTGAAATGAATGAAGCCCGGCTAGGCTGATATTTCTGCACAAAATTCCACTGCTTTATTGCAAGGTGGTGGTGGTCACAGAGTGATGGAGACTGAAAATATTTTAAGATTCACTGCATTGTCCCTCCTGCTGCTCAGGGAGAGGGTGCGCTTAAGGAAGCTCAGTTGCAGCGCCGCATTGCGTTGGTGCAGCAAGTGGTAGAAGCGTTGGTTGGGCAGGGGGCTCGTCACCTGGTGGTGGAGCAGATCCGGCAGCAGGAGCAGCGCAAGTTGCAGGTGAGGGTGTTTGTGCAACCACCGGTTACTGCCGTGTTTTTGCAATCTCCTTAAAATACGAATCGGCCATGTCCAATGGTGCTTTCTCACATCTATAATTATTCAATGTCACTTTCTGCTTCTCTCAAAGGATGCGTGCGCGCTTGTGTGTTTAAAGTCAAGAGGCTAAGTGTTCCGGTGCTTCGTCTTCCGCCCCTTCTGGTTTGGTTGGCTACTAGAAAGTGCTCATTCACTTTCTTTACACGTATTTTGCAGGTCCTGCTGGATGTAGTCAATGAGGTGGACAAACGTGTCACAGACCTTGCTGGCTGCACCAACGCGAGGATTCACAACTACCAGCGTGCTGCTGTCACTGTAAAAGCAGATGGCCTGGACAAGTGGGTACCTCTTTATTGTATCGTCTTTGCAACTCTTCAACACCAATGCAACCTGAACTTAGTTTCAACGCTGACTCTGTGTTCCTCAAAGTCCTGAATTGTAATGATACCTATAGGAGTGCAATCCCTTACATCTCAGGTACTGCACCTTTCCGTACTCATCCCGCACCCCAAATTTCAGAAGCTATATGAATCTCTTACTTACCGCCCCCCCCCCAAGGATGTTTGTGCCCTAACTGCTGTCACCCCGCAGGGCTTTTAGCCCTGTCAGCACTAACAAGCCTTGAATGAAAGAAACACCACAAAAGGGGATAGGAAAGTCGTTATGCTGCTTGCGTGTTGTCTAGCTTGGCGCTCTTTGTTCTACCGCCCTACGCCTCTGCTGCTTTTCCTCCCCCAGTATCTGCTTTTGCTTCTTCTAGCCACTGTCACTGCTGCTGGTGCTCTCCTCGCTTTCCTCACTGCTGCCGTTGATGTTGCTGCTGCTGCTGCTGCTGCTGCTGCTGCTGCGGCTTGGGTGCAGGCAGCCTTGGTGCATGACCTTTTTTGTCGCACCAGCTGCCCCACCTGTTCACTATTAGCTGCTGGGCTGCGTTGATCTGCTCTGCGTGCATAAGCATTGCAGCTAGGTCCTTCAAAACCAAGGTTTTTGTTGGCTTGCCAGGAGGCCTCTTCATCGCTGCTTGAAGTGCTGGTTTCTGTTCGGCCGTCGCTGCAGTTTGAAAGAAGCTGCGTGCGTCCTGCTGAGATATCGAGATATCCCCTTTAAAGCAATTGGTGCAGCTGCTGCTGGGACTGCTGCTGTGGGCAGGGATGGGGGCTGGGGGGCAGGGTAGGGCGGAGGCCGGGGGGCCTCTTGTTGCACATGACTTGCAGCGACCTAAATGCTTAGTTTACACCAGTCCCGCACAACCTTTCCGGGTCAAAAAGTACATAATAAATATCTTTCGGTTTAGGACAAAGCACGACATTTATGTGGGGTGTTTTAGGAAAGATGCAGTATGCCTTTTACCATGGGCTGCTATAATGGTGATCAAAGCCTTGGCTGGCAGACCGCTCATCATGAAGTCCCCCGTTTGACCCCGGGTGCACACAGTTTTTATCACAGCATTATTGTCCTCAAGTGATTCTCTTTAAATCAGGAGTATTGACCCTGCTGTCGGGATGCGAGCACTTGAGGGTGGGACAAATGTAGCGATACATATAGGAATACAATGTATAATCTTACATCTCGAGTATGCCTTCTTCAATGCGCTGCTACGTGCATGAAAAGACCAAGCTGTTGTTTCGACATTGTAATTGTTGTGTCCATGAGACCCAGCCTTCTCATCTGCAGTTTGTTGAATAGACCCACCCATACCGCTATTTAAATTATTTCAATGTTGCAGTGGCAACCGGGATCTAACCCTCAGCACCATGACACCCAGCAGCCCTCAACATCCACCGCCCTCTTCTTCTCAATCCTGCCAACCTCCCATCAGTTCCCCCCACCTCAAGCGTCATCCTTTCCAAGGCCAGTCCCCCACGCGTGTCCCCTTTTTGGAGGGCCAAAGTAGCCATGGTTCGGAGGAAGGTGGTATCTTGCAGCACTTGCAGTCTGTGGAGCAGGTGCTTGCGCTGGGAGGTGTAATTGCAAGCCATGACTCTCATGCACTCGGACACGTGAGAGCAGCTGGAGATGTACCAGGGGAAGGGCAGCAGCAGCAGCAGCAGCATACGCAGCAGTTGAGCAGGGCGGCGAGTCAGTGTGGCCGTGCATTGACACATCTGCATTCCATAATGGAAGCAGCACTTAGTGAGGTGCAGGTTTGCTCCTACCAGCAGGCGCCTTACCAGGTAAAATAACAAGACGGTCGTTTTGTTGTGGAAATTAAATGCCTACCTGATTCAATACTGACACAGCTAGGAGCGTTACAGCAAAAATTACGCCCAAGTAGAAAGGCACAGGTGTTTGTTTCCTGTGGCTTCAAACTCAATACTGACACAGCTAGGAGCGTCACAGCAACAATCACCCCCAAGTAGAAAGACACAGGTGTTTCCTGTGGCTTCAAACTTGTTGTGAGCAAAAGCGCCTTTGTTTGCGTGCTCGCTTTCAGGTGGATGCAGCTGTTGCAGTTGCCGGCGTTGCACGTGCTCTTGTCTTCCCCTACCAACCACCTACTACACATAGCCCCTGCCAAGAGGGACCTACATTAGGTGCAGTCGCTGATGCAGAGGATGGAGTAGCTGCAAGCACAGGCGGCTCTGTACATATGTGCAAGGCCCCTGTTCTGAGCTCTCCTGAACTCACAGCTCTGTTGCAACAGCTGGGTCATTTAAACGACGCTCTACAGGTACGTGTTCGCGCCTGGCCTCATATACAAACGACGCTCTACTGTAAGCGATGCTTTTATTGCCTCTTTGGGTGACACGTGTCCTTCCAATGAAACTAAGCATCCCAATTCTTGCATGCACAGTTAGCTTGAAAACATGGTAGATGTGTTTATTATAGTGCAAGAAAGCCTTTAGGCGTGGACATATTTTGTGGTCAAGAATTGCATGCAACATTTTACGTGCTGTAACAATATGTCTTATTTATATTTACTTGGTGCAAGTTTGTCCCTCATGCACTGCCAACGAAGGTGTGGACACTTCAATGTTTAACAACATGTTGGCAAAGCATTTGCTGCACATAGCACAAAAATTAGCAAGACGCGTGCTTACACTTTCTTAGATCAAGCTTGCAACACAAATAGTTCTTTCCGGGTCTTTCCCTGACTGTTAACTGCCTCGGACTTACATTGTTATGCCTAAAGGGGAGATGCATCCAAAAGCACAAACCCCCTTTTCCTGTTATACTGTATACTGCCTATGTCTCCCGGTGCAACGCTTGAGACTGCTTATACATCAATCATCATCACATTGTATATTGCGTGGTCAAAGGGTTATCAATTCAATGTCAATTCTCTGTATTGCTGGAAACATATGCCGCACGTAACAATGTGCACCTTAACCGAAAAAAATGTTATTATCTCCAGAATAAATAGGACTGCAGCGAATTATTGTCAAGTATGTCCTCTCGTTTCTTGCGCAGGCCGCCACCAATGACGTGGTTGTTGGCTATCAGGAGCACACAGCGCGTTTGGAGAAGTACAAAGCTGATGCAGCGACAGAGCGTTCTGTATTGAAGATGTTCCATTTGGACCCTCAAAAACTGGAGGTATGCATTACTGTGAGAAACGTCAGGAATGTCTGTCTTTTCTCCCGCTTTGGCCCGCAAGTAATGAATGTCTAGGAACCAAAATTTTATTCCAGTAACTGTTGCACGGCAACCCGCCTCTGCCTATGCCCAGCAACCCGCAAATCATTTTATTTTGGTTTGGGGTTGCGGGCATTGGCAGAGGCAAAAGTAAGGATTCTAAGGATGAGGGCGCATTTCAGGCACGCACCAAGGGAGTTAGCCCAGCCACTCCATCGGCTGCCTCTGTACTCTGCAAGCAGAACTAAACACATGTTTAATGGATGCATTCATGCTGTCGGATAGCAAGGGCAACTTTGATTATAAAGTGCATGGGGCTGGGTGGCGACACGTAAGAAGCCTGCTGGAGGTTGCGCAGGAGGCTGCTCAGGAGGCTGCAGCTGCTGTGTTACGTGGATAGAAGTATTGCGTAAATGACCTAAATGGCATCTTCTGAATTACCCATTAGTTACGTTTCATGCAGATTTTGAGGGTTTGGCAGGGGGAAATGACGGCAGGAGGAAATGACTTTCTTGTGAGGGCCCTTTTTGGAGGACCCTGCTCCCCCTCCCAGCCCAGCCTGCACCTGGGGCGTTAGCCCCAGGCGGTTTGTTTTTGTTTTATACCCCGTGCTCACTTTGAAGCCCTGTGCAGGCAACCTGCATTAAATAAAAAATTCTTTGCAGGTTACCCGCATTTATTATAAACACCCTTAGCTTCACGAGAAGCGAGTAAGAATTGCACTGCATTTTGGGTGACACAGAAGATTTCCTAGACGTAATCGTGCAACATGAGGACCTAAACCATTTGATTAATATCCAGTTGTCCTAAACCTTAATGCCCAGCTTGCTTTTGTGTGGGGAAAAGACAAAATAATGCTCTTATCCAGGGGTTCTTGGTGACCAATGCGAACCTTCCCTTGTGAGGAAGGAACAAGTAAGCGATCACAACGGACCTGGTCAAACCTGAGCAATATTGCTGATGATGTGCAAGCCTCTGCCTCCCTACCACCTGAACTCCATTGAAAACCCTTTCACTTTCTTTGTTTCTTGGTTTGAGCGATTGCCCCTGCCTTTTTATTTCGCTCATGATATCATGTTCTGTGCCCTTCTACATTTCTTTGACGTTTACATTCAATACATTCATTCTTCCTCATAACAATACATGTTACGTACATGTGCAGGAGACTGTCATGGAGTTGCAAAGCAGGCTGGACGCCGCAACTATGTCGATGTAGTTATGACGCTCAATTATTCCGCCTCTCTTATTTAAACCCCACCTGGTTGTAATTCTGGGTCCATGACTCCATGACTCATTTATTACCAAAGTACGGATTAAAAAGAATTATTGAAAGAGGTTTTTAATTCCTCTAGCTGTTTACTGGGTACATAAAGCACGTAGCACCAAGTATGTTGAAGCTCACTAAAAACAAACAAATCCCCAGTTCTATTACGTTTGCATCGTGAGATGGCGGTGGATTATTTTCAAGGTGGGATCACAACTGCTAAAGAATAAGGTCCTCACAACTGCCCAGAAAAAGGAAAGAAAACAATAGGTTTATACACATGTAAAGCATTAAAAAAAAGTAGTGGACGTCACGTCAAATTTCAGGGCGGGAGCCCTCAAAGGACCACCCACCCCCCCTACCCCCCAAATACTGCCCCCCCTGGGACGAAAAGGGTACCAATCTGCTCCTTTTCAAATCCACTTACCAAGATATGCAATTGAAGTGGTACAGAGTTATGGGGCACAAACTGAGATACGGACGCCCATGCACACATGACCTACCAAGCACCCACAACTGACTTACACAACCCCATATTGCCTCATTTCTTCAAATTTCCACTGAGTATCTTATGCTGACACTATCCTGGAAGTTTGGAGTGAATCGCTGCTCCTTTGGCTTGACTCACCCCGCGGCCTACACCCAAGCGCGTTTGCCTCAGACTTGTGGGCTTGTCCACAGACCCCCCATTTAGCCTGATTTCTTAAGAGGGTGCCAATCGACAGTTCACAAGCTCAGGAATCCATTGATATATTTAATATTTCGTGAATTTGTCTCAAAAAAATTCTGGAGGGGGGGTCCCAAAAAGTCCAAACCCCCTCGAGGGACCACCCACCCCCGACCCCCTTGGATTGGACCCATTTATATATCAATCGATCTCA
>Ga0307968_1004262_pt1 | contig 11704 bp, 14 predicted proteins | sample OrgLakmetagen650_FD_201834 | JGI IMG/M metagenome (GOLD analysis project Ga0307968, IMG submission 201834) | Saline water microbial communities from Organic Lake, Antarctica - #650 | ecosystem: Environmental > Aquatic > Non-marine Saline and Alkaline > Saline | place: Antarctica: Organic Lake... | reverse complement strand
GATTCCTGGATGAAACAATTTGCTTTCATCTCTAGTTGATCTCTGGTTGAAACAAGCCTAATATATCTGCGATGGTTGATTCAACTATGGCTGTTTCAACACGGGGTGCGAGTAGAATTCTGGTTGATTCAATTGCAATTGATCTTCAGTTGAAGCAGGTTGAGTTCATTTGCTGTTCATAAACAATTGAAACAAAGGAACTTGAATGTTCTTGATCACTGGCTATTGTACTCCAGGTGCAACCAGAAATGAAGTGGAATGGCTGGTGTGTTGATGAAATGAGTGCATGCCTGAAGTCAAAAACAAATGTATCATCATTAATTATAAATCAATGGCGCAATATGTACATGGAACGAGCGTGCAACAGTGCGTCTTGGACCAACTTAGTGGAGCATCTGTGGCTCAGTCCACTCAACATGTCATGTATCACCTATTAATCCATTGAAAACCCTGACATCCTCAAACTCAGCCTCAGCATTCTTGCCTTCCACTTTCACTGATTGCACCAACTCCCATCCCCCAATCCCAACCACCTCAACTTCCAGCTGTTGCATCATCTCCCTCCATTTGGGCTCACGCTGCTGTCCCCGCTGCCTCTCTTGGAAGGGATCGATCATGTGCATCTTGATCTGCAAGAAATTTGGAAAGTGAACTTTGGGAGACGACTGTTCATGCCTTGATTGAGAATGCAGGTATGCACAACACCCTTGAAAAAAGTAGTGCCAAGTAGTGCCAGTAAGGAGTGCCAAGTAGTGTCAAGCAGTGCCAAACACAGATACCAATGGCATAACATTGGGACCAATTTGCAAATACCTGGCTGAAGGCCAAAACCCCATGTGACCTAACCTAATTTGCAAATGCGTCACAGTAATGCAGAATGGAAATGAGGCATCCGGTCCTGATAGAGGGCACTCCCTATATATATGGAAGAGTCTTTAGAACAAATTCAGCAACTTCACATTCAATGGTGTAACCCAATCCGACCAGAATTGACAACTCACCGCCAATGCTGTGAATGCAAGAGCCTCGAAGGTCACCACCGGCATGTGCACAATCTGATTTGTGGCCAGGTTGATGTGCCCGCCAAATGTTGCAGCGAGAGCCATTAGAAACGAGTGGTTGTCGAAGGGCTCACGGATCTTGCGGTAACCGAGGCCAGCTTGATCGGGACCGAGAATCTGGGAGCACCAATTCTTGAGCGGGCCCATCTCGTGTGGCTGCAAATTTTGCCTCCACCTTCTTGGCGGGGACTGCAGGTGGTTAGCTTTGGCAGCAGACAAATACGTCTCCCACTGTGCACCACGCATAGACATGTGGAACAAGATCATGAAAATCACATTCCATCATGCTTGTGCATATTAATCACCTTTATGTGACCTATGCCTTTATATAAAACAGATAAAGGAGCAAACAGGACTGCAGGTGCTTCTTGACAGCATTTATATTGCAGGCTACTATGTGCTACAAGCACAGAAAAGAAATCAAATTTCCTTCGCTCTTTTTGATATTATGGACGTGTATTGTGGTGCTGGCAGAGAGCAGCAGGCTGAACAGTCGGAAGTACCTGGCTAAAGGCCAAAACCCATTGTGTAATTACCTAACATAACCTGATGTGCTAGAAGCACAGGCAAGACTTTACCATCATGCATGTCTTAAGGAATCCCCTACAAACACAGCATCCGTCCTAGGACTTCCATTACTCACTGCGAAACTCGATTTCTGGCCGAGATGCTCTTGTCTCCTCTTGTTGAAGAGGAGCCAGCCTCCTAAGATGTTCCCCAGCACCAGGTCCTGCTTGGGGTTGTACGCCCACCAAGTGTGGGCGTTATTAACCTCCTTATTTCCCGGAGGCAATGAAAAGGAGGTTAGATTCCAGGTTAGCAATGTGTATGTTGCTTAGGAGAACATGAGGTGACAGAAATGTTTCCCCATGTGTACTGAAATGCAGAATTGCATGCGGTTTTCCTGGTGACTTGATTGTCAACACTCAACACTGTGGATATGCTTTTCTTAGTGTGTTGTGACAGGGCACCTTGGATGTGTCAATACTTCACAAGTTCAAATCAGCTCTTGTGCAAATCTGAGATCGAAAGAGTGCATAGACATTCATGACACGTGATGTCTTTTCTGAGGCTAGTAGAATAGAAACACACAATTGTCATATTCCTTCACTCACATTGACACGCTGCGCGTGTATGACAAAGCAGTTGATGGCGCAGGAGAAGACTGGGAGTTTGTGCAAGCCTGATTGAGGCGACTCCTCCACCTGAGGAGCGCCTCTGCTCAGGATCCCCACGAAATTGAGGGGCTGCCACTTGCACGGCGCCGCAGTGCATGTTGTTCACAGCCTGAGGGGCACATGGTACAAACAATGCATGTACTTGAATGTCAGTTGTTAACCAAGGAAACTTGACAGTGATGCAGACGGGAACCCACATCCTCGTGCTCATGTTCGTGGTCCCCGTCCAGTGCAGCTGCTGGGTATGCCTGGGGTAGTGCAAAGACCAGGTCCACGAGTGATGGACACTTGTGATCGTTCAAGTGATCGGGTCAACGGATATGGTACCTAAAGGTCGAGGGCATGCCTCACTCTCAGCGTGGTATAACACTACGCGTGGCATGGAATAAGGCAGGCGTGCATGTGGCGTGATGATGGGGCGCGCAGCGCGGTCAAACAATCGTACCGGAGGGTGACGGTGCTCGTCCACGGGATCCCCAGCTTGCTGTCATTCTTGTCGCCAAGCTGCCTAGCCACAGGGCGCGGGGATGGATGGGAGGGGAGGGGCTTGGGAGGTGGTGCCTGCACGACCCTGCTCACCTTGCTCTGTTGTGAATCTCCTGTTCCACATTCTGGCCATTCTTATTACAAATTATATTATACATGTACCACTTGCAACAAGAAGAGCTTGTAACTAAAATACCAGACTCGAGAACAAAAACATTTTATCTGATGAATAGAAACTCACTTCTCACTTATTATTTATAAGAGCTTTGCTTTCGCCTAACAATGGGCGTGTTCAACATGTTGAGATTGGAGCAATCGTGTATACACCATGCGCGTGAGAGGGGAAGCTAACGTACGTGATACTGCACTGGTTTGTCAGCTGACAACTCATTCTGTGCTGTTTTGCAGGTTTTCGCACTGTCGAGTTCCGCCGAATTCTGCAGAATTTTGCGGGATTCTGCCGAAATTCAGCATTTCAGCTAGTTCTAGGACAATTGGCGCGTCCTTTGTTCTCTATACCAATGACATACATGACAAGTACACCATTAGAAAGCCTGAACACTAAGGACAAGCCGGTCCTCACACTAGACATGAATAAGGAAAATATCGATAAAATATAAATAATTAAACACGTTGAGCATGTCTGATTTGGAAAAGACAACGTCTTTTGAGGTGCCATCGCCAGGTGGAAGTCACCACTTGAAGGAAATTAGCTATTTCATGAGCACCGGACAGCGCCATGATATTGACTTCCGGAGCTGCTAAGTGGTTTGACAACTAGTATAATAAATAATAAGTCAAGTAGGCTTGGTAAATCGACAGAAAAGGTTCATGCACTAACAGTCTAATGTGATACATGTGAATACCCGTTGTATACCCGGAAAATCACCCATTCCCTTCCATTATAATCCAACACATTCAGGTTCACTAAGGATGAATTCCCTATGACTGGCGAGACCACACAGACGTGGTGATCCACTCGGCAGAGACAGAAATGATGCGGCTTGCCAACCTCCTGAAGCCCACTAAAACAATGGAGTGGACCGTGGACAAAAACGAGCAGTACTGTAGGAAAAACCACAACGCATGCTTCCTTACGTTACTAATAGGCCCTACTATGCTCTGCTGTCTCGCAAAAATATTGCCAAGGGGGAAACCATCCAGGCTTACTATGGCCCAGTTTCAGGTTTTCTCCTTGGACAGTACGTGAACGGAAAAGTTTTTATGTTGAATTACTAAGTTCATTAGGGGACCAGCAACATCATGTTCAAGTGTTTACTGTCAACTTTTGACTTAATCTTCATTTCTGATATTGACCTGTTCTAAGAACCAAACAAGCATTCTCATCATGACTGCTCGCCTATCGATTCTTACGTTTAAAAGAAACTCTGAATCATATACTCATATATATTGGGTCAAGCTGTACCCATAGCAATCTTGGAGAAGAGATGGCGTAGTAACAATAAGACAGCAGTGTAGAAACCGTGAGTAAGGAACAAGCTAGTACCGAGAAGGAGTGTCGATACGTGCGTTTGCATCATGATGATAATAAGCAAGAAGAAAGAAAAAGAAGGTAATTAGCCACCCCAATTGTTGCCGCCCCCTGTCAAACATCATACATCATCCTCATTATGACATCCTGTGGATACACAATGCAGTTTCATCGTGCATTTACACATACAAGGGTGCGTTTACACATACAAGGGTTGACAAGGCCAAAAATCAGTTGACTTGGATGATACACAGCTGAAACAACCACAAATCAACCACCCAGTTGATTCCAGCTGGGATTAACTGGTCAGATGGCTGAATCGATTAGCTGATCGATCACACTGTTAAAACAACTGCATTTCAACCATCTGGTTGATTCAACCATTTTCCTAGTTGATCCTGGTTGAATCAACTAGAATGGTTGTTTCAGTCAGCAATCAACCAGGCCTGGTTAAAATAATGCGGTTGAAATAACAGCCCACTCTTTTCCGACGCTAGCACTTTCTGCCAGTGGTTTTGATATTGCGGTATTCAATTAGCTCGCTCAGTAAACTACTCAATGCTCAGCAAGATGGTTGAGTAAACTTCCCAGCCCTGGGGAGGAGAGGCGTGGCAGCCACTACTAGAGTGTGTGTGGTATAGTATATGTCAGTGTGTCAAGCAAATTGGATTTGAAAAACAGCAGAGAAAGAGAGAGAGAAAATCAGGAGAATTGCAGTCTGAAGTGCAGTTTCCAGCCTTTGCTTGAGAGAGACTCAATCCTGGCTTCAAACAGTTGATTGTTGTGCTGAGTCTTATACTTTGCAGTGACAGTGAGTTGCTATGACACATAATCATAATATGACCAGTGTGTGAAATATGCCGGCAGCTTTCCAAGTTTCTGTGGGCTGCAAGCACCATCCAATTGTTATTTTCAGAATGCAACACTTACTTGAAATTGCACGTTCTCCTTTAAATACGACTATCATGTGCATTACAAAAAGTGAATCTCCTTGCGAACATGGTTTCAGCTTTTTGTTTTAAAGCGCAGTACTGTTTGGATATTGAAGTTGGCTGGGTGACGTGGAAAGAAGTCTGATTAAAAACAATTTGCAAAATGTTTCACAGCAAGCAAAAAAAGGGTTTCTATTTAATGAAGGCTACCATGGGCATAGCCAAGCCTTCGTCGCAACCTCTTGATGACAGACTGCATGATCTCTTTCCCCTGCGAATGTTCCAGGTCAAAAGCATCATTGTGTGTAAAGTCGTCACAAACAACAGTCGTGGTTTTGCTGTTCATCATGCGGGGCTATGGGTGGAGGAATCGCAAACTGAAAAGACATGTAGGATTATATGTGTGTTTGCTTGTGTGTTTGCTTGTGCATGGGGTGTGTGAATGTATGTTATGCATGCATGGATGTGTGTGCTTGTATCATTGAAGTAACCATTCACCCTAAAGCGTGCGCCAGTGTTTGATAGAGCATGAAGCATCTACAACAGTGATGGCCCTCACCTTTGGGAATGCAACCTCCCCTGCTGCTGTCCCGGGTGGGCCTCTCCTGTCTGCCAGTGCGATTTCAAGGACCTGCAGCTGTCGTGCCAGCTCCAGCCTCAGCGCGGCTAGGTGCCTACGCACCATGAAGGGCAGCAGAAAACAAGATGGAGTACCATGAAGGGCAGCAGAAAACAAGATGAAGTACTGTGAAGGTCAGCAAAAAACAAGATGAAGTACTGTGAAGGTCAGCAGATATAAGATGAAGTACCATGAAGGGCAGCAGAAAACAAGATGAAGTACCATGAAGGGCAGCAGGAAACAAGATGAAGTACCACGAAGGGCAGCAGAAAATAAGATGAAGTAGGTATGTAATTTCCTCGTCATATTCTTCAGTTATGGTAGTGACCAGTGGCTTCTCCATGCCAAGCCACACGATCAGAACAGAAACACCACTCAAATCCTGAGCAATTGAAGAAGCAGCGTGCACAGGAAACACGTGCCTGCTCTCCAGGTGCGTAGCGCTGAGGGGCAGTGGCATGAACGTGGGTGAGCTGGATTGGTGTTGATGGTGCGTGTGCTGCACTTGGGCCTCGTGGGTAACAAAGGGCAAGGCCGGCTGCTGGTGCATGTCTCTATCTACGATCAGGCCCCCATCTGGTTCAGCAAGATTACCAAGGGTGCTTGGTTGGTGTTGGGGGTGTGAAGTGCCTGGAGCCGCAGGTGTGGCTACCTCCAAACGTGAATCCCTAAGCAAGCCTTGCTGCTTGTTCAGCACCATGGCATAGCGGCCCCACAGCTCTGGGCGGGCCTCATTCTGAGTGTGTGTATGTGTGTGCATACGTGTGTACGTCTTTACCTGACATTTACAGGCCAAAATGGGCAGGCTCCACTGACATACACTGACTAGAAGGGGCACATTCTACCTGACATACACTGAATAGAAGGGGCAAACTCTACCTAACATACACTGACCAGAAGGGGCAGGCTCCACTGAGATACACTGAATAGAAGGGGCAGGCTCCACTGACATACACTGACTAGAAGGGTCAGGCTCCACTGAGATACACCAAGTAGAAGGGGCAGGGTCTACCTGACATAAGCTGACTAGAAGGGACAGGCTCCACAGCCCAAAGCTGAGGAAGCTTGCAGGCCCCACCAGGCACCACTGATTCATTGCGGGGGGCTGCTCAAAACCTGGGTGCACATTTGTGCATATCACTTAAGCACTGGACTCTACTTGTACATTCCCAGAGGTGTGTATGTGTGTGTATGCCTGATGCCATGTGTGTGTATGCCTGTGCCGTGTGTGCCTGATGCCATGTGTGTGTGTGTGTGTGTGTGTGTGTGTGTATGCCTGATGCCATGTGTGTATGCCTGATGCCATGTGTTGTGTGGGGCATGTGTGCACGAGAGGTCAGATGCGAAGAGCAACGATAAGCATACTTTGGGGTTAAATAGCTTAAAAATAGGTCCACTGGGGGAACCACTGGGGGAACCACTGGGGGAACCACTGGGGGAACGCGCAGATATTGCACAGTGGCACATATCAAGAGTCTCTGAGGCAGAAGGTATAGGTTAAAATGTGAGCAAGCTCAGCTGGCACACTATCACACAAAGCCTGTAAGCACACCCAGGCTCATAGGGGCACACATGTGTGCAGCAACGCACACACATGATCAACATCTACGTCATGTATGTACTTTAGCACCTACCTATCATTCGGATAATCTGGGCACTTGAGAAAGAGCAAACTAACACCAAGCACAGCAGCCTGTACCTATCATACGGCTGATCTGGGCAAGGAGCGCACGTCTGGGTTCAGGGTTTAGCAGGGCAGGTAGGCAGCCCCCACCCTCTTCCCCTTCCCCCTCCTCTCCCTCTTCTTGCGGCAGCGACGTTGAGTGTACAAAGGGATACTGTGGATGAGGTTGAAGCTGGAGCAGGGAGTGTGGCACCGGAAGTGCTGGTAAGTGCGTAGCTGGGTGTGGAAGTGGGGGTGGGAGAGCATGGAGGCTACGGCTGGCTAGGGCTTGCTCGACAGGGGTTGAGTCCAGGGGCACAGAGGCCAGCACGCGCGAGTCATCCAGCTGCAATGTGATTGCGGTAGGTGATTGTGTGTGTATGTGGTCGTCCCCACGCCATAGTCACCCCAAACAGTGCCAATAAGCTGTTCACCCAAATCAAAGCCCCCTATACCTCATCTGAATGCAAGATACGCGTTGTTATATCTAAAACATTGACATTTTCTGGAGATTCGGCATTCCAGGGGGTTCTGTGGGGCTTGGTGCGTATTTTGCACCCACTTTGGCAGGGAAAAGGTGCATTTTTGAAGTTGCCCCGATTGACCTCTACAATACAATGCTGCAAGTTCTAATTTGGGGCAAGGGTACTGGGAAAGCCGGCAAGTGGGAGGCACACAAGAAACACAGGGGAAAAAGACAGATTGATCTGTCGCTTCTTACCTGCTGCGAGTTTCAGCCCGGTTTTTGCGCCCAGAGTTGCAGTCTAAAATATTATTTACATTAAAATGAAAAAGGGGCCGATTGGTGGCCTGGTTGAATTTTGGTGGAGATTGTTCACCCCTGACATGCAGCAATTTCCGCCTGTGCTATTTCGGTTCCATATAAAACTCCCACATTCACACTAGAGCTGCGGTCTGAATTATCAAGCCCTACAAAATTTAAAGGGAACGGATTGGTGCAGTGTGTGAGCAATGGTGTCTGTATTTGATCCTTGACGTTTTTAAATCTTAATTGCGAGCCACCCACAGGGTCTTTCTGCCTGCTTTCTTTGCAGGCAAGTTAAGACAAAATTAAGCTACCCAACACAGCTTTCAGCTCCCGAAACGGTGGAGTGGTTGGGGAGATATGCCCAATTTAGGGGTATTGGCCCTAATTGCCCGGGGAGGGGGGGGAGGGTTGCACGGGGATGACCATATATGTACGTACGTTTGTACGCATGTACGTGTGTGCGTGTTTGGGGGAGGCGTCTGGGAAGGGGCAAAGAACATGGATGCTTTCAGGTATTTAGTTGCAGTGTGATTGTTGTACAGCTGTTTGACAGGAGTAGCCACACAACTATGTATCTCACAGACATGTGTACTCAAACTCTATATTCGAGGAGAACAAGCGTGGTAACCAGTGTTGTGCACCTGACGCTTGACGGCGTCAATGGTAAATGACGCTGACGGCGTAATTTATGTCAAATTGACGGTGGAAATAGTAAATTACGCCGTCAATCGTCAGAGTTTAGTGACGGTAGCGCCGTTATTTACGATCGTTATTTACGGTGCCATTATTGAATGACGTCGTATGTGCACAACACTGGTGGTAACAGGTGCCCACAGGAATATAGCTAAAAACTTAATCCATACCACAGGTGCTTCAGATAGGGAGGAAACACACATAGACAGCCTTGACAGGCATGATCACTATCTTGAGGGCACAGAGAACAGGCACAATGTCAGACCAGGCAAAGATACACCACACCCACTTTTGAGGAGTACAGGCGAGCGCACAGGCGGGCCATGCCCACAGGGTCGTCTAACCTCAGGCATGCCACAGCTGCCTCATGCCATGCGAGAGAAGGGGTAGCAGCAGGGGCTGGAGAGAGGGGTGGGCGTGTAAGGAAGTCCATGACCTCCTGTGGGTCTGAAAGAGCAAGTACGTGTAAAGGTTGCGGATGTGAGCACGGTGTGAGCATCGTGCAACAAGTGAGGAGGACAGTTATATAGATAAAGGGGAGCAAGTTAGTAAGCCTGCCAAAGTGGTAGGTTTGAGAAAAGAGAGTTGTGGGGTGTAACAGGAATCCTATGGCGTTTTCCAAGTCAGCTAATTTAGAAGGAGGTGGAAATATGACAGAAGCAGACACTGGATTTAGAAGGAGGTGGAAATATGACAGAAGCAGACACTGGATCAAGGTACGTAATTCCTTGGAGTCACAGTCATTAACTGTCAAGTATTCGTTGATTTTTGCCCGAGGCTTTTGCGCGTACACCATACAATGGTCAAGCTAACCCATCACAGGTTTAGCCGTGTAAAATGTAAAATGTACACAGCTACAGCCACGGCTGCACATGGCGGCATATTGACCGGAGTAGTGCCCTTTACCTGCTTGTTCTGATGTTGAAGGAGTAATCATTCAACCACACTGTGTACCGCAGCATCTACACCTTCTCGATGCTATATAATTTGCGGTGCTTGTCCAAGAGGGAAATGCTTCAGCTACGATCGCACGTGCCAGTATTTGAGCTTACTCGATGCTCTTTACCTGGCAGGAGGCCAGGGGCAGCAGCTTCCAGGACCTCTAAGGCTTTGAGGCAGTTGCGCACCTGCAACCAGTGAAGGATGCGATAATGTGCATGGTTTCAAAATTGTCTGTTGAGTGGTGTTTTGGGCAAAGCCCCCCTTGTGGGGGCGTGAGCCCCTAGCGTTGATTGCTTCCCACCATAGTTCCCACCAGCCTTCCCAGGCCCACCCAGGCCACCCCATGGACTGAAACTCGAAATAGGCTCCTAACCAAAACTTGTACCGCACCACAGAAGTTTGAGGGCCCTGGGGTGCAGCGAGTAAAGTTTTAGAGACACGTCTTGTTTTGGGGCTGTCCAGACCTCCTCCTCTGGCCCACCCAGGGCATCTCCCAGGCTGAGACACGACATAGGCTTCTAACCATAAACTTTTCCGTACCAGATAAACTCTGGGACCCTGGGTTGCTGTGTGTAAATATTTATGGTTGGAAGCTCTAGGAAGCTGCCCAGGATTCCTCAGCCAGGCCCCCACTTCCTGCTGGTGCAGTATCCATCAACATACGTCCCTGGCTGCGGATACTGTGTCAGGAGCCCTTGGGTGTGTTCTGACTTAAAAGTTTACGGTTGACCAAGCAAGCAGAATCGAGAAATACTAATTTCGATGGGCTAAGTAACTTTATTTAGTCAGACATGACGCGCGGAAGTTTGCTTGGACGGGACCTTTCAGGAACGCGATCCTTGTTGGCTTGGACTGTTCGTGGGGCATGGAGCGCACGGTGCAGGTGCTTGCGGCGCACTGTGTGTTGAAACAGAGTTCAGACATCGTGGCCAGTACCGGCACCATGCTCGCACCTGTCCTTTTAGCAGACAGGGAACAGCAGCAGCAGCACATCCTCACGCCTGCTTCAGCAAATGATGCTCCAGCACAGCGTCATACACACCAATGCAGCAAATGTGAGGCAGCAAGGCACACACGCACGCACACACACACACTCACACATGCATATGCACACACATTGCGCGTGTGAAGGGTCTCGCCAAATTTTCAGCATCGCTAACGACGCTCCCTGACTTGCTTACCTGATGTGTGTGTGCGTACAGTATACAATTTAGAAAGAGGGTCTGCAGGTGCCGTGCTTGGGCAAACAGTACTCACCCATAGAAGAAGTGGTCCACTTTTATCTCAATACAGTTTCCAGTTTGTCAGTCTTTCCAGCACATGTGGTGCAGAATTAGTTTGTGACTTGCCTCTGTGTCATTCATTAGTATCTCTAGGCACAGTGTGTATGGGCGCACGCAGGGGGCGAATGTGTGCTGTGCTGACAACCGGTACAAGGCTAAACAAGCGTGATCCATGTCAAGGTAAGGCACCGCCTTGCCTTTTCTCATTCGTGCTCTTGCTTGTTTCATTGGGATACGTAATCTACCGTGTCCGTGTACACCATGGTGGCCGTAAATGTCAATGTGCCAAAGGCCAGACTTACGGCAAGCCAAAAACTCACAGACATACCTCAAAAGGTATAGTGCGCCTGAGCATAACAAATGCACATGTATGTATGTCATCCATTACTACTTTCAATCCAGTAATACATCTTGCATACCTCTAGGTACAGCGCTTGAGCGCACGCGGTGCACAGGTGTGTCATGTGTGTGTGGTGACACAACAGGGGGGAGCCACTTCTTGGGCAGGGGTGCTGTGCAGCTGGCTGGAGGGGGGGCTGGTACTGGCCGTGCGCACTGTAGTAGTTCCCAAAAAAGTCTTCTAAGC
>Ga0307968_1004260_pt1 | contig 11705 bp, 4 predicted proteins | sample OrgLakmetagen650_FD_201834 | JGI IMG/M metagenome (GOLD analysis project Ga0307968, IMG submission 201834) | Saline water microbial communities from Organic Lake, Antarctica - #650 | ecosystem: Environmental > Aquatic > Non-marine Saline and Alkaline > Saline | place: Antarctica: Organic Lake... | reverse complement strand
AAGGCTCTTACTTGCGGTGACCTGTGTACACAGCTTGACAGTAACCCTATTTGAAGGCTCTTACTTGTTACTTCCATTTATTGGATCTTTTAACGCAGTAACCCTATTTGAAGGCTCTTACTTGCGGCGACCTGTGTACGCAGCTTGAAAATTCCTACGGACTTTGTGCTGACTCTGGAAGCCTGCTTTTGAGGCTGCGCATTCGCTTTGCATTAACTTCGCATTAACTTCGTATTTGCTTCAAATTGTTGGCGTCGCTTTGGCTTGGCGTACTTGGCAGGCTTTGCATGCCTTGCAATGGCTTCACGTTGGCCTCATATTCGCAACCTCACAATGGCTTTACAGTTTTTGCAAGCTTTGCATGGGCTTTGCATGGGCTTTGCATGGGCTTTGCATGGGCTTCGCATTGGCTTCGCAATGGCTCCGCACTAGCTTCGCAGACTAATAATTGGCAGGCTTTGCATTAGCTTCTCATTGGCTTCGCATTGGCGTTGCAGACTAATTATTGATTTCGCATTGGCTTCACTTTGGAGTCGCATGGGCTTCACTTTGGTTTCGCATTGGTTTCACTTTGATTTCGTATTAGCTTCATGGGCTGCGCTCTCGGCTTCTTCTTTGCTTTCACTGTCCTCCTCCGCGCCTCCTTCTTTTCCCTCACCACCATCCTTAGCTTCTTTATCTTCCGCGCTTGCCTCTGGCTTGCCTTCACCTTTTGCCTCTGCTGCGCCAGCAGCGGCACCACTAGCAGCAGCACTAGGCTCACTCTTGGCTTCTGCGAGCGCAACTTCAACTTCAGCTGCTGGCACTTCCGTAACCCCTGCAGCTGGCATTGGCGGCGGTGGCGGCGGCGCTGGGTTGAGGAGTCGCTCGCAGCGCACCCAAGCAGGAGGGGGGCCGCCAGGCTCAGGAGGCACGATTCTCGGGGGCAGCACCACCGCCTGTACTTCATCATCAGCGTCAGGTATCTCCCAGTCAGACTCGGGGCCATTCGACTTGGCCTCTGCCGTTCCAGCAGCAGCAGCAGCAGCAGCAGGCTGGGCTTCAGCAGCAGCAGCGGGCTTGTCTTTGTTCTCCTCGGGCGAAGGTTGAGGCGGCGCGTCCGTTGCAGGCACTTCAGCTGGAGAGCGGCGTACCACAGGCTTCTTCTTTGGAACCGGTGCGTAAAAGGCCGGATTATCGCGAAAGATGAAGGTGCGAGCCGTGGCACCTACTCGACCAACGGTAATGCGAGCCCCGTCCCATAGCGGTTGGGTGCGCCCCTGCCCCGCCACCGAGACCAGACGACCCTCCAGGTAGCACGTAGCGCCGGGCCTCGCTACGATTTTAAACTTGCCCCGCCCTTTGCCCACGATCTTGAAGTGATAGGGCTCGAGCTCGTCGTCCCTCGCTAGCGCCAGCACCGCTTTCTTTGCCTCCTTGGCCGCCTCCGCAGCGGCAGCGGCAGCCTTCGCAGCCTTGGTGCTCGAGAAAGCGGCATCGTATTCCGCCAGCCTCTTCGCTTGCTCATCCTCCTTATCCTCCTCGTCTTCGTCATCCTCGGGGCTAGGCCACATGAAGAGCCGGTGATGAATCGATTTCGGGCGCCGATGGCTGCCTCCATTTGCTTTGGTCAATTGAGTGAGCAATTTGCGGCTTCGGCCGAAACGTGTAGCGCCCGCGACAAGCACAGGGTAAGCACTGCAGCGCAAGGATGGGCGAAGCGTCGCTTTCTTCTTCTCTGCATCACCACCAGACTCGTCAGCTGCTCCTGCTGCTTTCCCTCCTTCCACGGATGTCGCAGCACCGCTCGCAGAAGCAGCTGACCCACCGGCGCCGTCATCATCGTCCACATCAATGCTACCGTCCTCCTCGCCATTGTTTTCTTCGCCATCATCTTCGTTGTCGTTGCTCTCGTCTTCCTCGCTGTCGTCGTCATCCTTAGGCTCTGCCGAAGAAGCACCGCAAGCGAGGCCGAAATCATCGAAGCACTCCAAGAGGTAAGGGCCCGAATGAGCTGCCCATTACTCCGCTCTTGCCTGAGATTCTGCCACATCCGCTGCTTCATTATAGGGATCAAGTTCCGCTTCTTCCTCTTCCTCGTCTGACTCCTCAACCTTGGACTTCTTCGCCACAGCTGCGCGGCGCTTGGTGGAATTGTTCTCGTCGTCGTCGTCTTCACTGCCACTGAACTCTGCCGCCTCGAGCTCGGCGCGCTGCTTGGCGAGTTGCCGCTCCTCCTTGCCTTGCTCCCTCGCAGCGCGCTTGACTTTGGCCATGGCCACCTTTTGCTTCGCCGTCAAGCCCATGCTTGAGGCCAGGTCTTGCGGCGCTTTCTTGGGCACTTTCAACGGCTCTTTCGTCAAACTCTCGTCCTCGTCGCTGTCGGCGCACTTCCCCTCGGTCGGCCACGGGGGATGGGTTTCAGGCGCTTTGCGACGAAGAATGCAACGCACGCGGTGATTCGCAGCAGCCACTCGTTCCATCGCTACACAGTACGGCAACACCGACTCTTCTTCTCGCCCTACCGCAGGCTGCAGCTCCCTCGCCATGGCTAGCTCGGTTTGTTGCAGTCTGGTACACGCGGTTAAGAGCTCGTCCTCTACCTGGCGCACCGGCTTGGTTCGTGCTTCGTACTTGATGCGCCCTTCTCGGAGGCGAATGTCTTCCAGCCGCAGTTGCCGAATTTCCACCTGAAGCGCTTTCCGCACGTCGGCTGAACGCTTGTAGATGCGCTTCAGGCGCATTTCCTTGGCCATGGCCATCTCCAGAGACGAGTCGCTAGTCCACCGATCCGCAGCCGTCTTGAAGATCGCCGCGCCCCCCTTCAACGCTTGCTCTGGCCTGTTTCCCGTCAGAGGATGCACCACCGACCACCCGTCAGGCACTCCCTTGTGGTACACCCCGTGCACCAGCGCCCAGCCATCATTCGTGCTAAAAGGCAGGGTCTTGAGCTGGGCCAGCTCCATCGCCGCGATACCCGTGGACTTCAACTCTCGAGCCGCTTCCTTCTTCAGCCGTGCTACTTGCACTTTTTCGGTCCCCGGAAGGTTCACAGCTCGCCGGAAGACTGCTCCGTTGGGCGCTGTCACAAACTCTTCCGCGGTGGTCTCTTCGCCATTGTCGCCTTCTGAAGGTCGCACTGCCGTGACTAAATGATGCCGCACTGCCAGTGCCCATTTCCCTTTCCCCTTGTGGTCTCTTTTCGCGCTACCTTTCTTGCTGTCGCGGCCCAAAATGTGGCCTAGAACATTTTCGTGTGCTTTCAACCCGAGAGGCTGGCTCGCCCATCCGTCTCCTCGGTAGCCTGCCTCTAGATTCGCGCCTCCAGACACGCCTTTCCCAGCGTGGTGGCTGACCAGCCGGTTTTGTTTGTAGTAGAGCACTCGCCACAGCGCTCGCCGAATGTACCACCATCTCCGAAATGGCATTTGAATTTTGAGGTTCAAAGGCATGTCATCTTCCGGCACCCCTTTCGCCGCTAGCCGATCCACTTCCTTGGGCTTGCCGCCAAAGTACTCGGACTGCCGCTTGAAGTACGCGACGAGCTCTTCGACTTCTAGCTTCCGCCACTGCCGCCGCTTGTGCTCGTCTGCGCGCTTCATCGCTCGAGTAGGCCTCAACGGTAAGTCATCCGGCACGCGGATGCCCGGCATGTGGGGCCTGTACTGGTTGTAGTAGACCCAGTACCAAGCGCTAATGAGCCAAGCGCCATGCTGGTGGTAAATGCCGAGCCGCTTGAGGGTGCGACCCGTGCGCTGACAGCGAACCGCATTGGCGATGCCTGCCTCGTCGCGCAACCTGGTGGCGAGCACACGCGCCCGGTATTGGCGGTAAGCACATTGCAAGGTGCGCGCCTTGCGGCCCGTGCGATCGGCCTCCTGAAGCGACAAACTGTATGCAATCAGATCGTTACGCCACCGGTTGCGGAAGCCCTTCTTGCCGAGCTTCGCCATCACTTTGAACTCCATGATGGGCACGGTGATGAGCACTTGTTCGGCCGGCAAGAAGGTGCTTTCTTCGGTTTTGATGGGAATGAAATGCACCGCCTGGTCGTTGTCCATGCGCACTTCGGCCACTTCCACCTTGGCGTCGGACCGATCCACCGACAGGCAATAGCCCGTCATGCCATGCAGCTTGTGGCCTTCGTGAATCACTTGCACTGCGCTCCCACTGATGACGTTGAACTTGTTCTCCACCCGCTTGGGCATGCGCACATTCCATGCTTCAATAATCCCGTCGGTGGCCGCGAGTTCGAGCCGGCAAAGCACCGCGTGCCGCGCGTCCAAGAAGTCCTCGCGCAAGTCGGTCTTGAGCACCTTCCAGGCCGTGTAAGTAGCGGGAGAGACATCCATGGCACGCAGCAGCCAGCGTGCTGTGTTTTGCCCCAGCTGCAATGGACCCGCGTAAGACCGGCGCTTGATGCCCAAACTGCGCAGTATCCAGCTCTCGCGCTGCCGCGCCCGCAGCACTGTCAAAACGATAGCCCGCATGCGCCGCTGCCCAAACCCAATGCGCCTCCCGATGCGGCCGCGGTAGCAGGCCTGCAGCAAGGTGGTGACCTTGGTCTTGGCGTTGAAGGCTAGAATGAGCCCAAGGAGTGCCCGCGCTTGCTTGCTGCGCCATGCGTTTTGCACCATGCGCGCTGCTTTGATCACCCGATGCCTCTCCAGCTCCCGCAACCTTGCGTTCTCCAGCGCCTGCCTCTTGGCGTCGGCCTGCGCTTCTCGCTCGCGCCGCTGCCGGTCCAGCACCATCGCCACAAGCTTGTCTCGGAACATGCGCTTGCCTAGCACAACGCGGTAGTGGCCCTGGATGAGAAGGGCAGCGCGGTGGTTCATTTCGATGCTCGTGCTGGCCAAGTCCTCTCGCTCCATTTTCTCGAGCTCTTTCATGGCCCTCGCCGCGTCCTGTAACCGCATCAAGTTCATGCGCAGCTTGTGAATGTTGGCTAAGTTGCGCCGAAAGATGGCGGCTTTGAATGCTTTCCCGATGGTCATGGCCGCCCAATCCCTGGAGACCGCGTACTTGTGGGTCTTGCGCCGGCTCACGAACCCGCGCACCACTCGCTCCATGTTCCTCGCCGCGCACTCTTCATGCGCCGCCTTGCGCCACAGAGGCAACACCACGCGGAGAGGCATGTAGTACGCCTGTAGATCAGCGGCTGGGTGGTACTTGCTTCGCCACAGCGCCCACTTCGACCATTTCGCGAAGTTGGAAGGCAATTTTCTCTTGCGCCAATACGCGATGGCAGTCCTGTCGTCTTCCGCGTCCTTGCGTTTCTCAACGTCTTCTCGCAAGCGCTTTTGCCTCAATCGCACTCCACGCTGGATGATGGTTGCGTTCACGCGCCCTTCTCGCTTGTAAGCGGCCCATTCAAACCAATCGTCAAAGACTACCCGCTGATAGCGCAGCTGCCGCGGCCGCACGATGCGCACAAACACCAGGGCTTCACGCTCGCGCCGCAGCCTCAGCTTGGCTTCACACACCACCTTGATCTCTCGAAAGTGCTTGTTAATCATGACGCGAAGGTAGTGCTTCTGGGCGCGGCGGCGCTGCTGCCTCTTGCGCTCCTTCTCCGCAATCCACAAGCCCCACCTCTTGAGCATCTTTCTCGCGTGGAACCCCTCCATTTGTGTAGCGCGAGCTCGCCAGACCACCCGGTCATGGGCCCAAGGTCGCCACAATTTCACCAACGACGCCACCAGCTTGTGCGTGCGGTTGCGGTTGATCCGCTTCACCAGCGCCACCATCGCCCACGCTCGCAGGTGCGGAGGCCCGAAACATTGCCGCCAGTGCTGCTCACCCAAAGGGGCGATCTTCAACTGCCGCTCGCTGTTATAATGCACGCTCAAATCAGCGGCTGCCGTGAGGAACACCACTGCCAACGCCTTCTTGCGCGCTACCACTGCATCTACGATTCGCCGCCATGCCCGCACTTGTTTCCGAAGGGTGTAGGTCACGTACTGCTGAGCTGCTCGAGTTGAGGTGGCCTCCTGAGCGACTGTGACAGCTCCACGCCACTGCTTCAGAAGCACCCCGCGCCGCCGCCGCCGCACCGCCATAGTCGCCACAACTTGCCTCTTGGCGAAGAGCTTGCACACTTCCTGCATTGCACCAAACGCCCTCATGAGAATGCGCTCCCGGTGAGCCGCGATACGAGCTTTCACCTTGCGAGCGGCCGCTGTGTCCCGAAAGCGCTTCTGCACCAACCGCGCGGCCTTGACGCGCATGGCCACAATCCCGTTGAAGAACTTCTTCACCTTGAAGGTGCGCCAGTGGCGCTGAATGCAGCTCGCTGCTTCGTTGTCCCTCGCGAAGATCTTCATGGCTTCCTTCAGTTCGAGGCAACGCCGCGCCCACACCTGCAAACGCGGCGCGCTCGCATCTTTGGCCGAGCACAACTCGTAGAAGCGCTTCCTTGCTCGCGCAGCAGCAGCCCCTGGCACTGGCACCAGACCACGCATCGCCGGCCCATCTTCGCTTTCCACGCTAGAGTTGTCGTCCTCGTCTTCAGGCCCCCCTACGGAGGAGGAGGAGCGGTGCGCTTTGCCGGGTTGGTGCCGCTCCACAGAGGCGCTTCGGCACATGCACTTCCCCAATCCTGCATGGTCTTGGGCCCGTAGGCTTGCCTTTTCAAGCGACCCCGTGAGCGAGGCCGCCAGTGCTGCTGCTTCGCCCGAACGATGGAGGCCGCTGACTCGCACCGTGACAGCGACGCTGCCCGCTGCTATGCTAGTGACCGCAAGCCTTGCACGAGGCACGTCAATCGCGAGGGCCAAGGCTGCGAGGAAGGTTTCCTGCAGAGCGAGCCCGAAAGCCGCGGGGTTGAGGTCCACGAGAAGAAGCTCCAGCAGCACCGCAGTGGGTCTAGCTTTAGGCGGCGCCGCCAGAGTGCAGGGCAACCCTTTGCCGGAGAAACCGTCGACAATGACGTCATCATCGCTGAGCCCCGAGGTGAGCGAGGAGGCATCTACGGTGTGTTGTGCTAGAGTTTGCAGGCCACTGTCGCTGATACCCGTCTCTGCACACGTCAACCGCTCTAGCACCCGCCGCAGTGGAGCTTCTCTTGTCCTGCTCCTCATGCCAATCGCTGCAGTGCTGCCGTCGTCACCTATACTGCTGTCATCATCCGAGTCGACTGCCAGGCGAGTTGCCTTGAAGGGCTCAAGAAAGGCGTCAGTGACCGAAGTGCAGCCGTCGAGTTTCAACTCCATCAAATTAGGGCACGTTTTGGCCAAGCTAGAGGCCGCGCTGTCAGAGAGCTCGACGAGGCCTGAGAGGTCCAGCTTGGTGAGGCTTACAGGGAAGTGATGCACCACTCCGTCGCGCAGGCCAGGCGAATTCTTCAGGGAAAGGCTGGTCAAGTTGGCTTTCATTGCATTCAAAGGATTCAAGGTGTCGGTCTCAGCTAAATCACTTCCACCCAAATCCAGCGTCGTGAGGGTCTTCCGCAGGCGTGCTGACAGCGTGTACACCGAGTCCTTGGTGATGGCACCCGGCACGCCATGTATGTCCAAAGCCTTCAAGTCGGTGCAGTGCAGGCAGAGTGTGCGAAGGCTGTCTGAAGCAGCACCACCACCGCGCGCAAATAAATTGGCTTCTTCTTCAGACAACTCGGGTGACGTGTCGCCCACTTCCAGTGTTTCGATCTTACGAGTGGCTTTGGCTCTCGCTACCACTTCCAGCACCACTCCGCCCTTCAGCCGTCGACAACCGCCTAAGCGAAGATGCACGAGGCGGCGCACTTCGCTAGGTTCCTCCTCGCTGCCTTCTAGCAACAGCTGAGCCCCGTGCTCTGTCACCAGCGGGTTTTTGCGCGCGGTCAAGTCTCTCAAAGCCTCCAGGCTGCGAAGTGCGCCAAGAGCTTTGTCGTCGAACAAAGCGCCCTCTGAGACGTCCAGCTTTACAAGGTTAGGGCAGCCGTAGGAGAGGTACGCCAGCCCTGCTCCGCTCACTTGAGGGCAGCCAGCCAGGCGCACTTCAGTGACGGAGTGCACAGGATCAACGCGCTTCCGGCCGAGCTCAAGGTCCCCCACGAACCAGGTGCCAGCGTCTTTCTGGTCCACCAGTGGTCGGAGCCCTTCGTCTGTGAGCCGCGGCAAGCAACTCAGGTCCAGAGACGCTAGCTTTGGCGCGTGCCGGCGACGGTGCTCCTCAGGGTTCCTCGCAGCTTCGAAGGCGTGTTCCTTCATGTGAAGCTCGTCCGTCAAGTGCTCAAACAAGCCACACGTGCTCACGTCACCTACTTTCGAGCACCGGGCTATGCTCAGCCGTCGGAGCCGAGGTGCGTGCAAAGGCAATAAACCGCCCGCGCCGACAGAGCCCACCATAGCAGCATCTTTTAAGCGAGTCAAACCGTCAAGGCTAATCGACTTCAGAGTGTCACAGCGGCTAGCGAAGTAGTCGACGCCCTCGTCAGTCAAACTGGAGTTGAAGGAAAGGTCCACCTCTTCAAATCGGCGGTGAGCACAGTCAGCGAAGCGTTTGAGATGACTGTCTTTGAGGCCACAGCGGCTCAGTCCGAGACAGCGTAGAGACCCACACTGCCGCACGAGGCTCGGAAGATTAGGACCAACCCTAGAACAGCGCGCTAGGCCAAGGGAACGAAGGTTCGGGAAAGAAGCGAGCCACGAGATGAGCTCGTCCGAAAGGACTATACTCTGCAATTGCAGCGAGGTGCACTTCGTTTGGTCGAGCTTGCCACCCATTGTGAGCGCGAGGTTGTGTGAGTTGAGTTCCTCGCCCCAGCCTGATAGGTCGACGGATTCTCTTGGGGTGAACGAGTTGGGCTCGTAGAACAAATACAAAAAGTAAGCACTACTGTCAATCTGAACTACTTCCCGCGGTTTAATTGGCTCTTCTACTCGGTTCACAGTCGCAACAGCATGGGTCCGTGCAATCTCTTCTTTGGTAATTGCAAGCAAAGCTATCATCCCATCGCGTTTGTCCTTCGGGCTTAGGCTTCGTTGCGGCGCATTGGAAGGTCTTTGACGCCGCTTATTAACGCGCCGCAATGGAGCATCCGTCGGCGAGAGTGACATGGTGTTTGGTGATACCACAGTCTAATGTTCCTCTACGAGTAGATCCTAACGAGCCTACAGAAATCAATTAGAACAGCCTCAGCCGCCCCCATGGCTTGAGCGCCCTAAGAGCATGTTATCGGCAACAACGCCTGTGCAGCTCTCAACTCTCAGAAACAGCTTTTTTTTCACTGTTCCCAGAGGAGGATACAGGTGGGTACTACAGAGTAAGTCTTACAAATCGTTAATTACATCCAGCCAATCAGCCTATCAGCTCGAGATGGTTTATCTTGGAAAATGGCTCTCTTTCTTGAATCCTATATATATCTTAACATCCTAACTCTCAATGGACAATGAACACAACTTGTTGCCACTAGCCAGAGGTACATTAGCTCTCAAATATTTCTTAGGCTGAGCACTCGAGAAGCGTCGCCTGGCTGGCCCGCAAGTGGCAGGCACAATTCGGATCTTCGCTGCCTGTGTGGTTGCAAGTTGGAACATTGTCTATCCGAGTATCAACGATATTCGATTCAACCGACGATTACGTTATAGGCGTGTGTCGAGACAGCGCCACTGATCTTCATCTGGCAAGGCAAGTCTTACAAGTCGCCGGGAATGGTTTCTACCCGAACCTTAGGGTACTTGTTTACCTTGGCACCTCTAGCAACTCCTCTTTCTCCTCCACTTGTCCTCGTCGATGGCACTGCCTTGATGTATCGAGCCTACTTTGCAATGCCCTCAATGGTGCGTGGCCCAGCTGGCGAAGTCGGTGCCTTAATGGGCTTTTTAAATACGATGTCGTCGATGCTGTTACCTAAGCCTAAAGGGCTACTCAGCAACCCTACTGTTGTCGTCCTGTTCGATTCGTCCGGTGAGTAAATGCTGCTATTTTGGCTAGATTAGCTTTATCGTAGGCGCCTCGACTTGTGCACTATCAATCATTAGACTGCTTGCTTATACTTTCAACAGGCCCTACGTTCCGCGATAAGTTGTGCGACCAGTACAAAGCCACACGGAGCGCTTCTCCGGAAGACCTCGGCCCTCAGATGGAACTCGCTCAGGAAGCGTGCGAAGCTTTTGGGTGGCCTGCAGTAGCTGCACCTGGCTTCGAGGGCGACGACATCATCGCTACCATGGCGAGCATGACCAAAGATCGGCAAGTTGCCATTGTAGCATCAGACAAGGATTTCATGCAGGTGGTCTCCGACAACGTCGTTGTGGTGTGCCCCACCAAAAAGATGCTGTATGCGAGCCTCGACGTAGAAGCGAAGTACGGAGTACCGCCACACCTAATGGCAGACTTGCAGAGCCTTGCTGGCGACTCTGCAGACAATGTGCAAGGCATTCCGGGCGTTGGCATCAAGACCGCGAGCCAGCTCCTCAACCAGTTCGGGAGTTTGGATAAGGTATTAGACAACGCGAGCCTGATCAAGCAGCCCAAACGGCGGGCAAGCTTAATAGCGGGGCGGGCGTCAGCGCTTCACGCAAGGCAGCTCGTTACCTTAGATTCAAAAGTGCCGCCAACGAGTTTGGTCCCGCCGCTGCAGGGTAGCTCTGAGCTCGCTGCCTTCCTCGCGAATCCTACGCCCACCACATTTGAACCTGCCATCGCTTTCTGCGAACGACACGGGCTATGGCAGGTCGCCAAAAATCTGAGAAAGCACCAAGATTCAGTCTAAGGGGGATTTGTGTGGCGAATTCTTCGAATAGTTAGTTTTGATTATCTTGGCCTACTTGCATATGGATTAGTTATTGCAATACCGAGACACCAAATCAAAGTGAACGCGCATTTCAAACTCGAGAAGTAAGTGGCACCCGGTACCCTGTCTGTTCTTTACTAGAACTAAATGCCCCCCTTCTTATTCTTAGGAAAAGAAAAAATGGCCAAGACCGTGCGACTTGCTTTTATGTCGATCTCGAGAGGCTCTACTCGCCTTTGTGTTGATTGGGGAGACTTGGAAACGGCAAAGAATTATCAATCATCAACAACGAGGGAAGGGCAAAGCATTGCCAACGACAGGAAACCTCCTTGTATAGCTCTTCCGTTCGTAAAGGGGAAGATAACTTAAAACTGATGAAGTGCTAACCAAAAATTCTCGCATGGGCAGCTATTAATTGATCTCCTGTGTACACAGATATTGTATCCTTGTCGGTTGTCCTTTTTTTTATCTCGTTCAGCAGCAGCTTTCTTTGTTTAATGCGATATGCGACTTACTTCCCATGCATGACTTTGGGAGTCAAGAGCATTTCCACCCAAAGTACGACTCAGTGGATATGATAATCTTTCTAGCACCTGGACCAGATTTACGGGAATGTACAACCCACTGCTTTGGGTGCTTATCACGCCGGACTTTGCTCTAAAACGTGGGTTTCATGTACGTCGGTGTGGAAGTGCCGGATCCGAAATCCGAAGTGAACATGAAAATAACAGTAGCGCCGAATCCCCCCTTCAAAAAGGAGGCGTTCATAAGATAGCCTGCTGTGGTCTCGTAAGGCGACTCGAACTCGAGCTCGGACTATTAATACAAACCTAAAAGACACACAAGCCAATGCTGCGGGCAGAAGTGGATTGCGTGTGCGTAGCGCAAAACAAAGCAAATCCGGGATAATTTATGAGGGACAGGGGCATGGCGAACTGGTCGGTCTGGCTAGAAAACAGCTCCTACTCCTTAGTATTATCAAGGACAGCTACACGTCGACGCACGG
>Ga0307968_1004257_pt1 | contig 11711 bp, 12 predicted proteins | sample OrgLakmetagen650_FD_201834 | JGI IMG/M metagenome (GOLD analysis project Ga0307968, IMG submission 201834) | Saline water microbial communities from Organic Lake, Antarctica - #650 | ecosystem: Environmental > Aquatic > Non-marine Saline and Alkaline > Saline | place: Antarctica: Organic Lake... | reverse complement strand
TTTTTCAAGGAGGGTTTTTCTGTTTAGGCAGGAGTTTTCCTTTTCCCAGTCTTATAGGTTTTTTCCTTCATTCTGTCAGGCCCTTGCTGAGGACCGTGTAACAACCCCCACCAAAAAAAAAAAAAGAGTGAAAATGTGACTTTCTTGATACAAATCGTGTTTTTACATTAATAGGAGATGGGCGGAAAATTTTTGGTGTCAATGGATGCCTGGGTGCACCAATGTGGAAATCGGCCTCATTTTTGGCATAGATCAAACCATTTTGCGTTCACCAGGGCCCAGCCACGGATCCAAATTCAATAAAATATGCTATATAGGACAATTCTAATGTATTACAAAGTAATCGTGGGCATATAAATGCTGATTTGGAGGGGGTAGTTTTTTGACCATTTATGGCACCCCTGATGCTGATTTATTTCAAAGTATACAGCTGAAAATCATCTTCTGACCAACCAATGGGCCAAATCACTCCATTTCTTTTGTAATGATATTTATTTTGCAAAGAGACTCCAACCAGCTCAAAATCACCCAATTTGGCCCAGTGGGTGGTTATTCAGATTTGGCTGTGAAAAGTGGGGTCCACGTCCCGGAAAATCAGACACGTGCGCCGTAAGTTGCTATGTCCAAGCTCAGGTGCTGTCTAAGGTTTAGAGCAAGGGCTACCTCTGGGTGCTAAGCTTAAACATAGCAAACTTTGGCGCCCATGCTCAATCCACATTTCAAAAACACCTTTTTTTTGGCTCAGTCAGCCCCCTCAGGCATTTTTCCAGAATGAATTACTTGTCTATCTCGACAATGAAGTGAGATGCGCGTGTCTGCTTTCGGTCTTTCGAAAGGTGCCGCCCCCCCCAAGCATGAAGACCCTCATGCTTGGGGTTCGGTAGTCGGGATCCTCCTCAGACTAAGGCAGGCAGTGGGAGCGGTGTAATGCTGAGGTAGTGCAAAGCACTGAGCTTAGTAGACCTTTCTAAGGCTTGCACTGAGTGACTGTGCTGGTAGAGTAGCACGGCTGGTTTCAGTGCTGTAGGGCTGGCTATGAGACTCGGTAGTTTTTGTGGATTGGCAGTGGCCGAGATGGGTGGTCATCCCTGTAGACCCTTAGCTTAGCTCTGCAATGTCTGTGCCTGGTGCTCTTGCTTGTTTGAGGCTGGTACTCCAGTCTCTTTGTGACTTATTTCCTCCTTCTGGTACTCTGTTGGACCTCTCTGACTGCCTTTTTTGTCTGCCGGTAAAGGAGTTTTACGGTACTTGGTACCAAAGTGGCTTACTTTTCCTTAATTTCATGTGGGGAGTGGTTTTCACTGCCTGCGTAATTTTTTTCTTTTTGTGTTGAACCTGCATGTGTGCTTTTAAAGCATCATTACCTGAGAAAATGGAAAGCCTGTCTAGTACTGGAGGCCCTGGTTGGTATGTGTTAGGAGTATCTGGTAGGCAAGCTTGGGAAGGGTCTCCCGCCCTTGCTGGCCAGAAGATGGATAGTGGGTATTGGATGGGCAGCAGTGTAAATGTGGATATCATGCCAGTGACTACAACCTTTTATTTTCCGCAGAGCACTTTGCTATGGCATCAGCACACTCAAAGTCCCCTACGATGCCAATGTGAGCTTCAACCTTGATCCTTCATTATTCCATCGGAGACGTTTCCCCTTTTGTTTAGCTAGGAGGCAACTCAAATTTTCAACAGCTTGCTTAAGACAAGAAACTGAATTCAAAGCAGTGGGAGGTTCACCTGATTGAGCTTAAATTTTGTGAAGACACTAGGCCTGATCCCAAACTCTAAAAGCAAAGCACAGCACAGCGTGCTTATGGCCAAATAGACAAGGATACAGGAAAGTCAAGCTCCACGTGATCCGCTTTGGAGTTATGGGGACTATCTACAAAGACTATACAGACAAACCACTGGCAGACCTTCGCGGTGGAGGAGCTTTACGGTACTCGGTGCCAAAGTGGCTCCTTTTCCTTAATTAATGTGGGGAGTGGCTTTCACTGCCTGCAGAGTTTTTAATTTTCCTTTTGTATTTTCTATCTGGATTACCATAAGATTAAAAACCTACACACAAATTGAATGAACACTCCATCAGACATGCATCTGCACTCATAACAACAAGGTATGCACCGCAATATAAGCAACACGAATCGTAATCAAGGTTTGGGTCTGGGTGCTACGCACACAACCCCGCTGACCCACGTTAATTCCTTTTTAATTGTTCGGTGCGGGGTTGCCTGATGCGGGCACCTATGTTGCCCCCTTCCTTAATCATGCTGGCTGTGTCATCACTACCAGCAGAGTCTTTTCTTTTGGACCCTAGGACACGAAGCGTCTAGGGCTCATGGATCGCTAGAGAAACTGAGAGTCTTATAGCTTAGAAAAATTGGCTTTCTCCAAAAACTTTTTTTCTTTTCTTTTTAGCTAGGTGTGGTTACAGGATTTTTATCAAGCTTCTTTTGTGGCTGAATGCCTAGCCCCTTCCCTTGATTTGATCTAGCGCCTTTTTTGTTTGGTTACAGGCTTATTTGAAGCTTCCGCTCAGATGCCCCCCCAGAGGCATAGGTACATAGCAATGTAACATTTCCTTATAAAGTAAAGAAAAACTACGAGGAGGCAATGAAATCTACTCCCAACGAAAAAAATTTTAAGATTACCTTACCTTGTAGAAATCATTGCAATGATGGTGCCTTTAAATTGCTCCAACAGTAATTCAAAAAAGGAGTAACTTTGGTACTGCACGTAGGTGGAGTCCTTTGCTGTCAGATCACTCCAGCGGTGCTTAGGACAAGCAACAACTAAAATAGAAAGGACTCTAAATCAGCTCCGGTGCAATTTGTTTACATATCCATAATGTGACTTGCCAAATATTGACCTGTAAGCTACAACAAAACATATGCACAAAACAGCGGCGATTCTCGCTCTTGGTAAAAGTTGTTTAGCAATATATGCAATTGCACTCGGCATGTTAAGAAAGGTCCATCAATTTCTAGTTTCTTCCTCTCATGAAACAGACTAAATACAGAATAATGTCAAACAGGTTCTTCAACGGTATTATTGTGCCTGCAAATGAGCGGACTCAAACATCACAGTTAATTGCAAACACTCTTGACTAGCATCACAATCGTTTCATTCAGGCTGTTGCGTGCCATAGATGTAGATGGGTCTTATCTGCTCAGGTGCGCCTACGTCGTTGCTTTCGTCTTCACCCGCCCCTCCCTCCTCCGACGCGCTCTCCGAGTTGTAGCCCGCCAACAATCCCACAAGCCCATCCCCCCCCTCACCTTTCCCTTCTGACCCTCTCTCCCCAGCCACACACTCCCCTGAGCCTTGTACCCCCGCAGGATCATCCCCTGTCTGACCCTCACCCACAACCCCTACCTGCCCTGCTAGCACCCCTGCCTGCTCCTCCCCCTGCCCCTGCTGCCACGCACCCCCTGCATAGCCATAACTACCCTCGTAATACGAGCCCCACGCCTCGTAATAACCAGCCTCCCCTCCCCCTTGCTGCTGCCCACTCCCACCTCCCTCCTCTCCCCCGGCAGCAGCAGTAGCAGTGTGTGCATCTGCATGCCACCCTGGCTGAGGGCCCGTACTCCCGTACCGCGCGAGTCGGGTGCCGGCAGCAGGGTAGCTCTGCTCGTCGTCCTCCACGTCCACGTATTCAGGGTGCTGCTGCTGGTACTGCTGCTGATACTGGTACTGCTGCTGCTCATGGTAGTGGGGGTCGCCCACGCGGGCGGCAGAGGGGGGAGGATACAAGGCAGCCTCACCTCCTCCACACAGAGCATAGGCCGTGTCGGCTGCACTGAGCTGGCCTTCTTGGTTGCTTGTGCTGGCACCGTACTGCACGTCGGTGTTGGGGTAAGACCCCTCCAGGTTTTCGTACTGAGCGTCGGTGTCAGGGTAGCTGCACGAGCGTATGTACGTGTGTGTGTGCGTGTGCGTGTGTGTGTGTTTGCGTGTGTGTGTCAGGCATCTGTATGTCTGTGCACTTTTTTATGCTTTAGTGGCGAGGTAGATGCGTGCGTGCGAGTGTCTTGTGCGTGCGTGCGTCTGTGTGTGTCTGCGTCAATGTAAGTGTGTGCGCTGGTGTTGGAATAGCTGCCCGTGTATGTGTGTGCGTATGCTTTGGTTCTTAGGGGTAGCTGCACGTGTGCACAAAGCACAAACACACGCATGGGAGTGCAAAGGCTTTGATGCACTAATTTGTGCACACTTTGCAGCAAACGTAAAGCACCTAGCCAAACACCAACATAAAATATACACTACATTACATCTTTCTCTGCCACTGTCACAAGATGTCAAAGGAAAATCAGCCCACATGCCACGAACCCGACTTGCATTTAAAATTTAAGTGGGTGCAGAAAATGGGTTTGGTTTCTCAAAGGAGAGAAGGATGTAAGAATGGAGTAGATTTTTCGGAAGAGAAAAGGACAGGACCCTGTCGCTTTGTTTTAACAGGTGCCCATCTACACTACGTTATTTCAGCAAGTCAACTTGGAAAGCAAGAGAAAACACACACAGCTGATCCAATTCAATGAACTGTAATGTCAGTGTGTAGCTGCCGACTCACTCTGCGACCACTCGTCTTCTGTGCACAAAACTTGCGTGCTACACACAGGCAACACAACTGTGCCAAATCATTAGGACACACTGTGCACAAGTCATTAGGACACACTGTGCACAAGTCAATAGGATAGGATGTGCCAATTCATAAGGACACACTGTGCACAAAATTTGCGTGCCACACACAGGCAACACAACACTGCCAAATCATTAGAAAGGAGTAAGACGGCAAGCAAGCAAGGCTTGCCTCCTCTGGCACCTGGCAACATTTATATATTTGATCTGAAATTGCGTCTGTCTGTGTGAGCTATGGGCGACACAGTATTGTCAACCTGGAAACTGCAGCAGTTCAGTTGCAAGTGCAGTTCAGTTGCACATTTGAAGGGTTGGTCAGGGCCATATATATGCACCGTATATGACCGTATATTTGGTGATTCCCCTGCCATACATACCGTATATACACCGTATATATATGGTCCTGGCCAGCCCTACACATTTGCAAACAACACAGCTGACTCACTCTGACGCTACTTGTCTGTTGTGCATTGCGTTTGCAAGCTTCAGCTGACTCACTCTGACACAACTTGTCTGTTGTGCATTGCGTTTGCAAGCTTCAGCTGCATGATCCTGGCCTGCCGCTGCTCCTCTGGCAGGGCGTCCCAGGATGCCATGGCCGCCTGCAAATGCAAATGCAAACGTGCAGGGAGCAAGAATCAAATGCAAGCGTTTCGGGAGCAAGAATCAAATGCAAGTGTGTAGGGAGCAAGATTCAAATGCAAGCGTGCAGGGAGCAAGAATCAAATGCAAGCGTGTAGGGAGCAAGAATAAAATGCAAGCCTGTAGGGAGCAAGAACCAAATGCAAGTGTGTAGGGAGCAAGAATCATGTGCAAACGTGCAGGGAGCAAGAATCAGGACGTACAACAACGGAATTGAAGATGTGCATGACCCTAATTAATTGCTAATTCTCAAGGCGTTCTTTTGCAAGCAAAAACAAGTACTCATACCAGACAGATTTTACATCTCATAATGAAGATAACTAAGGTTGGCCAGAACCATATATATACACGGTGTATATACAATATTATTGGCAGAAAAATCACTAAACATACGGTCATATACGGAGCATATATACGGTTCTGGCCAACCCTAAAGATAACCCTCCCCCAAAATCGTAAAATGAGCGTAAGTTCAGTCCTGCACTCAGGTATAGGCACCCTGCAATGCAATTATCCACAGCAACAGTGTCCACAAAAGCTTGCAAACATTGAAAACGCTTCTGCATCAAGTCAAAAGGCTTGCATGTATCACAATATCACAATCAACCATTTGAGTCGCCTACAGTCAACAGCACCATATGATTAGGGCTGGCCCAAACTGTGCACACAAAGCGTACGTGACCGCGTACATGGAAACCTCTCTGCTCATATTGCACCATGCAGTACAAAATACATAAACACAAACATGCATGGTTCAGACCAACCCTGCATGTATCAGGCATACATCGGAGCGCCACCTACGTTTTCAAATGCATCCGCATAGTCGCGCTTTTTTTGCACTACGGCTACTGGGTTCGGATCTTCGTTTGACCAACGGCAAGTTAGGATCTCAGCCTGCACGTACATGGGTGTAAGATTGTGTGTACATACTGCTTTTGTATACATGCACATGCACATGCACATGCACATGCACATGCACATGCACATGCACATGCACATGCACGTGCACATGCACATGCACATGCACTTACACACACGTGCACACACAAATACACACATACACACACACGCACAAAACTAAACGCACACATGCAGACATACACACACTTTGTAACGTCTTGGTCTTACATATACAGGAATGTTTCTCACCTGCGTGGATCCCAGAAGCTTTTGTTTGTGCATGGCCTCCTTGGCAAACTCAGCACTGCTTCGCCACTCGTACCTGTGTGCAGCAAAAGCGTGCAATTTGGAAGTGTGTGAAAGTGTGTGGAAGTGTGTGGAAGTGTGTGGAAGTGTGTGGGGGTGTGCGACTTGTACCTGTGTGCAGTGCAAGTGTGCAATTTGGAAGTGAGATCTGTGCGTTCATGTGTGTGTTTGTGTCTGTGTGCAGCGCAAGTGTGAAATTTTTGGAAGTGAGATCTGTGCGTTCATGTGTGAGTGTGTGTTTGTGTCTGTGTGCAGCGCAAGTGTGAAATTTGGAAGTGAGATCTGTGCGTTCATGTGTGTGCGTTTGTGTCGGTGTGCAGCGCAAGTGTGCAATTTGGAAGTGAGATCCGTGCGTTCATGTGTGTGCGTTTGTACCTGTGTGCAGCGCAAGTGTGCAATTTTGAAGTGAGATCTGTGCGTTCATGTGTGTGTGTGTGTTTGTGTCGGTGTGCAGCGCAAGTGTGAAATTTTGAAGTGAGATACGTGCGTTCATGTGTGTGTGTGTTTGTGTCTGTGTGTTCACTGGACTCAGTACTGCCCTGCCTCTCGTAACCTGTTTGTCTCATACCAAGGGACACAAAGAAAGAATATCAAAGGAAGTAACTGAAGCGAACTTGTCATGTCAGAATGTCGTGAACAAGGTCACTGCACGCAGGCTGGCCACTGCACTAACAGTAAAGCACAGCTTGGTGCTCTTTGAACCATGACCACACATGATAGCCCACGCGCACACACACACACACGCACACACACGCACACACACACACTCACACACACTCACACACTCACACACACATACTTGACAAACGCCAGCGTTTTCTTGTGCACGATGTAGATGCTCTTTATGGGACCCCATAAACTGAAGTTCTCTGTCACCAGCTCTCGGATTTTGGGCAGCTCGTAACTCCCAGCGCCCTCGTAGTTGACGTACCTGTTGCACGCAAGTTAATAACCTAGTTTCATTGCTTGACTTTAGACGTTGTAACTTTTGCAGGTTGATAACCTAGTTTCATTGTTTGACATTAGACATTGTAGCTCCTAATTGCCAGCGCCCTTGTAATCAATGCATATCAATGCACTGTCGACGCATGCACACACACACACACACTGCACACACACAGAAACACGCTGACACACACGCCCTTGTGATTGATGCATACAGACGCATACAGAGGCATGCAACACAAACAGGCTGACAAACATGCGCACACAGACACACATGCATACACATGTGCATGCACACATACGCACGCACGCACAAGCGCACGCACGTACGCACCACCACCTACTCGCATACTCATACATGCACGCTCAAACACACACCCACACATTGAAACACACATTGATTCATACCGGCCTAATTGACCAACCAGACTGACAGAGCATCCTGGGCAGGCCAGCATTTTTTTGTTGTTGACGCGCACACACAAGTTTAAAAAGCCATACTTAAGCTCGAGAAACTCATAACTGCCTTAATGTAACTGCAAAATTAAGCACAGGTTGCACAGTGTGTGTGTGTGTGCGCGCTGTGCACCGTGAAAGGCTTAGAAGCACTTCAACCTAGTCGTCACTTGTGAAGGTATGTCGCTATAATACAATACGACACAATGCAAGTAAACAAGGATATTGCAGAGCCAGAGTCCCTGACACACACTCCCCTTCATGAAAACAGCATGCTCCAATCCTTACGCAGCAAGCTCAACACAGGTTCGAGAGGAGCAGGCATTTCAAAGTGGATTTTTTTCAAGCACCACAGCAAATGCAGCTTTTACCCCTTCACAATTTCTAGCTGGTAAGCTGAGCTTGTCTTTTCAGCTGAGGAACATGACATACAAGAGGACATCACAACACAGCATATGCTGTTGTCTTTTCAGCTGAGGAACATGACATACAAGAGGACATCACATCACCGCATATGCTGTTGTCTTTTCAGCTGAGGAACATGACATACAAGAGGACATCACAACACAGCATATGCTGTTGTCTTTTCAGCTGGGGAACATGACATACAAGAGGACATCACATCACAGCATATGCTGTTGCCTTTTCAGCTGAGGAACATGACATACAAGAGGGCATCACAACACAGCATATGCTGTTGTCTTTTTGGATAGTTCATGTCCAGGATTGGCCAGAGCCGTGTATCTACATTGCAAGTGACCGTATGAATGTTCCCCTACTGAAAATAAATACCCACATGTCCCCTACTAGAAATGCCTTGTACACACTGTAAGAACATGGATGTATGATTTTGGCCAACTCCAATATTGCAACTTACAGACAAATAGACCTGCCTTGTAAACACGTGAACAATATGCAGTGTTCGTTGTACAGCTCTGGACACATAACTAGGGTTGGCCAGAACCGTATAAATACACCGTATATGGCCGTACTTTTGGTGATTTCCTGCCAAAAACACCGTATACACACCGTATATATATGGTTCTGGCCAACCCTACACATAACTAAGCACAGGAGTGTGCTGAATCCGGGGAAGCGTGCTTGTTGCTGCTTTTTCGAGTGCCCATATGTAGGTCCTGCTCAGCGGTTGCCACCCAACCCTTGCAGAGGGCATGCCAGTGGCTGTCGCCACCGTTTAAAAAGACTGTGTTACGACCGTTCAGTCCCTATATGCAGGGGTCAGGTTCACCCCCAAGTCGTACAGCGGCATCACTCTTTCTAAGTATATAAAAAACTCTGCTTTTTCCCCCTGCTGTTACCATGCACAGGGAGTGGTTGCTTTCTCAAATATGCTAGCAGCTAATAAAATCCTTTGCGTGCACTGCCTCTACGTGTACTGCCTCTACGTGTACTGCCTTAATGCTTCTTGCCTCTACGTGTACTGCCTTAATGCTTCTTGCCTCTACGTGTACTGCCTCTATGTGTACTGCCTCTACGTGTACTGCCTCTACGTGTACTGCCTCTACGTGTACTGCCTCTACGTGTACTGCCTCTAAGTGTACTGCCTCTACGTGTACTGCCTCTACGTGTACTGCCTTAATGCTTCTTGCCTCTACGTGTACTGCCTCTACGTGTACTGCCTCTACGTGTACTGCCTCTACGTGTACTGCCTCTACGTGTACTGCCTTAATGCTTCTTGCCTCTACGTGTACTGCCTCTACGTGTACTGCCTCTACGTGTACTGCCTCTACGTGTACTGCCTTTGTGCTTCTTGCCTCTACGTGTACTGCCTCTACGTGCACTGCCTCTACGTGTACTGCCTCTACGTGCACTGCCTCTACGTGTACCTTTAATCTTGGAATGGTCTATAAACTCTAATCACCAACAATCACCTTTTCAGGTTGCCTCCGCAGAGGTAGCCCACCATCTATTGTTTGAGCTTATCGCAAGCAACAATTCATGTTAAACACTCATATAGTGCAGTTGCCCCTCTCACTTGTGCCAGCATCTCACATTTTCGGCCATTATGCCTCGTCACTTTCCTCACAAAAATTATGCCACATGACAAACTCACAGGGTGCGGTTGTCCCTCTCAAACGTGCCGGCCCCTTTGCGATAACCCTCGTGCTCTGCCCTCTGCAAAATGCAGGGACTGGTGTGCTTAAGTGCAAATCAAAACACTACATGGGATGCAGTGGACGAAAATGTGAGTATCACACACATACACACAAGCAAACACACACACAAACACATAATCAGCACAGCGAAGTCTCTGACTGTGAATGAGTGGGAGCTAGCTTATCCATCTGCAGCGCAGTTTTTTGCGACGCTTTCAGGCGACGGCGGTATATTGCATTGTTCCCACACGGCCCAATCTTCCATTAACGCTACAATCCGCCTAACCTCAAGCTCTACCCCAAAATTTAAATCTTTATACTCGAACTTGACCCTAAAGATGGCCTTCTGGCTCAAAATCTGTGTGATTGTCTACACTCGGGCACTGGGGGTCTACTAATCTAAAGGGATCTAGCTGACGGGAGCTGTGCTCTGATTTCTTCTTTGATGCATTCTCAGAGTATAACCTTTTACCCCTTCCTTTTTGCAATTCGTCTAGATCTGGCAAAGTCGTACATAGAGGTATGTTTGGCGTGTTTAGCTTGTGCAATTGTCACCACGAAACAACACCTACCTCCTACCCCTTGCATACAAAAAGCACAGGCATGGCAGAGACAAAGATACGCAGGGGAAAACCTAGTAGACATGACAGCACAGAGATTTTTTGTCTGCCCAACGAAATGCGCAGGGGAAAGCCTAGTTGACATGACAGCACAGAGGTTTTTTGTCTGCCCAAAGAAATGCGCAGAGAAAAACCTAGTTGACATGACAGCACAGAGGTTTTTTGTCTGCCCAACGAAATGCAGTTTGGTGCATTGCCACGTCGTAGAACAAACTACAACATTGCTCACACTATACACACCTTTTCACGCCCAAAAATGTCTGCCCCCATGTCCTTGGAGTGGTAAGCCTCATCATCAGCTGTGCGGTGCATGCAATAATAATTGAACGATAAGTTGCGTGAGCACTCAATCATTACATTGCAAGTCTGTGCGAAGGAGGTCCAACGATTTTGACATTGCCACCAATTTCGCTCCTGCGTGTAGGCTGCCACGCTGAACCTTCAGAGTGGAGGAAGCTAGAGCATTGACAATGTCCCTTCACGAGACAATGCAGGTTGGCAGACTAGGAAGCGCTTTTGGTGAAGGGTACCATTGATGGCAAAAAATCGAGAAGCTTAACTTTTAAATATGGAATGCAAAGGCAGCGCAGTGGTTGCTATATTTGTGCTTGAATAAATAATTCAGGTGGAGAGTGATAACACTGCTTGCTTGGTTTTCCTTTCAGCATGCACGCATGCATTCAAACATGCCTGCGTGCACAACACACCTGTGGGGACACGATGGAGGTATATGCACAACATACCTGTGGGAACACGATGGAGGTATATGCACAACACTAGTGGGAATGCACAGCACACCTGTGGAAATGCACAACACACCTGTGGGGACACGATGGAGGTATATGCACAACACACCTGTGGGGACACGATGGAGGTATATACAGGAGGTGCCTTGGGCACAGCATCCCCTGCGTGTGTATCCGTGTGTGTGTATTCGTGTGTGTGTGCATGTGTGTTTGTGCGTATATGTATGTGTGTATACATGTATGTATGTGTGTGTGTGTGTGTGTGTGTGAGAGAGAGAGAGAGAGAGAGAGAGAGAGAGAGAGAGAGAGAGAGAGAGAGAAAGAGAGAGAGAGAGAGAGAGAGAGAAAGA